>Ga0194063_10000076_pt1 | contig 70789 bp, 63 predicted proteins | sample SepL3720m_MetaG_FD_155459 | JGI IMG/M metagenome (GOLD analysis project Ga0194063, IMG submission 155459) | Anoxic zone freshwater microbial communities from boreal shield lake in IISD Experimental Lakes Area, Ontario, Canada - Sep2016-L373-20m | ecosystem: Environmental > Aquatic > Freshwater... | reverse complement strand
GTAATACTACCGTGCAAAAAGACCATAAGAACCCCGTCTGCATGCTTCGAAAAGACGGAAGCATCGGTAATAAAAGAAGCTGGCGGGGAATCGATTAAGATAAAGTCATATCTTTCATTTAATTCATTCAAAATGTTTTCCATTGCTTTGGTTTCAATCAATTCTGCGGGGTTCGGCGGGATTGGACCACACGTGATTGCTGAAATGCCCAACTCACTCACGTATTGAATAGCCTCGTCTAACGTATTTGTCTTCGCAATGACATTCGTAACCCCTGGGAAATTCTGAATTTTTAAATAGCTATGAATTTTTGGTTTCCGCATATCAGCATCAACTATGATGACTTTATGCCCTACTTGGGCTAACGCGATTGCAAGATTAATCGTAATCGTTGATTTTCCCTCGCCTGGCGCACTACTCGTGATCAGAATTTTTTTGATATTTTTATCTGCACACACAAATTGAAGATTGGTCCTTAATGCTTTATATGCCTCTTCCAACTGAAAAGGTGCATCATTAAGTAAAATAAAATTCCGCTTGCTCTTTCGTTGCTTTTTGATAAAGAAGCGTTGAAAATAACTTTTAATCATTTGCCTGCACCTCCATAACTGGACCCGTTTGCTCCGCTATCGCCTTGCTTATCCAAGTTGATTTCTGGTAACAGTCCAAGTACTGAAATGCCAAACATATGCTTGATTTGTTCATCTGATTTTATCGTGTCGTCGAGATATTCTTTCAATATTTCGATAAGAATCACCAAGGCAGCGCCCAACAGGATTGATATCAATGTATTAATCAATGGGCTAGGATAAATCGGCACGCCATCTTTTGCAGAATTAATTGCAACCAAACTGGCACCTTCGAAATTTTTATTAATGATTTTCGGTGCATCCAACAGAATTTGATTCACAATGTTTTTTGCCTTATTGGGATCATTGTCTTGCACTGATATTTTCAAAACTTGTGTATTTTTCAAACCGGTCGTCGTAATCTTATTTTTCAAACTATCAATGGAATAAGGTAAAGTCAAATGGTCCTTTACTTCTTGCATTACCTCATCGCTCTTTAAAATGATGCTGTAAGTCTCAACTAATTGTTGCGTCAACAATAAATCAGAATACGTGATCTTTTTTGAGTCAGCTGATTCGCTTATTTTCAAAGCGACCGTAGCCTCCGCTTGATAAACCGTAGCAATAAATCTTGTGGTTAAAACAAATGCAACAATTCCAAACACGATCGCCACAATCAATATTTTCAATAAATTGTTTGCAACAATCGCGAAAATGTCTCTCATTTCAAAAGGTCCTGTTTTTAAAGATAAGTGATTTCTTTCCAATCAATTTCAACTCCTTTGATGTGTCACTGCGATTCATATAATATCATGATTACGCAAAATATTAAACCCATTTTCGATCCACATTTCATGTTTTACACTTTTTTTCCCAAATTGATTTGTATTTGAAGCAAGAAAGACGCGATTCATAGAGTCCATTCCTCGTCGCATGAGATCGTGTGCGTCTGAACCAACAACTATTTTAAACGGATTGTTAAGCAAGAACTCAACCGTTTTCTTGCTACCATCTTTCATGGAATAGTCAAGACAGGAAGCGTTCATCTGAAAAACCACACCTTTTTCTGCCCATGATAACATTTCATTCTTTTCTCTGAGGACCCATGAGTTTCTTTCAATGTGTGCGATGACTGGTGTAATCCCACGGAGTTGCAATTCATAAATCGCACTTGTAGCCCAAATCGGGAATGTCAGTTGCGAAAACTCTAACAACATATATTGGCTTTCTGCCAAACATAGACTTCTAACTTTATGAAGTTCGTTGCTCGATCGAAAGGAATCTATCATTGGAATTAATGCAGGCGAAAAGGAAACCTCCATCCCTTTGTGCAGTTTCATCAAAATATGTTGATCCGTTATGGCTCGATTCAAAAGCTCAAAAGTATGGTTTCTCAAATTAATAATACTTTCAAAATCTTGCAATTCAGGTGAATAATGTGGTGTACAAATAATATCCGTTACTCCGCCAAGCAATGCAGATTCAATAATCCCTATTGATTCGGCTATGCTGGTTGCCCCATCATCAATATTTGGCAGAATGTGCGAATGAACGTCGACCATTTTTTACTTCTCACCGCCTTATTTCTATTTCTTCAAACATCTCTTCTGATAAGTCTGCATATTCAACTTGCACATATGTAGGAATCATTTCTTTTAAAATTCTAATCGTATTTTCTTTGTTGTTTCTAGCATCAAATAATTCAATTAACTTTGCCTCTAGAAAAGCGGAATCAACATCCAATGCACGACACACAAAAATACTCGCATGCTTAGTAGAAGTGGACCCTTCTTCGGTCATCATCAACTCTTCATATAATTTTTCCCCTGGTCTTAACCCAACATATTCAATCATAATGTCTTTATATGGCTCTTTGCCATAAAGTCGAATCAAATCCTCCGCTAAGTCTTTGATTTTAACTGGCTCTCCCATATCAAGCACATAGATTTCACCGCCCTGTGCCAACGCGCCAGCCTGTATCACGAGCTTTGCCGCTTCTGGAATGGTCATGAAATATCTTGTAATTTCCTCGTGGGTTACGGTAATCGGTCCACCCTCTAAAATCTGATTCGTGAATAGAGGAATCACACTGCCATTACTGCCGAGCACATTACCAAAGCGCACTGCAGCAAATACAGTTTTGCTTTTCTTTGCTTTATCTTGTAATACCATTTCACAAAGACGCTTCGATGCACCCATCACATTCGTTGGGTTGACCGCCTTATCCGTCGAAACTAGGATAAAACGTTTTACGTCGTTTCGCTCAGATGCGTCCATTGTGTTGATGGTTCCGAAAACATTGTTTTTCACAGCCTCTCCCGGATCATTTTCCATTAACGGAACATGTTTATGTGCCGCCGCATGAAATACGACGCCTGGCTTGAATGTTTCAAATACATAATCTAACCTTTGTTTATCTCGCACAGATCCAATAGCGATGATTAATTTAATCCGATTACCATACTTTCTTTGGAACTCCATTTGTAACTCATAACTGTTGTTTTCATAAATATCATAAACCACAATTTGGGCAGGACTGAATCTGGCAATCTGTCTACATAACTCAGACCCGATAGAACCCCCACCGCCAGTGACCAAAACTGTTTCGTTTGTAAGATAGGATGAAATGCTTTCAATATCTAAATCAACTTCTTTTCTCCCGAGCAAGTCCTCGATGTTTATATTTCTCGCATCATAAATCGTGCCCTCTTCTCCAGATTCAAATTCATCTAGTCGCGGCATTATTTTTACTGAAATGCCAGTTTTGCTACAGATTTCGAATATTTCCGTCATGCTTTGACGATCTGCTGACGGGATTGCAATCAGAACTTCATCCACGTTGAGTTCTTTCACGTAGTATCCAATCGTATTTCTGTTTCCCAACACTTTTACGCCATGTATTCTAGCGCCCGTTTTCATCGGGTTGTCGTCGATTATGCCTACAACATGATACTTTGAATCCGATGTACGATGCAGATTGGAGACGACCGTAGCACCAGAAATACCAGCTCCAATCACCAGCAACCTGATTTTTGATGAGTTTGCGGAAAACAGAAAACGCGTAATTCTATTGAGAATACGCAAACTTATCCGACTCGCAACGGTAAAGAAAAAGATGAGAAGAAAAGTAAAAAACAATAGACTGCGATCTGCATATCCCCCAATTGCAAAATTAAACACGACTGACAATACCGTTGTCAATGCAACTGATTTGCAAATTTGCACGAGATCGTGAATACCTGCAAATCTTAATATCGTATTATAAATCCCGTTGATATAATTTGAAAAAACGCCTATGATTGCTGTCATAATAATCAATGGCATATAGTTTTGTAACCCTGTCATAAAGGAATTGATAATTTGGTCTTGGCTACTGAACACGAAAGAAATGGAAAAAGAAAGTACTATGATTGCTACATCTAATGCCATAAATATAGTTTTTCTTAATGACTGCATTTCGTTCCCTCCACATGAGAGTTTTTATGTCGCTATCTTACGTATAAAGCCGCCCATTCTAGTATTTGTTTTTGTTCCGCTGCGGAAAATTTCGTGTGAAAAAGTTCTTTCAACTCACTCTTCTCTTCTGGCGTCAATCCCCCGCTTAACATGGCGAGACATCTGCTCACGCCATCTGCACCCAAACCTTTGATTGCCAATGCTAAAATCTGCTTCTTCACATCATCGGGTAGTTTTTTCTTCGCAATGGATTGCACCACTTTCTTCTGTGTTTCCAACTGCTTCAATCGTTTCGTACGCTCTTCCTGAATTAATTTTTCTCTTGCTTGCCTTTGCTTGGCAGATAAATCTTTTTGTAACCTTAACTCACGTAAACGCCTCTCATAATCTTTGTTTATCAAGTCATTTTGCCGCTTAAAATCTTTCTCGTTTTGATCAATGAGTGTTTGCGTAGAAATCTTAAACATAAGATCTACGGCATAGTCGCTAACTATATTATAACCTATCACAACAATAATGACGATGGTAATGATTACCGAAATTGCAATAATAATTTTTGTGCTTTTTTTTCTTTTTCTTTTCTTCATTGGGGCTCCTTAAAAAACAACTTTTACTTGGTCTAATATTTCTTCAAATACTATTTTCGCCTTTATGGTGGACTTTGCGAAGACTATTTTCCCACTCTTTGGTTTTTTGCCATCTCCAATTAATTTGTATTTGGCGATCAGCAAGCCTTGAGACTTTTTCATATTGTGCGTGAAATATGAAAAAGTAAAGAGTGTCTTTGAATTGGTCGTTTTTGTCACAATTTCGCTAAGATAGCGAGGATGCAAGGATGTGACAGGCACATCAATCGCATAATACGGATTCAAGAGCATGAAGCGCGTGCCTATCTTTTTTTGCATGACTGCAGATGTAGACCCAGAAACTCGAATGACCTGCTTTGCAGGTGTTTTCATGCCAGAAATCACAACCAAACACCATTTCCTTTCAGGGTTAAAATACTTTGAGACATTCATTTTCACCTTAAGGAAATAGTTCCTGAAATGTTTCGCTGATTGCGAAGAAACCGCAATCGCTGCGCTAATCTGAACGTTCTTTTTCTGATCAATAAGCACCTGATAGTTGCCTTGAATCAGTCTTGCTGGTAGCATTACTTTGGACGCATACCGAACAAGAAGGGTTACAATTTCCGCGAGTTTTTTCTTCAACCCTGTTAGAGAATTCCTATCCTGTACAGTAATGGGATGATAAATTTGCAAGAGCCGACTACTAGATAAGATTAATTGATCCATTCTAGAATTTAGTGAGGTCACTGAAAGGGCCTTTTCAGGCAATAATTTAAGACAATCAAACAACCATGTCAATCGAACCAAGAGTTTCCGATCATTATATGACTTGATTTTCTGAATTGCTGTAGTAAAAGCCGTGGTCACTCTAGCGACATCCTTCAAACTTTCAATTGCATAACGATCAGAACGCGCGTACCACTTTTTGATTTCAAACCTTAATGCGTCTGTCTGATGGATTAGCTCAACGATATCTGTTTTTGCAAGGCCCTTCTTTTTGCAAATCCCCTCAATCTTTTTCGTGATTTGTTCCAATTTAGGCGTCGGCATTGCAGTCGGCTTCGGGGTTGGGGAACCACTCGTCGGGGTCACTGTTGGACTAATGGATGGAGAACTTGTATTTTCAACGATATTAAAATGCTGAAGAATTGGCATGTTGATTTGGATTTGAACTTTTGTCAAACGATTCATTTCGATTGCAAAGTTTTTTGCCGCGTCGACATAAGAAACATTTGCTGCATCTGGAATGGTATAAAGCGACTTTGCATTTTCAAGAAACTCGACATTCTTTGTCACAGTTGTAAATTTGCTTTTATATCTTAAAACGGGCGTATTAAAGAACTTAAATAAAACAAAGGAAAGAGCCACATTTCTACCAACAAACTTCTGCTCTAATGGATATAGCAACAACTTTTTATTCTTATCTAATGCACGAATCGCAGTCTCGTCTAGTGTATTTGCGATGGCAAAAAACTCACGCAAAGACGGTCGAAAAGAAAGGTTCTCCTTCACGAGGCGCGCCATTACGGAAGCATCCATCCCATTTGCAGAAAGTTTACTCCAAATTGAACTTCCTTCATTCTTTACCGCATCCATGTCATAAATCAAATAACTCGAAAATCGTTGAATCCCATCTTCTGTTTCAAGATCACCGGTCCAAAGACCGACACTTGCAAAAAACATACCAAGGGCTACCGCCTGATCATTGTCGCTCATGGTTTGCATGTAATCATAGTAGGATAAGGTCGTCGCGGCCGAAGCTTGTGTTACTGGGATTGGCGAAAGAAGCATCGAGCATAAAAATGCAAGAAGGATTACTTTTGCAAGTTGTCTTTTAAATTTTTGAGTCAACATCTTCTCACCGCCTTAGTCGACAAACGGCAAAGGGGTTTTTCCCTCTTTGCCGTTGTGCATTGTCTTGAAATCTCGAAATCCGAAGGATCTTACTTATTGTGCCCATTGTCAAAGTCAGTAATTAATACTCTCTTAATAATAACCTTGCTACCAACAGTCGTCTTAATGTAATAGTAACCCGCTTTTACATATTTTCCTTTTGCATCTTTACCATCCCAGCGAACAACCAATTTTGTGTTTGGTTTCTGATGTTTCTTATTGTAAAGAACCTTAACTACCTTCCAGTTATGATCATATACTACAACTTTCACATCAGAGTACTTATTGTAAGAAACTTTAATTCCCATTGTTTTTTTCTTCGCTGGTTCGTATACTTTTGGAATCACTACAACGACTTTCGGTTGCGCTTGAATGACAACCTTAAATGATTTTACCGTTGTCGTTTTCCCGTTATAGATCTTGATAATCTTAAAATCGTATGGTTTCGAAGAGGCAGGCAGGTATTTTCCTGCATATTTCCCATTCCAATCCCAAGAGAAATCACCTGCAATGCTCGTGTTTCGAATGGATACAGTCTTCCAGACACCCTTTACTTTGTACATCAATTTATAAGTTGCTTTATCATTTGCAAGTCCTTTAAACGATATCGTATTTGTGCCGCCCGGCAAGAAATAAATGGTATTTTTCGTCACAGGATTCACAATGTCAAGACTAATCAATTGCTTTGGCGTTTTCCAAGTAGCAGAACCAGAAGTCGTGTTACCTGATAAATCGACGATTGTATTTGGTATGATCGAAACCGTATACGTCGCATCACAATAAATACGATCCGGCGTGAAGATAAAAGTCTTTCCATCTGCACTCTGTGTGACGGTAAAATGAACGTTCTTTCCGTCAGTCGTTATTTTAAAACACTGTGTGAAATTTGTAATGCCAGCTGCCATCGTAACGGGTTCATTAAATGTAATCTTTATTGCTGTCGAGATGGAGACATTGGTGCTGCCATTGGTCGGATAAAACGCAGGTACTGGAGGAATATTATCGCCCTTCATGATATCAAAATAAATCATGTAATCTCTCATGGTTTTTTTATCGCCTGAAACTGGCAAAGCATTATAGAAATTGACAAACCATGCAATTACTTCATCATTAATCTCTTTAAACTCAGAAGACTCAGGATAATCCGAGAGCATGAGTAATGCAAAGAACTGATCCAAAACTGGAAGTGTTGAGTTCACATTCGCCTGCAAAGGATTGGTATCGTCAAGAATCGGCATCTTCAACTTGCTATAGATATTTAACCACGGAAAAAATTTCTTCATCAAAGTCTTCATTTGTGCATTCATAATTCCAGCCGTTTCTGCAGCATCTAACCGTGCAAATACGGCCGATTCTGAAAGTGTGGTAAATGGCTGAAACAACGCATTAACTGCTGCTGCATTCGCAGGGTTCTGAATTTTCTGAATGAAAAGCAAATAATTAGCTGGAGTAATGCCAAATCCGTTTGGCAAGTTTTCTTGTCCTGCCGGCAACCATCCTGCGACCAAATCATAATACCATTGGGCCCCAGACAATACGGTAGGTTGCATCAAAGCATAATGAATCGCATCGGTCACTTCCTGCTTTTGTGCCGTTGTCAAAAGATTATATTTTGCGTAAATATCAAGTTTAGGAACGACTGGTATATTCACCATCAATTTCATTCCCTTAAGGTCCGTAATCAACGCTGCTTTCAGGGTTGGGGTCTGTGCTTGAATGACTGCAATGTAACTCGCCAGTAACGCTGGCACATCCAAAAGGGCCATGTCTGCTTGGTTTTCAAACATCAACCTGACCGATGCAATAAAGGCAGCAGAATTTTCAATCGTTATCGTACCTGAAGTATCAAGATACACGTGAGAATCTAAAGTAGACAGTGCACCATAGAATTTAACCAAAAATTGATTTACAAACGTTTCCATAGAAGCTGTAATCACTGCATTCATCACAAGATAATTTGTGGCAGATAGCATCGTTGTGTCATCTAGTTGTGTGGTCACAGCCGTTTCAAAAGCCGCTCTAAAATGATTCTGTCCAGCCACCGTTGCAAGAGTCGTAAAGGTTGCTTCAAGTTGTGGTTTCGTTACACCCATTTTTGTCAATGCGCCAGACGCATTTAAATTATTCACCAACAAATCGGCATAGGTATCATAGGCGTTGGTTCCACCGTATTGAATCATAAGTGCGAGATTGGTCTCTAGAAAAGCCCGTCTCTCCAAAGTTGAAAGCCCATTAAAATAATCATAAAGAATATTTGTCATCGGAATCGGTGCTGCAATGGCTTTTTGCACATTCTGGTCAGCCCCTTGAATCGCTGGAAGCGCAATCAACTGCGTGAACATTATTGCAACAATCGTCACGATAGAAATTATTTTCTTCATACTCAAACCCCTCCTATTACTGAACCATCCTATAAAAAAGATGGAAGTGCTAATATTATATATCATTTTCAGTTTTTCAACAACTAAATCCCCAAATTTTTCAAATAGCTTTCCACTTTGCCAAGCATCTCTGACGACTGACAAACATCTGAAAAACGAATCGGTTTCAGGTTTAAGTCTCTTAATCCAATCGGAACTAAAAGGTTACCCTTTTCAGCAAGCAATGCTTGCACATCGAACTCGTCCATTTGCGCAATCGCATCAATTCCAAATATGGCCTGGCAAACGCTTTCGCTAAATTTAAAAGGACTTGCCGTCGATGCAATCATGACTTTCGTTGACTGGTCACCTGTTTGTGTCACGTATTTTTCATACGCACAGAACCCAACTGCGGTGTGGGTATCAATGATATAATCATAGTTCTCGTGTACTCCATGAATGGTAGCGATGGTTTCTTCCTCAGAACACCAGGCGCCGAAAAAATCCTTCTTTAGTAAATCGAGCACCTTATTTGAAACTTGATACTCCCCGTTCGTCGCCAATGCCTCCATCATTTGTTTGATTTCTTGTGCATTGCGATCCGTTAACAAGAACAAAAGCCTTTCCAAATTACTTGAAATTAGAATATCCATCGACGGAGAAACGGTGCGCACAAAATCGCGTTTGCGATCATATTTGCCTGTTTGAATAAAATCAGCTAACACATGATTCTCATTCGAGGCACATATGAGCTTATTGATTGGAAGCCCCATCGTTTTCGCATAATATGCGGCAAGAATATTTCCGAAATTCCCCGTCGGCACGACAACATTAATCGTTTCGCCAAGACGGATTGTGCCTTGCGCAACAAGATCGGCATAGCCAGAAAAATAATAAATAATTTGCGGCGCTAAACGCCCCCAATTGATTGAATTCGCTGAGGAAAGTTGAAATCCATTTCCCTCAAGTTCTTTCGAAAAAGCGAGATCTGAAAATATTTCTTTTACGCCGTTTTGTGCATCATCAAAATTCCCTTCCATACCAAAGACCGCAATATTATCGCCCTCTTGCGTGACCATCTGCCATTTTTGAATTTGGCTGACCCCTTCTTCAGGGAAAAACACGATAATACGCGTACCAGAGACGTCTTTAAAGCCTTCCATTGCGGCCTTCCCCGTATCTCCAGAGGTGGCAACCAAAACCACCATTTCCTTTGTTTCACCCGTTTTCTCAACCGCCTTGACTAGCAAACGAGGCAAAATCTGCAACGCCATATCTTTAAACGCAGAAGTCGGACCGTGCCATAGTTCGAGCACACTAATTTCTTGATTGATTTTATTTATTGGGGCAATTTTTTCGTGATCAAATTTCGGGAATTGATATGCTCCCTCAATACAATCATTCAATTCAGATACGGTATAATCCGTCAGAAATTTCCTAAGTACGAAGAGGGCACGTTCCTGGTAAGTCATCGAAACCATAGCCTGCAATTCTTCTAATTTGATTGTGACCGATTCTTCTGGCACATAAAGCCCGCCGTCTGGCGCAATGCCACTTTTAATTGCTTCTGCAGAGGAAACGCCCTTTCGCCCACCTCGTGTACTCTCATAAAACATATTGACACACCTCGTCATTTACTTGGTCAATTAAGTAGAGCGACCCACATATCACAACAATATCTTCTGTGTTGCGATCCTGCATCATAATCTTAATTGCGTTGTTAATTGTACCACCGTCACGCACATTTTCACAGTAGTTAGATGCAATTTTTGACAACTCTCCTGACGGAAACGCACGCTCATTTTGTGGCGTCGCCGTCACAATTGCGTCAGTGGCACCTGCAATCAAACGGACCATCGCGGTCACATCTTTATCTTTAAGAATGCCCAATATGAATTTTGGTCTTCGGTTTGGGAAAAAACATGCAAGAGTATCCAACAATGCTTGTACACCATTTACATTGTGAGCGCCATCCACAATCACCCACGGCGAACGACAGATGATTTCAAATCGACCCGGCCAGGTGGCGCGTGCGATTCCTTTTCTGATGATTGCTTCCACTTCTTCACAATCTCCGTAGACTTCGCATCTCTTAAATAGTTCTCGCGATGCCAAAATTGCCAGACAACCGTTTTCAATTTGATGCAGCCCCAGCATACTCGTTTCAAAGGGCGCTAAATCAGATCCAAATTGAAATCTGGAACCATCCACAGTAAGTTTTTCTATGATTGCATCTTTCGGATTCAAAACAATCAGTTCTGCTGACTTAATCTTCGACTCTTTCTCAATTTCAGCCATCACGATAGGTTCCTGTGGAGCGCTGACTACAACGCCGCCATGTTTGATGATGCCTGCTTTGTGTGCAGCGATTTCCTTCAAGGTTTCTCCAAGAAAACTCTGATGATCCATCGAAACTTTGGTAATGACAGAAACGACACTTGTCGAGATGAAATTAGTCGCATCAAACGCCCCCCCCATGCCAGCTTCTAAGACGACATAGGAACAATTGCGGTTGCGGAAGTGACAGAACGCGAGTGCCATCAGTTTCTCAAACTGGGTCGTATCCTCCGCAAGCGGTTTCATTTCCGCGACGATTTCGACGATTTCTTGGTTTGTAATCAGTTCCCCATTCACGCGTATGCATTCGTTGATCGAATGGATCCAAGGTGAATTAAAGATTCCCGTCTGAAATCCCGCTTCTTCTAAAATTGCAGCAAGATAAGCTGATACCGACCCTTTTCCATTGGTTCCAGCAATATGTACGATTTTCATACCAGCGTGTGGATTTGAAAGTGCCTGTATTAATTTGGATATTCGTTCCACCCCAGGCTTGATTTCACCAGTTCCACTTAATAAATAATCAATTGCATCATTATTATCCATAAGCTTTATTCCATACCGTGGCAATTCTTATACTTTTTGCCGCTGCCACAGGAGCACGGATCATTTCTGCCAATTTTCGTGCTCTTTGCAGCAACTTTTACGGGTTTTACTTCTTCCGCTTCGTCATCTCCAAATCCTTCACTCGTCGCTTCCGCAACGCGCTCACGTTTGATGTTTTCTTCCTCAATATCCACTTTTAGCTTCAACAAGTAATTAACCGCATCATCTGAAATTGAATTGATCATCGCTTCAAACATTTCAAATCCTTCAAATTTGTATTCTATAACTGGATCCCTTTGCCCGTAAGCGCGTAAGCCAATTCCGTTTTTTAACTGATCCATTTCGTCGATGTGATCCATCCATTTTTCATCCACCACTCTAAGAAGAATCACGCGTTCGAGTTCCCTTAATGTTTCCGTAGGAATCTGCGCTTCTTTCTCTGCATACTTATCCATGCAAAGATTAATCAAGTCTTCCAACAGCCACTTTTTATTTAACTTATTGAATTCCTCCTCGCTATACTGTAGAGAGTTTTTCGTAGAAAGCAAGTTGTCCATGGTCAAGCGGAGCATAATCCAGTCCCAGTCGTCCGGATAGTCGTGCTCACCCGTATTGGTGAGTACAATCTTTTCGCAAAGGCCTTCAATCATTTTTTCGAACACTGGCTTCAAACTCTCGCCGTCTAACACCTGTTTTCTCTGAGTGTAAATGACATCACGCTGTTTATTCATGACATCGTCATATTGGATGACATGTTTTCTGATGCCAAAGTTGCGCGCCTCAATGCGTTTTTGTGCGCCTTCAATCGCTCCCGACAAAATACTCGCTTCGATCGGCTGGTCATCTGGTAATTTGAGCATCGTGACTATATTCGTGACGCGTTCCGCGCCAAATAGTCGCATCAAATCATCTTCCAATGACAAGTAGAACCGCGACATACCGGGGTCTCCCTGGCGTCCAGAACGCCCGCGCAACTGGTTGTCAATCCGTCGCGATTCATGTCGTTCCGTACCAATAATATATAACCCGCCTGCAACGAGCACTTTTTCTCTGTCCTCTTGCAATTCTTCTTTGTTTTGCTTCGTCAATTCCTCAAACCTTGCGCGCGCCTTCAAAATTTCTTCATCATCGGTCTCATTATGACTGTTTGATTCGGAAATCATTTCTTCCTCAAAGCCTTCCTTGCGCATTGCTTCTTTCGCCATGAACTCTGCATTACCACCAAGCACGATATCGGTACCACGACCTGCCATGTTTGTTGCAATGGTCACGGCCTTGTATTTACCTGCCTGGGAAACAATTTCTGCCTCGCGTTCATGAAATTTCGCATTCAATACATTATGCTGAATACCTCTGCGTTTAAGCAACTCGCTCAACACCTCGGATTTTTCAATCGAAATGGTACCAATCAAGACCGGCTGCCCTTTTTCGTGACACACAACCACTTCCTCAATCACTGCCAAAAATTTTGCTTTCTCCGTCTTGTAAACAACATCCGCCTGGTCGTTACGAATGGTTTCTTGGTTCGTCGGAATCACAATAACGTCCAACTTGTAAATTTCGCGGAACTCCATTTCCTCCGTCAACGCCGTTCCAGTCATACCGGAAAGTTTTTTGTACATGCGGAAATAATTCTGGAATGTAATGGTCGCGAGGGTCTTGCTTTCACGCTCCACTTTCACTCCTTCTTTTGCCTCGATCGCTTGATGCAAGCCATCGCTGTAACGACGGCCATACATGAGTCGACCTGTAAATTCGTCGACAATGATGACTTCGCCTTCTTTGACAACGTAATCCACTTCATTCTTCATGATGCCATGCGCCCGGATCGCCTGATTCAAATGATGTTGATAGGTCATATTGGAGGGGTCCGACAAGTCAGAAATGCCGAAATACTGCTCCGCGCGCTTCACGCCGATTTCTGTCAAAGTTGATGTCTTGGCCTTTTCATCCACCACATAGTCTGCATCTCCCGAATCTTCGTGCTTTTTATCATCCGATTCGCGAATGACCATGCGCTTCATGCGTTTTACAATCAAATCCGTTCGTTTATATAAATCGGTCGACTTGTCGCCTTGCCCTGAAATAATCAGCGGCGTCCGCGCTTCATCGATCAAAATACTATCGACTTCATCGACAATCGCAAAATTCAAATCTCTCTGCACCATTTCTTCTTTATACGTCACCATGTTGTCCCGCAAATAATCGAATCCGTATTCGTTATTGGTACCGTACGTAATATCACAGTTGTAGGCAGCCATGCGCTCTTCATTGTCCTTGCCATGCACAATCAGCCCGACCGTCAGCCCAAGAAATGTATAAATTTTACCCATCCACTCACTGTCTCTTCGTGCCAGATAATCATTGACGGTGACAACATGCACGCCCTTCGCGCTCAATGCATTCAGATAGACTGGCAACGTCGCAACCAGCGTCTTTCCTTCACCTGTCTTCATCTCTGAAATTCTACCTTGATGTAACACGATTCCGCCGATTAACTGCACATTAAAGTGCCGCATGCCAAGGACTCTGACCGACGCTTCTCGCACCAGTGCAAACGCCTCCGGTAATAAGTCATCGAGCGTCTCGCCTTCCGCTAATCGAGCGCGAAATTTAAGCGTCATTTCTTTCATCTCATGATCGCTCAATGCCTTCATTGCGGGTTCCAGCGATTCAATTTCGTCTACCAAGCCTTTTATTCGTTTCAACTCTCGGTTACTATGCGTCCCGAAAATCTTGTCCATTATTTTACCCAATTTATTTTCCTCCCTTGTCTTTCGAGCTTTCGAAAGTACTCGTTTCTAGTTGTGTGAGCCGGTCTAAGACCAGTGTGTAGCCGTCGGACCCATATTGCAAACATTTGTTTACTCTGCTGATGGTCGCCGAACTGGCATGTGTCAACACCTCAATATCGGCGTACTTCTTCCCCTCGCGTAACATTTGAGCGACTTCCAGCCGTTGCGTAATCGCCTTGATTTCGGACACAGTGCAAACATCTTCAAAGAATTTGTAACAGTCTTCTAATGAGCGAAGTGTCAAAATTGCTTTGAACAATCTGTCGGTATGATCATCAAAATATTTGTTGTTCATTTTCATACCACCTTCCAGCACTAACAATACCAATTTTTTACGTTCTAGTCAACAAAAAATCCCCCGAAAAATCGGGGGATGTAGATGGTGAGCCTGAAGGGATTCGAACCCCCGACCAACGCCTTAGAAGGGCGTTGCTCTATCCAACTGAGCTACAGACCCAAAAGTGGAGCGGGTGATGGGAATCGAACCCACGCGATCAGCTTGGAAGGCTGAAGTTCTACCATTGAACTACACCCGCGTGTACAGGGTACAAGCGGTATTATACGCATTTGAGGGGGGTATGTCAAGTGCGATTTTGAATTTGACCAAGCATTTTTCTAAGCGCCTTGCCTCTATGGCTTACTTCGTTTTTTTCGGAATCACTCATTTGGGCAACCGTCCTGCCTTGTTCGGGTACAAAAAGAAGTGGATCATACCCGAATCCATTTTCACCAACGGGCCTTTCAGCAATTATTCCTTCAAAAGTTCCTCGCGACAAGAGCTCTTTTCCGTCCGGAAACACTAGAGCAATTACACAAACAAACCTTGCCGTGCGTTTTTCAAGCGGTACGCCCGAAAGCGTTTCGAGTAACTTAGTGTTTTTTTGAGCGTCCGAAGCACCAACTCCCGCAAACCTTGCAGAGTATACTCCTGGAGCACCATTTAGATAGTCGACCTCAAGCCCCGAGTCATCTGCTAAAGCAATCTCGCCACTAACACTTTGCACATGTCGTGCCTTTATCAAAGCATTTTCTTCAAAAGTTGTTCCCGTTTCAGGGATGTCATCTTCTATGCCAGCATCCTGCATAGTGACTATTTCATAAGGTAAATTCTGAAATATGTATTTAATTTCTTCAAGTTTGCCTTTGTTCTTACTAGCGACAATTATTCTCAAAATCAAACCCCCATTTCAACCGAGAGAGATTTCGAACTTTCTAAAGTACTTTGATCTAAGAAGATTACTTTAAAAATCGTTTTCTCATTTGAACTTGCAACACTAACAGTACCGCCAATTTTCGCAATGTTTTCGGCGACGATAGGCAGGCCAAATCCTCTGTTTGGTGCACCATCGGCTTTTGTAGAAAAATTAAGTTCAAATATTTTTTCTAAATATTTTTCACTAATACTAGGGCCGTTGTTTGAAATGCTAACCACAAGGTTGCTTTCAAGCATTTCTGACTTAATATCAAGTCTTTTCACGTTGCTTTTGGAAGCATTTAAAGCATCAATAGCGTTATCAATAATATTTCCAAAAATCGCTACCATTTCAATTTCAAATTCAAGTAAACCATCTAGTTTTGCCTCAAATATTGCAGAATGTTCAATTCCCAAATTTGATGCCACATGAAATTTGATTGCTAATAACGCATCTACATAATCACTACCTGACTGAGTATTCCTTTCTATTTCAATTTTTTCGTTAGTTAATCTCATAATATAATTTTTTATTTTATTTGAAATTGAGGTGTCTTCTAGTGAACACATTCCCATTATTGCACTTAAGTGATTATTAAAGTCATGTTTCTCTTTGCTTATCAATTGAATGTTTGTCTCTATAAGGTCTATTACTTTTACCTGTGCTAAATTAGCTTCTTCAAGTCGACTAATCCTATTTCGTGTACGATAATCCCATATGTTTGAAATATTCAACAACACGCTTAATAAAAGTAATATTGCAGCAAGCGCAATTTTTTGGGTGAAAATAAATTGATTTGAAAGAGTTAAAGTAACAAACATAGTCATTATGAATATTTGAAATAACAATCCCGAAGTCCGAAAATATTTATCTTCAGTTAGTCTTTCATAAAGATTAATATTTATATTCTTTTTCCCAAGCACAATTAGCCCAAAACCCTCTAAAGTATTGAAAATCAAAACGACGCATAGCATTTTGACCACAACAGGAATTTCAACAAGCACCCCTGGAAAAGTTAAAAGATGAGTAATGTGAAGAATAGGAACTGCAAAAAGTATCTCTAAAATTCCAAGCACAAAAAAAGACGCAAATGAAAATAGAATTTTCTCTTTGTATATTGCGCACCAAACACCCGCTAAAATAAGTCTGCCTACTAAAATATCTATCCCAAGTGTGACATGGTCTTTGAGGATTGCAGAATATGAAAATAAAACTATTGTAGAAACAACTAAAAAAACAATCGTCTTAGTTTTCCCTTTGTTTTTTTGAAGCATTACGAAATTCATGAACAATGCCGCAACAATTACCTCAAAAAGACTAGTTAACAAAAATTCAAGCTGCATTCTATTCCCCTTTCAAAACTATTTTATCATGTTAAGCGACTTTATTGTTGCTTCACAAAGAACCTGAGCAACAGTTTGCCTCATATCTGCCTTCAATATCATTGTTCTATCAAAACTGTTCGAAATAAACTCGATTTCCGCTAAGACAGCAGTCATCTTTGTCTCTCGAATTACAGCATAACTTTTCGAAAACGTCCCTCTATTTTGGTCTGGTGTATTCCTTGTCAGTCCTTTTACTAAAGCATTCTGAACATTTTGTGCAAACTGGTAATCCGTCAATCCTGATGTAGCACCTTTGTTTGAAAAGTAATAGGTTTCAGTTCCGCGAGCTAAAAAACTAGTAGACGCATTTTGATGCACACTTAAGAACAAAGTTGCTTTTTTTTCATTTGCAAACATATATCTTTCAGAAAGTGTCACATGGGAATCATTATATCTAGAAAGTTCTACCCTTATTCCAGCGTCAGTAAGTAACTTGTCGAGACGCAAAATAATATCTAAATTAATTTTACTTTCGTACAACTTATAATTATACTTGCTATCAGACCAACTTCCAACTGCTCCTGGATCAAAGCCACCATGTCCCGCATCCAGAATAACTAGTTTTTCCGACTTTGCCGCTGCAGTAAAAATGTTTATTAGAGTAAACTTTGAAGTCGGACTATCATAAAGGTTAAACACTAAAGGCCCAACACCAGTAATTGTTAAGATCCTAATTGTTCCATCTTCAGATAATTCCGACTTAATTTTCGAAACTATCCCGTCATTTGGTAATAGTTCACCATCACCTATGTCGAATTCTTGTACAGGCCCAGAAAGAACAAATATTGAGGAATCGTGGGAAAGTTCGGAAGAAAATTCTGCGCCAACGTTTAAATTCATCCTAAATTCTGCCTTGCGAAGAACACTATTATATACTGTTTTTAATATGTTTGAATCGCTAATTTTCATGCTCAAAGAATTAGTTTTTTTTGTTGCAATTAAATTTTTACTCCAATTTGAAAGGTTAAGCGTTAGGTTAGAACGGTTTGGCGTCAATGATATACAACTAGGCACAACATCCGAAGGAATTGAACCAGAAACCACTGGAACAAGTCGACTGTCGAGACCACTAAAATCAATTTTGATTACACCGCTTCCATCAGACAAATATGTTCGCGAGTAGTTAACCTGAGCCATTTTCGAAGAAGGGATTTGAAAATTCGTTCCAGTCGCATCCGTAATAGCGTTTACAGAACATGCAGGAGTGGTATTTGGCGCAATTGATACAACTACTATCGGTTTTGGTTTTGGTGTCGGTGTAGGCGTTGGCGTTGGTTTCGGTGTCGGTTTAAGCGTTGGTGTCGGCGTCGGCTTCAAAGTAGGCTTTGGTGTCAGCGTAGGCTTCAAAGTTGGCTTTGGTGTCGCCGTAGGCTTCAAAGTTGGCTTTGGTGTCGGCGTCGGCTTCAAAGTAGGCTTTGGTGTCGCCGTTACCGAGACCGGTTTAAAAATTCGAATAGTAATCCTACCGTTTTGATTCACAACTTTGTATTTTATACCAATCTTTATATCTAAAATTATTCTAGCGATTTTTTTCGATGAATTAAAAACAATAATTTTTGAATAAGTCAAATACTTTGATTTTACCCGCAAATTCGCAACCTTTTTCTGCATTTCTTTCGAAACACTGTTGTTCAAATCTACATTTTTCAATTCAACTATAAGACGTTTCAAGCTTGTTAAATAAAAAATGTTCGCGTTCTTATAATAGTTCAATACAAAAAAAGAATATGACTCAGTCTTTCCGTATCCAGCCGTAATAGTTGTCAACCGCAGTTCCTTAACTGCTGCGAATGCAAAATTGCCGATGACAAACTGCATCAAAGCAATAATCAGTATTAATGAAATTAGCTTTTTAAAACGGTTCACTCCATCCCCTACTTCCCGCTCTCCGCCAACGAATTCACGCAACCGCAATATTTCTGCCTATATAGCGCCTTCGCCTTTGCAAGCGCCTGACCCTCACGAAACTCGGGCCTAAAATCCTCATAATAAAACTTAATCCCAAATTCCTCGCCAATCTCTTCCCCGATTTTCTTAATAAGTTTGTGATTTTGATATGGGCTAATCAACAATGTTGTCGAAAAAGCATCGAAACCTCTAAGCTTAGCTTGCCTAGCCGTCTCCTCTATCCGCATTTCATAGCACAACTTACATCTATTTGGACTTTCTCCTAAGAAATTTTCCCAGTCGCACTGTGCATATTCAGTCGAATAAATGAGCTCGAACCCCTCAGATTTCGAAAGGGTCTTAAGTCCTTCTCCCCGACGTACGTGTTCCGCGAGCGGATGAATGTTCGGATTAAAATATAATACCGAAAAATCAAATTCTTTATCCTGCAGGTTTTTCACAGGAACAATTGCGCACGGTCCACAACACGCATGTAACAATAACTTCATACTTCAAACAACCTTTCTTGCACAACTTCAGCTTTCTTAAAACCCAAGTGCTCGTATGCCAATCGAGTCGCAACTCTACCACGCGGAGTCTTATTAATGTATCCCAACTGTAGCAGATACGGCTCAATCACTTCCTCTATTGTACCACTATCTTCTCCCGTGGCTGCCGCCAACGTATCTAGTCCTACTGGACCACCGTCAAACTTCTCGATAATTGTGGTAAGTAAAGTCCTGTCAACGTTGTCAAGTCCTAGGCTATCAATTTCTAAACTATTCAGTGCGTTGCGCGCAATTTCGATGTCAATCGTACCATTTCCGCGAACTTGTGCGAAATCTCTAACTCGCTTCAATAGTCGATTAACTATTCTAGGCGTCCCACGAGCACGCCGACCTATTTCTATTGCTGCTTCAGCTTCAATTGCGATTTCTAAAATCCCAGCGGAGCGCTTCACGATTTTCACAAGTTCGTCCGTCGTATACATTTCCAGACGATTTATAACTCCAAAACGGTCTCTCAAAGGCGACGAAAGCAGCCCCGCCCTTGTAGTTGCACCCACAAGAGTGAACTTCGGCAAGTCCAAACGAATCGATCTCGCCGATGGTCCTTTCCCAATAATAATATCAAGCGCATAATCCTCCATCGCTGGATAAAGCACCTCTTCTACGCTCCTATTCAACCGGTGAATTTCATCAATAAAAAGCACATCTCGATCACCGAGATTTGTCAAAATCCCTGCCAAATCGCCAGGCTTTTCAATCGCAGGACCCGAAGTAATTCTCAGATTGACTCCGAGCTCGGTCGCGATTATCGCCGCAAGCGTAGTCTTTCCAAGTCCTGGAGGCCCATAAAGCAACACATGATCCAGCGCCTCTTTCCTTTGCAAAGTGGCTTCTATAAATACCGAAAGATTTTCTTTAACTTTAATTTGTCCGACATACTCGGACAGGCGTTTTGGACGCAAGCCGCCTTCATCAAAATCTTCCGTCTCAAATTCCGTTCCAACAATTCTATCAAGTTCGTCCAAACCGTCACCCCTATCTATTCATGCCTTTTAAAGCGTTCATAATTAACTGTTCTACCTCAAGCGACTCATCGTAAACTGCGGAAATCGCTTTGTTTGCTTCAAATTGATTGTACCCAAGCACCACAAGTGCTCCCGTCGCTTCGAGGAATTTGATGCTCTGACCCGATGAGATCAATTCGCTGTCGAAATCTCCCGTAAATGCCCCCAAATCAGCCTTCCCCTTTGTCTCTTTAGCTATCTTATCTTTTAATTCTAAAATTATTCTTTGTGCCAGTTTCAAACCCACGCCCTGCGCCTGAGTCAGCCCTTTTGCGTCGTTAGTAATGACTGCTAACGCAAAACTTCTCATGGAAATCGAAGACAATATAGCCAACGCTACTTTAGGCCCAACACCCGACACCGTTATTAACAACTCAAACATTGCAAGCTCTTCCATGCAGCCGAATCCAAATAGCGTGATATCATCCTCGCGGACATGGTAATGTGTATATACCTTGGCCTTTTCGCCAGCATTTCCAATCCCATTCAAAGTCGCCACAGAGGTAAAAATCTTGTAACCGATGCCGCTATTGTCGAGAATCACGAAATTACTCGACTTGTTTTCAATTGTCCCGCTTATGTACGCGTACACGGCTTCACCTCACATCTTATTATTCGCAAATCTACTGTCTTTGTCGCTTATTTGGCTCGAGTTCGCATGACATATGGCTACCGCCAACGCATCTGCTACATCATCGGGCTTTGGAATTTCAGGTAGCCCCAAAATCGCCTTAACCATCTGCTGAATCTGTCCTTTTGCCGCGCGCCCGTATCCTACGACCGCCTGCTTTACTTGCATAGGCGTATATTCATATACTTCAAGCCCTGCTCGCGCTGCCGCAGTAACGGCTACGCCGCGACCGTGACCTACTGCTATCGCTGTTTTTGCGTTGTTGCAAAAAAACAACTCCTCAACAGCCACGACATCGGGTTGAAAGCGTGCAATAATTGATTCAAGTTCTATAGTTAACGTGAGTAGACGTTTCGGCAACGGAACCCCCGCATGTGTAATAATTGCGCCAAAGTCTATGACTTGAAACCTGTTGCCAACTTGCTTAATTATACCATATCCCGTGATTGCAAAACCCGGATCAATTCCTAAAATAATCATCTTTCCACCCTTTTTCTTTTGTACATTTGTGGTATAATCTTTCTAAACTTATTTTCGTTGTTTTATTCTTTACGAGTATATTTTATCACATTTACTCAAAATAAGACAATCAGAATAAGTGGGTTCGAAAACTCGAAAGTCAACCAGAATAAGTGGGTTCGAAAACTCGAAAGTCAACCAGAATAAGTGGGTTCGAAAACTCGAAAGACAAGGAAAGGCGAGCGTAGGCGTATGCGATACGCTAGCGACTACTTGACGCAGTAAGCAGAAAGCTTTCCGCAAACAAGATTTTATTTTTTTGAGGGTCGCGAACTTACGATTTAGTGAAAATGTAGATGGAAATATGATGGGTATAATTATTGTAACGTTTGCTTTCTGCGTTTTCGAGGATTATCGGACCCACCAAATAAAAGCGAAGGGGTTTTTAACATGGCTAAGGAAAAAGTTGTACTTGCATATTCAGGAGGTTTGGACACTTCCATAATTATACCGTGGTTGAAGGAAAACTACGACTACGAGGTAATCGCTATGGCGGCCGATGTCGGACAGGGCGACGAGCTTGATCCTTTAAACGAAAAGGCAATCAAGACTGGCGCAAGCAAAATATATATCGAAGATTTGCGTGAAGAATTCATCACCGACTTCATATGGCCTACTTTGAAGGCGTCTGCAGTGTACGAAGGCAAGTACCTTTTAGGCACATCATTCGCACGCCCAATAATCGCAAAGCGTCTCTGCGAAATCGCCGAACGTGAAGGCGCTGTCGCAATTGCGCATGGTGCTACAGGCAAGGGCAACGACCAAGTGCGTTTTGAGTTCACTGCAAAGGCATTGGCGCCTCATTTAAAAATCATCGCTCCTTGGAGAATTTGGGACATTAAATCACGTGAAGACGCAATCGACTATGCTTCAGAGCGTGGAATTCCTCTTCCTGTAACTAAGAAAAACAACTACAGCAAAGACAAAAACCTTTGGCACTTAAGCCACGAAGGCATGGATCTTGAGGACCCAGCAAACGAGCCAAACTACGAGAACCTTTTGGAAATCATGGTTTCGCCCGAAGCTGCACCTGACAAGGCAACTTACATTGAAATCGATTTTGAAAAAGGCATTCCAGTCGCTGTTGACGGCGAACGTCTTGGAGCTATCGCGTTGATGGACAAGGTCAATGCTGTTGCTGCCGCAAACGGCGTTGGCATCGTAGACATGGTTGAAAATCGCCTTGTGGGAATGAAATCCCGTGGCGTTTACGAAACACCAGGTGGCACTGTGCTTTACGCTGCTCACCGCGAACTCGAACTTCTCACGCTTGACCGCGAAACACTTCATTATAAGGAAGGCGTTGCTGCAAAATTTGCAGAGCTTGTATATTTCGGGCTCTGGTACACCCCGCTTCGCGAGTCGCTGTCCGCATTTGTGGACACCACTCAAGAGACAGTGACTGGGAAGGTTCGCCTAAAGTTATACAAAGGAAACTGCATGCCGGCCGGCTCCACTTCGCCTTACTCATTGTACAGTGAAGCAATTGCAACCTTTGGAACCGACGACGTCTACGACCAAAAAGACGCAGGCGGCTTCATAAATCTATATGGCTTGCCGATGAAAGTTCGTGCACAAATGATGCAAAAACATAAAAAAGGGTGATTGAAAATGGCAAAAGCATGGAGTGGCCGTTTTACTAAAAACACAGATAGCGCAACTGACGATTTCAACTCGTCTATTAGTTTCGACTGTCGACTTTATAAGCAGGACATTCTCGGCAGCATCGCGCACGCAAACATGCTCGGAACCCAAGGAATCATCCCTTTATCCGAGTCAGAATTGATTGCAAAAACTCTACTTGAAATTCTTTCAGACATTGAATCGAGCAAAGTCGTTTTTGAGACTGACGCCGAAGATATCCACATGAACATCGAAAAAATCCTAACCGCCCGAATCGGAGATGCAGGCAAACGCATCCACACCGGCCGAAGCCGAAACGACCAAGTAGCACTCGATATTCGCATGTATCTTCTGGATGAAAACCGCGCAATTTCAGCTCAGCTTTGCAATTTGGCCACAGCACTTATAGAAATTTCTAAGGCGCATACCGCTACAATCTTGCCTGGCTACACGCACTTACAACGCGCGCAACCAGTGACATTGGCGCACCACATGATGGCCTATTTCCAGATGTTTCGACGCGACGTCGAGCGCTTAATCGACTGCGCAAAACGCACAAACACCATGCCCCTCGGCTCCGGCGCCCTCGCTGGCACCACCTACCCACTCGACCGCTTATCGGTCGCCTCACAACTCGGATTTGAAGCAATAACCGAAAACAGCCTAGACGCTGTAAGCGACCGCGACTTTGTAATGGAACTCGCTTTTTGCCTATCGACTGTTATGGTTCATTTAAGCCGTTTTTCAGAAGAATTGATATTGTGGTCATCAGCGGAATTTTCATTCGTCGAAATGGACGATGCTTTTAGTACTGGTAGCAGCATCATGCCCCAAAAGAAAAACCCAGACGTCGCAGAACTTGTTCGCGGCAAAAGCGGCCGTGTATTTGGAGACTTGATGGCGCTCTTGACCGTTATGAAAGGCCTGCCGCTCGCTTACAATAAGGATATGCAAGAAGACAAGGAAGCAATTTTCGACGCAATCGATACCGTTAAAATGTGTCTCCCCGTCTTCACTTCTATGCTCTCGACCCTCACTTTCCGCTCGGAAAACATGTATCGCGCAGCTCAAGGCGGCTTCACAAACGCCACCGACGTCGCCGACTACCTTGTTAAAAAAGGCATCCCATTCCGCGACTCACACGAAATCATCGGCAAAATGGTCCTATATTGCATAGAAAAGTCGAAAGCTCTAGACGAACTTTCAATAGAAGAATTCACGCAATTTTCACCACTAATCGGCGAGGATATTTATTCAGAAATCAGCCTCGAAAAATGCGTTTCTGGTCGCTCTCTAACTGGCGGACCAGCAGCATCAAGCGTCTTGGCGCAGATTGCGAGTGCTGAGGAGTTTTTGAAAAATGTCAAATTCAATTAATACAAGCAAATACAACGAAAACGCCGAGAACCGCCTCATCCTTCTCTATGTCCTAGACAAACTCGAAGGAGGCGCTACCGACTTACATATCACTGAGTTCCTAGTCGAAAATCATTTAATGGACTATTTCTCGTTTCAATTCCAGCTATCCGGACTCCTTGATGCGAAGTTAGTTCAGCAACGCTTTACCGACTCAGAATTCGTAATTTTTTCAATCACTCCCGAAGGCCGCGATGTCCTCCGCAATCTTGCTACAACTCTGCCAATTGGACTTCGTTTAAAGATTGACGACCTTGCTGCGCCTTTGCGTTGTAAGATTCGCCAAGGCCGTTCAGTAAGCGCCGACTTCACGCCGATCCTAAAGCAACCTCAACCAAAGGACCAAATGGACCAAATTGTACAAGCAGGCCAGGCCCCTTTGTCACCGATGCCTTCGGCGACTTTCAATGTCACTTGCACAGCTACTGAAGACGAATTCGAGCTAATAAATATTGATGTAATGGCACCTACTCGCGAGATAGCCGTGGACATTTGCCACAACTGGAAAGCGCACTCGGATGAAATATATGCTGAAGTGCTTGAGGCCCTGACGAAGAGTCGCGGGTAGCGAGCAGTTGTTGAATTCAAGATTTATAGGCTAATCGGCTTATTCCAACAATAAATGTATAGAGTTTTGAATAAAAACGGCTGAAAATTATACACAATACAGCCTACATTTTACTTCCGTATAATTTTAGGTGTCAAAATTCATTTCAGGCATATTTTTTTGATATTCGGCGCTTAAAAAACAAATAATCATGGGCAATATTCTCAAAAGGTTATACATGATTCCCTCAAAAGCTGTGTTTTATCCTAGAATTGATGAAATCGAAAAAATTAACGATCTGTTTCAAAAACAATCAGAGGAACTGTCATCTCATCCTCGCACAAACCGGCATGCCCCGCTTTAAAGTCACCCTTTTCCCTCTCCTTATGCGCCGACTATTTAAAGTTGATTATAAGTTGTGAGCCCAGTATTTACAACAAAATTCGGTGATTTGAGTATCTCGACAAATACCCCTTATTCGTATAATATTAATATTATAATTATTGTTTCTGAATCGAGGTGCCCATAATGGCGAATAATGCTTTGAATCCAAAGGTTGACGAGTTTATTAAAAAAGAAAAAAAGTGGCAAAAAGAGTTCGAGCTTCTAAGGGCCTTGATGCTAGATACTGATCTAACCGAAGACCTAAAGTGGGGCGTTCCCTGCTACACGTTTAAAGCTGGAAATGTCGTTATTATCCATGGTTTCAAAGAATATTGCGCGATACTGTTTGTCAAAGGCGCACTGCTAAAGGATCCCAAAGGCTTGCTGATCCAACAAACTGAGAAAGTTCAGGCTGGCCGACAGGTGCGTTTCACGGGAGTGAACGAAATCGCTAAGTTAGAGGTCGATTTGCGGAAATATATTAATGAAGCAATCGGAAACGAAAAGGCTGGGCTGAAAGTTGAATTCAAAAAAAGCACAGAATACACTGTGCCTGAGGAACTGCAGATCAAATTTGATGAGATGCCAGAACTGAAAACGGCATTTGAAGCGTTGACACCTGGTCGCCAACGCGCTTACATATTTCACTTCTCCGAGCCAAAGCAGTCAAAGACCCGCGAATCTCGGGTTGAGAAGGCGTTGCCGCAAATTCTTAAGGGCAAGGGCCTAAATGACTAATGGAGGAAACTAAAAAAAGTCGTGTGTGCAGATTATGTATTGAATTTCCAACCACTTTTTTCGTATTTGTTTGATAATAAAGCGTATTTTGAAAAAGTAAAGTTTCAAATCTCCATTAAAAGTGTGGAATCCTAATTATAATGTTTGCAAAAAACGAAGAAAATATTGATAACGAAATTCGCATAGTCTAAAAATGATTATTTGCATGCGAAATGGTTGGAAAAGTGCTACTTTAATCTGTTTAGTGGTTTAAAATCAGATACATAATATGCACAGGCATTTTCGCAATCACGATTACCACGGAAGCACAATTTCTTTGCTACCCTTCGACTCTCGATAGAGCACAAACTTGCTGCCAATGACCTGCGCCACCTCTGCCCCAGTCGCCTCGGCAACTTCCGCAGCGACGTCCCGCGTATCCACAAGTGCTGTCTTTAGCACCGTAACTTTAATCAATTCGCGCGCCTCAAGTGCCTCGCCAATCTGGCGTGCCAAATGCTCGTTGACGCCGCCTTTTCCCACTTGAAATATTGGTTGCAAATCGTTCGCGAGAGCGCGAAGATAAGCCCTTTGCTTACTATTTAACATAATCAAACTCCGTTCCATAAATATTAACTGTGTCGCCTTCGTTGCAACCCGCTTCTTCAAGCGCCTCGTACACGCCCTTGCTCTTCATCGCGCGGTGAAAATACTGCGTCGAGTCGTAATTCGTCAAGTTGGTTGAACCAATAATCTTGTAAATCCAAGGACCTTCTACGTAGAAAATCCCGTTTTCAGTGCGTATTTTGAAAGCCGGCTCTTGCTTCGCTTTATACACAACCACATCTTCCGGCGCATCGCCAACAAACGTCTCCGGCAATGTGTCGAGCTTTTGTGCAACCTTTAGCATCAGTTCTTTAAGACCCTTGCCTGTCGCCGCTGAAATCTCATAGACTTCATAGCCACGTGATTCCATCTCCGCCTTGAAAAGTTCAAAGTTCTCCTCGGCACCCGTGATGTCCATCTTGTTTGCAGCAATTATCTGCGGCCTAGTCGCCAACTTATCGCTGTACTGAGTCAACTCGCCATTAATTATGTCAAAATCGACAATTGGGTCCCTGCCTTCGTGTCCAGACACGTCCACTACGTGAACGAGCAGCTTCGTGCGCTCAATGTGCTTCAAAAACTCATGCCCTAGCCCAACGCCTTCATGCGCGCCTTCTATAATTCCCGGAATATCCGCCATAACAAAACTTTTTGCGTAATCAATTTTCACAACCCCAAGATTCGGGTCGATAGTCGTAAAGTGATAGTCGGCAATTTTCGGCGTCGCCGCCGAAACCATTGAAAGGATAGTTGATTTTCCGACATTCGGAAAGCCCACGAGGCCAACATCCGCAAGGAGTTTTAGCTCGAGGCGAACCCAGCGTTCTTCAGCTAGCCCACCAGCTTTCGCAAACATCGGTATCTGTCGTGTTGGCGTAGCAAAATGCTGATTGCCCTTGCCACCGTGACCGCCCTTGCAAATAATCTGGCGCTGCCCTGGAGTGACCATGTCTGCCAAGATTTTGTCCGTCTCTTCATCACGAATCAGAGTGCCCGGAGGGACTTTTATAACCAAGTCCGCGCCACCGTGTCCGCTACAATTACTGCCTCGCCCGTTTTCGCCTGGCTCAGCTTTATAGTGCTTCTGATATCTGAAATCAGCGAGCGTGTGCCCACCCTCGTCAACTTCGACAATGACGTTTCCGCCTCTTCCGCCGTCGCCGCCATCTGGACCACCGCTGGTTATATATTTTTCACGATGAAACGCAACTGCGCCATCTCCACCCTTGCCCGCTTTCAAAAACACACGCGCGCTATCAATAAACATTTCTTTCCTCCGAATTCACAATGCTTTCGAGATTTTAAAAATACTAAAAAACTGCCCCGAAAGGCAGTTTGTATGGACTATCTTATTGAGCCGCGTAAACGCTAACTTTCTTTTTGTCCCTGCCCATTCTTTCGAACTTCACAACTCCATTGATAAGTGCAAAGAGTGTGTCGTCACTGCCAATTCCCACGTTAGTACCTGGGTGAATTTTTGTGCCCCTCTGTCTCATGAGAATGTTTCCCGCGAGGACAGCCTGGCCGTCAGCTCTCTTCACTCCAAGTCTTTTGCTTTCGGAATCTCTACCATTTCTAGTCGAACCAACACCTTTTTTGTGTGCAAAGCGTTGAAGATTAATTAATATCATTTTTCAAACCTCCCGTTCGTTAATCGTAATATACTCATCGTATACAAATTCTATCTGCTTTAGTCCAATTACCATAGTCTGCAAAATTACTTTAGCCTTGTCGTTTGGCCCCGCCAAAACGTCTTTCGGAAGCTCAAACGCAATGTAATCGCTTTCCTTGCCGTCTTCGACATCCTCGTAATCCTTCATGCCACACAGTTCCTCTAACGCACCTAGTGCCCCATACACAACTGCCGTGACTGCGCTACAGACAATGTCTGAACCCTTTTTAGCGTATCCCGCATGTCCGGTCACCCGAAACGCAAGAACATCGCCACCTTGCTTTACTAGCTCCACGCTAATCATTTCTTAAGCCTCGATTTTTTCAATCAACACTTGCGTATTAGCTTGTCTGTGACCTTGTCTTTTTCTGTAGCCTTTTTTCGGCTTGTACTTGAAGATCATAATCTTCTTGTCCTTACCATGCTTTAGAACCTTGCCAGTCACTTTTGCTCCGTCAACTAACGGACTTCCAAATGATATTTCCCCGTCCTTTGACACAGCCAAAACCTTGTCAAATGTAACAGTCTCGTTCACTTCAGCAAAAAGCTTTTCTACGAAAATTACCTCTGATTCGGTAACCTTCACTTGCTTTCCGCCAGTTTCAATAATAGCGTACATGCAAACACCTCCCTCATAAAATTAAGACACGCCGGCATCACTAGTTTTAGCAATCTCAAGGCACCTGTTTAATAGGATTTAAAGCCTTTTCCGAGCGGTAGCCTAGGTAGTATAACATGTGGCAAGGATGTGTGTCAAATAATTTTACGGGCGCTTGAACTTTTCCTCAAGAATTAACAAAGTCAACGCTTCGATACACATTTTGTATAAATTTCGGCGAATATCACCCCGAAAACGTGTCGAAAAGTGTCGGATTTAACAAATCTAAAGTTGTGGGCTGTGTGTTTTGTATAAGAAACAGCCCATTTCTTATACAACGCCAGAGGCATAGCCGTAATTTTGTTGAAACGGCACCTTTTGCACTTGATTTCGGACTGAAAAAGCACGTAATTTATACAAAACTCGAATAATTATCTGAGAATTGGTAAAAGTTTTAAAATAAATGCTACGAGAGCGAAATGGGTTAGCACTGCGAGGAGTACGAAGCATAGTCATGTCATTTCCCCGCAATTTTGTGCAGATATTCCACAAACCCCGCAAGGATCTCACCCTTTTCAAACGATTGAGATGGAATAATATAAGCACTAACTGAACTATTATACAAATATATTGCTTTTTTCGTTTCAACTATTTTTTCGATCCCGGCCCACTTCGCCCTATTTTCAGCATTTTCAGTTCTTTCGATTATACCTTCCTCATCAAATACGAATTCATGCCTTCCAAGCAAGTCTTTGTTTTTGCCATCTTTCAATAGCTTTTTTACATTATTAATAAGCATAGATCTTTGAACTATCGGATAAAATATAATCCAAATCACGGCAAATAATACGACTCTGATAATATTAGAAAACATCGATCCCGAGCCACTAAAATTAAATGTAATAAAAGCGAATAAAGCTGGGCAAAGAACTAAAATAACCAGCCTGCTTTTTATGAATTCCTTGGACTTTGAAAAATGATACAAATTAAAATCAACATAATCCTGTTCAGTTATTTCGCACTCTATCCTCATATCCCTACCCCCATAATTTCCGCCAATGCCCTTTCCTTATCAACACAATCTCCATAGTATAACGCAAAGAGCTTGCCATTGTTGTTGCTAACTAGATCAATTATATCAAAGTCAAGTTCAATATACGTACCTTGCGAGATAAATGTAGGAACAAATCCGGGGAGGACCCCACCGTAACCTACACCTTTGATTTGAACGAAGTACCTTATCCCAAAACTATTTACCGAGTTTAGATTTTAGGTCTGAAAGCGTAAAGCTCAATTTCTTCTCATTGACGAAGTTTACGCCGTCTTTTGATTTAAATACACCCTCGCCATTAGTTCCCAATGGAGAAAATGAATTTTCAGGTTTAGTCGTTTCTACCACAACGTTCGAAGGCGTATCACTTGAAGTCGCAACAGCCTCATCGACGCCACCTTTTTTCAAAAATAAAATTACATTTTCATCGAAAGAAAAAACATATCCGATTTTGCTCAAATCAGCAAAGTCCGATGCATTTCCTTTTAGTATACTCTTCGACTCCTCTGAAGTTTTTGTGCTAATCCGGATTATAGCATCAGAGCTTTTTATCATTGTATCAAGAGCTTCTGTCTGGATTTTCACTGCACCCGATGGCAAATTTGAATTGCCAGAATTGTTGTTGCACCCTGAAAGAAATAGGCTTGCAACAATAAATAGCGAAAGTGTAATAGTAATAATTCTCATTTCGATTCCTCCAACAAGTTTTTCTTAATAATATCACATTCAGCGTATGTTACAATTATATTACCGATAATTTTACGATTGCGAGGCATGATTTTGAGTTGAAAAGATATTTAATAACACTGCTCGCCATATCCTTCACACTAATTAACATAATTCTACCCATCTACCTGCCTTGTCTGATTCGTACGCCTTTTCCATCACATATTGAATGTAAGCACCTTCCTTAAAAGAAGGGCTTGCTTGCCTACTCGAGTAAACACAATCCATGAAATTATAAAGACTATGTACATGAGCCCTTATCCAGCCTATCGAAAGTTTAGCCGCTGGAAAATCTCCTCCAGGCTTTGGATATCTTTGAACACACTCAATTTTTGTATAGCCTTTCAGCCCGCCAAGAGGCTCATCAGCTAAGTTGTTATCGTAATATTCCAGCCAATTGGGCTCCATTAAGTTGAATCTCATCGAGCCCTTATCGCCATGAATTTCGAAACGAAGCTCGTCGTTAGCGCCAGTGGCAACCTTAGAAGCCTCAATCGTGCCTGTACCGCCACTTTTAAGTTTGACAATCATTTGTGCTAAATCGTCAGACTTTATTTCAACCATTTCGCCTTGCTTGTTCGGCCGCTTTGCGTACATAGTTTCGGTGTTTGCAAAAATCGACTTGTACTCTCCAAGAAAGTGATACATTAGGTCAAGAATGTGCGAACCGAGGTCAAACAGCACTCCGCCACCGCCGATGTTTGCGTCCTGTCTCCAACCAATCGCTTTATTTGGATCTACCGATCCCGAGTGCAAATAGCATGCTCTAAAGGACAGAACCTTGCCAATACGACCCTCATCGATAATCTCTTTTGCTCGCATTGTTGCAGGGAAAAAACGATACTGCAGAGCCATCTGAGTTGTTCCTTTGTAGCTCTTCATCGCTTCCAAAATTTCTTGCGAATCCTTCAAACTAGTTGCCAAAGGCTTGTCGCAATAAATATGCTTACCCGCCTTAAGCGCCTTGAGGATAACATCCTTGTGAAAAACGTTTGGCGAGCAAATATTTATTACATCAATCTCATCCGAATTAATTATGTCATCCGGATTTGTAGTAGCAAACTCAAACCCAAGTGTATCAACCGCTTGTTGCGCGACTTCCATCCTCGGTGTGCACACCCCGACAAGGCTTATCTTATAAGGCAGATTGTTGTAGTAAAATGGTAGTGTCTTGTAGCCATAAGTGTGAGTCTTGCCCATAAATCCAAATCCAATAATTCCAACGCGTATTTTGTCCATTTTTATTACCTCACCTACTCAAATTCCTCTTTAGTTGCTAAGTTGTCATTCAAATTATATACCCATGAACCCCGGACCCAACTTCAACCGCGTCCGTTTCCGCGCCAAGTTCAATCGTTGCTGAGCACCCAATAGGCACTTCAAAAGTGAATTCGATTTTTTCGCCGAGTCGTTTCCAATTCGATGACACTAAACCGTGCCGAGTCAGAATAGAGCAATTTACAAAGTCTATTCTCGAGTCAGTGAGTGGTTTGAAAATTATATGCTTGAATGCCGGATTCTTCTCATCGATGTTAATTCCAGCCATAACGCCGTACATCCAGTCTGCGCAAGCTCCGTATGCGTAATGATTAAATGAATTCATTCCTGGGTCCATTATGTTCCCCTTATCGTCAATTCCATTCCAATGCTCCCAAATAGTCGTCGCGCCCATTCGCACCGGGTAAAGCCACGAAGGATAATCTTCCTGGAGGAGCAGTGAGTAGGCCAATTTTGCGTGATCGTTTTGCGAAAGCGAGTGAAGTAAGTATGGCGTTCCGACGAATCCGGTTGAGAGCTTGGTGCCGTTCTCCAAAATGATTTTCGCGAGCGAATCCGCGATTTCAGCTTTGTTTGACGCGAGGTTGAAATAAAGCGCGAGTACATGCGCTGTCTGGGTTTGGAAAATCAGCTTTCCGTCTTTGATATATTCATTTTGGAAAGCCTCGACAATTTTAGGGTACAAAAGCTCATAAGAGCTCACATCGCGTGACAACACCTTGCCAGCCTTAATTAGCAACGACGTTGAATATGCATAAAACGCTGAGGCAATCAGGCTTTTATAAGCTTCTAGGTTGTGAATTTCCGCCGGATCGAGGTTTAACCAGTCTCCAAAATGCCAATCTCCTAACCATAAATATTCATTTTCTCCGCGTGCGTGAACATATTCAACCCAGGCTTTCATTGAATCAAACTGGTCTTCTAGAATTTTGACGTTTCCGTAAGTGAGATACAACTGCCACGGGCAAATTACGGCTGCATCAGCCCATGCAGACGAGTTACCGCCGTCACGCAGCGGGTCAGGAATAACATGTGGAATGCCACCCTCAGAATTTTGCTCGGCTTTTAGATCGTGAAGCCATTTGACGAAAAAGTTATTCACGTCAAAATTGTAAGATGCAGTCTTTACAAATACCTGCGCATCCCCCGTCCAACCAAGTCGTTCATCCCTTTGAGGGCAGTCGGTCGGGATGTCGAGAAAGTTTCCTTTTTGACCCCAAATAACATTTTGAAACAGTTGATTCACCAGCGGATTTGAACACTCAAAGTGCCCTGTGCGCTTCATATCAGAATGAACGACTATCGCCACGAAATCATTTAGGTCAACTTCCAACGGCCACTTATCTAGGCGAATATACCTAAACCCCATAAATGAAAATTTCGAATGATAAGTTTTCTCGTTTCCATCGCAGATGTATTTTAGCTTTTGCTTAGCCGTGCGCAGGTTTTCTGTGTAAAAATTGCCCGCTGTGTCGAGGATTTCGGCGTGTGAAATCTCAACAACTTCGCCGTCACAACCTTCAATTCTAAATTGCAGGTATCCTGTGATGTTTTGTCCAAAGTCGATGACCTTTTCCCCTGCAGGGGTGATTATCAGTTTTTTAGCCGGTAACTTCTCTTTTTCTATAACTTTCTCGCCCTCTTGAGGAATTAGAATATCTTTTGAATGTTCGAGGATTTTCACCTTTGCCCAATCGCCCAAAACAACTCGCGCGTCGTAGGTTTCACCGTCATAAAGTTCGCTAAATAAGACAGGCCCTTTTGCAGTCTGCCATGTGTCGTCCGTGCGAATTACTTCCGAGGTGCCATCCCCATACTCAATTGATATTGCCGCTATAATTGCCTTTGCGTCGCTCCAAATATTCCGTCTGTAATCCCAAGCAAGTCTGCCCACACACCAGCCGTTTCCTACGGAAACACTAAGCTCATTTACCTTTGCGAGAGCATTAGTAACGTCGTAGGCTTGCACTTGCAAACGTTTGTCGTAAGACGTCCAGCCCGGCGCAAATACGAAGTCGCCGATAACCTCACCATTAATTTGCGCTTCATAAATACCAAGCGCAGTGATTTCAAGTGTCGCGCTCCTCACCGGCTTTGTGATTTCAAATTCCTTCTTAAATACTGGGCAGGTATCGCCGTAATCCTGCGCCGGGGTAATCCAACTTGCTGTTTTAATTGTGTTCATAATTTCCTCCTTGTTATTTCTATCAACCCAAGCTCGGTGATCCCCACAACCGTAACTTTCGAGCGGTCCCGCTCAACACCTTCGCGCAGCGTGCCTAGAATCTCCGCCTGATGCACCATCAAACTCATGTCAATAAAGTCTATAATTATTATCCCACCTATATTTCGAAGCCTAAGCTGGCGGGGTATTTCCATAGCAGCCTCCATATTTGTCTTGTAAACAAGGTCGCTCGCTCCAGTAAACTTCCCAGAATTCACATCGATGACCATCATCGCCTCTGTCTTGTCAAAAACTAAGTTGCCCCCGCTCTTGAGGCAAACCTTTCTTGAACCTCGAGAAGCCAGCTCACCGCCAACGCCATAGAAATCAAAAATTTCGTATTCTTTGCTATATAATTGGATTTTGCTTTTAAACTCAAGTGCAACGGCCTCGACGAGGTCGAGAGCCCGCAAGTACGAGTCGGAGTCGTTGATGACTAATTTATCGAGCGATTCGTTCAAAAGATCGCGCACTGCGCGCTCGAGCAAGTCGGGCTCGCTATATAGGCAAGAGGCATCAGGTGCTGCGACTTTAGCAGCTCTCATTTTCGAATCGATAGAATCGCTCAAAGCCTTTAAGGACGAGATTTCATCTAAAAGCGTGAGTTCGTCGATATCCTGCGCCGCTGTGCGACATAAAAGCCCGAAGCCCAGGGGTCTGTGCCGCGAAGCGATTTCACGGAGGCGTTCGCGCTGTGCGTCATCGGTGATTTTTTTGGAAACTCCGACCTCTTCAGAACCCCGCAGAAGCACTAGATGGCGGCCTGGAAGCGAGATTTTTGTCGTCACGCTCGGCCCCTTTTCGCCAACAGCTTCACGCGTAACCTGCACCGCAATTTCCTGACCCGCCTTTATACTTTCGTTTGAAGTAAAATCATTCAAAAAAGCATTCTTGCCAAACCCAATATCTACAAACGCAGCTTGCATACCTGGTAGGACGTTTTCGACTTTGCCGCGATAGACATTGCCAATCAACCGCCCGCCATTGCACGCCTCCACAATATATTCAACTGCACGGCCATCTTCCACAATCACAAGCCGCGTCTCGTTTTCAGATACATCGATCAAAATCTCATTGCTCAACTCAACACCTCAGTTCAACGCTGCTTGCTCCATAGGCGACACAAGCCGCCCGTCTTTTTCCACCAAAATCGCCGTCCTATGCACAGTAAAATAAGCAGGTTCCCGCGCCTCCCCCATCTCAGCCCAAAGCGCTCCCACAAAAAGGTCCGGACTCAAAGTTGAATGACTCCCAGCATCGCAGCGAAGTGCAATCAGGCTATCCGCCAACACCTGCGCTTCGCGAATTTTCGAGCGAATTTCGACGACCGACTTGCCTTTTTTCGTCGTTTTTTCGACATTAACTTCGGACTTCGAAAGTAGGCTTGAAAGCGCGTCTCCAATGCGTTTCATGGGAATGGCATCCTCGAACTTAATTAGACAACGCAGCTCGTCGACCTTCCCCATAATATTGTCCTTATTGTGCTTGTATTCGGCCGAAAGCACCCGCAGGCCCTCCGGGAGATTGGCGTTTAGCGTAGCTACAAACTGGTCTGTCGGCATTTCGATATTCATACCCAAATCCGCGTATTCTGCATCGCTCGTGGTCCCGACGCCAAGTGGCATGCCGATTACGAACTCAGGGTGCGGATTGAACCCCTGCGAAAACGCAATGGAAATCTTGCCCCGCATAAACGCGCGTTGAAACGCACGAAGCATGTCCAAATGCGAGGTGAATCTAAGTCGCCCAGTGCGCTCAAAATGAAACCGAAGGGTGAAATTGCTCGAAGCCTTGGTTGGTCCGCTCATCGCGCCACCTCCTGGCAAACACAGTGTTCGTCGCCGAGTTCATTTGCCCCGCACGCAGTGCATTCGACCCGACAATTTGGGGTGATCTTCTCCTCGACCGCAAGCCGCGCCTCATCCATCAAGTATTCTTTGCTCACGCCAACATCTATGTGGTCCCACGGCAATTTCTCAGAGAAATCCCGTACTCGGTTCGCGTAAAACGTTGGCTCAATCCCAGCTTCCTTGAAGGCCTCCAACCAGAGCTCCAATTTAAAATGCTCATCCCAGCTATCGAACTTGCAGCCCTTGCGCCATGCCGCTTCCAGCACCTCTGCCACTCGCCTGTCGCCACGCGCAAACACCGCCTCCAGAAGGCTTATGCTCGACTCATGATATTTGAACGAGATTTTTTTATCTCGAATTTTGTCCCTTAAACGCATTTGCTTATCTCTTAGCATCTCGCCCGTGTCCTGCGCCACCCACTGAAATGGTGTAAACGGCTTTGGTACAAAAGACGATGCGCTCACCGACAAAGTCAGCTGCTTTTTGCGAAGTTCCTTCGGCACCGCATACCATATGTGAAGCACCCCGCGCGCGAGTTCTGCGATTCCATCCACGTCCTCCATAGTCTCAGTCGGCAACCCCAGCATAAAGTAGAGTTTGACGCCCGACCAGCCGCCTTCAAATGCCGTTTTCGCGGAGCGAAACAAATCCTCCTCCGTCACGCCTTTATTAATAACGTCGCGAAGCCTTTGTGTTCCCGCCTCAGGCGCAAACGTCAAGCCGCTCTTGCGAACTTTCTGCGCTTTTTTCATTAAGTCAATCGAAAACGAATCTATGCGCAATGAAGGTAGCGAAAAGCTCACTTTTCGCTCTTCCATCTCGTCAACAAGTGGTGTCGCCAGTTCCTCAAGGCATGTGTAATCGCTTGTGCTAAGCGAAAGTAGCCCGATTTCCTCGTATCCCGTATTATCAATCAAATCGCGCGCTAAATTTATCAAAGTCTCTGGCGACTTCTCGCGCACAGGCCTGTAAATAAAGCCTGCCTGACAAAAACGGCACCCTCGAATGCATCCTCTAAATATCTCAAGCATAATTCTGTCATGCACAATATCCAAAAATGGCACTATCACTTTATCAGGATAACTAGCATTATCTAGGTCTCTGACGATTCGCTTTCTTATGCTTTGCGGTGCGCCATCTTTAGCAACAAAATTTTTAATCGTGCCGTCTACTTTATACTCAACATCATAAAACAACGGCACGTACACGCCTTCAACCTTCGTAAGCGCCTTTAGGAACTCAATGCGCTCCGCACCGCTCTTCTTCCACGCTGAATATGCGTCCATCACTTCATTAATTACTTCTTCCCCCTCACCAATCATGAAGAAGTCGACAAATGGCGCCAACGGCTCGGGATTAACAGCGCACGGACCGCCCGCACACACAAACGGCCCCCCAAGCCTATCAACCGACCGCAGCGGAACGCCCGCCAAATCAAGCATATTAAGTATATTTGTGTAACTCATCTCATATTGCAAAGTGAAACCCAGCAAGTCGAATTGAGAAATCGGCTCCTGCGACTCCAGCCCAAAAAGCGGCACGCCACGCTCGCGCATCTGCAGTTCCATATCTTGCCACGGCGCAAAAACGCGTTCGCACCAAGTGTCTGCACGCTCGTTGAGCACATGATAAAGGATTTTCATACCAAGGTGCGACATCCCGATCTCATAGGTGTCGGGAAAACAAAACGCGAAGCGAATTTCAACTTCGGCCGCGTCCTTCATCACGCTATTTAGTTCTCCGCCAGTATATCTCGCGGGCTTCTCCACTCGCGCCAACACGCTGTCTGGTAAAATTAATTTGTTCAAGTTGTTCAAACGCCTCGCCCCTTTTTAATGCTTAAATTATAAACTAGACGCAAGTTTTTCTCAAGGTGTCAAATGGGTCAAGTCAAAGTCAAATTGGAGACGGGTTCAAATTGGGGACGGGTGTCAAATGAGTTAATTTACAATATTTGGAATAGAACAGGGCAGAGCGGGGGAAAAACGGGGAAGCGCTCTTGAATGTTATACAGAATGGACTGAAAACAGTAGTTATTTATAACGCGTTATATTTTGCTCGAATTTCGAGCTGTTTTAGTATAAAGTTTGTCAAAATAATACGTTCTGGCAAGTCACGAGCGACAATCTTCGTGGAAATTCGACATTAATCGCTAAATAAATGGATATTTATTCCATTAACGCATAGGAAATATGCATTTTTTGCTGATAGAAATGTGCGGATTTGATCAAAAGTTAACTTTTTTCGCCTTTTTCTTGATGAAAATATAACGAGTTATAAATTAACCATTTTTTTGAGCAAAATAGTATAACTTTCGCACCATAAAGTTGCAGCCTTCGCATATGTGTTTAACAACTCGCCTGCCTGAATTCAGCATTCAATAATCGACACCACTAGATACATAAATTTATATCTAATTAAAACTCTTCCGTCCACCTGAAAGATTATAAACCTTCTTCACGCCCTTATTTATCAGCACGTTTTGCGCCGCATTCCCTGAGACTCCCTTATTGCAGTAGGTCACCGTCGTTATGTCGCGGTCAAGGGCATCAGCCGCGTCCCGCAAACGCTCGAGAGGTACGTTTTCGGCTCCGCCGATATGGTCTTTTTCGAATTGGGCAGCAACGCGCGCGTCGATAATCTGCAACTTCTCCCCCGCCTCAATCCGTGTCTTCAGCTCAGCAGACGTAATAAGCTCGCGTCCGCGATGTAAGGAATTTTCCAAAATCATGCCCGTGTACATTACCGGGTCTTTGGTGGTCGAAAACGGCGGCGCATACGCCAAATCCAGATGCTCCAAGTCGAGAGCCTTCGCCCCAAAACTCATCGCCGTGACAAACACATCTATTCGCTTGTCCACTCCGTCCTCGCCCACAATTTGCACTCCGAGTAGGCGTCCGTCCAGCTTCGCGTCATCCGACTTTTGCGCGATTGCTTTAATCACCATTTCTGTGCCGCCCATGTATTCGGGCTTTCCAGGCTTGATGTTGTGGCAGACCGCGACCTCAAAGCCCTGCTCGCGCGCCTCTCGCTCAGAGAGCCCTGTCTGCGCGACACTCAAACCGAAAATCTGAAAAATTCCCGTTCCGAGAACGCCTCTAAATTCCAAATCCCCGCCAGTGGCGCTGTCCCCCGCGATTCTTCCGGTTTTGTTTGCTGTCGAACCCAATGGCCTGTAGATCGCGCGTCCCGTTACCGAGTTGAACTGCTCGATGCAGTCCCCGCAGGCGTATATGTCTGGGTGGTTGGTTTGCATTTTCGCGTTTACCGCGATTGCGCCCGTTGCGCCGATGGCGATCCCTGCGTTTTGCGCAAGCGAAACTTCCGGCCGTACCCCCGTCGCCAAAATCACCAAGTCCGCATCCGCTAATTCCACTTCCACTCCCGTGGAAACACGCACTCCGTGCGCCTCGAGGCGCTTCTGAACTAGGCGCGCCATGTCCTCGTCAAGACTCGGACAGACTTGCGGCAGTTTTTCTACCATTGAGACTTCAATGCCGCGCTCTGTAAGGTTTTCACACATTTCGAGTCCTATGTATCCTGTGCCTACGATGAGCGCGCTTTTTGGCTTGTGCTCGTCAATGAAGGCCGCAATTTTTATGAGGTCGTTGATGTTTCGCAACGCGAAAGCGTTCGCGCCAGCAGTGCCTCCGGCGGTCTTGATAGTTGGGATAACCGACTTTGCGCCCGTCGCAATAATCAGTTTGTCAAAGCTATCAGTAAAAATCTCTCCGTTGTCGAGATTTTTAATTTTCAAAGTCTTCGCTGTCGCGTCGATTTCAAGCACCTCATGCCGCGTCTTAATGTCCACGTTGTATTTTGACTTGAAAAACTGCGGATCGCGTGGCGCCAACGCATCAATGCTCTCGACATGCCCTCCAAGAAAATACGGCATACCGCACCCTGAATATGAGATGTAAGAATCTTTCTCATAGACGGTGATTTGTGCGTCTTCAGTGTTTCTGCGGGCTTTTGCAGCGGCGGACGTGCCAGCCGCGACGGCTCCAATGATAAGAATTTTCATGTTTTCCACCTCTTTTTAAAACTTGACGCTGCATTTACAAGCGCTATCATTACTGGCACTTCTACCAGTGGTCCGATGACTGCTGCAAACGCAACGTCCGACGCGATCCCAAACACCGCGACAGCAACCGCAATCGCGAGTTCGAAGTTGTTGCTCGCTGCCGTAAACGCCAGCGTGACTGTCTTTTCATATGAGAATCCTGCCTTATACGACATATAGAAGCTAGCAAAAAACATCACCGCAAAGTAAATAAGCAGCGGAATCGCAATTCTTACCACGTCGAGCGGGTTGTTTATTATTTGTGCGCCCTTTGAAATGAACATAATTACGATTGTATATAGAAGCGCGATTAGTGCGAGAGGCGAGATTTTCGAAATAAATTTTTCTTCAAACCATTCTTTTGACTTTGCGCGAATTAGCACAAAGCGCGTCACAAATCCCGCCGCAAAGGGGATTCCCAGATATATTAGTACACTGTTTGCGACATCCCATGTCGAGACGTTTACGGCCTGGCCGCCCCATGCAAGCCCGAGCAGTTTCGGTACTAGCGTAAGAAAAATGAATATGTAAACCGCATAAAGTAGAATTTGAAAAATCGAGTTAAGCGCCACGAGAGCGGCGGCGTATTCGTTGTCGCCCCGAGCAAGGGTGTTCCAAACAATGACCATCGCAATGCACCGCGCGAGGCCTATGATTACAAGTCCCACAGCGAAGCCCGGCTTGTCGCCTAAGAAAATTGCTGCTAGCGCAAACATCAAAATCGGACCAATAACCCAGTTTTGAATGAGCGAGAAGGCGAAAACTTTCTTATCTCGCGCCACCTGCCCAATTTCTTCGTACTTGACCTTTGCGAGCGGCGGATACATCATTACGATGAGCCCCAAGGCTATCGGCCAAGAAATTGTTCCGCTACTAAGCGTGCTCAGTGACTGTGCTACTTGCGGGAACAAGTAGCCCCCTAGCACTCCAATTCCCATTGCAATGAAAATCCACACTGTTAAAAACCGATCTAAAAATGATAGTCTTGATGCCTTTGTGTTTTGCATGATTATTCCTCTTTCTCCTCAATAAGTTTACATTCTTCCGTGCAAGGGATTTCAGTCACAAATACTTTTAATTCTTCCATTGTCTCTTTATTCAATGAATAATACATCCAATTCCCTTGGCGTTCGCCAACAACAAGCCCCGCCGCCATCAACACCTTCATATGTTGCGACAACGCCGGCTGGGAAAACTCGAAACTCTCTAATATTTTGCAAGCGCACAACGTACCGCAAGACAAAAGTTGAACTATTTTAAGCCTGTTCTCGTCGCCGAGGGCTTTAAATAACTGAGTCATTTGATTTGTATCCTTCATTTCAAAACTCCCTTCAAACGTTACTCGCTCAACTTGTTCAAAATAAGCATACACTTATAATATAAGCGATTGCTTATATTATATTTAAACCAAAGTTGGGTGTCAAGTGCAAAATGCTTTCAAACTTTTGTGCTTATCTTAACGTCAATGTTTCCCTTAGTGGCGTTTGAATACGGGCAGACAGTGTGAGCTTCGGCGGCAATTTTATCGGCTTGGCTCTGGTCCACCCCTTTGAAATCGACGACTATGTCCACGGCCAATGAGAAGCCGCCAAAGAGATTTCGGCCAATCCCGACTGTGTTGTGAACGGTAGGAACGGGGATGTCGAGTTTGTGCGCTCTGATAACGTGTTGGAGAGCGCTTCCGAAGCACGCCGCATAGCCTGCCGCAAAAAGTTGCTCGGGATTTGCACCAAACTCTTTCTTCCCTTCAAGCTCTGCGGGAAGAGCCATTTCAAATGCCAACGGGCTATTTTCTACGTGTACCTGCCCGTCTCTTCCACCTGTGCTTACAGCAGTTGTACTGTACAAAATCTTCATATTAATATCCTCCTTTATAGGTTGAGTACTTTCGAAAAATCTCGAAAACGCAGAAAGCATTTTCCAAAGTTTCTCTATGTCTCAAAGCATCTACTTTTGTTCCTAATCTGCTAAGTATTCCATTCAAAAGTCCATCTGTTAATCCTTTTTAGCGGAACGCTTTCTGCTTACTGCGTCAAGTCTTCGCTGGCGTATCGCATACGCCGACGCTTGACTTTCCTTGTCTTTCAAGATTTTTTAAGTACTCTTCCTCTATAGGTTGAGTACTTTCTATAACCTACATCCTGTAGGTCTTTGCATATTCCGCCGCAAGGCGGATGGCCTCTTCCATACTTAGAGAGGCCGCAATTCCCTGGCCGGCTATATCAAACGCGGTGCCGTGATCCACGGATGTGCGTAAAAATGGCATCCCAATTGTAAGGGCGATGGTGCGCTCGAAGTCCAAGGTCTTGGTCGCGATGTGTCCTTGGTCATGATACAAGGACAAGACGCCGTCGAAGCGGCCGGTCAAAGCCTGATGAAACACCGAGTCCGGAGGCACAGGACCGACGACATTGAAGCCGGCGGCCTGCATTGAGGCTATGGCGGGAACGATTTCCAAATCTTCTTCGTTGCCAAACAACCCGTGTTCGCCGTTGTGCGGATTCAGACCTGCGACCGCAAGTAAGGGATTCGAGACGCCCAGCATTTTGAGGGCGTTTGAGCATAGCTCGATATATTGAGAAACTCGAGTTTTTGTGATTAATTCGCAGGCGCGCCGTAAAGAGACGTGACGCGTCAAGAAAAACACTCGCAATGTGTGAACTTGAAACATCGTCAAAAGTTCTTTTGTTCCCGAAAGACTTTCCAGCATTTCGGTGTGGCCAATAAAATCAATCTCAGCGGCGCGGATGGATTCCTTGTTGATTGGGGTTGTAGCAATTGCATCCACCTCACCCGCCATTGCAAGTCCAGCGACGCGCTCGATACACTCAAACGCCGCACGGCCAGCTACTGCTTGCACTTTGCCGAACTCCATGTCATCTGAAACTTCTCCGCAAGAAATCACATCTATCGTCCCGTGAACATAAAGCCCTTCACTCGGATATGTAATTTCGTGAAAATTCAGCGAAGAGCCGAGAATTTTCGCTATTCGCCGTAAAGCAGCAACGCTGCCCACAACAACAGGCTTGCATATTTCATACATGTGCAGTTTCGATAATGCCTTGACAATGATTTCGGGCCCTATTCCCGCAGGGTCTCCCATCGGGATTCCTATGATTGATCTTTCCATGATTTTCGCCCCCTATTTTGTAGACCATAGCCCTAAAGCTGGGTTACTTATGTAGTAAACTTCTTCGCCGTCAGGCATTGTGTTCCAGCCGTCGCTCAGCGATGCGTATTTCGCCGCTGCTACTTCATAATCGGCGAACTTAAATGCTACGCCCTCAACTTCTGCTTGCGTTAGGTGTTTCACCGCATAGGTGATGGAAAAACGCCCGTCAGACGAACCATGAATAAGATGCGCCGCGACCGAAAGGTTCTTCTGCAAATCCTCATTCTCGTCAACGAGCTCAAGGACATTCAGCCGCCCGACATATCCGTACTTACGAATCAAGCGGTCGTTTTCTGGATCCTCCCCAAAACGCATAACCCCAGGCGCCAACACAATCAGCTCGCCGCCATCAGCAATTGCCATGCGCGTGCGATAAATCGACTTGTTTCCAAGCCATGTGCTCTTGAACTCCTTTTCGTCGAGATAGACGACCATCTTCTTAGGTCGCACGTCAAGATAATTTAGGTTTTTCTCCTGACTCATAGAGACAGCCTCTTCGAAAAGCCCGCGTTCGCGCCCGATATAAAGGCCTTCAACCGTGGTAACGCAACCCTCAGTGATGGTAACCGTCAGCACGTAAACTAGCGGCATGTCCTTAATAAAATTCTCTTCGGCATAGTCAAAAACCTTGCGCACCGGCGAAAAATCCTTGCCCATAATCCGCTCCATGCCGTAGTACGCGCCAAGCATGTGCGAGTTGTTTATCATGCTGCTCCCGCCAACGCCTACGAAGACGTTTTTACTATAATTAGCCATGCCTACTACCTCATGAGGCACCACTTGGCCAACAGAAATTATCAAATCATATGACGGGTCGAGCAAGATCTTATTAATCTCGACGTCAATTTTGTCCTTAATCAGACCCTCAGAAATCTCAGCAACGTATTCACCTGGCACCTCGCCGATTTTCACAACGTCATTCTTCCAGTCGTGGACCAAGAATTTTTCATAAGGTATTTCCGGACCAAAAAACTCAGCGCACTCTTCGGGGCTCATTTTGACGTGCGTACCAAGTGCGGGCATTATGTCCACGACACATTTCCCCTCGGCCGCTCCAAGCAAATCCCAGAGCATGGAGGTAATCAGACCCGCACCCGACTGACAACGCGTATGGTCGGGTGGCAAAATCAAAACCTTCTTCAAATGCCCGCGCACCTTCGTCTGCTCCAAAAGCATCTTTACTAATGCTTCACGAATGTCGATGTTTGAAAAACCACTCATTTTGAATCACCAAACCAATCAATGTGGAATATGCCTTCGCGGTCGTTTCTCTCAAACGTATGCGCCCCGAAATAGTCGCGCTGCGCCTGAAGCAAATTGGCTGGAAGCACTTCACTGCGATAGCTATCATAATATGACAAAGCACTAGTAAATGCCGGCACAGGAATTCCCGACAGCGAAGCCACCGCTGCAACTTCGCGCCAAGCTTGTTTGTATTCGTTTAGCGACGAGCGGAAATATGGGTCGAGCATCAAGTTTGCGATTTGCTTGTCGTTTGCGTAAGCATCCTTAATCTTCTGAAGGAACTTTGCACGAATTATGCATCCGCCTCTGAAAATCATAGAAATAGCGCCAAGGTCGAGGTTCCAGTTGTTTTCGCGCGAAGCTTCAGCCATCAACGCAAAGCCCTGAGCATACGCACAAATCTTGCTCGCATAAAGCGCCCTGCGAACCATTTCCACGAGCTCCTCTTTCCAGTTCGCCTCGGTCGCGCAACCCAGTTTTATCATGGTGTCGCGAACTTTGTCAGGCGTCGTGCCCTCTTCGGTCAGAATCTTCGAAGCCGCCACGCGCTCAGCCTTAATTGCCGACATACAACGCGCAAACACCGCCTCCGCAACAGTCGCCGCAGGAACCCCAAAGTCCAAAGCACTCGTACTCGTCCATTTGCCAGTCCCCTTTTGACCTGCGCGGTCCAAAATTATATCCACAACAGGCTTGCCCGTGAGCTCGTCCTTCTTCTGAAGCACAATCCACGTAATCTCGATGAGATAGCTGTCAAGCTCGCCGCCGTCCCACTTCTTAAAGACTTCAGCAAGTTCGTCGGCCGACATTCCTGTCGCCATTTTTAAAATATGATATGCCTCGCAAATAAGCTGCATATCCGCGTATTCTATACCGTTGTGCACCATTTTTACGTAATGCCCCGCGCCATCAGGTCCGATATATGTGCAACAAGGCTCGCCATCAACCTTTGCCGAAATGGCAACCAAAATATCCTCGACCAGACGATACGCACTTTCCTGCCCGCCAGGCATAATCGCAGGACCCTTTAGCGCGCCCTCTTCTCCGCCCGAAACACCCGTTCCAATATACCGAATTCCCTTATCTTCTAAATACTTATTCCTTCGAACCGTGTCCTCGTAATACGAATTCCCGCCGTCAATAACGATATCGCCCTTGTCCAAAAGCGGCAGCAGTTGCTCAATCACCATGTCAACGGGCTTTCCAGCCTGAATCATCAATATCATCTTGCGCGGCTTTGCAAGCGAGTCCACAAAATCCTCGAGCGTAAAAGTCCCAACGAAGTTGCGCCCTAATGTTTCCGCGAGGAGCACATCCGTCTTCTCCTTTGCGCGGTTATAAACCGAAACGCTGTACCCCCTGCTTTCGATGTTCATTGCCAAATTCTTGCCCATAACCGCCAATCCCAAAACTCCAATGTCTGTGCCCATTTCAACTTTCCTCCTGTGTTTTCATCCATTTATTATTGCTTTCATACAATTCCATTGCTCTTTCATACGCTTGCGCGTAGACAAAATGCGCCTCCGCGCGCGGAGTGATGCTCTTAACTGGGTGCATGGCTTCCAGCAAATCTGAAAAACCCGCCACCGCCTTTACTGCGACCATGGCTGTGAACGCAGCCCCAAGTGCCGCTCCTTCTTGAGTCTTAGCGACGAGAATCTCCTTGCCAAACACATCAGCAAGGATTTGCATCCAGAACTCACTCTTAACTATTCCGCCCGTCGCCCTAATTTGCGTCGCGTTTGAGTTGATGGCTGCCATCGATTTGTAAACTGAGTAGAGGCGGAAAATAACGCCTTCCATGGCCGCCCTGCAGATATGCCCGTTGCCGTGCGAAAGCTCGAGACCCGCCATCATGCCACGCACTTTTGGATTCCAGTCTGGACTTCTCTCGCCCATCAAATACGGCAAAAACACGAGCCCGTCGCACCCTGCCGGCACCTGCGACGCCAAGTAATCCATGGCCTCGTACTCCTGTCCAGGCGCAAAACGCGTAATACCAGAGCGGTGTGCGCTTTCTGCCTCGTCGGCGCACATGCGTCCCGCGTCCAAGCAGTGTGCGCTTTCTGCCTCGTCGGCGCACATGCGTCCCGCGTCCTCGAGCAACTGCGCTCCGAGCCTATCTCTAAGATACTTCAGAGCAATGCCCCCCGAATTTGTCGCGCCGCCCGCCACCCATGTATCATTAGTAAATGAATAACACCAAGTCCTCTGCTCTTTATCTAAAAGTGGCGCCTTGACCGATGTGCGCACCGCGCCACTAGTACCGACTGTGACCGAAAGCGCTGTGTCATCCGCAACTCCACACCCAAGATTCGCCATAATCCCGTCTCCCGAGCCTATGACAAAAGGAATGTCAAAATCCGCAAACTCAGGCTTCATGCTCTTCAACACGTGCGTGCACTCAACCGCCCTCGAAAGCTTTTCTACGCCAATTCCCGCGAAGTCCCTAAGCACAACTTCGCTCCACTCGTTTTTGTTGATATCAAAATATCCTTGGCTCGCTGCCAAAGTATAGTCTACGACATATTCGCCAAAGAACTTATGCAATATGTATTCTTTTATAGTTATGAATTTTGCGGCCTTGCTAAATATCGCGGGCTCATTTTCTCTAAGCCAAATTAGCTTCGCGAGCGGGTACATAGGGTGCTGCACCCTGCATCCCGTAATCTTATAAAGCTCGTCAACCCGCCCGCTTGCCAGTATCTCATCCGCTTGCTTAGTAGCCCGCGTGTCCGCCCAAGTAATTAGATTTGTAAGCGGCGCGCCATCTGCATCAACACACATAAGACTGTGCATCTGGCAACTAATGCCCGCCGCCGCGATGAAAGTGCTGTCGTTTGGGGCGGAAAGGCCGATGGCCGACTCCCCCACACGGGCGGACAGGCCGCTGGCCGCCTCAGCAGGGGCGGTGCCGTCGCTAGCGCCGGCGATGTCTTCGACGCACTTAATTAGCCCGTCCAAAATTTCGTCGGGCCTAAGTTCTGCGACACCGTTTGCGCCTAGCAACGAATACTCAACACTCGAAGCTTTCTGCGTATGTCCTTGCTCGTCGAAAAGTACCGCTCGAACACTCGATGTCCCAATATCAATGCCCATATATAAAGGTTTCAAAGTATCACACTCCAACTGCAAATAAATGCAAACTACCAAATGAATTCTACAACTTTGAGGCGAAATTTTCAAGGTGAATCGGTGTTTATAAGCTAAACAGCACTTTTAATTTCACAAGTGTATAGCAAAAATGTCGATATTTATACATTAATCCTTAAGTTTTTGTTTAATGGTTAAATTCGAAAATTATCGCGACATGAAAACTCACTTTTTTTGTGGATTTATTAATTTTGAATGGCGTTTTTCCGTTTTTGAGGGGCAATATTACCAAAACCTTATACACTTTGAAGCAAAAAGAGTGCTTTCATACTAGAAAACGCAATTTTAAACTTAATTTATAAACGCTCTGATAACATTAAACACTATGCTCGAATTAAACGAGCCATTTATATCATCATATGTGTTTATGCAATTTTGCCATGGAATCAATCCAAAGGAAGAAAACACATCTAATTTATTCTCAGCCCTTTTTGCGTAATTTTGATCGTTCATCATCCCAAAATGCTCCCAATAAAGAATTTCTCCGTCTCTAGGTTTAATTATTGTAAAATCAGGATAATAAGTCTTTCCTCCAAGAATTAATTTAGCTTCATATCTGTACGGAATGCCGTTTTGTTCGAGTATATCGGCAATAATAGTTTCTGATTTTGATCTCATTTTTATCCCACCAACGGAAGTGTGTATTAATGAATCCGTTTTCATTTCAAGTCGCTCATATGGCTCATTTATCCAGGCCTTTATCTTTGCTTTTAAAGAGGGTGCATAATACTTTTGACTTTCGAACGGAACGACTAATCCTTTAATAATGTCCGAAGCAAAAAAAGGTCTGTATTTTAGCAAAAACTTCTCCATCATTTTGATATTAGAAAAAAGTATTGGCATACACTTTTTCAAAAATGCTTTTCGTCTAAGTTTTTCTGCCAATTCCATTTCATTTTTGCCTAGATATTTTTGATGATTATTCCCTAATGAGTCCCTACAGTTATGATAAAAATAATAGTTTCCCTTTATGTTTTTTCTTGAAATACCTCCCGCAGGCATGTTTTCCATTTCTTTTTTGAATTTTTTCAGCAATTGTCCGCTTAATTCCCTTTCTACCTTTATGGCCTCTGTCAAACTATCTTCATTTTTATAATCTTTAAAATCAACGACGGGGTTCATGGTACCGACTCCTTTTTTTCCTTTATTTTACAATTGATTATAGCTTTGTTTCCAAAATATGTCAACATTGTTTTTTTGCAATTCATGATTTCTAGGCAAAAATAGTTATTTAACTGAAAGTATGTATAACAAAAAGGCCGGTTTTTATACATAAACTGACCTTCTCGTTTTATTTGGTTATATTCGACAATTTTCGCACAGCGAAAATGTCATTTTGCTTGATTTTTTTTGATTTTGAACTTACCTTTTTCCATTTTCGGTGACAATCTTACTGAAAAGTTATACACAAATCGATATCAAAAGTAGGTTTATACTATAATTCGTATTTTTTTCATCTAGTCTCGCTCTAAAATACGCTCTTTTGTATCTCTGTATTAATCCAATTGATTCGCGCCGTTAGCCAAGACTTAAGATACGCGGTGTGTGCGTTCAAGGAGCGCAAATTTGTAATTGCAACTGGCATTTCGCCAATAATTGCGTTTTCGGCGAAAGGCCATTTTGCGAAGTTTAGGTCATATGATTCACGAACTGTGTTTGCGCCAGCGTCGATGCGAGTCGACATTGTGTCGAGAGCGGTTGCCTTTAGGGAGTTCCAACGCGCACGCAGTTTGTTGCGGAAAGTTGCGCTTTCAAATAAATAATCAAACCAGTTGCCGTTACCTTTCGGGTACCATCCAGTCGCGGATGTGCCGTCCGAGCCAAAGGCCACATTCCCCATGCTTTCTTCAAAATCCCAGACTGGGCCCATCTTTAGTTTGCCACCTTTATCCTTGTAGAAATAGCAACTTGCGTAGAATGCGGCGTTGTCATTTTTAAATAATGTCTCAATTAAGAACCAGTCCGCGAAGCTATCCAAATCTATAAGCGACGCGAAATCACCGCCTGAAGTTATAGCGTCATCAACTTGTTGAATATAGCCTTTAAGGTAGTTTTTTTGATCCACTGACATTTTGTCTTGCGCAGGCGACTTAAACATAAATTTAAAACCAGATGCGACGGTGAAAAAATCAATGCCTTCAGTTCCCGTGGCGCCAGCACGCATATCAAGTTCAAGAATTGCGCCCGAGTCTGCATCTGCAGTGACGTTTAGGTTGAGCCGGTTCGGCGAAATCTCAATCTGATCGGTAACCATGTATGTGCCGTTGTATGAACCGTTTAGGAAGAGGTCGACAAATCTGACGCGAGGAGTGAATCCAGTCTTATCAAAGTATTTTGCAGTTTCAAATGCGACGTAATTTCGCAAAAGCGAGAAATCCGCGTGGCAAGCCAACAACACCCACTCGCGCGATGCACCCATATCAAAGACGTTTGTGTCAGAATCAAATTTTATTTTGTACGGCTTCTTAGCCAACGTCCACGAATAGTTTCCATGCCCCTTTACTCTCATAAAAGTTTGCGGCAACGCTGATGCGTAAGGCACTGAGCCGCCAGAAATCTGAACGGAAGCATTTAGATAAATATCCTTAGATTCAATTGGCACCCCGCCTGTCGTCGATAAAATAAGCGACGGCAGCCCAGTGTTGAGGCAGGTTATTTCAACCGTATATTCTTGCGCAAACATTGGCTCACTAGCGTAAACTTCATACTTTACTGCGCCCGTAAAATCGTTTGGCGTAACATCAGTCTCCTGCTTTACGCTGTTGAAATAAAGCCCCCCACTTTCGGTCGTAAATGTTGGCACAAGTGCCGTCAAATCTATGCCCGCCGGCAAATTTGCCGTGATTTTCTTAGTGGTCGAATTGATTTCGCAAGTGACATCCCAAGGGAGGTTCGGATTCAAATACTTAAAGAATTTAAAAGTCTTGATTTTGCCTGTTGCTGCCAAGTTGACTGGGAAATTAAACACAGATGCAGGTATCTCCTGCTTTGTAATGTTTGGCCCAGAATACCGCGCAGTCAATCCCTTGTCATTCGCTCTTTGAAACATCCGAACCTTAATAACATGTTCTCCTGCTGCAAGTGCTACTGTCCCAGACTTTTCAATCAAAGCGTGCGCATTGTCGTTGTTTACAACAACAGCTCCGTCAATGCTTAGAGTTGATCCGTCATCGGATTCAGTGAAAAAAGTATATGTCCCAGCTTCTGCTATCGTAATTTCTCCATTAAATACAATTAGGAAATTAGTTGGATTTGTCGTTGGGCAAACACTCAAAGTAACCTTTGGTGCAACTCCTTCAGTAATCAAACTTAAATCCGTACCTGTTTCGTCGGCTGGGAGTTTTGAAAAAAGCGTCGCGCCAGTGTATGCGTAGAATTTATAATACAATCCTGCTTTTCTTGGAACAGGCGTTGGCGAGGGTATTGGCGTCGGCGTCGGCGTCGGAATTGGCGACGGTGTCGGCGACGGTGTCGGCGTCGGTGTCGAGATCGGAGTTGGCGATGGTGTAGGGGTCGGAGTAGGCGTAGGTTTTAGTGTAGGTGTTGGAGTTACAATTAACGCCGACTTGATAGCGCGTTTCACATCCGCAACAGCCTTCGTTAGCTCACTTTGCTTCAAAAAACTCTTCACTCCAAACCAAGTCGAACTGCTTCCCTTCATCAGTCCTCGATTATACAAATAAAGTACGTTCGCTTTATCAGTCGAGGTCAAAACATCTTTATATGGCGTCGTTGCCGACGGTTTCACAACAATTAATTTATACCCACCTTTTTTTAAAGTCTTCACCAACCAGTTCGCAAAAACACTTTTTGTCACCGCATTTTTCGGCAAAAAGTTTGTCGCCTTGACGACCACCCCATTTGCCAACGCCTTGCTGACATTCGCGCGATTCGCGCTCGCTATTTTAGCCCAGTCCTTAAAAACTTTGAATGCTGTAGGCGCAGGTTTAACAAACTTGGCGTTCGAAAAGTTAATCATTAGCGCAGAAACTACCGCTTCCCTCGTGGCGTTTGGGGCAGTCACGGCCGCGGCCGAAACACCTACGTTCGCTGGCGCAAACATACCAATCGTCGCAACCATAACTATAGCAAGCGACGCAGAGATTATTTGATTGCGTTTCGCGCAAACGCGAGAAAAAAAGCTCATCATGAAAATTTTCCTTCCGTCATCTCCAAATTTCGTGATAAGTAAATTATATTCCAACCCCGCTCGCTTTGCAAACTGAATTTAGCCGCTCGGCAGCCTTGCGAAGCGCGAATCAAGGGCGTCGAAGGTGTCGCTTTGAGCCAGGCCAAAGGCGTCGAAGGTGTCGCTTGGCAGCTCGGTATCGACGAATTTTTTTCAGGCATATAAATCAAAAACTGAGTATATTTTTTTTGCGTTTTTTCTAAGTTATTTATACTTTTTTTTGCTCGAAATTTCTGTTTAAGTATATTTTTCACTAGTAATTTGCACTTTCGCCACGAAATTCGGTCATTTTGCCTGGCATTAAGGATAATATTACCAAAAAAATATACTCAATTATTCAAATTAGGCGTCAAAAAAAATAATCATAATTTTTTAAAAAATACAAAGGCATGCTATAGAATCAAAGCATGAAAATGTCGGGGTCTGGCTCAGTTTGGTAGAGTGCTTGGAAAGGGACCAAGAGTTTTCGGTTCAATTCCTGCCGCTCCGACCAGAAATTTGCTTTTAATTCTATTTAGAGATATGATTTAGAAAAATTCAAAGGAGTTGAGTTTATGAAAAGGTTATTAAGTATTCTAGTTGCTCTAGTTTTATCGTTCTCTATGCTAGGTGGTCTTTCTGTTACTTCAAGTGCAGAACAAAACATGCAAAGCGTTAGGGTTGAGTTAGCAGCAAAGAAGGATGTTACAGTTTATATCACCAGGACCGGAAAGAAATATCACAAATCAGGGTGCTCATATTTAAGAAAAAGTAAAATCGCGATCAAGTTGTCTGTGGCTAAAAAAAGATACTTCACCGCTTGCTCAAGATGCCATCCTCCAAGATAGTTAAAGAGTTGATACCCAAAAACAAGGGTAAAGGCAATTAACAAGGGCACAATTCACAAACAATTATATTGTCAAGTTTCACATTCAATTACAACACATGTCCCTGTTGCGACTACCCCAATCATATTTTTCCCAAGAATAATATAATCAAAAGCAACTCCAATTGTGGCATTTCCACCTTTGCTTAACGATTCTAGAACCATCTTTTCAGATGCTGATTCTTTGGCAAGTTTTAGTTTTTGAGCAAATTTTTCTGATACAGTACCAAAAAAATCAGAAATGCCTGCTGATATTTCACTTAAAAACCCTGTTCCAAGGACTACTTCTCCACTTACAATTCCATTATACCTGGTAATTTTGTACCCATCAAAAGAAAAGCCTGTCGTCATAAGATGACTTCCTACTTGTCCCATGTCAACTACCTTTTTAAAATTCTCAGCTTTGCTCGCTTCGTTTTTTACTGTCTTTTCGTAGCGAGACTGTTCTAAATAATCTGAAATGTATTGGACACCTGTAGGAGTAAATTTCATTTTTGTAAATTCAAATAAATCATTCGCAACAGGACCAAAATTACTAATATCTGCGTTTTCAATTTCCGTTATATGCTTTCGTATATCCCCAAAACACCTGTCGCACATTTTTTCATCTCTGCGTGCAATAAGCTTTATGGTAGGGGCAGAGAAAGCTATATTACTTTTCCCACAATTGACACACTTTTCAGCCATAGCTACATATCCTCCATTTTCAATCCAATTTCACTCAAAAGTATTTTATTCCAAAGGTAGATTATTTGCAAACCTGTTTTTAAACCTTCTACCCTGCCTTTTCAACCTTCATCCCAACCCCATTAGTCGTGAACACAAGCGTTCCGTCAAGGTCGGTTCTGTAAAGCTTCGCGCCGACCCCGGCGATTGCGGAAAGCGCAGTCTGAGTTGGGTGCCCATAAGAGTTGCCCTCACCCACTGAAATCACTGCATACTTCGGTGAAACTTCTTCCAAAAACGATGGTGAAGAAGAAGTCGCAGAGCCGTGGTGCCCGATTTTGATTACATCCGAGTCCAGTTCTTCTCCGGAATTGACCATAGCGACTTCGTCAACTAAGCCTGCGTCGCCGCAAAACAAAAAGCTTTCGCTCTTATATACTAGGCGAATAACAACTGAATTGTCGTTGGTCTCATCGTAAACCATGTCGGGCGAAAGAATCTCAAAGCTCGCCCCCTTGAGCGTGTAGCGTGCGCCAACGCGAGCATACGTCGTCGACAAGCCCTTACTCGACTCAGCCTCGATAACATCACGATAAGTCTTTGTAGTGCTTGTTTTTTCAGGCATGATTAATTTGCCAATTGCAAAATTATAAATAACATCGTCAAGGCCGCCAATATGATCTGCGTGCGGGTGAGTTCCGACTACGTAATCGAGGCGCGAAACACCTTTGCTTTCGAGGTAGTCCACGACATCTTGGCCGTCGTTGTTGTTACCGGCATCGATAAGCATAGAAGCGCCGTCAAGAGTAATGAGAATGCTGTCAGCCTGCCCAACATCTATAAAATAAACCTTCATATTCGGTCCTGTTTTTAGCGGGCGGACAGGTGTGGGGTTCGGTGTGGTCTTCGTGGTAGGAATAGGGGTGGGCGGCTTTGCAGTCGGCTTTGCCGACGGAAACGCCGTGACCTCTGGGCTCGCGAAAGCGATTGCCGTAGGCTCCACTGACGCACTTGGATTTGGGTTTTGCGTCGGCACGAGTTTGGGCGACGCCCCAGTATTGCATCCAGCGCTCGAGAGCAAAAAAACTATCGCGAGAATCGCGAAAAACGCCTGAAAAGATTTCGACTTGAATTTCGACTTGAATTTCGACTTGAATTTCGACTTGAATTTTGCCATTTTCACTTTACCTCCATCGCACTATTTACTAGCGTTACGCCTAAATCCACGATTCGCTCTTCGCCAAAAAACACCAGGCGCACCTTCACGCGCCCTTTTCGCACATCGAAGTTCTGAACGATTCCTTCCATTGATACCAGCGGGCCTTGCGTAATGACAACCTTACTGTCGCGAACAAACGCTGTGGAGTAGTCGATGACGCCCTCCGAATTTAGCATTTTGACGAGGAGTCCAATGTCGTGCTCGAGGATTTTTTGAGGGCCATGTTCGTCGGCAAGGAGCCTGATTACGCCCGTTGTGACGTTGATTCGCCCTGCGTCAGTCGGCAAAATTTCGCCGCGCGCCAGCACGTATCCTGGGTAGACCGTTCGGAACACATCCCGCCAAACCCCCGCTCTGCGTTCTTTGAGTTTGCGACGTGGCACCAAAAACTCCACCCGCCCCTCGAAGAGGTTGTCCAAACGCTCCTTCACACGCGCCTCCTGCCCTGTTATCACGAAAACTGCGTACCACGATTCCATTCGCTCCGCCCTTTCAAAATCTTGTTGTAAAAGTTATAATCATTATACACTTAATTCTCGGCAAAACGGAGCAAAAAATGTCAAATAATAATTCAAAAAATCATACTCCTCGCGGAGACATCCGAGGCTTCGCACCAGCGGCAGCACTTGAAATTTTGGGTGTGCTCGAAGCCGCGGGCTTTGAGGCGTTTTTTGTGGGAGGATGCGTTCGCGACTGTGTGATGGGCGTGACGCCAAACGACTGGGATGTCACGACTTCGGCTCTGCCAAGCGAGGTTAAGGCTTTATTTCAGAAGACTTTTGAGACTGGAATTCAGCACGGCACAGTCTCAGTGCTAGTAGGCTGGGTTTGTGCTGAAAATAGGCCGTTTTGTGATGAGTGTGCGCAGGAAAAATGCGCGCCGCCTGAGTGTGTTGAAGTAACTACATTTAGGACTGACGGCCCGTATTCCGACTCTCGCAGACCTGATGCCGTCACTTTCACACCAAGTCTTGAAGAGGACTTGGCGCGGCGCGACTTTACAATAAATGCTATGGCTTGGTCTCCCTCGCGCGGTCTTGTCGACCCGTTTGGCGGGCTCGAAGACATTGACGCGCGAACAATTCGCACGGTTGGCGATCCGAATAAGCGCTTTAGTGAGGATGCGCTTCGGATGCTTAGGGCCGTGCGTTTTGCGGCGAGTCTGGGCTTTGAGATCGAGCCCGCAACGAAGCGCGCGGTCCGCGCCTCGGCGCACTTAATTACTCGAATCAGCGCCGAGCGCGTGCGCGGCGAGCTGGGCAAAATCCTTGGTGGCCCGCGCCCCGAACGAATAGCCTTGCTCCAAGAGTGCGGGCTTTTTGGGCTGATTTTGCCCGAGCTGTGCGAGCCTGGCAACGGCGGGGTCCTATCCCAAGCCCGCCTCACGCGGCTCGCCGCCGCTCCCGCCGCTCCCGCCGCTCCCGCGGCGCCCCCGCAGGTGCGTCTCGCCATACTCCTGGATTCCGTCGCCCCTGACGCGGCCCGCTCGCTTCTTCGGCGCTTGCGTTTTGATAATAAGACTATATATTCAGTTTGCGCCCTGCTTTCGCACCGCGACTCGCTCCTCCCTAATTCTGAACTTGAGGTGCGCAAAGCTCTTCACTTAATGGGCGCCCAAACCTTCGAACTCCTCCTAGATTACCACGAAAGCGCCGAATTGAGTGCTCCGCAGGAGCGCCCCACGGAAAGCACTAAAGCCGCGGCGTGCGAGGCTCGCGAGGCAAGCGCGGCACGGCAAAACGCCGTCACCCTCGCTCGCTCGCTTTTTGACAGAGTCATCGCGACTAACCAATGTTTCTCAGTCGCTCAGCTCGCAATCGACGGCCGCGACCTCGTCGCCTTAGGCCTAAATGGCTCCGATGTCGGGCGCGCGCTAGAAACTTGTCTGGCGCTAGTAATTGAGTCGCCTGAGAAAAACAACCGCGACGCGCTATTAAATATGCGATTTTAGTAGAAACCGTGGCAATCGCAATTTTAATGTATAAACAATCATTAAGATTTACCCCTAAAACGAAAAAAATCGCCCCTACAGACGTTGTTTTTTACATAAAAAGGAAGTTTTCTTTCACAAAACTGCCGAAACTTATCAAAATCAATGAAAAAAGATGAAACGTGTATAACTTTAGTCGTTTTTGTTATACACGAAAATTCAAAAAATAGCGTTATCGTTGAATTTCGCTATTTCTCGCCCTTAGCCCTTCGCCCTTAGCCCTTCGCCCTTAGCCCTTTACTTAATACTCACTGGCCTCGAAGGCGGCACCACTTGAATCCAAGTTTGTGCCGGATTCAATACAAGATCCCCACCATTCAAATATGTGTACCTTGTCTTGGAAGTCTCACCTGACTTTGACCAACGAATCTCAACAGCCTTCCCACAAGTAATGTACCAACCCTTGCCAGACCCGATGTTGTTGAGCTCTTGGCGATTCTTATGGTCGTCAGCAATCGTCGAGTTTGAGACATACTGAACAATAATGTTCCCCGCGGAAAGTTGCTTGCCAGAAACGCGCTCCATATGCTTTTTACCGTTGCGATAGCGCAAATATAGCTTGGTCGCCGAATCATACTCATAACGATTGTCTGCCTGAAAATTATAATTTATTCCGATTTTTTTTGCCGATTTAGTAGAACTACCCGAAAGCGGAGTCATAACTGAGTTGTACTTGAAAGTTAGATCCTTGGTTGTCGTGTTTGCATATCCACGCGACGCAACAATTTTCATCACCTTATCAAATGACGTGTATTTGTCCTGCCAATTATTACGGTCATTGGTTATCTTCCAAAATGCGCTGTCGTAAAGTCCATTAACATCTGCAACTCCCAGCCGTGGAATCAATGCCTTTGCCTGCGGGCTCCAGCCAATGTGTACATAAATTGAATCGTGTTCAATCGCAAACTGAACAAAATAATCGCGAGCACTTCGCACAGGTCCAACCATCTCAGGCATGTTCCCCCAAAACACAGGCATTAAGCGCGTGATTCCACCCTCAGCAAGGCACTCATAAATTATCTGAGCCTTGTTTAAACCGCCTTGTGGGAGAGGCCTCTTCCCTTGGTTATCAATCATTACTGCAATCGGTCGAACACCACCACGCGGAAGCACAAACCCGTTTGGCGGAGTTGGAATAGGTGAGCCAGTCGGAGAAGGAATTACCGAAGGATCGGTCGTTTGTTGCGAGTTATCGGTTGGGGAACTAGTTGGGCTTAGCCCACCTGGAGTGCTTGCACATCCACTAAATATCGCAAAAGCGATAAATAGCATAGCGATGTTTGCGCAAATGCGCAATTTATTCTTCATCCTCTTGTTCCTCAAATCGTCTTTCAAACTCTGCAAAAACCTTGTCCATTTCGTCCTCGTCATCAACAGATACAAAGACATCGCCTTCCTCGTCATCGCCAGGAATAACTTTCAAAATAACAACACTCTGCTCTGCCTCATCGTCGTCGTCGTTTTCTGGAACCTCAGCATCCGCAGGTGTTACGAGCACATATTGCCCTAAATCATCAATAGCAACTGCGTCCAAAATCACAAAATTCATTTCATTTCCTTCTTCATCAGTTAGCGCAATTAACATTTCTTCATCCATAATCTTATCCTCCATTTTGGGTGCTTTCAAATTTCAAATCTTCAACATACATATAATACATTTATTTCACTTTCGTGTCTAGATAACTTTGCAAAATCTGTACCGCTGCGATTTTGTCGACGAGTCCGCGTTTGTTCTTTGTCTTGATCCCCAGTTCATGCATGGTGCGGTTTGCTATCACCGTCGTCAGACGTTCATCCCATTTCACAAACTCGACTCCAGCTCCCTTTGTCTCAACTTCCAGTGACAAGATAAACTCAGCTGTCTTTTCGGCCCGAGGCCCAACACTGCCATTCATGTTTAACGGAAAGCCCACCACGACCGTTTTTATCTTATGGGTCGAGATAAGTTCGCAAATCTGCGTCTTAACCTTCTGTGCACCTATTTTCATATCTATCGTGTCCAACGGTTGCGCGGTCCACCCCAAAGCATCGCTTATCGCGACCCCAGTCCTGCTATCCCCGTAATCCAAGCCTAAAATTTTATCCATATCTCTCCTTAATATATCTTGAGCGCAAACACTGGGCAACTTTTGCTGCAATACCCACAAGTCACACACTTCGAACGATCCACCTCAACACGCTTGTCATAAGGTTTCAACGCCCCGAACTGACATGAACTCACACAAATCTTACAACCCCTGCACCAGTCCGCCACGTATAAAAACTTATCATCCTGCTCGCACTTTTCCCTCAAATCCTCTGCCACCTTCTTGCCCTCAAAAACCGACACATTCATGTCTATCTCCTCAAACGACTGCATCCCAATCGCCACCGAATGCACATCCGCATTCTCAAGCACGTACTGCATGCACTCATCGTATGTTTTTGCCAAATTCCCACCGCCGAGTGGCTTCATAGCGAAAATTCCCTTTCCATTCTTCCGCGCACGCGAAAGGGCCCTTAGCATTAGTTCTGGCCCCGTTCCGTCATTTGGGGCGTCTATGATTCCTAGGCCCGCCAAGTTCACAATCGGGTGTATAACATCAATCTCTGGCATTTCGGCGCACGCCTCCACCACCTCGATTGCGTGGGTCGAAACACCCACCGCCTTAATTACTCCTCGTGCTTTTTGTTCAAGATAATATTCAAGCGCCTCGCGGTGTCCGGCTAGTGTTAGGCGCGACTCCTGCTCATGCATCATAAACACATCAATTACGTCTACGCCCATATCTTGCCTCGCGTTTTCAACCGCCTGCCGCGCGCGCTCAGTATCGTAGGCGTAGCTTTTGGTCGAAATGATCGGCCTGCGGCCGAAACGTTTCGCGATACGCGAAATGGCACTTCTTAAATACGGATAAGTGCCGTAAAGCTCCGCGGTGTCGAAAAATGTCACGCCCCGCGTGAAAGCGTACTCTATAAGGTCTGCGCCTTTTTCTATAGAAAAATTCTTTTGAAGCGGCCCCATTGTGAGCGTACCGAAACACATACGCGACACTTCAAGCCCTGCCATTTGTACGTTTTGCATTAGTCGGCGCCGCTCATTTCTGCAGATAATTTTTTATGAGTTCCTCAAGAAGCTCGTCGCGCTCAATCTTCTTAACGATGCTGCGCGCGCCTTTGTGATTAGTGATATAGGTCGGATCGCCCGACATCAGATAGCCAACAATCTGGCTCACGGGATTGTAGCCGCCCTCTTGCAGCGCCTCATAAACCGTGATTAGAAGCTTTCCTGCCTCGGTCTGAAGCTTGTCGCCAATGACGAATTTCATTGTGTTTTGCTCGTCCATATAAATCCTCCGTTCAAGCAGTTTCAATCGCTATTTACATTATACTCAAAACGTCGTTATTATGAAACTCTTTTATTGATTTCTAACAAAATTCCATTTTTATTTTGAGTTTTGTATAAAAACCAGTGCTTTTCAGGGCAAAATCAAGTGCAAAAGGTGCTATTTTAACAAAACAATGTTGTAGTGAAGCATATTGTTAAATGTCAAATTGGGGACGGGTTCAAATGAGTATTTGACAGTTCTTCTTCCTAGTAACTATATGCCAGCAACACATTCATGGTATCAAAAGACGTGACCACTGGCACGTTGAATTCTATGGTGGTGCGGCGGAGTAGGAACCCGAAGGAGCCTGGGATTTTGCCACGAGTAGGTGTGTTGAGGACAAGGTCGAAGATATCGTCTTTAACCATTGCCAAAGCGTCGTTGTGGAGGACGGTTGCAGTACGTATGCCGTGCGAATTAAGATACTTAGATGTTTCCGGCGTGGCCGAAAGTTTGAATCCAAAGTCTTTCATCTTAGTTGCGATTCCGACTAGCTCTTCGCGATTGTGTTCGGCGACCGAAAGCAGCGCCATGCCGCCCTTAGGTACAAACATTCCAGCGCCTTTAAATGCTTTTTTCATCGCCTCTTTAAAAACTGTGTCGGTGCCCATGACCTCGCCCGTTGACTTCATTTCAGGCCCGAGGAAGGTGTCAACCTGAGCAAGTTTTGAGAAAGAGAATACAGGCGCCTTAACGGCAATTATCCCACTGTCTGGCGCGAGTCCTGTTGCGAGTCCAAGGGATTTCAATGTCGCTCCCATTATTAACTTCGAAGCGATTTTCACCATAGGAATATAAGTAACTTTGCTTAAGATAGGCACTGTTCGGCTTGCACGAGGGTTGACCTCGATTACGTAAACCTTGCCAGCGGTGTCGAGGACAAATTGGATGTTGAAAAGACCCACAATTTTCAGGCTTTTCGCCAACATCGTCGTGTATTTAATTATTGTTTCGCGCTGCGCGACAGAAATGCTAAAAGCAGGATAAACCGAAATGCTGTCGCCTGAGTGCACTCCCGCGCGCTCGATATGCTCCATGATCCCTGGAATTAAGACTTCTTCGCCGTCGCTGATGCCGTCGACTTCGATTTCCTTGCCGACGACGTATTTGTCAATGAGAATTGGCTGACCGTTTGAGGTCTCGAGGGCCATATTTATGTATTGAGTAAGGGTGTTGTAGTTATGAATTATTTCCATTCCGCGACCGCCGAGTACGTATGAAGGGCGCACGAGCACTGGGAAGCCAAGTTTCTTAGCGACCTGCCAAGCCTCGTCAACCGTGAAAACAGTCGCGCCGTCTGGGATTGGAATGTCAAGGGTCGCGAGAAGCTGCAAAAAGCGTTCGCGATTTTCGGCGAGGTCAATGCTATCGACCGAGGTTCCGAGAATTTTTACACCGTACTCTTCAAGGTCGGCTGCCAAGTTGATTGCAGTTTGGCCGCCAAATTGAGTGATAACACCCAACGGCTTTTCCTTCTCACATACATCTAGCACATGCTCGAGAGTAAGGGGCTCGAAATAAAGTTTGTCCGAAATGTCGAAGTCTGTACTGACCGTCTCGGGGTTGTTGTTGATTATAATGGACTCAAAGCCCATCTCACGCAAGGTTTTTACCGAGTGAACAGAGCAGTAGTCGAACTCGATACCCTGACCAATTCGAATTGGACCGGAGCCTAGTACGAGCACCTTATCACGGCTGCTCGCTTCCATGTCGTCCTTCTCGCCAAACGTCGAGTAGAAGTACGGAGTCGAAGCCTCAAACTCGCCCGCACAGGTGTCTACAAAGCGGAATGAGTTCTTCACGCCGAGCGCCTTACGATAGTCAATCATGACTTTCAACTTCACGCACAAAAGCGTGGAGATATATGTATCGCTAAAGCCAAGTTTCTTCGCGCTCAAATACACATCCGATGGCAAAGTTGCTGCAGTGTACTTCTTGATTTCCATGGCAGCCTTCACGATGTTGTTGAGTTTATGTACAAAAAACTTATCAATAATTGTGATATCTATGAGTTCCTGCGGCGTCGCGCCCTTCTCCAAAGCCTTTGCAAGCGCATGAAGGCGTTGGTCGGTCGGCGTTGCAATCATTTCCAACAGCTCTTCCTTTGACTTGTCGTCAAACAAACTCGTGCAAAGGTAGTTGTTCCGCTTTATATCCAACGAATCAACAGCCTTAAGCAACGCTTCTTCGAAGTTTCTTCCTATCGACATGACTTCGCCCGTAGCCTTCATTCGAGTGCTGAGCGTGCGGTCTGCTGTCTCAAATTTATCAAACGGCCATCTAGGAATCTTCGCGACGACGTAGTCGAGTGAGGGCTCAAAGCAAGCGAATGTGTTTCCAGTGATGGGATTTATTATTTCATCAAGGTTGAGTCCGACTGCTATTTTCGCAGCAATCCTGGCAATTGGGTAGCCTGTGGCCTTTGATGCAAGCGCCGACGAACGGCTAACACGTGGATTTACCTCGATGACTATAAAGTCGTAGCTGTGAGGGTCGAGGGCGAACTGGATGTTGCATCCGCCCTTAATGTCTAGCGCGCGAATGATGTTTAGCGAAGCCGAACGAAGCATTTGATACTCCACATCCGACAATGTCTGGGACGGCGCTACGACTATGCTGTCGCCCGTATGAACGCCTACTGGGTCGAAATTTTCCATGTTACAAATGATAATGCAGTTGTCGTTGTTGTCGCGCACGACCTCGTACTCAAGCTCCTTCCACCCCGCAACACTCTTTTCGAGCAGCAGCTGTGAAATCGGACTAAGTTTTAGGCCCTGACCGCAAATTGATTCTAGTTCTTCAAGACTTTTGCAGATACCACCGCCGGCGCCACCCATGGTGAACGCAGGCCTTACGATAACTGGGTATCCGTTTTCATCAGCAAACGCACGGGACTCCGCTAAATTGTGAGAAATTGTACTGTGCGCGACCTTCTCACCAACTTGCATCATTGTTTCTTTAAAAAGCTCGCGATCTTCGGCGCGATTAATTGACGTAAGCGATGTGCCAAGCAGTTTGATTCCAAGTTCGTCAAGAATTCCGTCATCGGCAAGTTCAATTGCCATGTTTAGGCCGGTCTGTCCGCCGATTGACGCGAGAATCCCATCGGGGCGCTCTGTATATAGGATGTTTTTTACGTATTCAAGTGTAATTGGTTCAATATAAATGTGGTCGGCGGTTTCTTTATCGGTCATGATGGTCGCTGGATTGCTGTTGATTAGGACAACCTCAAGCCCTTCCTCGCGAAGCGCCTGACAAGCCTGCGAACCCGAGTAGTCAAACTCTGCCGCCTGCCCAATTATGATTGGCCCTGAGCCAATTACCAACACTTTTTTTATCGACTTATTTACCGGCATTTTTATCCCCCAACATTTCCAAAAAATCATTAAACACATAGTCAGAATCACGCGGTCCAGGGCAAGCTTCAGGGTGGTATTGCACGCTGAATATTTGCATTTCCTTGTGGCGAAGGCCTTCTACAGTACCGTCATTTAAATTCACGTGTGTAATCTCAATCTTATCTTCCATTCCGACAAAGGAATCAGGCACAACTGCATAGTTATGGTTCTGAGACGTGATATGACATTTGTTATCTCTTAAATCCTTTACTGGTTGATTTCCACCATGATGCCCAAACGCAAGCTTCGTGGTCTTGCCGCCAAGCGCCAACCCAATTAACTGATGTCCAAGGCATATTCCGAAGACTGGCAATTTGCCAAAACACTGCTGTATAACTGGAATCACTTCTGGCAAGTCGGTCGGATCCCCTGGTCCGTTTGATAAAAACACGCCATCTGGTTCAACCGCCATAAGCTCTTCATATGTAGCATTGCTTGGGAAAACATGAATTTCAAATCCCCTTCTCGCCATCGAACGCAAGATGTTTGTCTTGATTCCAAAGTCTAGCGCGGCTATCCGTTTTCCGAGGCCGTCCTGCGGTATTTGTGCGACAGCTAAGATGTTTGCCGATAAATCGGCGAACTCGCCATCAAAGATATATTTCTTTTTTGTAGTAACTTCTTCAACTAATTTGCGCTTTGTGAGTTTGCTCGCATCAAGCTTCGCTTGCAACACCTGCAAATCCTCAGTCTCAGTGGAAATTATGCCGAGCATACTGCCTTTGTTGCGAATCAACATCGTGAGGCTTCGGGTATCAACGCCCTGCACTCCCACAACCTGGTTATCAAAAAAATAAGCCTCCGCATCTGACGTACAACGCCAATTGCTGGGAAGCTTACACAATTCTTTAACCACCATACCCTCGGCATGCGGCTGGTATGATTCAATGTCCGTCGGGTTTATGCCGTAATTGCCAATTAAGGGGTAAGTCATTACTACGATCTGGCCTTTATATGAGGGGTCTGTGAGAATTTCCTGATAGCCTGTCATGCAGGTGTTGAATACAAATTCGCCGGTAATCGTTCCCTTTTTACCGATTGATTCTCCGTTAAAGACTGAGCCGTCTTCTAATAAAATTACTGCTGACATCTTGGCGCCCCTCTCTTTATTTCTCCTTATTATACGGAAAAGGTTCCAATTTGTCAAAGGAATTTTTACAAAAAACAGAGAAAATTAAGAGAATATTATTCCAAACTTTGTCGCTATTACTCGCTCGGGGTTAAAGAACGTATATCCGTTTGCTATCATCTTATCGCCATTATAAAAAGAGATTTTTGTACCACACTGAGGAAGGTCATTTGATACTTGCATATGCAAATGAATACCTTGCGCATTTCCCGTTTTCCCCATAATTGCAACCTTCTGACCTCTCTTGACCTTCCCAGATGCAATATACGATTTTAAATGCATGTACGTCGAATAGATTGTCTTGGTTCCGACTTTGTGTTTTATAACCAAAAAGTTTCCTGCAGAGGACTGAAACTTCTTCATTACAATTTCACCGTCATATATAGAGTAAATATTTAAATCCTTATTTGTTGAAACGTAATCCGTTCCTTTATGAGGTCTTCCTCCGCGACTGTTTGTAAATACACTTATTACTTTCCTGCCATTTACAGGAGAAGAAAGAACATATGCTGGAGTTGGTGTTGGCTTAGGTGAAACCGTGGGTTTAACCGTCGGCTTCGGCGTCGGAGTAGTCGATGGCTTCGGAGTCGGTGTAGTCGTCGGCTTCGGAGTCGGTGTAGTCGTCGGCTTCGGAGTCGGTGTAGTCGTTGGCTTCGGCGTCGCGGTCGCCGTGGTCTTAGGCGTCGGCGAAGGCGAAGATATGACAAGAGACAAATAATCCTGCCCTTTTGCAAAAGTCGAATTCCACGTTGAAAAAAAACTCGTTAAACAAAATATTACTAACATAATTTTCATTAAACCTTTGTTCTTCATTAACTTTCAACTCCTTACATCATTCCCCAACATTTTATCCCACAATATTTTAAAAAGCAAATTCGACAAACAATTCTCACTTTGCCTTAGCAAAAACTTATAGTAAAAAAGCAAAAATCGTTTTTGCAACTTTTCGTCATAGCAAATCAAATAATTGCATACGTTTTTTAAAATTTCGAAGATTATTCCCTCCGCTTCATTCATTTATACCTTATTTTCCATAATTTTTTTGCCAAAATCCAAAATATCGTATGCAAAAATCAATTTTGCTATCAGTTTCGTATGCAATTTTGTGATTTGCTTTTCAAAATCGAGAAATACGTCGGCCAATCGCCATTATATGGAAATTTATCCTTGGTCGTGCACTTGCACTTGGATTGTTACGTGATTAATCCCATTTTCATGCAGCACCTTCTCTATTTCAGCAATTATTGGTTTCGTCTCGCTCACCTTTACGTCTGTCACATATACGTGCGCCTCAAAATTAACATTCTTTTCATCTAGTCCCCACACATGGACATGGTCAATTTTTTTCACCTGCTCAATTTTCTTCAATTCATTAAGTATCATTTTTGTATCGATGTGCTCAGGCGTGCCCTGCATAAGTATGTTTGCTGCGCGCTTCACAATTTCGTAACTTTCTCTAAGAACCAAAAACCCTATCAACAGCGTCAACACTGGATCAACCCAATATAAGTTGAAAAAATATATCAATATTCCGCCTACAACGACGGCAGCAGACGAAAGCGCATCGCTTAACAAATGTATATATGAGGACTTAATGTTCATATCACCTTTTGAAAACTTTCTTAATAACAGCATGCCCGCGGCGTTCGCTAACAAACCCAAAAGGGCGACCCAGATTACGATCCCGCCGTTTACCGCTTGCGGGAAAATCAACTTTGTTATTGCTTCTTTAAACAACAAAATCGAAATGACAATTAGTGCGATTGAATTAAGCGCTGCCGCTAGGATAGAGGAGCGTTTGTAGCCGTAGGTCCTTTTGTGATCGCGCCCTCTTTTAGAAATCCGGATTGCAAAATAGCTTATCATAATCGCGACTCCATCGCTAAAATTGTGTAGTGCGTCAGAAATAAGTGAAAGGCTTCCCGAATACAACCCCCCGACTGTTTGAGCAATCGTAATAACAAAATTTAGCGCGACGACAAATATTAGGCGCGAACCTTTGATTTCAACCTCTGTGTGTGTATGTGAATGCGAGTGCACGTGTGAGTGGGACATTTCATTTCCTCCAAACGTAATGAACTCATTTTACTTTAATAATGTCGCAAGTTCAAGAAAAGAGCGGTACTCAGAGCTGCCCGAATGCAATTTTTAATATCAAAATAATAATTGGCTGATGCAGCAAGTAAATCCAGAGGCTATATCTTCCGACAACATTTAGCCCAGGGATATTCAACTTGTAAAACGTTTGCGGAAGCTTTCTATTAAAAACAAACCAGCCAAACCCTGTTCCACCTAAAAAAGCGAAAAAATATGGGAAAATAGGAAAATAGTCAGCAGAATAAAACCCCCATTCGGGGAACCCAATTAAAAATGATAAAGGATTTTCGATGCGGATATTTAATGAATATAAATAATAAGCTCCGACAAAAACCAACATGGATCCAATTAGAATAACCACTTGAGGAATTTTTCGAATCATTTTCCCCAATAGTGCGTATATCAAGATTGCCGCTCCGAGAAAATGTAAAATCCCAAAATAAATGACCTCACCTCTGAAAAACAAGTAGGTCACCGCAGTAATTAGAGCCCCCAACCCAAGCAACAACAGGCCTCTACGGACATTGTGCTTTGAATAATAGCTACTGATACCAGAAAGAAAAATAAAAAATACCCCTCCAAAAACAAATATGTTTTGGAGCACTGAATTGTCTAGGAGTGTCAAATTGATTCCTGAAATAACAAATCTCAAATCAACAAGTATATGTTGAAATACCATTCCTAAAATCGCTATGCCTCGCAGGACATCAAGAATTTCTATTCTTTCATTTTTCACCACAATTATTGTGTCTTGAAAAGTATGTATTCATTTTCAAGTACTTCTCCCTTCAAAACTCTGATTTTGAATTGCGAAGGTAGCGATTCCGCCACTTTAAATTTGAAATCTCCAAGCAATTCAACTGCCTCAGCATTTGTCATTAAGTTGTACTTGCCCAAATCCATGAGTGTCGCGCCGACCAAATCGGTTACCAAAATCTTGTACTCAACTGTATCGTTTTCATTGTGTTCATTTAGTTGAAAAATCTCAACGCAAATTTCGTCTCCAGCTTTCCATATCATCTTTTCAAACCTGAGCGAAATCAACCTATCGCGTAATGCCATTTGAATCCCGTAATACGAGGGTTTCGGCTCGAGCGGGTAGCTAAGAACGCTGTTGTTTGCTGCAGTCGGCCACGGTTCGTTGAAGCACCAGTTCAAAGCCATGGAATTTCTCGGCCACTTTCGGCGCATTTCTTCAAACAAATTTTTATAAACTTCTTTTTGAAGCAATCTTCCGTTTTCAAGAAGTTGCTCAAATGAAGATTCCCGTCCAAAATATCTGCATATTTGATCTATACAAAACCAAGTGTTGGGTCTCATATCCCAAGAATTCAACGCAGCGTGAACTTCCCAGTCAGTGCCTGTCGCAATGTTTCCAAAATCCTTCTCAGAAATTATCTGTTGCAAAATCTCAAGTGAGGCCGGCGCAGGCATGCCAAATTCAGTATACGCTGTGAAGTCAGAATTCATAAATTGAGTCATGACCTCTGAGCCGTCATCGTTTAAAGGCATGTAGTGTCCGTGCCCCATCCCGTAAAGTGGCGAAGTCGCCAAAAACGGTGTGTGTCTATCAAGTTCAAAGCAATTCCTGTCCAAAAGCCGCAACGCATGAGCCTGGTTTGTCATCCCGCTCCACGAGCAGAAAAGTTCATTACCGCCGCACCACATTATCACGCAAGGGTGTTTTTTTAGTCGCAAAATTATCGAACGCGATTCAACATCAAGCACGCGCAAATATTCCAGATCATCTTCGTAATTGTTGCACGCAAGAGGAAACTCCTGCCACACCATAATTCCCATCTCGTCGCACAGTTCAAAAAAGCTCTCTTTGTTTACGATACCGCCGCCCCACAAACGCACTATGTTCATGTTGCAATCGCGCACATTTGTCAATAAATCGAGATAAAATTCACGGTTAAGTCGCGAGCCGAAAATGTCTCCAGGCGTAAGGTTCGTCCCCTTTGCGAAAATCCGTTTGCCGTTCAATTCAATGGTAATAGGCACTTTAGCCTGTGTCTTCGGGAAAACTTCGCCCTCCCAGGCGCCCTCGTTCATGACGAGTCTGATTTTGCGAAAGCCTATGCGTTTCTCGTAAGAGTCAGTGACAACGCCATCTTCACCCATTATTTGCACACGCAATGTGTAAAAATTCTGAGCGCCATGCCCAACGCACCACCAAAGTTTCGGAGAAGCAATTTCAAAGTCAAAGTCGTTTTTCACGTTACCGTGAGTACTCTCCTGCCAAATCGCAGTTTGGCGCTCGTCGAGAATTGATGCCTCGCAAGTGCCTGCGAAGCCGTTTGTGAGGATTTCAATTTGTCCTGTAACTTTGCTCAAATCATCGGGAATAAAATAATTAATTTCAGCTACTTCAATTCGATTTTTAGGCTCATATGTCAAATTGACTTCATCATAAAACCCAACAGGCACAAGGCGCGGATGAAAATCCCAGCCATAAGATACGGCGGGTTTTACCGCTGCAATTGCCTGATTTGCGCCCGTCTTACCTGTCTTTTTAGGAACTGGATGAAATAGCACCCTCAATGAAATCGAAGTGCCTTCGTATCTTGATAAATCGAGTTTGACAGGTGTAAACATACCTTCGCCCTCAAACACCAGTGCCTCATTGATATAAATCGAGCACTTGCAATCAAGCCCTTTGAATTCAATAAACGGAACCTTGTCCGTAATTTTTTCGACAATAACATCAGTGGAATAATGCCACCACTTATCTTCCATCCACTCATATTGTCGAAAATTCGAGTGCAAATTATAGTCGGGCAAAATTCCTTTTTCGCGATAAATCAAAGCCACTTCCGCTGTCGGCGCGTCGTTGATTAATTCTATAGGCAACTCGCCTTTGCTGGCACTATATCCAAGTTTCCAAAGCATATTTTAACCCCTTATTGTATGTGTTTTTTGAGCTCCCGCGAGCCTTCTTCAATCCCAAGTTCCTTAATAAACACACTCGACGAACCCGCCACAAAAATTTCGGCGCCCGCGTCACGCATTTTCTTTGCGTTTTCGAAAGAAACATTGCCGTCCACTTCAATCTCGATATTCTGATATCCTCGCTCATCAAGGAATTTGCGCATCCGTGTGATTTTGTCCAAAGTCTGAGGCACGAGTTTCTGTCCCGCATAACCCGGATTTACTGTCATAATCAGCACCATGTCGATGTCTGCGAGCACGTCCTCGATTGTATTAATCGGAGTTGCTGGATTTAGTGCAACCGCCGGCTTTGCGCCAAACGACTTTATTAGTGCAAGAGTCCTTTGAAGGTGCACCGTTGCCTCCTGATGCACACAAATATATTCGCCCGCCCTAGGCTTAAACGCTGCAATGTGCAACTCGGGCTTTTGAATCATCAAATGAATATCAAGTGGCAAATTGCTCATGCCACGAAGGGCCTCACAAAAGTCAGTCCCAAAAGTGAAATTTGGCACGAAGCTGCCGTCCATAATATCGACGTGGACGTACTCTACACCAGCGTTTTCAAGCTTTTTTATATCGGCCTCAAGGTTACCAAGATTAGCGCACATCACAGATGCCGCAATTTTTCCTGCCATGTCTTTTCCTCCTTGTTACGGCTTCACAACTACGCGAAGTCCGCTATGTCCCTCTGCTGTAGCAAACGCCTGCCCAATATCATCGAGCGCAAAGCTGTGAGTCAAGAACTTTTTCACATCAATTCGTCCCGATGCAATCAAATCAACAGCCTGACCATGGTGAATCGGCATTGAGCCATGCGCCCCAGCAATAAAGAGCTCTTTGTAGTGTATAACATTTGTGTCCAAAGGCACAATACTTTTATCTTTTGGCAACCCGCC
>Ga0194063_10000075_pt1 | contig 70999 bp, 61 predicted proteins | sample SepL3720m_MetaG_FD_155459 | JGI IMG/M metagenome (GOLD analysis project Ga0194063, IMG submission 155459) | Anoxic zone freshwater microbial communities from boreal shield lake in IISD Experimental Lakes Area, Ontario, Canada - Sep2016-L373-20m | ecosystem: Environmental > Aquatic > Freshwater... | reverse complement strand
GTCATCTATATATTAACAATCTTTCACGTTCGGATAAATATGTCATGAGATATAATTTAGAAGTAAAGCTAATTTACTCCTATACTACTTATTTTATAACTATGTGCATTTCGGATTACATTTTGGTATATATATACAAAGAAAAAAAAATTATACTAAACTTTCCAATCCTTCTTTAATAGACCGTAAATATAAAAATCAAAATAAACATTATTTATTTTCTTAAAGTTTCTTATTGTTCATTCTCTTTTGAATCATAGTTTCTCTATCAATTTAACCGATCCAATATTATCTATTCTGATCCATGCTTGTATTTTATTAAAACCATTGTTTTTAAATAGTTTTTGTATCATAAGGAGTAAAGATTCTTTCATTAGGCCAATTCATTCATATTTTTCTCATAGGAAGTATCATATATCACATCTTTTGTTCTTTCTGGATATATTTCCAATAGATATAACTCAAATAATAGTTTTGGTTTCTTTTAATACAATAATTTTTTTAATGATTTTTATACCATCTGGAGAACAAAATTTTTCAAGATCATTTTTTGATTTAGGAATATCATAAAATTCACTAATTTTCTTTTCATTAAAAAGTTTCTTCATTATATCAATATCATCAATTCTTATTGTTTTGAGGAGTATGCGATGTTTTATCATAATAATAGAGGTACATAAAAATTACACTACATAAATAATTTCAAAATATTTTTTTTCAATATAACTAATATCTTTTTTAAATTGTTTATAATCTCAATTAGCAAGTATAATAAATCACAAATTACTATATCCACTTTTTGTTAAACCAATTTTTTCTCAGATATTATTTTTACTTTGTTGTATTTTATAAAAAGACCTTAATTTTTTTATTTTATCTATAATTTCATCATTAAATCCCATAAAAGATCAGTTTTTTTTGGGATATAATACAAATGTTGCAGTATTTTTTTTAATTGAATAACTTTTATTCCTTTTCTGAAAGGGAAAACTTAAGAGATTGAGATGATATCATACTTGATACATACTTAATCTATATCATCAAATTCTTCAATTTATTTCAATCGTTTTATATTCTCATTTTGAATTGATTTTAAATTCATGGTGTACAAAAGTATTTCTAATATTTCATCAATATACAGTTTTTTTTATAAGTTCGTTCATGCTTGTATTATCTATTTCATTTTCTACATCTTTTGATGTTATCCTCAATATGTTACAGAAATCGTTTATTCAATAATCTATTCATAATTTTATAAATACTGGTTTTGCTACTATGATATTCTGGTTTTCATCTACATAATAGTCTATCGTATACATTTTTCAATCAATATATTCTTCTATTATGATTTTTTTATTTAAAAGTTTTTTATTTTTTAATTTTTCAAAAGATTGTTCAATAATTTTTAATGATTTTATATATTCCATATGATTTTTAATTTTACAAACTCCACTACTTTGTATTCATCAAGTTGGTTTTACAATACATGGCATAGGAGGTAGTTTTTTCTCACTAATATTTTTAGCTTCTTTTTGAGTGATATATTTATATTGAACAATAGTTTCAGGATATATTTTTCATATGATGCTTCTTTGTAAGTATTTATTTGTAAATATTTTTATATTTTTTGTAGTTTTCTGGTTAGCATATTTTTTTATTGTATTTCAGAAATTTATTTCCTGTTCTTGTGATATATATATAAATATTTTTCATGATAGTTTTGCTATATAATCAGTAATTTCAGATCTTTTTTTAAAAGGAATAATCGTTATTCACGTATTATTAATTTTTTTAATAATATCTATATCTAGTGAAAAAGATTTATCTTCTTTGTAAAAGAATATTATTTTGGTTCAATGATTTTTGAGATATCCAAATCATTTCTTAAAATATTCAATAGTATAGAGATGATAAAGTTTTTTTTTGGAATAAAATCAAATAAAATACATATATTTTTATTGATATAATAAATGGGCTACTATTAAATAAATAGTATACTGAATCACTTCTTTGTAAATATATCTGTATTGTTATCTTCAAAGTGAATTAGTGCTACATTTTGAAATTCTCAATCACAATTGGGGGTATCAAAAATAATTGTTGGTATATTTATTATTTTTTCGTCAATTTCAATCATATTGTTTGCTTCAATAGTATATGGTTTAAATCACAATAGTAGCTTATGAAAACAGACTCAATGAGAAGATCATAATGCTCAATATCAATTTCTATCTACTCCATAACTAAAATAATCTACTGATTTTTCAATTCAAAAAGAAAAAAAAAGAAAATCAATAATTGTTCCAAATCATGCTTTTAGATCTATTTCTTCTGTTAGATTAGCTTTATAACTAAATTTTAAAATATTATCTTCATACTTAAAAATTCATCATCATAGTAATATGTTTCATTTTTTTATAAAAATAAAAAAACGATTTTTCTTGGCAATCTCCACTGGAGTTAATTTCTCTAATATATTATTTATTTTTGCATTATCTTTACTGCCAATAACTAGTAGGTAAATATTTTTATAAAAATCCATTAGATTTGAGTCACTCAAAGGCTCAATCCCAAAAATTATATTTTCATTTTTAAATGTTTCTATATCTTTTCTTATTTTTCTCAAAGTATCTTTTTTTATAACATTACCAATATCTAGTCCTGTGTTTTTTAATCTTCGTGCAACTTTTTCATATATAATCATATTAATCATATTAATCTATAAAGATCTTATTTCCAATGAAATTCATCTTTTTTTTAACAATACAAATTCTTCATCTATTTTTATATTATCTTTGTTGCTTCGTAATATAGCTTTATCACAAAAATAATTTTTATTTGGATTAGGTATCAATAACATTGTTTCGTTTAAAATATCATTTTCTTCTATTTCAAATTCTTCTTTGTCAGAAGATTCATATGGAAGATAATGGTTTTGAAGTTTATGTATTGCTAATCATATATTTTCTCAAATATATCCATAACAATTTCTATCTTTACCAGCTGAGAATTGCTTTACATTTAATTTCATACCAAGTGTAAAAAACAAATATTCTATATAGTACAATATCGATATTCAATCTATTTTGATATTTTCTCAGACTTTAATACAACCAGCAAGTGTATCTTTTCATCTTGATATTTTATGAGAAGATATTCATCAAGCTATTAATATGTTATTTTCCCTTAGATAGCTAAAATAAATATTATTTCACGATAGTATCTGTGGTTCATAGATGTTTATTAAATCATAAATTTTAGAATTATATTTTTTTCCGATTTCTTGTTTATAAAGTTCGTTAAATTCTATTAAGTCTTCTAGTGTTGCTTTTTTAATATTTCATATATATCTTTCGGAATTATTTTCTATTGTTGTGATTATTTTTTTAATACCTTTAAATTTATGTTTACCAAATATGTTCCTAATATTCGTCTCTTCATTTACATCCATAAACCATGCTATTTTTTTAAATTTTATCATTACTATTTATTTATTTGATAAAATCTAAATCTTCAATTTTTATTTTACCTTTATACAAATTACTTTCATCTCATCATTTTTCTATCCAGTCTTTAACTTTTAAATATCATTCAAGATAAATTTTGTCTTTATAAAATACACCACCAGCATCTACTATTGCAGTATTTTCTATTCATCTTTTAATTCTCAAAACTCCTTTAAATATTTTTTCAGCATTCCATCATTGTTCCAATACAAAATTTGCTATATCAAACAATTTAGAAAAGTTATATTTTTGTCATTCAGCAATTAGAAAGTAGTCTTTATACATACCGATTTTTTTATAATTTTCTGGTAATATTTTCATCGAATTATACACCGCCAATCCCTCTTCATCTTTTGCATAATAACCAGTTCATCCACTAAATATTTGCCATCATGATTTAATTCAATTTATATGCCTTACAAGATGAGTATCTATTTCATGTGCAAGTATAGATAGTAATTCATTTTCTTTGAACACACCAATTTTTGAAATATTAATTTTTATATCTTTTCCCATGGATACAGATATCCTTGCACCGCCTCTAGATGTAAAATTTATATCTACTCAGAATATTTTTTTATCTATTAAATATTTTTCTATAAAATTTTGCACATCACCCATATTCATTTTCTTTCAAAGCAATTCAGGATTGCTGTAGTACTCATTATTGAGAATATTTTCCTTTGATAATTTGACTAGTTCTGGATCTACTTTATCAAATAGTTTTTCATTATAATTCTGTATATTTTCGTAATCCTGCCTTTTATAAGCTCTTACAAGTTTTGCCTTGTTAGATAGTTCGTTAAGCTTTTCTGAAAATAAAAATTTAATTCAGCTTTTTATTTCATTGTTTTCCAAAATCTTTTTCAATTTTTCTATATCGAGTTCTACATTATCAAGCCTTTTATCATCAGGTCGATTATAAATAAAATTAGGATTATATTTTCACTTTAATGTTATAAAATTATCTAATTCATTGAAATAATTTTTTGGTCTAAGTATAGGAGATAATAATAATTTTTTACTAGTCTTTCATATTTTTAGATCAATATTTTGTAAGAGTTCCTTTTCCTTTTGTATCAGATGTTTTTCATTTACTATGTTTACTGTTTCAAAAGTTTTATGTATTGGTTTGATAAGATAGCTACTTATGATTTTGGATCATAAGATTATTTTTTTATCGTTTAAATCTTCTGCAGGCAAAAGCTTAATGTCTTTTATGATTATATCATTATCTGGAAGATCCAATGATACTTTTGATTTTGGATGAGATTTTATTTCATCACACAACATAGGAGAGGCATAGTTTCATTTTTTATTTAGATTAATCTCTACTATTATATCATATTTAATTTCATTTTCTTCTTCTAATTTTATTTTAAAACTTCAATATTGAGAAAGAAATAATATTTTTGAACTAACTCAGATATCTTTTGAAAAAAGTGTTTTTGCTATTTCTACTCATTTTTCTGGATCATCTATTTTTAGATCTTCCACCTTATCCAAAATTTTTTCTAATTTAATTCCAGAAATATTCTGAACTTCTAGTCATGCTCTAGCATTTATTTCAAGTAATTTTGGTCAATCATTTGTTATTACTCGGTCAAGAGCTAGATATCATAAGTTTACAAAGTATTGAATCTTGGATGATAAAAATAAAATATCATCTCGATACGGTATTTTTTTATCCCAAAAATCTTTATACTTTGTAGGAAATTTATTCCTTCTAATCCTTTTTTTATACAGCATTGAGTTTATTCTTCATGTTCATATATTTATTCCAAATCCCAATCATCAAGCAGCTAAATTTGCTTTATTTTTTGATTTACTAGTCGGCACTCTAATCATAGCAGCTACAGGCACTAGATTGAAAACTATTATCCTGATATCTGCCAATCCATATTCACAAAATTCTTTGAATCCTTCTCATGCTACGAGTTTTTCTTCAACGATTATCTTGTCACTTCATAGAGTCATAGAATATTTACCATCTAGTATATCTATCAGATATCTTCTAAGTTGCATATCTGTAATTACCTCATTTCATATCTGATAATTATATTGGAAATTGTGCTTATCATCCCATCATTGCAAAAAATCTTTGAACTTTTTTAGCGGTCAACTTGGTTTTGTATGGTGTTGAGCTTCTTCATTTTCTCACAAAAACTTAACTATCAATACTCATTGACCTTTGCTTCATTTATTTGGTTTAAGCACAAAATTTTTCTTTGGTAATGTTCCAAAATCAAAATCAAAAAGATCCTTACGATTTTTTATTACTCCATAGGTTTGTGCAAGTGGTACTCATCTTTCAGCCAAAAAATTCTTAGTCTGCAACTTATTGTTGGCTAAGCGAATAGATTTTTTATCGTTGAATTTTTTGATATAAAGCAAGTTCCTTGCATTCATACCTAGTATTCCAAAATTGAACATAGATTAATTAACTGGTAAAGTGGCAGTAATTATTATAAAGGAATCTATGATTTTCTGCAAATATTTCAATCGAATATATTGTTTTATAATTTTCATTCTTTCTTTGCTAATGTTCTAGCACTTGAAGTTAAATATTTTTTTCTCATTCTAATATTTTTTGGAGTGATTTCTATTAGTTCGTCCATACCTACATATTCCAGAGCTGCTTCTAGTGATATATGTATAATCGGATCGATACGCATTGCTTCATCATTTCAAGCATTTCTCACACTTGTTTGTTGTTTATTTATAGTCAAATTTATTATCAAATCTCATCATGTTAGATGTTCTCATACTATCATTCACTCATAAATCATCTGAGCTGGGTCTATAAAAATAGGACCACGATCTTGTAATTTAAATATACTATACATCATTGCTTGTCATGTATTACCAGATATCATAGATCCACATTGTCTCTTGGGTATCAATCATTTAAATGCTCAGTAATGAGAAAATGCTGAATACATTATCCCTTCACCCTTAGTCAACAAAATAAATTCTCATCTAAATCCTAGTAATCATCTTGTAGGTATTTCAAATTCTAATGTAGTTAATCAGTTTTCAGATTTCATAGTCTGCATCATTCATTTACGTTTAGCTATCCTATCTATTACACTACCAGCTAAATTATCATCTACACTAATTATCAGTTGTTCTATAGGTTCTTTTTTATGTCCATTTTCTGTCCTAAAAATTACTTGAGGAGCTCATACTTGAAGTTCTCGTCATTCTCTACGTATGGTTTCTATAAGTACAGAAAGATGCAATTCTCATCTTCAAGAAACTACAAATTTTCAATCATCCATATCTAATTTCAATCATACATTAGTTTCAATTTCTTTCATCAATCTTTCTTGTAGATTTCTAGTAGTCATGTATTTTCATTCCTTACCAGCAAAAGGGGAGTCGTTAACCATAAATTCCATACGTAATGTAGGTTCATCTATAGTGATACTAGGTAATGCTTCAATATTTCACACACCTACAGTTTCTCACACAAATATATCTGCTATTCAAGCAATAGTAATTATATCACCACACATTGCCTCGCTTTTTTCTATCCTTTGCAATCATAGTGTTGTAAATATTCTACCTATTTTTCAATTTCTCTTTACTCAATCATTTCAAATAATACTGACTTGCTGTCAGACTTTTGCTGTTCATTCATATACACGTCATATTCATAGTCTTCATAGATAATCATCATAAGCTAGATTCATTACTTGCATACGAAATGGTCTATCAGAAAAATCTGGTGCCTCTGGTACATATTTCATAATAATATCAAAAAGTGCTTTCATATCTTTTTTTTCATCATTCAAATTGTTAATTGCATATCAACCTTTTGCACTAGTATAAATTACAGGAAAATCTGCCTGTTCGTCACTTGCTCATAGTAATATAAAAAGATCAAAAAGCATATTTATTACTTCTTCCGGTCTTGCAGTAGATTTATCTATTTTATTAATCGCCACTATTGGTTTTAATCCAAGTTCCAAAGATTTCTTTAGCACAAACTTTGTTTGCGGCATAGGCCCTTCATATGCATCTACAACAAGAAGTACACAATCAACCATACGCAATACACGTTCTACCTCACTTCCAAAATCTGCATGTCATGGAGTATCTACTATATTTATAGTATTTCATTCGTATTCAATAGCAGTATTTTTTGCATATATAGTTATGCCTCTTTCGCGTTCTTGATCATTACTATCCATTACGAGATCTTGGTCATCCATTTTTTTTAATGTCCCAGATTGTTTCAAAAGCTGATCCACTAAACTAGTTTTTCCATGATCTACATGGGCTATAATAGCTATATTTCTAATGCTCATTTTTAACTATTTTTATAAAAAAAACAAAGCCCTAGGGCTTTTTAATAAAAATTTTACATAATGCAAAACGTTATTTTCAATTGAAATATACTGAATTACCTGCAAATTACAATAGAGCTTTATGGTAATAATAAATTAAATTTCTATTTCTTTATTTTCAATTGTTTGATAAATTTAAATATTTCTTGCAAATCAAAGTCAAAATCTTTTTTCAAAACGGGCTTTAAATCTGTTTTAATCTGTCCATTTAGTATGTCAAAGCTTTCGTCGATTGTATATTTATAATCTACCTCTTCCAATTTTATTTCTATCAAATTTACAATTCTACCAAAATCAAATTTAGTAAATGTTTTGATATACCATATATCAAAAAAATCTCTTATAGCTGGTTGACTCCTTGTAAGACTAGCCCTTGTCTTTTCTGCAACAATTTCATCAAATTCCATACACGTGATACTATGTTCTACAAAAATATTTTCTTCCATAGTTTTGCTTATAAATATTGATTTTATAGTTTTGCTTGTAGGCTCAAGTTCTAATTTCTCTTTTATTGTAATGTCTATTTGAATATTTTGAATAGAATTATCTATGATGGAAATATAAGAAAAATTAAAAATTCATTGTCTATCCTCATTATATTTCGTTCTTTGATCGATGATTTTCAATCAAAGTATAGATAGATCTTTATTTAATTTCTGCTTATATTCTTCTAATGCTGTTTTTCTTTGTGTTCTATTTCAATTATTTATTAATACAAAATCCAAATCTTCACTTAATCTAAAATAATCAAGATAAATCTTATTGAGACATGTTCATCATTTGAAAATCAGATGTTTATAATGTTTTCAAATAAAAATCAATATAACAGTTAAAAGAAAATCTTTTTCTAACTTGTAGGCATCAAATTTATAACTATTGGATAATTCTAATATTTCTAGAAAATCTTTTTTGGAGTAATCAAAATCTATTCAAATAAATTTTTTGATATTTTTTATATACATTGCTGTATTTTACTTATTTTATCTAAAACAGATTTGATAGGATATTTTTTCATCATTTTGATTAAATTGTTTTTATCTAATAATTTATAACTATCTACAAAAAAATTATCATCATAGCTAATATATATCCTTACAAATTCAAGAAAACACCTTTCTTTTGACATAAAATTCAATTTATAATAGTTGATCATTTTACTTTCTTTTCCATAAAGGAATTCTTTTTTGACTTTTTTGAAGTCATACTTGATTCCAAGAATTTCAATTTCTTTGGAATAGTGAATATTATAAACTGTAAAAATATTTGAAACCTGAGTAGTGAATCAATATTTATTAAATAAATTTGATCATCAAAACATGCAGTCCTTGAAATCCATATAGGCAGCTCAAATGATATAGGGATTTTTAATTGTTCTAATCTGATTATTATAATATCGTTTACCATTTTTTATTACAGAAATATAACCAAGCTTTGATAAATCATCCATTTCATAGCTATATCAAAATCTTTTGACTAATTTTTCCAAAAAATCTTTTTTTAGTATTTCTTTGTTATAACTATTTAATTTATCTTTTAAATTAGCCATTTTGTATTATTTATATGTAAATATTTAGTTTATCTTTTCCGATAAAAATATAGGAATTTGTAAAATAAAATCAAGTGCAATTATTGGAATTATAGAAAAATTTAAAAATTATCAAGTGTTAAAATCTTAGTTTAAGGTCATGATTTTAATATTAAAATCAAGTCACAACTTTGTCTTTTTTCTATAAATCTTATTTCAATTGAATTTATCAAGCAAAAAAATAAAAAATATATGTTTTTAGTATATGCTTTTATTTATGAGAGATTCATTAGATTCTTCGCCGGAAAAGAAAACCTACAAACATCACAATCAAGTATTAGGACAGATATTGGAAACTATCAGGGATGATTGTGCTACACAGCAAGAGTACAATGAAATATTTTCTATAATTCCAGAGTGATGTGTCGTTGAACGACAGCCTCTCGCGTGAAGTGAAGAAATGTTTGGATTCCAAAGATACTATACAAAGCGAAAATTAAATACAGATTTACATCAAGATATTATCGATAAATTAAAAACATTTGCTCAGCAAAATCAGATTAATTGAAATAGACTGTGTTTCAAGATTGATTGAAACGATTGTTTTATACACACTATTTATAGAAATGATTAATTTACTAGATCACGATAATACAAATCCAAATACAGAAAAACAAAAAAATACATTAGGTGAAATCTTAGCAAATATGAGAGCCGATTGTATTGATTATAAAACATATCAAGAAATATATTCTATCATTCCAGAAGATTTCATCTGTCAAAAAGACGAATATAGGGATACTAAAGAAATACTTTGATTTCCCACAAAGATGACAAAACGACAATTAAATAAGGAAACTCAAAAAGATATTATTAAAAAACTAAGAATATTTGCAGTAACCAAAAACCTCACTTGAAATCAGTTAGCTTTTAATTCGCATTTTGATGATTATTTTGTTCGAACTATTTATAAATCAAATTAAAAAATGAAACTAAAAATCTACAACACACTTACTCGCAAAAAAGAAACTTTTGTGCCTTTGATGGAAGACTCAGCTTATCATTGACCAGCAAAAGACTTTGTTTGAATCTATTCATGCTGACCTACAGTTTATTCTATGCCACATTTTGGCAATCTAAGAGCATGATTTACAGCAGATCTTATCAGAAATACAATCAAATATATATTATGATACAAGACCATTATGGTATCCAATTTTACTGATGTATGACATTTGGTATGAGATTGAGATATATGAGAAGATAAACTAGAAAAATGATCTAGACTAGAATGACTCTCTGCTCGAGACGTTGCAAAAAAATATGAAAATATTTTTAGAGATTTATTTAAATGATTAAATATATCAGATTTTGATTATACTCCAAGAGCAACAGAAAGCATAGACGATCAAATAAAATTTATTCAGAAAATTGAATCTAAATGATATACTTATATTGTTCCATGAGATTGAATATATATGGATACTTCCAAGATACCAGATTATGGAAAATTACTTTGAGCAAATTACAAGAAAGCTTTGGAATGAATCCAAGCTGGAGAGAGGATAGATATGTGATGAAAAGAAAATCCCACAGATTTTGCTTTATGGAAATTTTCACCTACAGATGAGAAAAGACAGATGGAACGAGACTCTCCACGATGAATTTGATTTCCAGGGTGGCATAGTGAATGTTGTGTAATGTCTAGTAATATTTTATGAAATCAATTTGATATCCATCATGGATGAGTAGATTTGATACCAATCCATCACACAAATGAAATTGCTCAGTCTGAGCTTGTTTTCTGAGTGGGGCCACGAGTAAAATATCGGATGCACAACGAATTTGTACTTATGAATGGTAAAAAAATGTGAAAATCTGAATGAAATAGTGTATCTCCTCAAGATGTTATAGATAAATGATATGATTATTTGGATGTTAGATTTTTCTTTTTTACTACCAATTATCGCACATTTTTCGACTTCACACGAGATAGTATGCAACAAGCACAAAATACAAGAAAAAATCTTATCAAAAAACTTTCAAAATTTAAAACAAACAATATATTCGACAACATACAATCTTTCAATCAAATAGAAACCCAACTAACATCTGTTCTATGAAAGGATTTTTGGACTGAAATTATGGAAGCAATATGTGATGATTTAAATACACCGCAGGTATTATCAATTATCAATTCATACCTAAGCGAGCCAAACGAAGAAGTTATCGCCATCATCCATTGGTTAGAAAAAAAATTCTTAAAAGTCTGACTATTTGATATTATCGTTGAAGAAAAAATAGATATCCCGTCAGAAATTACTGCATTGGCAGAGCAGAGGATACAAGCCAAAAAAGATAAAAACTTTTTACTTGCAGATGAACTTAGAAATAAGATACAAGATGCAGGATATAAAATCAAAGATACTCCAGACTGATTTGAAATTATATATTGAGACACGAAGAAAACTTAAATAAAATGAGAGTTTTCTAACGTCGAATTTATAGTTTACTGCCAAATAGTTTTTAAAATCTCAGACATCTATGAAACGAGCAATACCAATGATATTTTTAATTCTATTTGAAAGTGTGGCAGATATATTTGCAAAGAAGCGATCAGAATCTCAAGTCTTTCGATATTCTATCATAGCTCTTTGATTTTATCTTATATGCAATACTTTTCGATTGTTTGCACTCAAAAATGGTTCATGACTAGGCAGGTGATCTGTTATTTTTTCTGTTGCTAGTGCAATATTGGCATTGGCTATATGAGTATTTATGTTCAAAGAAAGCTTTACAACTTTGCAGATCGTTTGATTAGTACTTGGTTTAGCTTCCATTGTTTTGGTTAGTATATAATTTATTTTTTGTAAAAATTATTAAATGAAAAAAATTCTCAATACAATCCACGAAGATTATCATATGCATAGTATCAACTACTCTGATGGTATGAATACCATAGACGAGATAGTTCAATATGCAGGCAAAATCTGATTAAAGAAAATAGTTATTACTGACCATAGTCAATATTCACAGGAAAAAGAAGGTTTTGCTATTAGAAATTGGAGAGCTCATACTGCAAGACGACAAAATATCTACAATGATATAGATGTAAGTTTTGGTGTGGAATGAGATCTTATAGATGAAGACGGTAATTGTGGTTTTGATATACAGTGAAAAGAATCAGATTTTTGTTTATTATCTTGTCATGGTAAAGTTTACCAGTGAGATTATAAAAATATTACTCAAGCATATACCAATACAATCACCCAATATCACGACAAAATAAAATTTATATGACATATATGTTTCAAACACACTTCGGAATATTTAGATATAGATGCTATAGCAAAAATTCTTAATCAATATAATATTCCCATAGAATTAAACTGCTATTATTTACATGCAGATAAAACAGATATTTCCAAATTAAATCAATTATTGTCTCTGTTGGAAACTTGAGTATATGTAAATAGTGATATGCATAATCTAAATGATTTTAGTTTTAGGCAGGCTGGATTTGATTATCTCAAGTCACAATGATATTCATAAAAAAATTTAAATAAAAAAAACCTGGCTATTAATCAGGTTTTTTCTGTAAATTGATTTTTATTGAATTGCACTTAAGTCGGTTTTACTACCTTCCATCCATGCAAAATTGCCAAAACGAATAGATGTTTTTATAGCTTGATTTGATATCGCAATTGTGCTCAAATCTGATTCAATTTTTTTTGAATCTTGTTTTGTTTCATAATCGTTTATAAGGTCTTTGATAGCCAAATCATATTCGGATTGCTTTTTATAATTATCAATATCATTCAATAATCATTCCTTATTTTCTTTGCCATCTTTGGACATTAGCAAATCTAATAATTTATTGTGCATCTGCAAAATATCATTCCACAATTTATCATTATAGCCTTTAAGTTTATCATATGGTTTCATATCCAATGACTCCAATCATTTCAATCCAAGCTTATTTAATCATTCAAGTTTTTTATCGTATCATACAATATCAACCTTGATGCTATCTAAATTATCAACCTGTCTTGTTTCAAAATTTTCCATAATTTATAATTAAATAATAAAATTTATTTATTGCTTTTTTACTATATCGTTAGATCCACTCATAATTGAATCTTTTTCTTCGCTATCTTGTCCTCGCATATTAGGATTTGGACCTACTCTAAAAGGATAATCTTCTGGTACATAAAATCATTTAATCTGACTCAAACATTTCAAAACATTTGTCTGTCGATTTATAGGACTAGATGCATAAATTTTTCCATCTTCATTTCCATATCTTGATAATTGTTTGATAGTATGATAATTTCCTAGGAATTGATTGTTCAATGTGAGCGGTATCATCCTTGCTCATGCAAAAGCTCAAGCATAGCCGACTCTATCTCCACGATCATTGTTTCATACATTTCAGATATTGTTTGATGTGGTTAGATATTTTCACAAAGTACTTTCTGCAAAAGCAATACATATAGCTACATCTCTATCTACATTGGTATCTTTTACTACATCTTCTCGGAAGGCAAGTTCTCTATAAATTCATACACCATATTTACTCAAGAAATTATCTGCTCTTTCAAGTTGTGTATCTCCAGATGCAAATTCTAGATTTGTAATATCTATTGGCCTAGCATATTTGTCATTTAAATATTTTACAAGATATTGATCAGGTAAAGCATCTTTGTTTTGTACCACACTTAAATCCAACTCTGGTAGAGGATCTATAGCTACTCAATTTTTGAATACAATAAAAGATAGATTTGGTCAATTTGAAACAAATCATGCTCATTTTGTTCATGGTTCTCAACCACTGTATCAGATCAATTGTCATCTCTTGATTACATCTCATTCTTTTATTTCAATCTTATTTAAGAACATATAAACAGAAACATATCATCTCATGTGGACTACCATTACTCGACTAATACCAAATCAATCTGTATCAGATACATGATAAACTACTCAGTCACGTACAGAATAAATTGGTGTTCATTGAGTACTAGCTATAGATAGTCATCTATTTGGAATTCAGTATTGTTTTTCAAAATTTTTGTCTCCAAAGTAGCTATCTATTTTATAGATTGGATACAAAGGCCAAGCCAAAGGTGATGTCTCTTTTAATGAATCATCTTCCATTTTATTTAATAATTTAATTTTATCATCTATATTAAATGAAACTTTATAATCTTTTCTAGATATATCGTCCACAAAAAGCATCGTCATATCATCTACATCTTTTCTGGTAGTCAATATTTTTTCAAAATTTGTATTTTTCAATTCTTTATTTTTATAGAGATCAATAAATCTTAGCAAATAATTTTTCTTTTGTTGTAGACTATCTAGTTGTGAATTGTAATCTTTAATATCGTTTTTTGTTTGTATTTTTAATATATTTAGTTCTTTGATCCTTACCAATTTATCTTTTTCATTAGAATCTAAGGTTCCCATCAAATCATTAAATTGCAAAAGCATAGATCTAACCAGACTTTCTCATACAAGAGTACGTGGTATATTGTCAGACTTTGCTAATAGTTTTATATCATCTATAGTATCTGTCTGATTATTGTAGATCTCATTATCTAGTTTGTACATAAAATTTGTAAATTGTTGAATATATTCTTGAGTATTTCATTTTCATTCCCTGGTAACTTGTAATTCATTTGCTGTTTTTAGTATTTCTTTTTTATAGATTGCTATTTTTCTAAGAGTATTAGCTACCTTTCTTGTAGTTTGATTTATATCTGTAATTACACGTACTATTTCTGCTCTAACTTCTCTATATTTTTCACTTATCAAAGAATTAGCTCAGGATTTCTCTGCAGCATCTAGATCGTATAGTTGTTTTGTGATATCAGTCACACTTTTTTCCAAATCATCTATATTTTGGACAGCTCACTTTTCATCAAAAGTATTTAAATCTTCTTGAGATTGATAAACTTCTTGCCCCTTAACAAATCCAATAGCTAGCCCCAAAACTATAAATAGATAAATTCAAATCTTCTTCATCGTTATTATTTAGAATAAAATACATATATATTTTATTCCCAAAGCCATATTTATCCAATTTTATTTTACTATAAATCAAAGTATAGATTGACATATATATTTTAATTTAATGTATATCATATAAATATATATTAAATATTAATTAGTATTGACAATAGATAAGAAATATTTATAACATCGGTGTTTATTATTAATATATTTCGTAATGCTAGAAAAATTTAAAACAACAATTGCAGATGAAATTTTATCAGGCAATTGAGAAGAATTGAAAAAAAGTATATCTCAACTTTCATGACACAATCGAAGAAGAGAAGTTGAAAAAACATCGATAGATTTTTACATATTGTTTTCAGATATTATCGAAGAAATAAAACAAGATACCGAAAAAAAAGATTACAACACTATAAAACAAGAATTTACAAAAACAGCTGATATTTATTGAAAATATTTTGATAAATTTGAAGATCAAAACTTTAAAACAGCTCAGGAAATATTTTTGTTATTAAATGAATATATAGATAAATATATTTTGGAACAAAAAAATAGATTAAAAAAGATTTTGTTTAAAAATCCTGGTATAGAAAATAGATTCCCAGTTATTGAAAAAATGATAGAAGATCATAAAACTATAGCTTCAGAAGAACCTAAACAGCAAGTTAAAGAAGTTGAAACTATCCAAGAAGATAAAGAAAGTCTGTTTATATCAGAGATTAATAAGATTATTGTTTCTGATATTGAACTTGAAACAAAAAAATCACAAATTGAAGAAATATTCTTTTCTATTTTTGAAATGAAAAATCGCAGTCGAAAAAAGTTTTATAGAACATTATGATTACCAGAAGAGTATATAAAACTTATAAAAGACATTGATTTTGATATAATCAAAATTTTGATTCAGTTAAAAACCGAAAAGATAAATACAAATGTTTTAAACGAGCAATTACACAAAGAGATCAAAAAATATATGAAATCTGATATTCAGCCAATCGCCTCAAACTGACCAATAGTAATCTGAAAAATAAAGTTACCAAATGATCCTAGATGAGAGAAGAAAAGAAAAAATGTTTTTCATTCTGATGAAGGCATGCAACAAGAGACTACCGATCCGTTATCATTGGTTTGAAAATCGATGGGATTTAGAGAATTTATAACTGCTTTTTCTCTAGATTACGATGATATAGAAGATCATATAAAAACAAGCATTTCTGTACCAGTTCGCTATTCAAATACTACCACAGATAAAAAGAAAAATAAATTACATTTCTTTAATATATGAATCGAGAAAAAGTGAATTAATGATGTAAATATAAATGTATCTATACTGGATAATGAAAATAAATTTGAGGAATGAAAAATTTATGAAGTTATTTTGACAGATATCACAGAAAATAAAAAAGCAATAGATGATCCAAGAAAGCAAACATTTTTTGTTAAATGAAAATTGCCAGAAGATTTTGCGAAATTCAATACACCAGCAAAACAATCATTATGAGACAATCCGACACTAATAAAATTGTCAGAAGCTGAACAAAAAAATTAATTTAGAAATTTTTTTCTCATTTTCTCAGCTAATTTTTTATAATTTTTTTCATTATAAAAGTCACGATTTTCAGAATCTCTATCATCCATAACATAAACTACATGATCTGGTATTAGATGGAAATGTAGATGATTTATGGATTTTCATGCTTTCTCTTTTGATAGACCATCTCTTAAAAGTAGGCTTATATTGTTGTGATATTTGCGTAATTTTTTATCCCATTTAGCTACAAGTTCAAACATTTGTACAAGCTCTTCATGTCCCAAAGCTTTTAATAAACATACATGTCTTTTGGGAACTATCAAAACATGATCTATAGTATATGGTGAGCGAGCTGGTATAACATAAAAATATTTCTTATTTTCCAATATATTTTCTTTTTTTTCATTACAAAAAGGACAGAAATGATCTTTCTCAAATTTTTTTACTACATCTAAATATCTAGTCATATTTAATATAAAAACATAAAATTATATAATCTGTCTATCATAACCATTCTTTTGCATTCTCTATATCTATTGTTTTATCTCGTTTGTCTGATAAATATGGATATTTTGAAAAATTTTCTTGATCTTCAGGTTTTTTATTTATATCTTTAGCGAGATATCCAAGTTTTTTTATATTTATATTTTTTATTGATTGATGATCTAGATTGGCATCACTAGCAGAACATTCTTTTAAAATATAAAATATATTTTTGATCCATTCAGAACTTCATTTATCTATTCAATTAAATTTTTTATATATTTCTGTTGATATAGTCTTTTTTGTTCATCCCACATCAGATTTTTTTTCAATTGCATTACCCAAAAGTGATATATTTTCTTCGAAATTTCTAAGTTCTCGACTAGTCATGCCAGATATGGAATTTATAATATAGCTGTAGTTTTGAAACATTTCTGGATTGTTTGTATCTGTGATATCATCCTTATTTTTTTCTCAAAGTAGTTTCATAAAAGTATCTTGTGCCTTGGATTCTTCTATGTATTTATCAAAAAATATTTTATTGTCATTGTTTTCTTTTGAATTTACAAATTCTTGTGATTTATTTTGAAAATATTTTTTGGGATCTTCCTTATCTTCTGTAGATATATTTTTGGAAATTTCTTTTTGAGATGGTAATTTTATCAATTCAGATTTTTTATAGTTATTATCAAGATTTTTATTTATCACAGATTTGTTGTTCTCATTTTTTCATAGATATTGATGTATATATACATCTCAAGTCTCTACATTGTAACATAATTTTATATCGTTTTTATTTAGTTTTCAATCTAATATTAGATTATATCAATCATTATTTTCTTGTTTCATCTCTTGAAAATCCAATCAATTAGATCATTTTGTACGAAAATCATCTAACATATTTCTATCTCATTGATAATCAGTATTTATATCAAAAGTAGATTTTAAACAATTTAGAGAATAATTTAAATATTCCTTATTTATTTTCTCATTTTTTTTATTTATTTCTTTTGGGTTTTCATTTTTTCAATTTGTTATATTTCGTATATCTTCTGATAAAAATTTATTATAAAATCAGTTTTTATCTATGCTTTTTGTAGTTAGATTTTTCAATCTATCTGATCATATTTGTTCATATATAGCATTTATATCTATATCCAATGCATCTTTTATGTTTATTGATAAACGATCAAATATATCTACAAAACTATCAAAATATTCTCTAAATCATTTTATCTTATTGATTCTAGATATATCATCTGCTGATTTTGATCATTTCAATGCCTCTCTGATTATGTATATATTTTGATAGAATTTTGCTTCAGTTTCTTTTCTTTCTTTTTCATCGGTAATATTGTTAAATGTTAACTGCAATTTATTTCAAATTTTAGGTTGTAGTGCTTGAGACATTTCTATACCTCATTTTTCCAAATTTATGGAAGCAGAGCTATTAAATGTTTTTATAAGTCATTGATTTATTTCATATGATGTATTGTTAAATCTTTCTATTTGTTGTGATAGATTAGTATATTTTAGTGTATTTTCGACATATTGTTTATTATTATCCGTGATTGCCTTGCTCTGATCTATTAGAGCAGGGAGCTTTTCCAATTCTATTCAATTTATATCCACCTTTGCGGGTATTTTTTTTTGAAAATCTTGTATATCAGCTTCACTAATTCATTGTTTATTTAAAATATCTTTTTTTTCTGTACTTATTGTGGTTTTATTTTGTCATATTCACTCATTTTTTTTTATTTTTTCTAATATATCTCAATTTGATAATGCTTGTTCTAGAGCAGTATTTTGGCCTCATAACTTCTTATAACTATTCCAATTATTACCATGACTCATATCATTATTTTTAAGATTTTCATATTTTTTATTATCTTTTATCATATCAAAAAATTCTATCTTCTTTTTTTCTGCTCGTGGAGAATTTCGATCTTTCTTTTTTGCTCAATCATCAAAATATTGTGAATTTTCTTCAAAAAATTTATTTCGTCTTGAAGCAACATTCATTGGTTCGATTTTTTTTACTGATTCTATTCACATGCTAATTATAACTTGCAATAAAATATACAAGATTATAATCAGATTTTAAAATTTTGCAAAAAAACAATACTTTTTTTCAGTAATTTTTTAGTTTTAGGCTATATTTATATACTTATAATCTGATCCCATATTTTCATATCTTGAATTTGTTGACTATGAGTCACTACAAAAAATTTCATATTTCTAGATTTTACAAAATCTTCCAGCATATCAGCCACTTTTCATACTGTATCGGCATCTAAGTTGTTTATAGTCTCATCTAGGAACAAAATAGGGGAGCGGATATAGCTAGAAATTGCTAGCATTCGTACCATTTTCAAAATAATCCTTTGTCATCAGCTTAGACTTTTTACATCTCTAGATCCTTTGTCATCCAGTATTTTTATATCGAGTTCAAGTTTTTCACTATCAGATTTATTTAGATCAAAATTTATTTGATAATCTACCACTTGGCTCAAGAAGCTATTTATAATATCATTTAATATAGGGAGAGAATCTTGTAAAACAACAAGCAAAAGTTCCTTTGAAAAAATCTGATATAGATTGTTCAATATTTTTTCTTCTTCTTGAAGTTTTTTAATATGTATTTTGGATTTTTTAAATTCTTCTACTAGGCTTCCTATATCGCGAATATTTTCTTTCATCTGGATATTTATTTTTTCGATTTTTCTTAGATTTTCATAATTTGATTTAGCAATTTGTTCTTCTATTTCCTTCAGCTTTTCGCTCTCTACTTTCAGCTTTTCGCTTTCCACTTTCAATTTTTCTTCAATATTTTCTATCCTTACCTTATTTTTTTCTACCTCAATTTTGTATTCTTGTAGTTTATTAAATTCAGCCTCTAGACTAGATATTTCTCTATCTATAACTTTTAAATTTTTATCCATATCTTGATATTCTCTATATTTTTCTCAAATATTTTTATAATCAATCTTATTCAAAAACTCTTTTATAAAAATTATTTTATCCTCAATATCTTTTATCTCTTTTGACTTACCATCGTTGTTTTTATATTCTTTTTCAAAATCTTTCAGCTTACTACTTTCTGCTTTTATCTTTTCATCTATATTTTCATCTTTCAATTTCTTTTCTAATAATTCTTTTTCACTATATAGCTTATCTTTTTGTTCTTGTAAATTATCAAAAGTTTTTTTATTTATTATCTTGATAAATGGGCAGTTTGTAGCTATTTTTTCACATTCAAATATTTCTTGTGATTGCATATTTTTTTCAAATATTTCTATGCTTTTATCTAGTTTTTTCGTCTCTTCATCTCTCATAGTTTTTTTCTCTTCTAGATTTTTTATTTCATTTTTTAGTCTATCAATTTCTTTTTCTTTCAAAACTTCGCTATTCTTAATCTCAGCATCTAAGCCATCTTTTTGGGCTCTATATAAACTTCATTTACTTACAAGATCTTGTACGAGATTATAATAATCTCCTATACTAGCATCATCTAAGATTTCTATTCCCATCTGTCATTCCGGCGCTTGTCCTGTAAGGGCCAAGTTTTGCAGCCGAAATCTTAAATCTTCTAGTCTTATTTTCTTCACTTCTTCGTTGATTCAATCCATATCAGATTGTATCTTAATTTTATTTTTCTTTAGTTCATTTACTTTATTCTCATCAAGAGATTTGATTTTATCTTCAAATATTTTGATTGCACTAGTAATTTCAAGTCTTTCCTTATTTAATAATCTTTCTTGGTTTTGTATTTCTTCTTTGTTTTTGATCAGATTTTCTTTTTGATTTAGTATTTTATTGTATTCATTTTTTGCGATTTCAATTTTTCCATCCAAGATTTTATTTAGTTCTACGGGGAAATTATTTATTTCAAATTCATTAGCATTGATCTTCTCCTTTATCATTTCCATATCGTTGAAAAATTCCGCATAGTCGTCGGTATTCATTCGTTCATTTCAGAACGCTTTCAGTCATTCAAATCCCTCCAAATATTCTTCAATCAATCTTCTCAACTTCACATCGTATTTGCTACTGTCTTCATTGGCTTTTATCTGAGCTACTATTTCTCTCTTTTTTTCCATTATTTTTTCTTTCGCTTCATCTATTCCAATCAAGCCAAATACATTTTTCAAAACATTCAATCTATCGGCAGGTACCATTTCAAATATATTATCGTTGTCCTGCATTAGAAAAACAGTGCTTGAAAATACTTCTCTAGGCTCCAAAAAACTACCCAAATGCAATTGCAGATCAGTTTCATTTTTAAATTTTATTTCTTCGATATTTATCGTTTTATCATCTTGTAAGAGTTCTTGGATATCTATATTTTCACTGATTATCTTATCTTCAAACTTTGCTTTAAAACTAGTATCATCCAATCCATCTATCTTAAATAATGTTGATTGACAACTATCTTTAGCTTTTCATTTTATCAGTTTCCTTACAAGCAAAAATTTCTCTCATTCAAAGTCCCAAAGCAGTTTTATAAATCATTCTTTGCTCGCGATATTCAACATATTTCTAGCTGCATATCTATATAATCCATACATCGGCCCATCAAAAAACAAGAAACTTTTTCAAGTTCCTATCGGGGCTTTGATAAGATATTTTCAATTATCAAAAAAAATGCTGATTAATTTATCTTTGAACGGTCATATATTTTTGTATGATATCGCTACTAAATCCATTATTTAACTTATAATTCATAAAGCTAATTTATAGTTCCGTTGCTTATTATGTAAAATTGTTAAGTCCCACTTAGGCTGCACAATAGGTTATTGTAATACTATATTTTTTCAAGTAAAAAAATCCCGACCATGTATCGGGATTTAAATTGATAGAAATAATTATTTTCCATATTTTGCTTTATCTCACAACTTTTCTTCTATTCTAATTAATTGATTATATTTACATATTCTATCAGTTCTAGATGCAGATCATGTCTTGATAAATCATGTGTTCAATGCAACTACAAGATCAGCTATAAAAGTATCTTCAGTTTCTCATGATCTATGAGATACGATAGCTCTCATTCAATTTTCATTTGCCATGTGGATTGCTTGGATTGTTTCAGTTACTGATCAGATTTGATTTAATTTTATAAGTATAGAGTTTGCCATCTTTTCTTTGATTCACATTTCAAGTCTTTCAATATTAGTCACAAAAAGATCATCTCCTACCAACATTATTTTATCTCATAGTTTAATTGTGATTTCTTTCCATCCATCAAAATCATCTTCAGCAAGTCAGTCTTCGATAGATATTATAGGATATTTATTTACAAGATCAGCATAATAGTCTACCAATTCACTATGATTCAATGCCTTTCAATCAATATTATATTTTCAATCTTTATAAAATTCTGAAGCAGCACAATCCATTGCTAATTTTATTTGATCAGAATTGTATCATGCCTTATTTATAGCTTCTACGATCACTTGAAGTGCTTCTTCATTACTTCACAAATTAGGTGCATATCATCATTCATCTCATACAGAAGTCGACATTCACTTTCCCTTTAATATTTTCTTTAAATTGTGAAATACTTCTGCTCACATTCTAATTGCTTCATGAAAATTACTAGCTCCTACTGGTACTATCATAAACTCTTGTATATCTACATTATTATCGGCATGAGATCATCCATTGATTATATTCATCATAGGATAGGGTAGTGTAAATCACTTTCCATTATTTAAATATTCATAAATCCATTTTCATTCGCTGTTTGCACATGCTACTACAAAAGCCATAGATGTTCATAGTATCGCATTTGCTCATAATTTTGATTTATTTGGAGTGCCATCAAGAGCCAATAAAAACTGATCTAATTTTTCATAATTATCAAATTCTTTTCATACCACTTCTTTTTTTATAATATCATTTACGTTGCTTACAGCTTTCAAGACTCATTTACCCAAATATCTTTTTGGATCTTCATCTCTAAGTTCTAGTGCTTCATGTATTCATGTAGATGCTCAAGATGGTACTATAGCTCTTCATCGTTTTCAATTATCCAAAAATACTTCCACTTCTACAGTTGGATTACCTCTAGAATCCAATACTTCACGTGCATGAACATTTTGAATTTTAAACATTATTTTATTTAAATTAAAAATTAAAAATCTTACTATTTGTTATTAGAAGTTAATAATTAATTATTAGTTATTTAGAATATGATTCATCAACTTTCTGATAAACTATACTAGAAACTTCTTGCAAAACTTGTTTCAAGTTATTCCAATCATATCATCTAGTCATTATACATAACAAGTATGGGTATCTAGGATAATAAACTATTCAACAGTCATGTAATTGCATCCTTTCAATTCAATTATTTCAAAATATTGATCTTTCTCAAAACTTATGAGAAATTGCAATGTTTTTATTATTTACACCAGCTACCAATCCATCTTTAAAATCAGTTTTTGTTAATAAATTCAACACTTTTTCAGAATTTTCTCTATTAAGATATGATGCATTAAACAAGACTCTAAAAAAAGCTGAATAATCTACTACTCTTATATTATTATCAAATCCTTCATCTGTAATTGGAGGAAATTGTATTCATATATCTGTAAAAACATTCTTAAATTCATTTGTATCGATATTTTTTTCCAAAAATATTGACGCTTCATTGTCAGAATATTCTATCATTTGATGTATTATATCTATAATTTTATATTCTTTTCATACATCTAATCTTTTTTTAGGAACTACATTTTGTTTGTATTCGTTGCTTGTTCAATTTTTTGTAAATGTTAATTTTTTTTCAAAAAATTCTGGTTCTGTTTCAGATTTTTTGAAATAGGCAATCAATAGTGGGAGTTTCATCAGACTAGCCGGAGAAAAAAGTTCTTTCTCTTCTATTCAAAATCGATTTCCATTATTTAGATTTCTAAAATATATCGATAATTGAGTAATATCTCAATTGGCTATTTTAATTTTTTCATAATCATGAAAATAATCCTCAAGGTTGATATCTTTATTTTCCATTACTGACTGACCGATGTTTGTATCCAATACAGGATTAGTAAATCAATTTTTTTTATCATGATCTAAAAAATTATTTTTACCAACAAATATTCAAATACACAATATACAAATCAATATTATTATATGAAAACCTCGCGTTTCTTTAAGTTTAAATCTGCTAAGTTTTTTAAGATAATTATTTTCTTCCATTAGATTTTTTTATAAGGCTAAATTAGTACTTGGCCTGTCATTTCTTTTGGTATCGCTATTCACATTATTTTTAAAACAGTCGGAGCTATATCTGCTAATCATCAAGTTTTTTTTATTTTTTGTACTTCTCATTTTTTTATGTATCGGCATGGGACATTGTTTAAAGTGTGTGCGGTTTTGGGGTTTTCTGAGGTTCCCATTTCGTCACAATTTCCATGATCTGCCGTAATCAATAGCTCAAAATTGTTTTTTTCGCAATTTTTTATAATTTTATCAACCAATTCGTCAAGCTTTTCTATAGCTTTTATCGATGCATCCATTATTCAAGTATGACCTACCATATCTCAGTTGGCAAAATTCACTACTACAAAATCAAAATCATTTAGATTTATTTCAAATTGATCATAAATTTCTTGTGCAGACATCTCTGGATCTAAATCATAAGTTGCTACTTTGTGACTAGGTACCAAAATATCTTTTTCTCCATCATAAACAATTTGCTGATCGCCATTGAAAAATTTTGTCACATGAGCAAATTTTTCAGTTTCTGCTAAGCGTAGTTGTCTAAGTTCATTATTTGAGATTACTTTTCATAGAGTGTTTTTTACATCATCATTTTCTAAAAATATATCTAGTTTATATGCAGGATAGTATTTTGTCATAGTTACAAGGTAGACATCATCTAGATTTTTGGTAATAAATCCAAATGTATTATTTTTTTTCTCGACATTCAAAGAATGGGTAAATGCCTGAGTCATTTGTCTTGCTCTATCTGACCTAAAATTTAGAAAAAAGACAGTATCTCCATTTGATACTTTTTCCATATCCATAAAACTTACTGGTTTTATAAATTCATCTGTAATTAGGTTTTCATAAGATTTTGCTATATATTCACATGGAGTGTCGCTAGTTTCATTTTCTCAAAAAATGATTTCATCATAGGCTTTTTGTATCCTTGGTCGATTGTTATCTCTATCCATTGCATAGTATCTTCAAGCAAGAGAAGATATTTTTACATTTGGATATTTTTCAAGAAATATTTCAAAATCTTTCATTAGATCATAAGCTGAGTTTGGAGCTAAATCTCTACCATCTGTAAATAAATGCAAAAAAACCTGTATATCACTAGGTATAATTTTTAACATTTTTTTTAGATGAGAGTCAGACCCATGCACTCATCATGGTCCAAATATCTGTAACATATGTAAGTTAGATCAGTTTTTTTTGCAGTGTTCGATTCACTTTTTAAATGTTTTAATTTTTTGAAATTCATTATTGTCAAACATATCTTCAATTTTAACTATGCTTTGTTTTAATATTCTACCTGATCATATTGTAAAATGTCATATTTCTGAATTTCACATTTGATCGTCTGGTACTCATACAAATTTTCAATGTGCACCCAAACTTGCATAATCAGATTTAAATAGTTTATCAAATGTACTTGTATTGGCCTTTTTTATAGCATTTTCTTCAGGAGTTTTTTCATTGATTCCAAATCAATCTAATATTACAAGAACTAGTTTATTCATCATACATATACAATATTTAAAACATTCAAACACTCAAAAACCTTAAAGATATGTTTTATATCTTTTCATCTTCGCTTATCTTACTGTTTGTATACACTTTTTCAATCTTTCTTTTGTTATTATAATCTAGACTATGTTTTATTATTTGTTTTTTTGCACTACTATTACTTACTGCTTTGTCATTTCAGATATAGAATCATATATGCTTATGCCCATTAATTTCTTCCCACACTAAAATATCTCAAATTTGGATTCCCTTTCAGATAGTTTCTTCCCATCAATATTTCAAAATATCTTTCACTGTTCCATCCACTGTAGCATGAATATTTTTTATTAGTCCAAAAATTTTCAATATACTACTCACAAAATATGCACAAGCATCTGCTCAGTCTTTTAATACATCTATTTCTTTTCACTTTGATACAAAAAAGTTGTTTCTAAACATTTTTGTTCAGATGCTATTTTCTATCATATACATATAACTTTTTTTCAATGATTGTTTCATTATTTGCTAGCGAAGATATATCAAACTTTATCTGTATATTTACCAGGCATTATATCTACTTTTTTATATGTTTTTTTTAGTTTATCAAGCATTAGATTAAATTTTTTTTCAAAATTACTATCAAAAATATGATATTCTATACATATATTTTCTATCATATTGAGATGTTTGTGTGATAAACTTTGTATTACATCAAATTCACTTCATTCTATATCCATTTTAATCAGATGTATTTTATTAAATTTTCTATTGTCTATATAATCATCTAATCTCTCTATAATTACCTTTGTAGTTGATCATTCAGGATTCAAGAAAGTCTGATTAAAAATACTACTTTGCATACTTTTTTCTTGGTTAATAAAAAAATGATGCAATCAATTTTTGTTCATAATTGCACTATTGTTCCAAGAAATATTTGTATGTCTGATATTATTTTTTGCTTCATCCAAAAATTCTTTCACTGGTTCAAAAAAATGTATCCATAAATCCTGATTTAAACTTAGACAATACTCTGTGAAATATCATAGATGTCATCATACATCAAAAATTATTTCGGACTTTTTGATTATATCATCCAAAAATCAGTATTCTCAACCGTCAAAAATTTCATATCTAAGTGCTTTATCGTATTTATTCATTTTGATTGTTTATGTGTATTTTATTATCTAAAACTCTTGCTGCTCAAATCTGGAAATCTTCAAATAATTCTTTTTTACTTATAGGATATCAATGTATTTTGGATATATATCATTTGGTTCACCTCTCTCTATCTATCTGTATTTTTACTATGTTAGTATATTCTCAGCCCTTTAGTTTTCAGACTGTTCAATCAAAACAAGCAAAGAGAAATATTCTATTTGATGGAGATCATTTATCTATGTGTCACAATCACTTATCAAATACAAGTTTTTCTATCGTTTCTATGAGATCATCATTTATAAATTTTGATCATTTAGCATTTTGGGATTTGCTTATATGCTTTTTGTATTCAAAACTAATAGATTTGGGAGATCACCATCTTTGTACTAATTTTCATTTTTTTCAATTTGGATTTGGAAAGAGTATTTTATTTCATTCCCTTACTACCTTTATTGTGGATTCTCAATCATAAATACATTCTTGGTAGTTTCATTCCTCAATCTCTTTTCTATAATGAAAATCTACAGGTCTTCAAGTGCTTATTTCATCCAATTTTTCTGATAGATAATGAAAATCCTGACTTAATATTTCCAATAAATTTTTGTTTATTCCGTCCAAATAATTTTTCCGTTTTTTATTATCTTTACAATATTTTTCTTTTATTATATCTGTCTTAGCCTTTACTTTAGAAATCAAGACTGTTTCTATTTCTTTTTTTGTTTGTTCTGGAAAATCTTCTTTACCTAAAAGATTTTTGTACCTTACAATCAATTTATTTGTGTTTCGTTTTCAGTAATTAGCCATAAAATTACAAATAATATTTAAATCAATTTTTATTGTTATTTTTTCTTTTCATCCAATATACTAGATAAGTTAATTTCAGTTTTTTTAACTATTTTAGATATTTCAGGATCATTGATTATTTGCTCAAAAAAATATTCATTTCCTCTTCACATACTTCCTCCAAATACACCAACTGATTGTTTCCATAGTTCAGGATTATTTTTTGAATTAAATATATATAATTTTATTCATATATGTTCAGAGAATCTAAGCATATTCTGTATAAATTTTGGTAATTTTTCCAGTTCTTTTTTTTTCAAAAAGATTTTATCTTCTTTTATGTTTATCACCAAAATATCTTTTATATAATTATTTATAAATGATTTTATTTTAGCCAAAATTTCATCTTCTCATTCATTACTTGTAGAACTTTTTTGGAAATCCATATAGTTCATAAGATTGTTTTGTCATGGTTCTAGATATTTTTTCAAATCTTCCATCAAAATATATCAAATATTAAATTTGGATTTAAATTATAAGTCATTTAGCTTGAAATTCAAATATAAATACTTATATTACACACCAATAAAACAAAAAGTCAAATAAAAAAATAAAAAAAAATAAATACAAAACCGATGAAAAAAATAATTCTTTCATTACAAGCAAAGCTGATGTTTGTAATATCACTTCTCATTTTATCAGTATTGTCCGTATTATCGTTCCTTTATTTTATGGACAATCTCAAAGAAAAGGAAACTCAACTTACAAACAAAATCATAGTTAAATCAACTATAGCTGATCAGATTAAGCATCAAGAAAATCTTGCTACGGATTATGCTATTTGGGATGACATGTATATGTTTGTCCAGTTACAAGACAAAAACTGGCTGAAAACAAATATAGATCCAATCATAAATTCATATAATAAAGATATGATTTGGATTTATAACAACGACGGGAACAACATATATTCTTTACAACCCAAAGGTAAAGAAATAATTAATCCCAATCTTCTAAAAAACCTTAAGGGTAAATGTGGTAGTTTCTTTGTCTTTATAGATTCTATTCCTACACATGTAAGTTGGTCTATTATTACAAAGACCGCTGATGCACACAGAAATTTACCAGGAATTGGTTATTTCTTCGTGGCTGAATATTGGGATAAAGATTTTATTTCAAGTCTTCAAAAAAAAACTGGACTTAAAGTTGTTGTCCACAAACTTACTGATAATTATCATAAGACTAAAGAATCATTTTCAATTATAGATTATGATTTAATGGACATCCATGCTAACAAAACTGCTTTTGTCTCCTTCCAATTAAGTTATGTAGATTATTCAAGAGATTTAATATTTATTGGATCTTTGATTATTGGAATCGTCGGTTTTCTATTATTCTGGATATATATAAAACGGAATATTAGCACACCGATGGCTGTTGTAAATAAAGCACTCAAAACTGGAAATATAGATATTCTAAAGTCTATCGAATCTAATAGATTAGATAACGAATGGAAAACTCTTATAAATTTAGTTAGAGATGACTTTAATAAGACAAAACAATTGGAAGAACAGACGGCTCTACTTGAAGAACAAAAGAAAACACTTGAAGAACAAAAGAAAACACTCGAAGAACAAAAGAAAACACTTGAGAAACAGACCAAAGAACTAAACGATCAAATTGAGACACAAAACAACTTTTTCAACATCATAGCTCATGATGTTAGTTCACCATTCAATGCTATTATTGGGTTTAGTAGAATGCTACTGGAAGAAGGAGATACATATTCTCATGAGGAACAAAGGCAATTTATTGAAATGATCAATACTTCCAGCACCAATACTCATAATTTATTGACACATCTCCTTGAATGGGCTAGATTACAAACTGGCCGGTTACAAGTATCCAAAACTAAATTTGATGTATCTAAAGTCATTGAAGGTTTAGTTTCTTTTCATTTACCTTCTGCTATGCATAGAAAAGTTAATTTGATATCAGATATCAAAAAACCTTATATTGTAAATGCAGATGAAGCAATGATAACGGCTACCATTAGAAATATCATTTCCAATGCAATAAAGTTTACACAATCTAAAGGTACTGTCATGATTAGTGCTATCAAAAATGATAATAACTTAGAAATTGTAATAAGTGACAATGGAAAAGGTATGTCTCCCGATATCTTAAATGCTTTATTTCGGATAGGAGGAAATGTAATCTCAGAAGATATGTCCAATAATAAAGGTACTGGACTAGGTCTTATTCTTTGCAAAGAATTTGTAGAAAGAAATGGAGGAAAAATTTGGGTAGAAAGTAAACTTGAAGAAGGTTCTACATTCTACTTTACGATTCCTCTCGCTACTTAGGGTATATCCCTTCACTAAACACCCACTGTTTTTACAGGCGGGTGTTTATTTTTTTCAAAAAATTATTAAACTTTCACAAATATGTCAATACTTACATTTTAAATCATTCAGTATTATTTTGTTTTATTTTTCATTTGCCTTATAATTATACTGAACCGTCAATAAAATAAGTAAAACGAAATTTTATTGAATGCTTCAGTTATGCAGAGCCGACACAGAAACTTTTATCCTGTAAAGGAAACGAAGTGTAGAAGTTTACCAACATTCGTGGACAAGTGATTTCTAAAGCTGCATGGTATATTTATCGTTTGTACATTTCACCGTTTTTACGTTTTCATGTTCTTTATGAATATTAGATTAGATCACTTAGAGAGAATTGCCCAAAAAAACAAACCAGTCATCAAATCCACACACGGAATTTTCAAAGAAATTAAAACTTTGATAATAATTTTCTGTTTAGTCTTTGTGGGTATGTTGGTTTTTACAAATATAAATTTGTTTGCAAATAGCTTATCTTCTTCTTTGGATTTAAGTACTGTTAAAAAGGTCAAAACATGGAACCCTAAAACATCTCAAACAAATAACTCCATATCTACAATCATCGAAAATAATGAAATCAAAATGACAGAAATACAGAGTCTTATAGATCAATACGATACTTGAACAGCAATAGAAAAATCTATCGCTCCATCCACAGAAAGTATACTACAAGAAAGACTAAAAAAATATGAATTTGATTTCAATACATTGCCACCTACAAATAGATTGATCATATCATCACTTGGTTTAGATATTCCACTATTAAATAGTGAATACACAGATGTGAAAGATTTTACAATTCAGAATTTCGATAAAGAACTTATGAATGGAGTGGTTAAATATCCTACCACACCTGTTCCATGAGAATGATGAAATACACTTATCTTTGGTCATACATCTCAAGAGCGACGACAAAAAAATTCCTACTGAACAATATTTTCTCAAATACCAAAACTTACAAATTGAGATCAGATACAAGTGATACGAAATGGTAATCTTTATCAATATAGAGTTGTAGATAAGGTAATAGTAACTCCCAAAAAAGTAAATGAAGAATTTTTGAAATATAATGAAATGTGAGACTACCTTACTCTTATGTGATGTTATCCACTTGGTAGGACAGACAAAAGAGTTATGGTAATAGCAGAACAGATAAAATAATAGATATTGACTTTGATTTTAAAATATATATAAAAAATCAATAAAACAAAAATTTTTAATATGCAAAAATACAAATTAGATTTAATTATCGAGGCCGCGAGAGAAATCGAACAAGAGGTCGGAGCTGCTGACGATTTGAGATCAGCTTTGTTTGATATTCAATCAAAAAAAATTGGTGAATCTGCAAAAGAAATTTCTTTTGAAACATTAGAAGAGGGGCTAAAAACTCTCACCAAAATAGATGGAGTAGCACAATCTATTATTGAAAAGTATGAACAAATACTTGAATCTTATGCTTAATCTTTTTAATCAAAATTATCTTGGGTTTTTATTCGAGATAATTTTTTTTTAACTCATAAAACTATTCCATCATTGAGTTTCCATATATTTTCATCATGCTAATTTTATATGTTTTTTGATTATAATACTTGATGTTTCTGGATCAAAATCTAAATAGGGGATTCAGTCTTCATTGAATCTTATTAAACTAAATCTCGCTGCTTTGTGATGTATATTTTGTTCATGTATTGCTTTTAGCCATTCTTTTACTCTATCGATATCCAAATTATTTCAAGATTTTAGAAAATCATATTTACCCAAAGTTTTTTGTATCATTTGGTCATCAAAACCAAAGCGGATTCGTTTACCATCTTTTGTAAAATTAAATTCTGGTCTTTCTCAGCTCATCTCACTATCATAATCTTTTTCGTGAATTGTATCTAAAATATTTTTCAAAAGTTCTGTATAAACCGATTTGCTCTTATCTATGTTGCAAGTTAATATATCTTTAACTTCTGTTTTTGATTTCTCTTTTGTTCATAAAAAATTTTCAATCCAGTTTTTTATCTTGATCTTAGTATTGTCCAATAAATCTGGTGCATCTACAGCGATACTCATGATGTTTTTTATTGTATAAATCATTTTGTTATTTAAATTAATTAATATTATAAACTTTAATATAAATTTGTCAAATATTATGATAATTTCTTCAATTACAAAATCTCATAAGATTTTATAATCTTATTTATGGCTTATAAACTAGTATATAGTTTTGTATATGAGAATCTCTTTTATCATTGTAAAACTGTGAAATCAGAGTATAAACAGAATACATGTCATATTGAGTGAAACGAAATATCCAGGGTAATAGGTATTTTATATCCTAGATTCTTCACGGAGTTTATCCCGTAATACCGCTAAATAAGTTACAAGTGGCGGGGTTCAGAATGACGAGTTTTTATCCTTATTATTCAACCATGAGCTTATACGAATGAGTACAAAATCAGATTAAAGAATCTTTCGCTTTCATCGCAAACGAATATAGCGACGATTTATTACAAAGAGTAATACGACCAGACAGAGTAATGGAATTTTATATTCCAGTCAAGATGGATGATTGAAAAACAAAAGTTTTTACATCATACAGATCACAGCATAATAATGCAAGAGGACCTTACAAATGATGACTCAGATTTCATCATAATGTTTCCAAAGATGAGGTAATGTCTCTATCTGCATGGATGAGCCTAAAAACTTCTGTAGTTGGTATACCACTATGATGATGAAAATGATGAATCATAGTAGATCCCAAAACTTTATCTAAATGAGAACTTGAAAGATTATCTAGATGATTTGCCGCTAAACTTACTCCTTTTATTTGAAAAGAAGTAGATGTACCAGCTCCAGATGTAAATACAACATGAGAAATTATGTGATGGATGGTAGATGAATATTCAAAATTAGTAGGAGTATGGACTCCAGGTGTTATCACTTGAAAACCACTTTCTATCTGATGAAGTCAGTGAAGAGAAAAAGCAACTTCATTGTGATGATGTTTCACTATCGATGAATATTTCAAAAATTCATGACAATCTTTGGCTTGAAAAACCATAGCTATCCAATGAGCATGAAATGTATGATTAAATTTCGCCACACTTATCGTTCACAATTACTGAGCAAAAGTAGTCGCTATATCTGACTCTAAATGATGAATATACAATCCAGATTGAATAGATGTAGATAAAATAGAAAAATTAAAAACTGAAAACAAACCAGTATCAGAATATACAGATGCTAGTCAGATTTCAAATGATGATTTATTATTATTGGATGTAGATGTACTTGTGCCATCTGCACTTGAACAAGTAATACATGCAGACAATGCAAATAAAATACAAGCAAAAGTGATCCTTGAAATGGCAAATTGACCAGTAACTCCAGAAGCAGACAAAATCTTAGCATCCAAAAATATACCTGTGTTGCCTGATGTTTTAGCAAATGCTTGATGAGTGACAGTAAGTTATTTTGAACAAGTACAAAACAATACCAATTACTATTGGCCAGAATCAGAAGTAAATGAAAAGTTAGAAGCTATCATGAGACCTTCAACTTTGGATGTAATCAACACAGCAAATAAATATAAAACCACTTTAAGAAATGGAGCTTACATAGTGAGTCTTAGAAGAATCTTAGAGGCTATGAAAGTTAAAAACTAGATAGTCATTCCGGCGACAAGTTTTGCAGCCGGAGTCCGAACAAAGTAATTCCCGTAATGACGGGATAAATCATATACAAAATAAACGGATCGATTGGTCCGTTTTTTTTAATGCAATCATACCTATTGACTTTTATTGTTATTTATGTATACATCTAAATGTGTTTTAGATGTTTTCAATGTTAACAGTTTAATTTTGCTCTTATGTTAAATGTTAAATCATTTTTGAAGTATGTTACAGCGATGTGGATCGTAGCTGGATTATTATCTATGGCAGCTCTAATTTATCTATTTGTAATCGGTTATGTAATTTCTTTTTACATAATGATTGCAGTGATTATTGGAGCGGGATTAGGAACATTCATACCAAGATCTTTACTGGCTCCTAAGTCTTTGTCTGTGACCAAATTACATTTGATCATTTTGACGATCATTACTATGACAATATTTGGACTTATATTTTGGTTCAAAGTCATACCATCTATTACAACCATTGATATTAGCGTTTCTCAAAAAGAATTGTTTGAAAATGCAAAATTTGAATTTATTTATTCTGGATTTTTTGGATTTTCATACATGCTACTTATGAAATGGATTGATATAGTAGGTTTATAAAATCAAACAATCTTGCAAATTAAGTTTTCTACTTAGTTTCAAAAAATCTCATCTTTTGGGTGGGATTTTTTTTTAATTTACTTGATTTTATTTTCCTTTTAAACAAAACATTATCATTTTATAAATCCATACATAAATGTATCAAGAAAAAAAAGCAATTCTTTTCGCTTCATCATCAGCTTTTGTTTTAGCTAGTACCAAGCTTATAGTCGGTCTTATGAGTTGAAGTATTGCACTTATATCTTCAGCTGTTGATTCTCTATTAGATTTCTGAGTGTCCTTGGTCAATCTATTTGCTATCAAAAAATCCAAAAAACCTGCTAACCATCAATACAATTACGGTCATGGAAAGATTGAGTGATTAGCGGCTCTCTTCGAGGGTTTGATAATTATTGTTTCTGGTATCTCTATAGTATATTCAGCTATACAAAAATTTATAAGACATGATGTTGTGACCAATGTAAATTCATCTATTGGCATCATGATATTTGCAATATTTGTAACATGAGCAGTGGTTTATGTTCTTTCTCGTACTGCAAAAAAGACCCAAAGCCTGATCGTAAAGGCAGATCTGATGCATTATAAAACAGATTTTTTTACAAATGCTTGAGTAATTATTACTTTGATATTAGTGAAACTTACATGATTGTTTTGGATAGATCAGATAGTTTCTATAGCTATTGCAATTTATATTATCATATGAAGTCTAAGAATTATGAGAGAATGATTTGGCCTTGTGATGGATAAAAGTTTATGAAAGGACAAAGAAATTATAAATATTATACATTCACATACTGAAGTCGAAAGTCATCATTATCTCAAAACTAGAAAGTCTGGTAAGATAAGTTTTGTAGATGTACACTTGGTTTTTAAAGATAGAAAAATTCTTTTACAAGAAGCACATCGTATAAGTGATTTAATAGAAGAAGAAATAAAAAAACTTTTGTGAGTATCTCAAATTTTTATACATCTGGATCCATATGATGATAGACACAAAGATACTCCACCAGAGAATTTATAAGATTTGTTTTTAATTCTATTGACTTTAGATAGTAGATTATTATAATACTCATTGCACAGGTGAATAATAAATGTTTAAATATATTGATTGTCACCCCATGCTCAAAATTTTTTCGAGAACTGTTTTTTGGATCCACACTGCTTGACGGTGCAATATGCAAAACAACAGTCTACCCTATATCATAGGATAGGTTGTCTTCTTGTATATTTTATCGCGTGCATGTGTGGATTTTTTTTAAGAGTAGATATCTGCGACGGACTGCAAGACTACTGATACAATTACCAAACAACACAAGATACTATGAAGATGTATATCTGCGACGGACTGCAAGAGCATCATCATAATTACAAGCGACAAAGAAAAATTTTCCTAAAAACTATAGGGTTTAAACTATTTTATACCCTATTTTTTTGCAAATGAAAAACGAAAAAATCTTGATCTGAGGTGAAGATCTTGAAATGCAAGCCCAAACCAAAACAGGAAAAAAATCCTGATTAATTTCCATAAGTACTGGTCTATTATTATCCATTTTGTCGCTTATATCCCAACCGATCGAAGCGCAAGAAAAAGATAGTACAGACAAAAACGATTCTACCAAAATCGAAAAAGTTGCTACACCGGTTAAAAACTGATCTTTTACTATTGATCCTACTTATTCTCCTACAGATAAAGTAGCTACATTTAGATTGTCTGGATGAGGATCCATACACGGAATAGATGCAGGATGATTTTTGGACCTTAGTTGAAGCGACATAAAAGAATGAATAAATTCAGCTTTTGGTAAATTAACTTTATCAACATCTACAGACAAAATAATTAAATGAAGCTGAGTAGCTGTGGAATATACCCTCAACTCAAATGCTCCTGATAAAATCAGATCTTGAATACTTTATAAACATAAAATGGCTAACTGAGGATTTATATTCAAATTATATCCAGTTAGTGATAAGTGATTTGAACCATTTGTACTAGTTTGAGCAGATCAAAAATTGTGAAAAAAAATTTATACATCTGCTTTTGTATGATCAGATATCAAATCCAAAACTTATTATTGAGAAGTAGAAGCTACTTATAAAGTTACAAAACAAATAGAAGCTTTGTTGCAGACTAGAGTATGATGAGATTATACTTCAAAGCCAAAAGCATGACTTTATGTTGGAACAAGAATAAAATTCTAATCTTAAACAAAAAAATAAAAATAAAAAAAAATCTAGCACCGACACTGTATTTCTTTGTTGTGTGCTAGTAAAAAAATTTTTACAATTTACAATTTACAATCAAAAAAATGACAAATATTCAAAAAAATAATTTATCAGAAACAATTAATAAAGAAACATTATCAACTTATCTACAAAACAAAAAAAATAAATTAGAACAACAATGATATCGTCAAATTAAAAACATATTATGGAACGACATCCTATATAGTGATATAATAGATATTAATAAACAAGAAATTGTAAAATTACTTGTGGATATGATACCTTGAGAACCACTAAAAGGTGAACACGAAACCATCCCTTCTCATCTTGCATGATGAATTCAGAGTGGTCTTATCCAAAAAATTATTTCGAAAATTAATGATAGGACTATGACTGAGGAGGAGTATCAGAAACTTATGAATCAAGTAGAAAAATATTGAAGCATTTTGGCCGATACCAATAAACGTGAATGGGATTTTGGTGGCGGTTGAGGTGATTTAATTCTTTCTCTTACTACTGGCAAGATGTATGATGTAGAGAATTGAAATTGACTAAAAGAATTATTACAAGACTATAAATGAAAACAATATTATAGTTCTCGTAGTGGAGCATCATGAGCATGATTTCTCTTTTCTGGTAAAGCAAGCTTGATATATCTACCTATAATGAGAGTAGATGTAGCTCATCCTGAATGAGAATTAAGATCTAGAGATGTAAATTGACTCAATATGTCAGTACTCACAAATAGATGAATGGTAAATGAGGAATATCCTACAGTTATCAAAGATTGTGCTTGAGTAGATGTAGTTTTGCTTAGTCAAAAAGATCATCTTTCTCCAGACTGATCATGAAAGTTATTATGAGAAGTTATTAAATCCAAATGAGCATGTCTTGAAAAATTACCAGTAAAAACATTTACCACAGAGTACTATGATGAAAATCTAGAAAAGCAGACTGTATCATTCACATATAAGACAAATATGGATCCCAAAGACATCAAGTTCAATGATATATGAAAATGGTTTTTGGATATCAAACGTGGATTTAATATAGAAACCACATGAAGATTTGTCGATAATATGGTATGACTAAGAAAATATAAAGATAAGTATGTTCGTCTGTGAACATTTGGATTGATAAAAGAAGTATATGAAGAAAATCCAATCAAAAAAGAAGAAGACAAATTTTATATTGATGAAATAGAAATCTGATCTTCAAATAAAATAGAACACAAAAAAATAGAAGTACCACTATCTACAGATTATACATGAAATATAAATTGATGGGAAATAAAAAATAATCTTGCAGTGAGAAGAAAGAAAAAAGTAATGAATATGTCAAAATATGATTTTGAGCAGATTTGTGCCAATCATAGTATAAATCCTGAGTACATCTATGCACATAGAAAAGATGAATCAGCTTCCCATATTGCATACGATCTTGTATACGAAAAAAGGATGTCTGAATTACACAAAAACTTTTCAAATTTAGAAGGGGAATATATGGAGTATGAGGATAGTATTCCTAGCGAAATATATGATATATATCCCAGATCTTATTGGGAAAAATATATGGAAGATATGCTATTTGCAAAAGCTTACAATGAATGGAAAAATTCTAGCAATCGATCCACTGAAGAGCAAAAGAAAATGTCAAAGCAATATCTCAAAAAAAATCCTACTAAAAAATTTATTTTAAGTGATTCATATGCTGTAGGTAATTGCAAAGAATGAACAAAAAGATTTATAGATACATTCAATTTATCTGAATCATGAATATTGGCAAAAGATCTTTCAAAAAATCCTCACTTAAATCGTATGTTAGAAGATAGTAGATTTAGGGCAGTATTATTAAAAAAAGTTTTAGAGGCTGAATTTGTATTATCATAGTATAACCCCATTCTTCCTGTCCATTGAATTCCTTTGGATGGGAAGAATAAATAATAAATCTGACCAATGTTTGACAAAATATTTTGGTCGAGAAATTTTTTTAAAAAATTCAAATTCTGAAATAAGTTTTTTAATAAAAAAAAGTATCCTAAAACTTGACAGAATTTTAAATCTAAATATAATTATATTGTTATTTACCTTTTTATTATAATATCATGACAAACACAACATCAAACAAACCTACTAACTCTGGAGATAATTTAAACCAAGAAACTCCTAAAGTTAAAGTTATAGAAGCAGGATGAGCAGCAGAACTTGTCGAAGTAATTGACGATAATAAGCCTACTGCAGTTCTTGATTTATCTGGTAATCCAGTTGATCCAGCAGTAATTCAAAAAGTAAAAGAAACTGCTGATATTATATTTGCTGGTTCAGACACTCCAGAATGAATGAAGACAAAACTTCAGATTAAATGAATATGATATAATCCAAAACAGACAAAACTCATGAGAAAAAGAATTTCTGATGTAGCAAATACAAGTAATGCAAATTGAAAATCAGCTCAGGAAGCACTTGTAAGTTTACAAAAAGAATCAGAGAAGATTTTCCCAGTATTGGATAAAGCCACTAGTGCAAAATGATTTTTACATAAAATGGTAAAATATGTTCCGTTTGTATGAGGCAAGGTAGAAGACTATCTTATCAAATTACAAAGCATCCAAGAAACGATGGAGAATATGGTAGATAGCTTACAATGAGCAGAACAAGAACTTCAAAATACAAACACAGAACTTGATACTCTTCAACAAGCAAATATACAAGATATAGAAACACTTAAACAACAAATTACTTTTGGTCATTTATTGGTAGCAGAAATCAAAAATCGTATGTTGGCATTACCACCGGCATCATGAGAGATAGATAAAAATGCTTTGATAGAAAAAGATGTGCTTTTACCAGTGGTTACTAGAATTTCTGATCTAGGACAAAAAGCTATTGTTGCTCAACAAGGTGTGATGAATATGGCAAATATCAAAGAATGAAATGATGCTTTGATAGGCTGACTTAGAAGAGCTCAAGAGGTTACTATGTTTGCACTTGAACAAACTTTGGTACAATTTATGGCAGCCAACAGACAATGAGAAATTTTTGATTGATTAGACAAACTCAATTCTGGTACTAGTAAACTTATTGCTAAATTATCTGCAAATATAAAAGAACAAAGCATTGCTATAGCAGAACAAACTACTTCTCAAACCTTGGATATAGCAGTTATCAAACAAGCTTGGGACGATGCTAAATCTACTTTATTAGAAGTACAGAAAGTATACAAAACAGCCTTACCAAAAATGGAAGCTCAAGTAAGAGCACTTGAACAAATCAATGCAGAAGCTGCTGATTTTATAAAGAAAATAGAAAGCAAAGAAGGTACAAGTCAAACATCATTACAAATTATAGAAGATTTAGGTCAATAATCATTTGATGATGGATGATATCAATCACAAGAAAGATCCAAATAAAGTATCTCCATCAGCAGAATTTTCAGATAGTGTTGTCTCTCAAGATAGTGTTGTCTCTTTGAGAGATACTCTTTCTATCGATGATGAAGAAGCTCAGTCTTATAAAGAAAATTTTGCTATGATCAGAAAATTACTTGTAGGTAATTCAGATTTTTCTATAGCTGTTTCTCCTGAGTGATATACTATTATCAAAATATGAGATATCCCATTTATTATGGATGATATTGTCCTTCATGATCAAAATAAAACTATTAAAACTTCATGACACCAATACTATGAGCTAAATCGACTCAAAGAAAATTATGAGCAAGACCTCCCAACATATGAAGAACGGCTAAAAGCAAAAGAAACTTGTGGGAGTGTAGATTCGCTTATATCTATTATAAATGGTGCAGGAAACTGATTTATTAGTAGAAATAATACCACACAAACAACCAAGACTTATGCTTCATGATTTTCTTTCCATCCATTTCAATGAGAAGATATTTATGGGCAATATATCTGTAAACGATTTTATAATAATGCAACCAAATTTGTCCCTATAAATTGAGAAAATTTTATAAGTTGCAAACGTGTATATAGAGGTGATTTACAATCACTATCATTTCGTCCGCTGGATGATAAAGATATATTGTGATATATGGCTAGGGACGGTGTATTTGATGTGTGTTATACTACTCAGCAATATGTAAAAAGATTAAATGATCAAGTATATGAAGCATATCTCAGACACAAACCATTTCAAGATTTTTATACCAATCTCACTATTTCTTCTCCAGAACTTAAAGAAGAATTTATGTGTAATCTTTTTTTGGTTGTTTTGTCTCAGTATTCTCCCCATGAAGTACATATTTCAGAAGTGATAGATTATGCAAAGACATATTTTAATAAATTTAATATTCCAACAGCTGATAGTGATAAATTTTTTCAGAATATATTTTCCAATAAAGACACTTTTATGGAGAAATTTTTTAAAATATTATGACTCAACAATAAAACATTTTCCCTTCTCAAAGAAAGAATATCTGATCTCCAAGACGAATATCCAGAATATGATTTCAAAGAACTTACATTGGGAGAAAATCTAAATAATCATGACGATTATTATAGTAAAAAAAATACATCTTTACCACCCAAAAAGAAATTGTTATTAACTGGACGAAGGATGGATGATGGTAGATATCCACCTCTTGCACATGCGAAACCATTTCCTTATATATTCCAACATTTCTTGGAAAACAATGTAGCTGTAAATGAAATCAGCAGTGATAAGAATCAAACATTTATTCCTTATATTCAGTTTAGTCGAAGTTCTGCTAGAAATAATACAGCTATAATATCTATTAAAGAACTAAAATATTTAGATACTCGGCTTATGCAGATATATGCTATCCTTGGGGTGGAGCTTGATATGAGAGATTACGATACCGAGTTTACCATCGTAACAAATCAAAATGAATTGCTAGTAGATAGATATAGTGTAGGTAAGGTACTACTTCCTACAGATACACTTCCTGATATATCATATCTACCCACTCAAGATGATATGATACAATTTTATGATAAGATCATAACAAAACATTCTAATCCTTGGCAAATACTCATAGAAATCATCATTACGATATCTGACACTATATTAGCAGATCCAAAGAATGTATTTGATCTGAGTAAAATCTATGTCCCATGTAGAGACTGATGGATTGTAATTTCTCAAACAGATTGAATAAAAAAAATAAATGATAAGCCTGATAACGACCCACATGTATTTGTTTCCTTGATCAAAAATATTGTCCCTGTACCCAAAAAAGTTGCTACGAGAGTAGATATCAGAGATGATATTAAATCATTTCGTGATAAAAGAAATTCTATCAAACGATATCAGACTGGTAGCAAAAAAGAGATAAAGATTCAACAACAAGAACTACTCAATACCTTAAATAAGCGTAATATCCAAAAAAAGGATATACAATATAATGCTCAACTTTCAGAAGATTTTGCAAATAAAACACAATATATAAAAGAGCTCCCATTTACTACAGCTTCACAAATCCTTGCAAATTTGGATATATATAAAGCAGATCAAAAGAAACGACCTAAAAAATATATTGATATACTTGTAAAAGAGGGCTATGTAGAGACAGTTTTAAAGTATTTTGATCTTTTTGATCAACAAGATATCTATAATTCTATTGAGTGAGCTAATGTATGGGAAAAAGTATTACCTCATATAAAAAAGTTTACCTCTATTGATATTCAACAAAAGATTATGGTTAATTCTTTTGCTTCTATGTGATCTAAAATAGCCAGCTTCATAGATTATCTACCTAATAATGCATTAAATTATCCTCCTGTGCTTCGAGAGATAGTAAAAGATCCAGCATATCAAGATATTGATCGAGCAAATTATCATTATTTATATGCTTGTTATTTAGATTTTTCAAAACAAAATTTCGATAAACTAAAGAAACTGCCTATTGATCAAAGCCAATATGAACAACTAGATAAAAGTTTTTTTGATTCTATCGCTGATATCTCATATATCAAAAAGCTAAATATTGACAATCTTATAAAAGTTTTGCCTCTGGTAAATCTCAGAGATTTGTGATATAATTTTTTCGCAAGACTTACAAATTTTACAATTAGTGCTACACATGAAAAATATATCCCAATTATTTTTGATATTATTCTTGATAGATTTTCTGAATTAAAAGATTGCGATGAATTGAGATATAAAAAGGATGTAAATTGGGGTATGTATGGTTTAGTAAATAATATGAAAACATACTATAAGGACGATAATCTTTTAGCTAAAAGACTTCGATCCGAAGCAGATATAACTTCCATTAAAATAATTATTGATTTTGTTCTATTGGAAAATCTAGATCAACAGTTTCTTCTTGATTTTTTACAACTTATCAAATGACATGATCCAGTTATAAAGATAGATGAAAAAATCTTAGATACTTTTAAATGACCACTATCTATTGCTGTTGTAGATGCACTCACACAAGAGTGATATGTGGAAATGGTTTTGGATCATTTGGATAAATTTGTTCCATTACCAGATAATTATTTTTCCAATGACTGAGCTCAACAATTTATTGAGAAACAGTGAGTAGAAAAGTTTTGTGGTATTATTAAATATTTTAATGGACTTTCTACTGATATAGCATTTCAAATAAATAATAGTGACAATCCAGAAAAATATAAGGCACTTTCCGAAAATAGAGCAGCTTTCTCATCTTTTCCAGATTGATTATTGTCTATAGATTATGCTCAAAGATGTCTCGATACATATGGTATAGATACATATTCTAAGTATGCGACATGTTTTGATGATATACCGCTTGATTGATTAAAAGTTATATACCAAAAATTCTACAATTTAGAACAATGGGATAATATTGTCAAATATCTTGAGTTTTTTATTCCTTTTATACCTAGTCGATTATATAGGAGACTACAACGTCATGAATATATAAAAATAGTAGATACCAATGCTCCCGATCCTACTCAACAAAAACAGGTCAAAAAATATTTTGCACCTCAAGAATTTGAAGCACTAATTGCTGCTACGATAACAAAAGATTGTAATATCCCTAGCAAGGGCAAATATATAGATCTAGCTAGTGCTATATCAACCTCTCAAAAATATAACATCCTCATAGATGATGTGATAGAAGAATATGATCCTTTCTGTATGCCTTATGATTATTTTTATCATGGTGGGTGTGATGGGGTTTCTATATGAGATAGAAAAGTCCATGTAGTAAAGAGGATAAGAGAAGATTGAAATAGTTTCTGATTTGATACTATTTATCTTGTGGACCTTACAGATCTAAACAAGGTATATGTAAAAAAAATAGCTGATAGTATATCTACACAAAAAAATATATCTATCCGTAATGTTGCTGTCCAGTGAGAGAGTATTGTTATAGATCTTTCTATATGAGAGTATAAAGAAGTATTTCAGCCTATAGTAGATATTAGAAATAAAATCAAAACCACCATAGAAAAAAGCAAGGAAGAGGAATTTATAGCTAAGTCTACTCCATTCGAAAAATGAATAATTACTGAAATGTTTCTGGAAGAAGTCAAAAAAGATTGAAATTTCGACAGTCCTATCGCATACAGATTTGTTAATTTACTTAAAAAGAAATGATGAGATACAGATAACTTTCTAAAGATAATTTGTGCTGATATGGACTATTATAAAAAAAATCCTGATATTATATTTCGAGCAATCAAGACAAGTATGTCATTAAAAATAAAATTTACAGAATGACAATCTAGAAATTTATCAGACATATTATTGCGTCAAATTGATTGGAAAAAATATCCAAAATGTCCTATTAATTACGAAGATTTAGATAAAATATTTTCTAACGAATGATCTGAAAGAAAAAACGAAATGATTGATAAACTTATCAAAATATATAGTTCAGATTTTGATAATTTTGCAATATGATTTTGAGACAATGAGAAATTGATTACCAGATGCATAAATACTGGCGAAATACCTACATGATTTGCTCGACTTGTTTCTGACAGAAAACATTCACTATGAGCAAAATATTTTATAGAAAGTAAAAAAGAAACTCTTATCCAAGATATTATCACTGATATAAAAAATATTAATATAGATAAAGATGGAGCCAGAGATATGATGGAATTTTATAAAGCATTTATAAAAAAGAATAACTACGAAGAACAAGTCAAACCAAGCGTATATTTACAAATTTTAAATGAAGATAGTTATGTTATAAAAAAGTTTGGTAGTGGTTATTTCTCAACATTCCTCGATGAAAACTGATCCTGAAATACAATACAGATTATTCATTATATTCACAAAGCATGATTGCTAGAAAAACTACAAATATCTCTAATTAAATCTGATCTTCTCAAAGATATCGTTACTTTTTCAGCGACATATGATGTCCCTAGTACATATCTAAAAAAACTTACAGAGGAAATGATGCAATGTCTCCGAGATTCATCACAAACATATACAGGCGATAAGGACCTACTTACAAGTGCCTTACGTTTTTTGCTTACTCTAGTTCCCGATACATTCAAATACTTCAAGGCATATGCTCAATCTCAAAATTATGATACTAGTGCTTTTATAAACACAGTATATGTATCTTCCAGATAATTTTATTCTTTAACTATTACAATGAACAAAATCCATATACCAGGAGCAAATCCCCAAGATGAAACTACTACTCCAAAAAAGGAAGTAATTACATGAAACACATGAGCCGAGATAGAGCAGTCATTATCTGAAGCTCCACTGACAACTGACGAAAAGATCAATCAGCTGACTGATCAAGTCCGCAACATAAACAATGGCTTGAATGAGCTTATCGAGCTTTCTAAAATTTTGATAAAATGACAGATAGAAAACTGAAATATGATGGCAGCATTTGTACAATCTACGAACAATAATCTAACTGCTAATAAGCAGACATTGGATATATTATTAAAAGCAGAGAAAGATAAAACTTTATCCAAAAATCTTATGTCAAAACTTCAAAACTATGATTTCTGAAACTATATAAAAGAAGAAGAATGTAACTCTCTTAGAAAAGATATTCTTTCTATCCAAAACATAAATGCAAGAGATCGATCTTGAGATTCGCTATTAGATTATGCTATTGCTATGGAAAATAGTAATTTGGTAGCGCTATTATTAAAATTCCCAGAGATAGAGGTACAAGAATCGACTCTAAACTATGCAAATGGTTATATATTGAATCTATTAAAAAATCATCTTTCAAATAAAAAGAAATAATATTTACCCCTTTTAAACTATTATAATGAACAAAATCCTAAGACCAGGAGCAAATCCCCAAGATGAAACTACTACTCCAAAAAAGGAAGTAATTACATGAAATACATGAGCCGAGATAGAGCAGTCATTATCTGAAGCTCCACTGACTACTGACGAAAAGATCAATCAGCTGACTGATCAAGTTCGCAACATAAACAATGGCTTGAATGAGCTTATTGAACTTTCTAAAATTTTGATAAAATGACAGATAGAGGGGACAACTGCTATGACAACATTTATCCAATCAATGGAAAAATCCACACAATCAGCAAATAATAATCTAAGTACCATCATCCAGTCTCAGGCTGATAATAAGCAGACATTGGATATATTATTAAAAGCAGAGAAAGATAAAATTTTATCCAAAAATCTTATGTCAAAACTTCAAAACTATCATAATTTCTGAGAATTAAAAAATCAATGTGTCTCTCTTAAAAATGATATTCTTGCTATTCAAAACATAAATGCAAAAGATAGATCTTGATATACATTATTAGATCTTGCTATTGCGATAGAAAATACTGATTTGGTAGAGCTATTATTAAAATTCCCAGAGATAGAGGTACAAGGATCATCTCTAGACCGCACAAAGGGAAAGGGTTTTATATTGAGCCTATTAGAGAATCATCTTTCAAATAAAAAGAAATAATATTTAATCATATTAAACAATCAAATGAACAAAATCCATACACTCGGAACAAATCCACAAGATGAAATTATTTCTCCAAAAAAGGAAGTCATTACATGAAACACATGAGCCGAGATAGAGCAGTCATTATCTGAAGCTCCACTGACAACTGACGAAAAAATAAATCAACTCACAGATGATGTGAATAATCTAAACAATGGTTTAAAAGAGCTTATCGAACTTTCTAAGCTACTTATGAAAAGTCAGATAGAAAATGTAAGCACGATAGAAGATTTGAAAAAATCTATTCAACAATCTATCAATACTTCTGATAATAAGACAGAATGAATAAGAGATTCTTTGATCAAAGAAATAAATCAACAATCAAACAAAATAGTTACAGCACAAGAAACGATAAATAAAAAAATAATAGATAGACAGAGTATTTTTGCTGAAGCATTAATTGAAATGATTGCTGGATTAGAATACGAAACTATTGATTATAAAAAAAAAGAATATGCAGGACAGATATTAAAAAGAATCAAATAAAAAATATCTTATCTTAATGAAAATATTTAATTACATTAAACAAATCACATGAACAAAATCCATACACCCATAACAAATCCACAAGATGAAACTACAACTCCCAAACAGGAAGCTGTTATCGGAACTACATGATCAGCGATAGAGCAGTCATTATCTCAAGCTCCACTAACTACTGACGAAAAGATCAATCAGCTGACTGATCAAGTCCGCAACATAAACAATGGCTTGAATGAGCTTATCGAACTTTCTAAAATTTTAATAAAATGACAAATAGAGAACGCAAACTCAATGGGAGTATTTATTCATTCAATGGAAAAATCCACACAATCAACAGAAGTAAAATTAACATCCATTGAAGCATCTTTAAATACAAAAATTACAAATGCTGTAAAAGAAATTGTCAATGTTCAACAAGAATCAAATAAAAAGAATCTTTCAAATCAAAAAAGACTTGCTAATTGATTACAGATGTTTGCAGATAAAGTTATAGAGCATGATAGATATGATAATGGTTATAAATACAAATGTCTTAGTAATTTTAACTCAGTTGAGCAATAAAAAAAACAGTAGACCGCAACTCACTCATTCAACAATAATATTTAATCACATTAAAATAATAAAATGAACAAAATCCACACACCCGGGACAAATCCACAAGATGAAACTATTACTCCCCAAAAGGAAGTAATTACATGAAACACATGATCTGCAATAGAGCAGTCATTATCTGAAACTCCACTGACTACTGACGAAAAAATAAATCAGCTCACAGATGATGTTCATAATCTAAACAATGGTTTAAAAGAGCTTATCGAACTTTCTAAAATACTTGTAAGATGACAGATAGAGGGGACAAATGCGATGATGCCATTTATCCAATCAATGGGAAAATTTATGCATGATATAAGAAGCGATATTAGTTGAATAAGTACAGAAATAGAATCTATTGATAAGTCCTTAGATATAAAAATTGCACAATCTACAAAAAGTATCATCGATACCCAGACGGTATTGGATAAAAAAATTATTCGTAATCAAAAAACTATTGCTAAATGAATTATACCATTGCTTTATAGTTCTCATAATGGTTCATTTGCGGAGAGTCTGCTTGGACAAATAGAATCATAGAATATTGTAAATATAAAATAATTTAAATATAAAATCTTATCTTAATGAAAATATTTAATCACATTAAATAACAAAATGAACAAAATCCTAAGACCAGGGACAAATCCCCAAGATGAAACTATTACTCCAAAAAAGGAAGTAATTACATGAAATACATGATCAGCGATAGAGCAGTCATTATCTGAAGTTCCACTAACTACTGATCAAAAGATCAATCAGCTAACGGATCAAGTTCGCAACATAAACAATGGCTTGAATGAGCTTATTGAACTTTCTAAGATTATGATGAAAAGTCAGATAGAGAGTTCAAGTACTCTAAATAAGTTTATTGAATTGGAAGCAGACAGATGGAAGGAGAAAGATATATTGAAAGAACTTAGGAAAGAAAAGGAAGAATTGCCATCATGAGCATTCAAAACATTATTGGAGGAGGCTATCAGGACCAAGATAATAAATAAAAAAGATGATGAATGAAATCCATTGTTATTATTGGCATTTAAGTCATGAAATAGAAAAATATTTAATATATTACTCAGACACCCAGAAATCGATATTAATGAAGAGAATAAAAGTAATACTACGGTGTTGATGTCGGCTGTATCTTCATGAAACAAAGAAATTGTAGAAGTTCTCTTACAGCGCCCAGAAATAAATGTAAATAAATGTAATCAATATCGGAACACAGCATTGATGATAGCTATATCAAATAGACAAGAGGGAATAGTAGAAATATTGTTAAACCATCCCAATATAGAAATAAATAAACAAAACAAGAACGAACGAACAGCATTGATGATAGCTGCAAATAATTGAAAACCAGGGGTAGTAAATATTCTATTAAAGAAACAAAATATAGATATAAATAAACAGAATGATAAAAAAAATACAGCATTGATGATATCTGCAAATAATTGAAACAAAGATATAGTTAAGATATTACTCAATCAACCAGATATAGATGTAAATATAAAAGGTGAGTATTGAAGGACAGCATTGATGCTTCTTATACCAAGATGAGAAATAGATATAGCGAAGATGTTACTCGATCAACCAGATATAGATGTAAATACACAGAATGATAAAAAAGATACAGCATTGATGATAGCTATACTAAGATGAGAAATAGAGATAGCGAAGATATTATTAAATCATCCAGATATAGACATAAATATAAAGGGTGAGTATTGAAATACAGCATTGATGATAGCTGCTGACAATAAACAGATAGAAATAGTAAAAATGTTATTAAACAATCCCAATATAGATGTAAATACACAGAATGATAGAAAAAATACAGCATTGATGATAGCTGTATCAAATTGAAACAAAGACATAACGAAGATATTACTCAATCATCCAAATATAAAAGTCAATCACAAGGATAGTTATTGAAATACAGCATTGATGATAGCTGCTGCCAATAAACAGATAGAAATAGTAAAAATGTTATTAAACAATCCCAATATAGATGTAAATATTCAGAATGATAACAAAAAGACAGCATTGATTAGGGCTATATCAAATTGAAACGAAGAGATAGTAAAAATATTATTAAATCATCCAGATATAGACATAAATATAAAGGGTGAGTATTGAAGGACAGCATTGATGATAGCTGCTGACAATAAACAGATAGATATAGCGAAGATGTTACTCGATCAACCAGATATAGATGTAAATACACAGAATGATAAAAAAGATACAGCATTGATGATAGCTGTATCAAATTGAAACAAAGACATAGCGAAGATATTATTAAATCATCCAAATATAGATGTAAATATGCAGAATGATGAAAAAGATACAGCATTGATGATAGCTATACCAAGATGAGAAATAGAGATAGCGAAGATATTATTAAATCATCCAAATATTGATTTTACTATAAAGAATAAAAACAATGAAACTGTATTATATATTGCTAAGGAATATCAATATAAAGAAATTGTTAATATGATAGAAAATCATCTTTCAAATAAAAAGAAATAATATTTAACCACATAAAAAATCACAAAATGAAAAAGATCCAAACTCCTGGTACAAATCCACAAGAAGAAACTACAACACCAAAACAGGAAGTAGTTATAGAAAATGCATGAGCTGCAATAGGGCAGTCATTATCTGAAGTTCCACCGACTACCGATCAGAAAATCAATCAGCTTACAGACCAAGTCCGTAACATAAACAATGGCTTAAATGAGCTTATCGAACTTTCCAAAATTTTGATAAAATGACAGATAGAAAACTGAAATATGATGGCAACATTTGTCCAATCTACAAATAACAATCTAAATGCAATTAACCAGTCTCAAAAAGATAATAAGCAGATATTAGATGTATTATTAAAAGCAGAAAAAGATAAAATTCAAATTCAAAATATTATCGATAAACTCCAAAAAATTTCTATAAATAAAGATCGATCTAGTGATTTGCAAAAACTTTATCTTCTACGTGAAGATGTTTTGAGAACTAAAAATATAAATTTTAAAGATAAAGATTGAGATACTCTATTAACATGGGCCATACGTATTTGAGTTACAGACATTATTGAAATATTATTAACTTCACCAGATATATATGTAGAAAACAATTTTATACGAAAAGTATCTGATGAAAGAATAAAAGCAATGTTAAGAAATTATATCAGCAATAAAAATAAATCTTAGTATTTATAATCAAAAAAAAAGACGGATCATGATGGTTCGTTTTTAAATATCATAAAAAAATAAAATGTCAATAATAGTATTGAAATTATCAAGCAGATAACTATAATTCTAAACAGAGAATAGAGATCCTTAAAATTACCTTCGAGCAGACTTCCAACAAGCTCGTAAAAGTTGATTAGTTTACTAGTCAAACGATATCCTTTGCGGGATTAGAATATATTGGAAAAAAACTAAGTTAAATAAATGAATTATGAAAAGAATTTTTAGCGGTGTAGCAATTATCCCATTGGTTTTTGCTATAATTTGTTTTCTGTCTTTGATTGGATGGAGAATAGAATCATTAGTGATGTCTGTTATTTCTATGGGAGTACTTTACTTCCATATATTTAAATATCCAAACTATTGGTTCAATTCAAACCTAGCATTTACAGAAAGAGTAGAAAATTTCAGGCTTATTTTTGCTTTATTTTTTCTTGTCTTTGCTGCCTTGTTTCAGTCGTATGTTTTTATGCCTGAGCTGTTTCAACCAAACACTTTGATGTTTTGTTATATCATCATCGTAGTTGCTTGTGTGGTTTTTACCAGGCTAAGATTTCAAGCAGCATTTAAATTATTCGCAGTAATACAAATGGGAATGCTTTTATTTCCTATTGTAGGTTTAGTTACTTATTGGGGAACACAGTTTATATGGTTAATTCCTGCTTTTCTGTTTCCATCAGTTGCTGCTCTTTTACATAAGCAGTATTTGAAAACGATTGAGAATGAAAACCTAAGTATGATTGTGTTGTTTGTTGCACTTATCGCTTGTGCACTTAGCATCTTGGTTACAATTATTTCTACTATTATCCAGTTTTGGGGAGTTGTAGTTTGGTCCCTTGGCGGTTTAATCCTTTTGATAGTTGCTGCTGTTTTAATATCTTTATATAAAAACAAAAAAGCAGAAATCAAAAAAAAGGCTGACCTTGAAGCTAAACAGAAAAAAGAAGCAGAAGCAATTGCTAAACAAAAAAAGATCAAACAAGAAGAACAAAATAAAGAAATTGAAAGAATGAAAAAAGAAAGATTAGCTGAAACAACTAAAGCAAAACAAGAACTTCTTTCTGTTGTCCTTGAAAAAGGAATATACTCTTTAGATACGCTTTACAATCTCTATTATAACGGTTCAGAAAACGTTCCCAATGAAATTCTTTTTTATTTACCTGACGAAACTATGGAAAATTTCTTTAATGTTTCAGAAGTAAAAAGAAAGATAAGCTTCAATGGAGCTATTTTGACTTTTATATTGAGTCAGCACAAAAAACTTTATGATAGTTCTATGTCTGATTTTCATCTTAAATCTATCTATACAATAATTCAAAGCCTTGTATCACATCTCAAACCATTTGAAAAAATGGAAGGTTATGATACTATCATCAAAATTATTACCCAAACATTGGGTGGTAACATGATTGAAACACTTCACATCACATTAGAATAAAACAGATCTCTATCTCTATTCTCTATCTGTTTTATAAAAAAAGCCTCGCTGGTTTCGGCGGGGCTTTTTGCATAATTAATTTTTTCTATTTAATCTCTTTTACATCTGCTCGTGGAGTATTTGTAATATCTTTATTTAAACCAGATTTATGTGTCCATAAAATAATCAATAATTTTGTCATCCTATCTGGATCATAAGTTTCATTTTTTAATACTATACCAAATTTACTTATCTGTAATTTTATGTTTCACATAGTTATTCCAATATCACTTATCTTACCTATATCAGGAGTAATAGTAAATTTTCTACCATCCAAGCATATTATCAAAGGATCGGGACTATCTATAATTTCTCATTTATTATTTTTTCGTCTATCTCAAACTGGTTTTGGTCGCATATCCAATGTTTTGGGGAATTTTTTTTGAGCTATTTTTTCTTTACTAGATATGGGATAATTTATATTTACAGGTAAATCTTTGAAAGATTTTAAACTTCCAATCGCTTTTTTGATAGCTTCTATTTCTGGTTCATTTTCTTTTATCAATTCTCTTTGAAATTCATTCAGTTCAGCTTTAGTTTCTTTAGTATCGTCTCAGCCATCGTCTATGTTTGGTTCAAAATTTTCCATTTAAAATTATCAATATAAATACAAAAACATTGTACACTGTAATTATAAGTACATTTAATTTTTTGTCAAAAATATTATATTCTAGCTTAATAAGCTTTTGCAAACAATACTCTTCATTTACTCTTTTTTCATGTTAACATACAAACTCATTTACCGGCATATTCTTTTTTGATAAATTCTTTGAAAGGATGACATCTGATAGTTGCTTTGGTTTCATCTTGGATTTTCAATGCAGTTTCAGTAGTCCCATCTCGATGAGCTAGTACAAATCATTTCTGTATTTTTTCTTTAAATTCTTCATAAGTTTCTACATAATATGTATTTTCTTCTCTCATCTTTTTATTTTTATCAAAAAGATTCTTCTGTATTTCATGGAGTAGAGGACTTATCTTTTTTGCTGCATCTTCAAGTTTTATAATTTCTTTTTCACCCGTATCTCTTCTATAAAGTTCTACATTTCAATTTGCCATATCTCTAGGTCAAACAGCTATTCTGATAGGTACACCTTTGAGTTCTCGTTGATTAAATTTTCGTCACATAGATTTTTGATCGTCATCATCTATCTGATAAATCAATTTAATTGTATCTTTGAAATAAACAGATTTGATTTTTAATTTTCATTTTTCTATAGTCTTTGTAAGTGGTTTCAAATATTTTTTAATTTCTTCAAGTTCTTCTTTGGTTTTAAATATTGGTACAATAATTACATGTATAGGAGCAAGAGCTGGAGGTACTACTAGTCATTTATCATCACTATGTGACATGATAAGTCATCAGATTAGACGAGTACTTACTCATCGTGATGTTCCTCGTACAAAATCAAGCTCGTTTTTATCATTTGTAAATTTCACATCAAAAACTTTACCAAAATTCTGACCTAAATTGTGAGATGTACCTGCTTGCAATGCTTTGAAATCTTGCATCATAGGCTCTACTGCATATGTTGTCAATGCTCCAGCAAATTTATCATGTTCTGGTTTTGGCCCTAGAACTGGAGATATTGATATGAAATTTGTAGCAAAGTCATTGTAAACTTTGTGCATTTTCCTTGCTTCTGTCTCTGCTTCTTCAAAAGTTGCATGTGCGGTATGTCATTCTTGCCACAAAAATTCTGCAGTTCTCAAAAATATTCTAGTCCTCATTTCTCGTCTAACTATATTTGCTCGTTGATTGATAAGTATTGGTAGGTCGCGATAACTATTTACTCGTCTCTTGTAACTATCCCATATTATAGTTTCAGAAGTTGGTCTGACAATAAGTTCTTCATCGAGTTTTGCTTCTGGATCGACAATCAGTTTTTTATTTTCATCAAGTTTCAATCTATAGTGAGTCACTATAGCACATTCTTTTGCAAAATGTTCTACATGGTCTGCTTCTTTACTCAAAAAAGATTTAGGTATAAAAAGCGGGAAATATGCATTTACATGCCCTGTATTTTTGAACATAGAATCCAATACATTTCTGATGTTTTCTCGTATGCCGTATCCATACGGTTTGATCACCATACATCATCTTACAGATGAGTTTTCTGCTAAATCTGCATTTTGTACAATATCATTGTACCATTGTGAATAGTCTTGTGCTCTAGGTGTAATTGCCATTTATTTTTTATTAATTTCTAAATCAATTCTTTACTATCGTCATTCCGGTGTTATTCATTGCAACCGGAATCTCCTAGTTAATATGGTTAGATTCCGGCTGCAAAACTTGACGCCGGAATGACAGTTGTTATAGTCCTGCAAATATATAATAAAAAAAAATCTGATTTCACTACAAAATTTGATTTAATCTATTTAATTGCCATATCAAATTTATATATAAAAAAGACTTGCTTTTTATTTTTAAATACTTAAATACATACTCGCTAAATCAAAGTGTTATGGAAAGATTACCAATCTACATTCTGGTCTTGCTTTCGTTGGGTGTCATGCTGCTGCTTGATAAACCAATCTTGAGACCGCTAGAGTATTCCATTCATCTTGTTGATGAGAGCGCTGATCTGAACCCGTTGAGGGTAATGAAAGACATCTTATCTCCAGGATTCGCCGCGTAATGGCTATTCTCCTTAGAAGTTCTATATTACAGTTTATTGTAATAATAAAGGACCAATAGCCTAATTTAGTAGGGTAAATAGAACTCAACGATCAATCGTTCTTACTTTTGTTGCCGATCGTATACCCGAAACTTCCATTTTTGGAGACCCCTCGCTGTAACCGTATCGGCGAGGGTTTTTTTATAAAAGAAAAAACAATAAATTCTAATTTTTTTGTCATTGCGAGGAGTTGATTTAAATTTATTACGAAGTAATCTTTTAATTTACCAATTCTCACCTAATAATATGCTTATGTAAAAAATCTTTAAAAAGAACTTGACATTTAATAGTAAATAATTATAAACTCTACACACACAAGAAATATGTGTCTCTACTGCCACCCGGTAACTAGAGTAAATTGGGAAAGAAACCACATTTGGATAGTTATAAACTAATTTAAATTATCGTCTATGGAACGAATGACTGAACGAGGACCGCCCATCAAGGCAAACCTCACATTGCAATTCGCTTAGTATTTCCCGGCCGCCCTTATCAGCTCAATATTATTGAACTTTTGATCAGCTGAACACAGGGCAAACCAAAACCAAAAAATCCCCGGCCTATGAAGACCCGGAAAAATTGCCGCCCCTCAAAAGGTTACGGCTAGCGAGATTAAACCTCGCACCTGAAAAATAAAAAAAAACGCCAAAAAAACCGGAAAGATGAAAAACCGCAAATCATCCGGTAAACCCTGCCATTTTGTAGGCTTTACCTAGCAGTAGTTGTATCAGGATAGATGGAAGTCTGCCTCAATTATGAGGAGATGAGCTATAAAAACCAGCACTCGGATCTGCCCATTGAGGTGGACAATCGCTGGAGCATTCTATCCTTAATCTAGTAGTGCCAATAATTATGAAAAGCATGCCTCCGAACGATCGCTAACCCGCGCAAACAATGCAAATGCGGAAATGGCAAAACCAAAAGCACGTGAATATATTCGCAGCGTAATTCGCATAGCGAAACAGGCACCCACCACAAGTGGCAGGCCATCATACCCCGTGCAGCTTAATTGTAAATCGGAGGAAAAAAAAGAGGAAGGCATAGGAAACCTTCCAGCCCGCAAGGGAAGAGTACATCGGCAAACGATCGATGCACTATCTAGTAATCATGTTTGATATGACGGGAGCAAAACTCATCATGTCTATGGATAGATCCCTTATCAGCTTAAATGGCTTAGGGTGTATCAAGTGTGATTATGGCTGGTGTTTTTAACCGGCTTTTACTGTCTCCAATCGTGAGACACCCCTTGTTCAGGAGTTCCCAGTTTATCGGGAACTCCATTTTTTTTATTAAAAAAATAGATTGACTTTGTTTTTTATTTTAATATAAAAACCAACGAACAAGTTGATATTTGAATACGTTTACAAATTGCATTGAATTTTTTTTTACAGTTTGAATTGTTACATTAGCTTGAATCATCTTGTTCAGGAGTCTCCAGTTTATCGGGGACTCCTTTTTCTTATTTTAAAAAACATTTGCAGAATCGATTAGAAATATTATAAACAATTATTTGTCATTCCGGCATTAAGTTTTGCAGCCGGAATCTAGTAAAAAAAGTAGATCCCGGTTTCATTGAATAACACCTGGATGACAGCAAAAAAGTAATAACACAGGTATGATAAGTTAGTTAAGTATTCATTGTTAATTATTAGATTTTAATTATTAGCTCAAAAAGATGTGTTGAATATTTGCATATAAATGATCCAAAACAGATGCTCAGAAAATTCTTTTACACTGACTACAGAGATTAGAATATCGCGGTTATGATTCAGCATGATTATTTGTTTGAAACAATGCTTGAGAAAGTCAGCTTATAAAATCAGTTTGAAAAGTATCAGCACTTTTGGAAAAAACAAACAAAGATATAAAACAATCTGATTTTACTTTCTGAATAGCTCATACTCGTCGAGCGACTCATGGATGAATTTCCGAAAATAATTCACACCCACATTATAATATGAATAAAGATTTCTATCTAGTTCATAATGGAATTATAGAAAATTATCATAAACTTAAACAAGAATTGATATCCAAATGATATAAATTTTATTGAGAAACTGATAGCGAGGTAGTTGCAAATTTATTACAAGAATATGATACATGAAATTTTCTTACAACTGTAGAAAAAGTCCTTACAATTATTAGATGAGCTTATGCTTTGGTTATAGTATCTTCCAAATATCCAGGAGAGATGATAGCTGTCAGATTGGGTAGTCCATTGCTTTTTGCATACAATCAATCTTGAGATTATTATTTTTCATCTGATCAGCAAGCATTAGCCTGATATGCCGATAAAATTATCTATCTAGATGATTGAGATTTGGTTCAAATTCAATGAAATGATTATCAAATCAAATCATGATGAATAAAAATTTCTAGAGAAATAGAAGATATGGATTTAGAAGCATTAGAAGTATCCAAGTGAGAATTTAAACATTTTATGATCAAAGAAGTTTGGGAACAGCCAAATATTATTAGAAGAATATTTAAATGAAGAGTAGATTTTTTAAATTATTCGATGAATGCAGAAGCCTTTCATGGTATGCAAAATGAAAATTTTCAAAAAATAGTTTTTGTTGGTTGTGGTACTTCATACAATGCATGAATGCTGGGTTCTTATCGGATTCAAAATCTAGCATGACTACAAGCAGAATGTGAAATAGCTAGTGAATATGAATATAAAAATATCCATGTAGATGATCAGACTTTATTTGTTTTTATTTCACAGTCATGAGAAACTGCAGATAGTATAGAAGTGCTTAAACTTTTAAAAAGTAGGGGAGCTCATACTTTCGGAATCGTAAATGTTGTATGATCCACCATTTCTCGTCTTACTGATTATGGATTGTTTACAAGAGCAGGAGCAGAAATTTGAGTGGCTTCTACCAAAGCTTTTACAGCACAGATTACTTCTATTTTATTATTAGCATTATTTCTTTGAAAAAAAAGATGACTAAATAAGTCTAAATATGATAAAATTATTACTGAACTTAGCAAAGTTCCAACTATGATAGAAGATGTACTAGAGCAGAGTAGTAATATAAGGAAAATAGCACAGGATTTTTCACAATACAAAGATTTCTTTTTCCTTGGCAGACATTATCAGGTTCCTATAGCTCGTGAATCATCACTAAAACTCAAAGAAATATCTTATTTACATTCAGAATTTTATCCTAGTGGAGAACTGAAACATTGACCATTGGCTCTTATAGATAAAAATATTCCATCAGTTTTATTTGCACCAAATGATGTATTGTTTGAAAAAAATATTTCCACTATACAAGAGATCAAAGCAAGAAATTGAATAGTACTTACGATATCGGATAAAGAAATTCAAAATTCTGATTATAATATTACAATCAATCAAACTATAGACGAAATATATCCATTTTTGACTGCTGTTGTATGACAATTATTTGCTTATCATATAGCTGATATATTATGAAAAGATATAGATAAACCTAGAAATTTAGCAAAAAGTGTAACAGTAAAGTAGTACTTAGAACTTAGTACTTAGCACTTAGCACTTAGAATTTAACAATCAGCAAAAGCAAAAAACATAAAGCTAAGAACTAATAGCTAAAAGCTAACACTATTTTAATAAATTTGATATCATTTGGAATATTGATGTCTTTTTTACTGCTACTTCACTTGTTGGTATATCTTTGTTTAATGTTTCTATAATGCGAAGCATAGATGGTTGTTCTTTGTCAAAATATCAATCCATGAAATCTTCAAACGAAATATCTCGAGCTTTGCAACTTGCATTTGTATAAGCTCATTCCAAATTTCATTGCATACATGGTCTAAGTTGTACTTCACAAGGATGGTTTATAAATCAGTTTTTGTATCTATATGCTTTTACAAATTGTCCATTTAAAATGATACCTCACCATGGAGATATACAATTTGGTTGTATGTTTTCAGTCTGATTTACAGTATTATCTCAGCTCTGCAATGCAGTATCTATGTTATTGTCTCGTATAGTAGTGGGATCACTATATCAATTTATTTTTCATTGTGTGTCAAAAGTTGCTCATTTATTTATAGGTAAATCTTTGGATGGTTGTATTAGCGGATCTATTACTTTTTCATTATAGGATACTACTGGGGCCTTTGTATATATATATGGCATACCAGTTTGACAAGATTTTTGATCAAAATTTCATCACAAAACTCAATCACTACATGTTCTTCTTTGTATATTACATATATCTGGAACATCTTTTCTTTGTTGGTAAGCCAATACTGACTTTCAATCTTCTAAAATTTTTCATCGTGGAGTAGTACAACTTTTTTTTGGCAAATCTGATGTTTGTATCACAGAATTATTTTTTATATTCAATTTGGTAATTGTATTTTTATCTATATTTCATGATGTTACTTTTGTTTCAACTTTATTTTTTATATTACTTCAAGTATTCAAAGTTCATGTATTTAAATTTCCAGAACTATATTTGATTCAAGTCCCTATAACTTCTCATGTAGAATAATCTTTAAATAAATAGTCCCATTTGCTTGATGCTCAATGTTCAGTAGATTCTTGAGTGATATTGTGTTCTATTCATTGATTATCTACAAACATAAACTGCATATCCTTTTTTTGTGCTGCCATCTGGCTTCTTTGTATATAATCTACAGCAGAAAAATATATACTCATCACAAGAAATAAACTCAAACAAACAATAGTAAATATCAAAAAATTATAAAAAAATTTGATTGATATTCATTTTTTTTTATTTCCATAAAAATGTTGCTTATGCTTTCTTTTAGAAATCTTCCTTACCATTATATTATATAGATAAGATGTAAATGTATTTCAACCGTCAAAAAAACAAGTAAAACGCAGTTTTTTTGAATGATTGAATTATAGTGTACTACCGAATAATTTTTATTTCAAAATTATTAAGTAGTAACTATCCATTCTTCAATCAAAAATTCAAAATATTTTTGAAGGAGAATGGATACCGATGACTTTTAGAAGCTTTAAGTTCGAATACAATGAAGAAATTAAAGATTTCTAAAGCAATCGTGTATTTTTAATTATAATTAGATTTTGTTTATATGCAATATTTTATTAGCTATTAGAAATTAGTGATTAGAACTTAGAAAAGAATACAAAGCTAAAAGCTAAGAACTAGTTATTATTCCATTTCCCAAACATTCATCTCCATTATAAGCAACGACTATTTGTCATGGAGCAATGGCCCATTGTTTTTCTTTAAATTCAAGCTCTATATTGTTTTTAGATTTTAGATTTTCGTTTTTCATTAAAATTGCAGTTTTAGGTTCTTGTCTATATCTTATTTTTGCCTGTATCTCTAGCGGTAATTTATATTCATCGGCTATCCAATGTCGATTTTTTGCATAAATTATTTTTTGGTTTAATAATTCACTTCATCTAGCTCATACATAAACAATATTTTTTTTGACATCTATCTTGCTTACATATAAATCTGGCAATAAATTCAATCCGCGTCTTTGTCATATAGTATAAAACCAAGCACCATCATGTTCTCAGACCTGCCTGCCGGCAGGCAGGCTTTTTTTATCTTCTATATTAATAATATCTCATATTTTATGTGGTAGTTTCTGTTCTAAAAAAGTTTTGATTGGAATATTTCATACAAAACATAAACCCTGACTATCTTTACGATCAGCATTTGGTAATCAGATTTTTTTTGCTATTTTTCTTACTTGTGGTTTATCTATATCTCATATTGGGAAAATAGATTTACTCAATTGAAATTGATTCAATCCACTCAAAAAATAACTCTGATCTTTGTTGTAATCTATTCCTCTATAAAGTTTATATTTTTTTGCTTCTTCGATAATTCTTGCATAATGTCATGTAGCAATACCATCAAATCACATTTCTAATGCTTTGTTCAAAAACACATCAAATTTGATTAGATTGTTGCAGAAAACATCTGGATTTGGAGTAATTCCTTTTTTATATCCATCATATATATAGTTAATTATTTTTTCATTATATTCTTTTATCAGATCAAAAGATAAGATTTCTATTCACAAAAACTTTGCAACTTTTATTGCTTCATCAGCATCTTGATATGTTGTACAGTTTCATGTATCAGAAATATAATTTTTCATAAATCATGCTACTATATCATATCATTGTTGTTTAAGTAAGTAGGCTGCCACAGCAGAATCTACTCATCAGCTCAATCAAACCAAAATCTTTTTCATCAAAAAATTTTTTTATAAAATTATCATACTTATAAAAATAATTATAATTTAAACAAGTCTGATTATATATTCAAATTTTATTAAAATATCATGCAAAATAATATTTTTAATTACAATTTATATTTTTAAATTAATATATCTGATATATTTTAGACTATTCGACTTTCTATGTCATCCTCATCATCATCTTTTCATTTTCTTCATGTCTCTTCATAAAAAGAGAACAGTTCATGTAACTGAAAAGATATTTTATCTCTAATATCTTCCACAGGAGTTAATCAATTCTCAAATAAATTCGAAATAATATCTTCTTTCATTTAACGAAATATGATATAAACAATATATATTATATATATTTAAATATATTTGTCAAATAATGTGTAATGCTAATTATTAAAAGTATAAAAAAACAATATCAATAATTTTTTTTAGCAATAGAAATGAAAAATAAAAATTTTGTCGCGATTAATATGACTATGTAAAAATTTGCTTTAAAAAATATTTTTGATACAATTTGTATATATTTTATTTTTATACTGTGATTATGCATGAATCACAAGAAAAATGGTATGTCGGACCATATGAAACAATAGATTATACAAAGAAATCGCCAGTAGATTTTAAAAATATTAATAGTATCAAAGCTAAATCAGTACAAGATATAATAAAAATGTTTAATAGTGATTTAACTCTTTCCGAAGCTAATAAATTGAGTGAGGCTAATAGTGCGATTAAATCTTTATTAAATATTTCTCCTGTATTATTTAATCCAGATGAAGATTTATCTATATTACAAGGAGTCGATAAAACAAAATTAGCAGAAATAATACAGAATAAATTTCAAAACAATATTAAAAGTTATTACCATAAATGTTGATTATGGAAAAAAGTTGAAGAACTTAAACTAAAAAATGATTTACAAAACTGAGATATGCCATTAGATGAGCAAGCTCTAAATTTAATAACAAAAGAATCTGTCGGTATCAATGGTTGGACAGATATGTTGCCAAATTTTCATACAGAAAGAGATTGAGATAAAAAAATAGGGCTAAATTGCACATTGGCATCTGCCTTGTTGCATATAGCATTAGAACATTTGTGATTTAAAAATATAAGGACCACATTACGTAAATGACATCATGTTGTGACAAGAGAAATGGAAGACGGATGAATAAAACTTTATGATCCTACATCTTCAAAAGATGATAATTGATACTTCAAAATCTTTACCAAAGATCAGATAAAACACAAAAAAGAAGTCTATGATAAATGATATTCATTTAGTTTGTCTACTAAAGATGAAGATAAAATAGGTTGATTTTCAAAATTGAAAAATGGCGAATATCAAAATACCTTTTTTTCTTATGATACTCCTATAAAAATGGATATTAGTATTGCACTTGGTAATCTTTCAGAAATAAAAGATACTACACTTTTTGATGTTGATAAATACAGTATGGCATTAATAGAGTTTTTAAAAAAGAACAATAAGTTACCACTGAGTGATGATATTATAGAAAAAATAATCAAATTAAACTATCAGCCTATTGAAGAATTAAAACAGAGTGCAATTTTATATTTTAAGTTATGAAATAGAGATACTACAGTACCAAATCCGTATGATTTTTTACAAAGTGAATACCTTATACCAGCTAATAATATAAAAGATATTCCAAATCCAATCGATTTTAATGGTTTTTCTGAAAGATACAAACAAGCACAAAATCTTTTAAAAAAATATCCAGCATTAAATAATTTAGATTTTCAGAGTATAAAAAAACAATTAAAATTGTTTGATGGCTATGATTACCTTTAATAATTATACTTTGATACATCAATTAAATATGTATAAACAAAAAAGCACCTTACTCTGGTAAGATACTTTTCTGTTTGTAATTTTTTTTTGTTATTACTTTTTTTTAGCTACTTTTTTCACAGCTTTTTTAGCAACTGGCTTTTTAGCAGGAGCTTTTTTTACAGCCTTTTTAGCAACTGGTTTTTTAGCAACTACTTTTTTAGCAGGAGCCTTCTTTTTAACTACCATTTTATTTTATTTAAGAAAGAAATAAAAGAACTAAAATAATTTTTGATAACTCTAAGAAATTTCTATATTCCGTAATAATAGTTCAAATCTGATAAATCTCTAATAGATTATTTCTATAATTTTCTTCAATTTATTTTGTAAGCAATTATAGAAAAAAATCAAGTGATTTTTTAGTAGGTGAGATGCTATGTTATTCAAATATTTAAAAACAGCTATTTAAAAATTTCTCGATGTCGATTTTTATAACTATTTTTTTGATAAAATTAATCATTAGATTGATAGCTTTATAACCAGTAAAACTAATTATTTTTTAATCTCATTTTTTCTTTGTATCATGATGCAAGAATTTGTTACAAAATCTATGTTTTTTTGTTCACAAAATGAAATTACTTTTTCGCTTTCACTTCATGGTTGCATCCAAATTTTTTTAAACTTGTAGTTTCATAGCTTCATAACTATATTTTCAGTGACGCTTGGTTGAGTTACAAAAATAATTACATCAACTCATTTTTTATAATTTTCTATTTTTTTATAACATTTTTTTCATAAAATTTTTTCTTCGTTGGGATTGATTGGTATTGCCTGGTATCCTGAAGACAGTAAATCTTCAAAAACTTTGTATCAATATTTATTTTTATCATTACTTGCTCACACGACAGCATAAATAAAATTTTTATCGATCATTTTTTATTATAATAATTAAAATCATTTCTCGTTTTTGTTATTCTTAGTAAAACGAATAATCTAGGTTGTAAAAATTATTACCAGATGTTTTGTCTTGCTAAATATGTCAGATAATAAACTATTCAAATCTTATAATAAAAATATATAATCAGATTACAAATTATTTACACAAAATTATTTTTATGGAAAATATAAAACTCATAGCATTCAATATGTATGATACTTGGGTAGATATGGATACAAAAACTAATCCATATAAAAATTTATTTAATAAATTATGAATCCAAGAAAATATAAAACAATTATCTAAAATTTTACAGACAATCAATCAAGATATAAAAGATATTTTACCAAAGTTTTGTTTTGAAAGAGATTATACAGAAATATTTTTAAAACAATTTAATGATGATATACAAAAACAATTAGCTTCGATTTTTATTTATGATGATTTTTTACCCACTATTGATTTTCTAAAAAAAAACTGATACCAAACTGCTGTCGTTTCCAATCTCAGTAAACCATATGCATATCCACTTAATCACTTATGATGCAAATGAGCATTTGATTATCAGATTTTATCTTTTGATGTTTGAGAAACTAAACCCAACATATGAATATTTCAACAACTGCAAAAAAAATCATGAATTTCTCCAGAACATACTATTATGGTTTGAGATAGTTTTTCTTCAGATGTAAAATGAGCACACAATGCTTGAATCTATCCATTTCATTTAGTTAGATCGTCATCTTGAATACAAGATAAATGACGATATACTCAAATATCTACATTAGAAGATTTAAAAGAAATTTTATAATATCATTAATTATAGAATTAAGTTCCTTTTGAAAAATTATCTTTTGCTTGAATATAAGCTTATTATGGGTATATAACTTTCATCAGTAAAAAAATGTAATATCTTTAATTTTTTTTTAGCCAATCTAAAGTCTACAAAATTTTAAAATAAACTTAATTTTAATTATAATATCTCAGTATGATTTCTGACTTCGATCTTTATTGAAAACTTATCATAATTTTTTCAATATTATGAATATTATTGTTTTTTCTTCTTAGAAAGATTTTTTTTACATATAATCCCTATAACCACAAAGAATTAAAAAAAACATGAAAATCTGTACAGACAACAATTATTCAGACATATTGGGAATCTGTCCCCAAACAAATATGAATTCACAACAAAATGTGAATATCGGCTGATTTTTGGGATGAAAATTATTATTATGTACCATATTTAGTTTTACAATATATCTTAGATAAAGAAACAAAATATTTTTATAAAATATATCGCCATAATCTCAAGAATTTTCTTGCTTTGAACGATATTTTTTCTAAGCATACTTTAAAACCATTGAAACTTTGAGACAAATTAAGATGTTATATAAATCCAAATAACTACAAAGAATTCTATGTAGACCCTAAAGATATTTTTTTAAATAAATGAAAATCTAAAAAATTTTAAATAGTTATTATTATAAATTATTGAATAAAAAAATCATTATAGATAATTAGATATTTTCTGATACCTTATCATTATAAGTAAAATATATTTGTACAATCACAAAAAATGTTCTAATATAAAATAAGTAAAATAGCTATCCTATCACATCCAAAAATCTACATTCAATTTTCCTTACTTCAAATTTTGGATTATGAAATTTTTCCTATATTATAAATATTTTATAATATAGGAATTATCTCTCATCCTTGGGTCATCATAAACCAAACTGGATAAGAAATAGTTAATTTATTTTCGTTGTCATACCATAGTAGAGTTTCAAATTCTTTTTTAGTTTCTGTATCTATCTCAATCAATTTAGCAATATGCCCATCCTTAGATATATCTAAATATAGTTCATCGCTAGTAAGAATATCTAACATTTCTATATTTTCTCAACTCAAATTGAGTGTATTGATTTTTATATATTTTTTCTCTATTTCCTCTTTGTTTTTATATAGCCAATTAGAGTCTCTTTCAAATTTATATTTTAAAAATGATTTTATTCTATCTTCATCTAATGATGCTAAGATATTCTGCATTTCTTTGTATTTCAACAAAAGCATCTCTTTTGTTTTTTTATTATTCTCAAATTTCTTTCCATTTTCCCAAGGAAGATTAAAAGGTAAGTCTGTTTTTATACTATATGTAAAATTTTGCACTCCATTTTTTTTTAAATAATCATCACACTCCATTTTTTTATCATTATAAATTATATCTTCTGATAAATCCAAATTGGAAATATAACCCAATCTAAAACTACAAGAAACATCATTTGGATCCTTTGCTATAATAGTCACATTAATTTCTATTTTATTATCACCATTTTTCATAAATTTAGTAATCGGTTCGTCCCAATTAGATGGAATATTATCAGAATAAACTAGTATTCCATTAACATACAACTTAGTTTTCACTCAGCTCTCATCAATATTTATAAAATACTTCTCTTTTTTACCTGTAAAATTTTTAATATTTAGTCATATGTTTGATGTGATTTTATTTCATGTTTTTTGATATTGCAAATTTATTTTTTTATTTTTTTGATAAATATATCATAATATTACAACGATAATAATTAAAGCAACCAAAGAAATACCAAAGATTAACTTTCAATACTTTTTAAAATGTTCTTTATAGTTTAGAAACATATTTATTATATATTTAATAAAAGAAATCTTATCATATTACATCTAAAAATCTACATTCAATTTTCCTTACTCCAAATTTTGGATTATGAAATTTTACTATTGCAAGATTGTTTCGAACTTCTAGAACATATCATGTTCCAAATAGTTTGTGTCTTACAATATTTCATTCATCGATATCGTAAGTTTTTTCATCTGCTCATCAGCTACTCAGGTCATATTTTTTCAAGAGATCTGCTGGTATTTCATCCAAGAATCTACTTGGTGGATTCATTTTGGTCTGTCACCGTGTCATCCTACTATGTGCATGAGAAAGAAACAAAACATCTTTTGCTCTCGTCACAGCTACATACATCAGTCTTCTTTCTTCTTCCAACAATTTTGGTTCCATCATAGAATTTGTAAGTGGAAAAATATTGTCTTCCAATCATGTCACAAATACAATCGGAAATTCCAATCATTTACTAGAATGGATAGTCATCAACTTCACTACATCTGCATCTCAATCTTTACTATCTATTACATCTGATAATAGTGTCACTTCTTCCATAAACTGTCTTAGTGTATCTTCTCATTTCTCAATATATTTCTCAGCCATGTTTATAATCTGTCATATGTTTTCATATTTTTCGTCAGCTTGCATTTCTCATCATTCTTCTTTTACTAGAAAATCTCTATATTTTATTTTTTTGACCATTGCTTCTATAAATACTGATGGTCTATTTATTTCCAAAAGTTTCTTTAACTCAAAAATTAAATTCATAAAATTCTGAATTCATCACTTTGCCATAGGTGTAACTTTGATATCACATTCTTCATTATTTATTTTTTCCAAGACATCACTCAAAGATAATCAATTTATAATTGCATAGTTGTCGATAGTATCTAATGTTGTTTTTCAGATTTTTCTATTTGGTATATTTAATATTCTTTTTAAAGAAATATTATCAGCATTGTTTATCATGTATTTCAGATATGCCAAAATATCTTTAATTTCTTTTCTCTCAAAAAATTTAAATGCACCAAAAACTTTATAGGGAATCGATTCCTGTATAAAGAGTTGTTCAAAGATAGAGGATTGTGCATTGGTTCTATACAATATTGCTATCTGTCACAAACTTTTCAATTTTCCACCATCTTTCATTTTTTTGATCATATCTACGATATTTGCTGCTTCATCGGTTTCACTACTGTGAATCAAAATAGTTATCTTATCTCATCATTCTCTGTGAGCTACGATTTCTTTTTTATATTGGTTTACATTGTTTTTTATGATATGATTTCATGCACTTACGATATTTGGACGTGAACGATAATTTATCTGTAATTTAAACATCACGATGTCGGGTCGATATTTTTTTACATTGAGAAAATTTTCCATCAAAGCTCATCTTCGACCATAAATACTTTGAAAATCATCTCCTATCATGGTGATATTTCATCACTCACCAGTAATCATCTTCATAAGTTCAAATTGTATCCAGTTGGTATCTTGTGCTTCATCTACAAGCACATAATCAAATTTATTTTCTCGTTTGTTCAGTACTTCTGGTTTCTTTCTAAATAAGAGATAGGGGATGAGCAGGAGATCATCAAAATCTAATATATTACTCTTTTCTAGTTCTTTTTGATATTCTTCGTAAACTTTTCACATACTTTGATCATAGTCAGTTTTTATATTTTTCAAAAATAGTTTTGCATCTGTTCAATTATTCTTCTGAGTAGATATAAAACCTTTTACTTCATTTACCTTAAATATTTCTTGTAAATTTAATCTTTTTAAAACATCTTTTATGAGCATTTGAGATTCATTGGTATCAGCTATAGAAAAATTCTTATTATATTTCACTTGTCCCGAGGAATTCGGGGTTTCGAGTTTATCTATATCTTCTTTTAATATTTTCAAAAATATGCTATGGAATGTTCCTATCCATTTCAGATCATTTGCAGAGTGTAAACTTTTTTTAACAGTGGTACTTTGAGTTTGATTCATCGCATTCAAAAAATCATCTAGATCGTTTCAATTGTTATTCTGAGCCGTAGGAAAAGAATCCAGGTTTCTTTCTGTTCTGTTTGAAGAGAGATTTTTTTCATTAATTTCTTCAGAAATTTTAACAAGCCTTTCTCTCATTTCATTAGCAGCCTTGTTGGTAAATGTCACTGCTAAAATTCTATTTACATGAATATCATGTCACCAGATAAGATTGGCTATTTTGTAAGTCAAAACTCTCGTTTTTCAACTACCAGCTCAGGCTATAATCAGACTAGAGGTATCATTATATAATGCAGCTTTGGTTTGTTCTTCATTCAATTGTGATGCTATATATTCCTTGATGTCCATAAATAATATTTCAATATTAAAAATAATAATCAAAAATCTGAATTCCAGAATTTTGTATTTAATTTGTTTTACTTTTCAATCGATAAAAAAAATATTACATTAATTTCAGTAAAAAATAATTATAATAATAAAATAAGACACCGGAACTTTGAAAGAAGTTCAACATCGTTTTTATATATTTTCGTAGTACAAGTCCAGCTTTCTCTTGTCCTAAGCGCTCGTCCTTTGTGAAATCAAAGGGAAGTTTTAGGGGATTATGAATTTTAAAATTTATATGTGATAAAAAAAAGCTTCCAGATAAAAATCCAGAAGCTCTTTATAAAGTTAGCTTTAAAACATTTAGTATCCCAACATAATTGCAGCAATGTCAGGAAAATGTGCTGTATAGTCTCCAAATATTTGGCAACCATAAGCATTGGGGGAAAATTTATCCCAAGTAATTTTTTCCTTAAATCCTGCCCCGGAATAAGAACCAAAACTCATGGGTGATGAGTGGATTTCAATAAACCCAGCCCATGGTTTAACGAGCCTATCTTTTTCTTCGAGTGTCTTACCATCAAGGTAATCATGCTTAATATGTGGCACTACACATATAGGGAAATCTGCAGATATTCCACCTCCCAATTGTAAAAAAGCAATGGATGACTCCTTGGTTGTATCCATGTACCATTCAGCCATATTATGCATGTAAGCATCGGGAGCTTTTATTACACGTGGATCAATAGGCCCTCCTTCGATTTTATACTTTGAAAGAAAAGGATGATTGCCATTATAACACAATGATGAGAAAATATTTCCCATTGTGCTATCTTCTCTCCCAGGTACAATAACAGGAATTTTATGCCGCCACGCTTCACGTAGCCAGCAATCTTCCTCCCTAGCAAAATCATCTTTCTCTACCAGATCACGATCAAATAGTCTGAAGAAAAATTCATGCCAAAGTAAGTTTTCACCATTTTTATCTGCCTCACGCCAGAGTTTTTCTAAAGCTGGTAGAACCTTTCTAACAGATTCATCTTCTGGAAGAAATGTATCCGTGATTCTTCTGAGTCCTGCAACACGGAGCTCTTCCTCTTCTGCAGGAGTAAGTTCCATGTAATCAGGGATATAAGCATAGTGGCTATGCGCAACATAGCGATATAGACTTTCTTCCATATTGGCTCCTGTTACGGAAATTCCATGAAGCATATTGTTTCTGATCAAATCACCAATAAGTATTCCCATTTGGAATGATGAACCGGCTCCGGCCATACTCAGAAATACCTTACCTCCATTTTCTACATGTTCTCTCAACCACAATCCTGCATCTACAGTTTTCCCACCATTGCAGTGTTTCTTAGTAGCAACCAAGAAGTTTGTTACAGGACTTCCTTTCGAAATTTTTAAAGGTTGATCCCCACTAATGATCTTTTTTTGTAGAGATAGCGATAATTTTTTAATCTTTTCGTTTGACATAGTTTTTAATTTTTTTATTTATACTCGTTTTATTTATATAATGCTTTTATAGATATTTTTGGTGTAAAGTCAATAAGCTAATTTCTTTTAATAAAGTCTCTACCAAAATGTAATCCGAAATGCACATAGTTATAAAATAAGTAGTATAGGAGTAAATTAGCTTTACTTCTAAATTATATCTCATGACATATTTATCCGAACGTGAAAGATTGTTAATATAT
>Ga0194063_10000074_pt1 | contig 71556 bp, 52 predicted proteins | sample SepL3720m_MetaG_FD_155459 | JGI IMG/M metagenome (GOLD analysis project Ga0194063, IMG submission 155459) | Anoxic zone freshwater microbial communities from boreal shield lake in IISD Experimental Lakes Area, Ontario, Canada - Sep2016-L373-20m | ecosystem: Environmental > Aquatic > Freshwater... | reverse complement strand
CCTTTTGGTGATCGCTGTTATATCAGCTCTTGCAGTGACAGTCTTTGTTGCGCTCAACCCAGCACAACGATTGAAAGATTCACGAGACGCACGCCGACAAACAGATGTTGAGACGATATTGAGTGCAATTCATACCGCAATCGTCGATGCTAAAGGAACACTTCCAACAGGATTGACAGCAGGTATGTTAGAAAAACAGTTGGGAACAGCAGTCACTGGATGCACCACAGCAACAGGTGGATGTTCAGTCGCCGGAACCGCTGATTGTGTAAATCTTACAACTCCTCTTGCCGCATATTTGAAGTCGATCCCATTAGATCCAAACGGTGGCACAGCTGCCCTTTCGAAATACTCCGTTATTGTAGACGCAAACGGAATGGTTACAGTGAAAGCTTGTGGTACAGAAGGCGCAACAAATATTGCAACTTCTAGATAACTTTAATTGAAATCTTAAAAAGAGCGCCCAAAAGGCGCTCTTTTTTTATTATATCCCTTGACATCTCCTCCAATCTATCCCATACTAAGAATTATGAAAACTCGTATCAATTCTCAACCCGGCTTCACCTTAATTGAGCTCCTTTTGGTGATCGCTGTTATATCAGCTCTTGCAGTGACAGTCTTTGTTGCGCTCAACCCAGCACAACGATTGAAAGATTCACGAGACGCACGCCGACAAACAGATGTTGAGACGATATTGAGTGCAGTACATACGTATATTGTAGACAACAAAGGATCTCTTCCAGCAGGGCTTACAACAACAGAAAAGCAGATTGGGACAGCAGCAAGCGGATGTACTTTAGCAACAGGTGGATGTGGAGTAGTTGCAACGGGTGATTGTATTAATATACTCACACCTATGGCTCCTTATTTAAAATCAGCTCCACTTGATCCAAATGGTGGCACAACAGGTCTCACCAAGTATTCTTTAGTGGTTGATGCAAACGGAATGGTTACAGTGAAAGCTTGTGGTACAGAAGGCGCAACAAATATTGCAACTTCTAGATAATTTTAATTGAAATCTTAAAAAGAGCGCCCAAAAGGCGCTCTTTTTTTATCTTTCGGCTTTTAGCTTTTTCAAATTACAGTTTAGGGTGTATGATTTATGAGTTTTATGCTACCATAAATACATGGCATGGAAAAAAAAGCAGGTAACTCTTCTTGTTGCCCGCGATAAAGTACAATTCGTTGGAGCGGACGTGGGTGGGCCACTTCTCTTTCCATTTGCAGCACCTGTCATACATAATCTTGAGCTTCTTGATCAAATAGGATTTGAAAAGGCTTTTCAACAATTCCTTGATAAAGAAAAATTTTTTCAGATGGACTGCACTATTATTCTCGATGAAAGCTTTCTTTTTTGGAAGCGAGTGCCGCTTGATGCTCCTGAATCGAATTTTTTTGATCTGATCCCACTCCCTGCTGATCAACAAACGAGGAAGCAGGTACAGATTGATACCTATAGCATCCTTTCGGGATACAACTCATCAATCCTTACAAGTATTCAACGTTCGCTCAATGCAAAAAAGAATAGCGTCTCTACGATCCTTCCTTTTTTTGCTTTCCCTGCTTTTGAAACAACGGCAGTGAATCCTATGAGTATAGATATGACATCAGTTCGGAAATATTGTAAATTTGATAGTGATATTTTGAAATTTAGTACAACGAGACAAGTGGCTCCTTTACCTGTGATTCTTGTCAGTGTGGCGGCCCTTATTCTTCTTACAGGCGGCGCATGGTACTTCATCGTATTCTCAAAGCAACAAACAGTAAAGCCATTGGTAAAGAAGATAGTAGTTGTTCCTTCGCCAACTCCAACTATTGCCTATATGAGTCCAAAAGACGTAAAGATAGATATAAAAAATGGGAGTGGACGTGTTGGTGAAGCGGGCAAATTGAAAGCCACACTTGAAAAGGCAGACTACACCATTGCAAATGTGGGGAATTCCGATGTTGATGTAAAAAATACTGAGATCGCCACCAAACTGACAGTCCCTCGTGACTTCATTGCAAGTTTGAGTGCTACCCTTGGTACTCAATATATCGTTAGTTCATCTTCTGCAATGATTCCTGTGTCCACAAACTCCGCAGATATCGTTATTACGATCGGAATTGATAAAAAAGCATCCCAGTAAGCTAATCTCCTTTTTATATACTATCCCCCAGTAGAGTATATTTGGTCGGAGTTGGTTGCAAATTAGGTACTATTAGCTAAGATATTCTCCCATTTAATAGAAATAATGAATGGCGATTCGAAGTAATATGACCCCAAGCACGTGATCTTCATGCCGTGGCAGGTTGAGAGCGGGGAAAAACGACGTATGACGTCCGTCACTGCTGACAAATACGAGAATCGCCAAGACGTATTGCTTTTGGATATCTAAACCCCTGCTAATTTTTATTGTTCATAGTAGATGATAGTAGATTTAAGGCAAAAATAACTTATATCACAATAGGTCATAAGTAGTAATTAATGATATAAACCAGTGAGTAATTTTGAAGTGCCTTACCAGTGGTAGATTGATCGAACAATTGTGATAAGCTCATTCCCCCACGCGCCTGCAATCAACATCCCAATAAGAAGAAATGGACCAAACGGCACTTCGCTTTTCATGCCTTTTTTCTTTTGTAAAAGAAGGACAACGCCAACGATTGCCCCAACCAAAAAAGCAATATATACTGCCAAGAGTCCTTTTCCTATCCCCAATGCAAACCCTATGATTGCAGCGAGGATCACGTCGCCCAGTCCCATTGCTCGCTCCTTGGTGACAACATAAATAAGTCCAATAGGTAGTGAGACGACAATCCCAGCAAATAAATCTCCAAGAAGTGAAAATGCGCTTGCCCGCATAATTATTTTTTGCACAAGGATTGCGATAAATAAAGAATATTGCATATAATCTGAGATCAGTTTGTAGCGAAGATCTGCAAGGAAGATTACCCAAGCGCAAGATACAATTGCCCAGTATAAAACAACGGACGTGAGAGGGACAAGAATCCAGGTACCAAGATAAAGGAGTCCCGTTGCAAGCTCTACATAGAGATATTGAGGAGAAAGCACCTTATGACACCTTCGACACTTCCCGCCAAGAACAATGAAGGAAACGACTGGAATTAAATCAATCCACTCAAGTGTCTTTTTACAGAAGTCACAGTGTGAGCGACCTCCCAGTCCTTCTCCATGGATAACTCTATCGACGACAACATTTATGAAGGACCCCATTGCCGTTCCCAAAATAAAAACAAAAATACCCACCAAAAATACTATATCAGAATAGGTATTAAGTATGTTATTAAATATCATTTTTTTCAAAAATACTGTTCATATCTTTTATGATCGTCCCTATCACAGCTTTTCAGGAAGGGCTAAGTCTTTCTCCTGTAATGGGCCTATCAAAGTACACAACAATCCAGATTCTTTGAATATATCTTGTGCTACGGCGATAATATCTTTCTTCGTGATCTTTTTTAATCGCTCAATTACTTTTTCAGGATCAACAAGTTCTTTTTCCAACACGTATTTTCCCCCATAGCTCGTCGCAATATTCATTGAGTCTTCTAGACTCAGCAAATATCGCCCCTTGAGGAGCTCCTTTGCCTTTTCTACTTCATCATCGGTCACATCTCCCTTTACAATTTTCATGTGTTCTTCCAAGATGACTTGAATTGCTTCCTGAATTTTTTGTTTATCATTACGAATTCCCGCCTGGGTTAAAAAACTCCCTGTGTCAGCATACAATTCACGCCCTGTTGAAATATAGTAGCAAAGGCCTCTTTTTTCACGCACCTCCATGAACAGACGTGAAGACATCCCTCCCCCTAAAACAGCTGCGAGTACTTGAAGTGCATATTTTCTCTCATCTGAAAATGAAAATGCTCTAAATCCAATACAAAGATGTACTTGTTCTGTTTTTTTATAATGGATATGAAGAATTGGCTTCGTTTGTGTTCCCTCATATTTTTTATATGTAATGCTTTTTTTATTCTCCCACGCGCCAAACTTTTCCTCGATAGAATGGATTAAGTCTTGAGCTTTAAGCTTCCCACTTTTAGCTATCCCAAGTCCTCCAGCAAGAACGATGACTGCATTTTCAGGATGATAGAGCTCTTCGATATAATCGGTAAATGTTTTTCGAGTAAATGCGGTGACCGTCTCTTTTGTGCCTGCAATATCATATCCCAATGGACTCCCCTTGTAGAGAACCTCTTCGAAAATATCTCCAACCTTTCGGGCAGGCATATCTTCATACATATTTATTTCTTCAACAATGACGCCTTTTTCTTGTTCTATCTCCTTCACTTCAAGAAGAGGATGAAGAATCATGTCAGATAGCACATCAAGGAGTGTGTTTGTGTGTTCGTTCGTCGCTTTTATCCAATAACCTGTGTGATCTTTTGATGTGAATGCATTGAACAGACCACCTATTCCTTCGATTGCTGAGGATATTTCAAATGATGTTTTATATTTTTTTGATCCCTTAAATGCCATGTGTTCAAAAAAATGAGCAATGCCATTGTTGTCTTTTCGCTCATATCGGCTCCCAGCGCCAACCATAACGAGGGCTGTAACCGTTGGGAATGATTCTGTATCAATAAGGAGTATCTTGAGACCATTTTTGAGGGTGTGTGTGACTGTTTTCATAGAACTACAGTATACAATTCAGATTGTGGATAGACAAGAGAGACACGAGAGATTAAATAGAGACTGCTAGTACCCCTTCTTAGCTTGCGCTCGTATAATATCTAAGCGCCCACTTCCACAACCACCGAGAAAACATAAATAAACCTATACAAATTAATGTGAGGGTAATAATATCCTGTGTTGCATTTTTATGAATCAATATTTTTATAGGGGCACTTATACTGAGTAAAAGTGGAATAAAAATATACAGCGCAATTTTCCCTGAATTACGAACCATCTCTACCGGATATCGTGCAAATCCATTTATAGTAAATAGCAGGTCAACCATATTACTTAAATTTGGGTACCAAATAATCATTGTGACAAATATTAACCAAATAGAATACATTGTCATCACACCAACTCCAACATATATACAAAAAAAGACTATATCTATGGGGCTCATATGATAGTGTTTTAATGAAGACCAGATGATAATAAGCACAATCCCCACAATCGCACGGACAAGATTTGCATAGTTGACAATACGCATCGTTGAATGAAATTGGCTATCAATAGGCTTAAGCAAGATTGCATCAAGCTCGCCTCTATCAACAATGCGTGAAAACGTATCAAAATTACGTGTAAAAATAAAATGAAAAATACCAAGAACCATAAAATATCCAAGCGTGAGAAATATCATGTCATCTTGCGTCCATCCAAATGCTGTTCCTCGTTTCCCAGTAAGCAAGACTATCCAAACAATCTGGAATGCACCCCATCCTAATGCAGAAACTATATTGTTAATAAAATTTGCACGATAGGTCAATAAATAAACCAGGTTTATTTTAAGTATCGCTCTATAAATACGTAAATATCGTTTGATGTTTTTCATTGTCCAACTGCTGTAAACTCTTTAATGCCGTTTTTCCATAGATAATTGTGAAGCAACAATAATACACCAAGCCATATACATTGAAAAAAAATAATTGACAAAAAATCAAAGAGCACAAATGGCTTCATTAACGCAATAATAGGATAATACCCACTATAGGCAAATAGCGACATTTGTGAAAGAGTACGTATTGTCGATGGATACCATTCTAGAGGCATAACCGCCCCTGAAAATATGATGGAAAAAATCATCATAAGCTCGTAAAATCCCCTCAGGTCTTTAAACCAAAACGATAAATAGGCAATACTAAGCTTATAAGTAAACGATATAAAATATCCGAGCATAAAAATAATAAGAACCAAAGGAATATATATTGGCTTGAGTACAACTGATAGATTCCCATGAAAAAAGAGTACAAAAATACCAATAAGAATAGTTGCATAAATTGCCTGCAAGACACGATACGGAAGTTCGCCTAAAAAGTTTATCCAATAATATGAAATGGGTTTTGTAAGGCTATTTACAAGCTCCCCTTGTTTGATATCGACCTCCGCCACCTCATATTCAACGTGAGAGGTAGTAAACAATCCCCCAATCGTCATTAAAATATAATATGTAGTGACATAATCAAGTCCTGCAGAACCCGACCAAAAGAGAATCAGTGTCAGATTATTAGACATAGGAATAAGAATCCACAAGAATGATCTGAGCCTATACTCAAATGTACGTTCGAAATAGAGTGCAGACATGCGGAGCCATCTCATACTTTTGCAGATGAAAAAATACCACTGATAACCTCTTCAATCTGAGGTTCTTCAATGGTGAGGTCGATAACGGGATAGTGAGAGAGGAGTTGCCCTGCGACAAAAGCAACATGTTCTTTTGTTGTTTCAAGTGTAACATTTTGACCTTCTACGGCCACAACCTTCCCTATTTTTTCCAGAGCTTCACGGGCTACGGGTTGTTCAAAAACAACTGAGATTCTTTTAAGCTGCGTATGTTTAGAAACTATTTCGCTCAGTAGTCCGTCATACAGTAACTTTCCATGATTAATAATGATAACCCGCTTACATAACTCCTCTACATCATCCATGTAGTGACTTGTCAAAAGAATAGTAGCATTATATTTTTCATTATATTGACGCACAAACGAACGTATCTTTTGCTGCATGACAATATCAAGACCAATCGTCGGCTCATCCAAAAATAGAATCTTTGGACGATGAAGAAGCTGTGCGACAAGCTCGCATTTCATTCGTTGGCCAAGCGACAATTTGCGTACCTGCACCTTTAATATGTCTGCCAGTTCCAATAAATCAGTTAGTTCATCAAGTGTATCTTTGAACTGTATTGCTGGAATATCGTACATTTCCTTATAGAGCAAATACGATTCCATTGGTGGAAGATCCCACCACAGTTGGCTTTTTTGCCCCATCACAAGGGAAATAGAGCGAAGAAAAGAATGATCGCGATCAAATGGCTTATATCCTAGGACAGAGATATCTCCACTTGTTGGATAAATAAGGCCAGAGAGACATTTTAAGGTTGTCGTCTTCCCTGCCCCATTGGGGCCGATAAACCCAACAAGCTCTCCTTGTTTTATTGAAAATGAAATATCGTCAACGGCTTTTGAGGTTTCGTACGTTCGTTTAAAAAATGAATGGACCGAACCCATAAGTCCAGCCTCTTTTTTATAGATTTTAAAATGCTTTGACAGGTGAGAAACAGTGATGGTAGGCATAGGTAAAGTATACAACATCGAACTCGTACCCGTTATGTTTAAATCCTACTTGAAATTGCTCTTTTAGTTCTGTTATATTGACTATATGAATACACAAAAGAAGGCTTTTACCCTTGTTGAATTGCTCATTGTTGTCGCAATCATTTCGGTACTTGCAATTGTCACACTCGTCGCACTCAAACCAGCTCAGCGCCTTGCAGATGCACGAGATGCACGCAGAGCACAAGACATAAATCAAATTCTTAAAGGAATTCATCAATGTATTGTTGATAAAAAAGACGGGACAGCAATGACAACATGCATGGGAACTAATACTGCGGGTAACACATATGAAATAGTATCTGGTGCAGTTGCTACTGGATGTCAGGCCACCTGCACAGGTGCAACCTCAGCTTCAAGCTGTCTTGCTCTAGATACGACGCTTGCTGATTATTTTGTAAGCATCCCAAAAGATCCAAATGTGACTGTTACAGGCCATACTGGATACTCCATCAGTAGACGTACAAATGGAATGGTTGTACTTGAAGCGTGTGGTTCAGAAAATGGACCAATCATAGTATCTCAATAACGTCCAGTACCTTCTCCTGTGAGGGTATTTTACTTCCAGTTTTATCTACTCTGTAGTTTGTGATAGCTCTATTTATGAAGTGCGTATTTTTACGGAGTCAAATCGAAAGTTGGTGAGCTCACATAGGGACTGCTCTACCGAATTTGATACTGTGGAGAAGAGGTGAGCTTGAGAAAAAATAATTGGTGAGCCCACTGGGACTCGAACCCAGAACCAACAGCTTAAAAGGCTGCTGCTCTACCATTGAGCTATGGACCCTTACCAATTATTTTTTCTAAAACAGTTCTATTTTTTATTCTTTTTAATTGCTTTTCTCTTATCATTACTAATCCTCTCGTAATATACTCTTCGTTATATATTAAAACCCACGGCCGTCTTGATTTAGTATAGTTTGTATTTCCAAAATAGAGAACACACTAACCATTTTACCAACCAGGCATATTAAATTCAAATTCTCTTATCCTCTATTCTGTTGCTGGCTTTCTCGGATCTGCTTCATCCTACGATCGTTTACTTTTCTAAGTGTTGATTGCAATACTCTTTTTCTGATACGAAGTGAGATTGGAGTGATTTCCAATAGCTCATCATCATTAATGAAATCAAGACTCTGCTCAAGAGTAAGTTTTGTTGCTGGAATGACGCCGACAGATACTCCTTCTCCCGCTGATCTGTTATTGGTAAGTTGTTTTTCTTTTGAAACATTTACTTCAATATCATCCATCTTGTTTGCAGCTCCAACAACCATTCCTTCATATACAACATCTCCATGGGAAACAAACAATGTACCTCGGGCTTGTACTTTTCCGATAGCATAGTTTGCCGCTTCTCCACCCTTAACTGAGACAAGGCTACCGTTGCGTGTATCATCCATTCTGAGTCCCTTTGGAAAGTATCCAAGGAAGAAAGAATGGAGGATTGCTGTTCCTCGTGTTTTTGTAAGGAGAGAATTTCGAATACCTAAAAGATTTTGACTTGCGATGCGATAAATGATTCTGTTTCTACTACCAGCCTCTTTTTTCATATCCAACATGCTTGCTTTTCTTTTTCCCATTTCTTCTGTAATGACACCAAAATACTGTTCATCAACCTCAATGGTAACCTCTTCAAATGGTTCACAAATTTCTCCATTGATTGTCTTGTAAATGACCTGTGGCTTTGATACTTCCATTTCATATCCTGCACGTCTCATCTCTTCAAGAAGAACTGCAAGATGCAACTCTCCACGACCCGAAACGATAAATCCAACGCCTTCTGTATCATCTTCGACACGAAGACCAAGATTTGTCTCGACTTCTTTGTACAGACGTTCACGAAGTTGACGAGATGTGCTAAACTTTCCTTCTTTTCCTCCAAAAGGACTCGTATTTGGACCAACGCTGATTTTAATTGTTGGATCTTCTACTGCAATATGAGGCATACTTTGAGGAAATGCTGGATCACATACTGTTTGACCAATGGTTAGAATTGGGATACCTGCGATTGTTGCAATATCTCCTGCAGTTGCAACATCAACCTCTACACGGTTGAGGCCAGAAGTTGTATACAGTTTTGCGATCTTATATGAGCCGATCACTTTATCATTTTCACCAACCACTGCTACCGTTTGGTCTCTTTTGATTGTGCCTTGTGAGATTTTTCCAATACAGAGTCTTCCGACATAATTATCGTAATCAAGAGTAGAAATCTGCATCTGAAGAGGCTTATCCTCATTCATATTGACGCTTGGGAATTCTTTCAAAATTGTCTCAAAGAGAGGGACGAGATCGCCTTCTGTCTCTGCAGAGTATTTTTCTGGGAGAGAATAAAATGCTTTTCCATCTCGTCCGACCGCAAATAATGTGACAAATTCAAGTGATGAATCGTCTTCTGCTAAATCAAGGAAAAGGCTTTCAATTTCTGAGATAATCTCTTCTGGTCGTGCATCGCGCTTGTCAATTTTGTTGATGACAAGAACAATTTTTAGCCCTGCTTGAAGTGCTTTTTTAAGTACAAATTTTGTCTGAGGAAGTGGACCTTCAGCCGCATCTACGAGAAGAATTGCGCCTGATGCCATTGTAATTGTTCGTTCGACCTCTCCACCGAAATCAGCGTGTCCAGGAGTGTCAATAATGTTGATTTTTGTGTCTTTATAGAAAACTGAAGTATTCTTTGCAAGAATGGTGATTCCACGCTCACGCTCAAGCTCGTTTGAATCCATGATAAGCTCTTGGCTCATCTCTTTTTGATTATCACGAAACGAATGAGTTTGCTTTAATAGGGCGTCAACAAGTGTGGTTTTTCCGTGATCAACGTGGGCGATGATAACGATATTGCGAATATCCATATAATAAAAGTGAAGCTATTCAGACAAGAGGTCTCCCGAAGCTCCAAACGTAATTTAATGGTTAATTATACTCCTTTATATCGTTTTTCGCAAAGGATATTTATGATACAATACAGTTTGGGTATGCCCGATCGTCTAATGGTAGGACATCAGACTCTGGATCTGATTATCCTGGTTCGAGTCCAGGTTGGGCAACACTCTTTTTTTAGCTCAGTACGAAATTGCAGATTCTCCCCTTTACGTAAATGAGTCTGTATTTTTTTCCTTCGATATATTTTGAAAGAGTCTCCGTGCTCATTGCAGCTTTTTCTATAGCTTCTTGGTCTACATCAACTGGAACAGTTACAGTCCCACGAAATTTGCCATTGATTTGAACAGGTACTTCAACAGACGTCTCTTTTACATCAACTTCTGTTTGAGTTGGCCAGGTCGATACATGAACCGATGTTTTTTCTTTAAATATATCTCTCCATATTTTTTCTGTGATAAATGGAGCAAAAGGAGCAAGAATCTGTATAAACTTCTTTGCCTCATTTATATTTAAGCTTTCAGCTTTTGGCTTTGAGCTTTCAGCCTCATAGGAGTTGAGGAATTCCATCATAGCTGCAATTGCAGTATTGTATTTTGTTTGTGAAATATCCTCTCCCACTTTTTGAATTGTTTTATTTAGTTTGTTTACAAGTTCTGGACTAGACTTTAGGCTTTCAGCTTTTGGCTTTGAGCTATAAAGTGCCCAGACTCGTTTGAGGAATCTATGTGCACCCTGTAACGCTGTTGTAGACCATGCTATTTCCATATTAAATGGCGCCATAAACATTTCATACATCCGCAGCGTATCAGCTCCATATTGAGCGACGACATCATCCGGATTAATGGTATTTCCCCATGACTTACTCATTTTTCGATGATCTTCAGCGAGAACCATGCCAACATTTCGGAGTCTTAAAAATGGTTCGGGATAATTAAGAAGTCCTAAGTCTTTCAAAGCTTTTACCCAAAAACGCGCATAGAGAAGGTGAAGCACTGCATGTTCTGCTCCTCCCAAATACCAATCGACAGGGGGAACATGTTTCATCGTCGCAATCCATTCCTCTCTCATGCTCTCGAATTTTGAGCTTGAATTTGCGTCGATATTTCCTTTTTCCATCGCAAAACGGATAAAATACCAACAACTTCCTGCCCAATTTGGCATGGTATCTGTTTCGCGCACTGCTTTTCCGCCACAGATTGGGCATTTCGCATCAGAAAATCCTTCAATTCCTGCAAGTGGAGATTCACCGGTATCTGTTGGCTCATATGACGCTGTATATGGTAGCTCAAGGGGAAGAGTCTTTTCTTCAATCATCGTCCATCCGTGAACCATTCGCATTTCAATAAATTGAAGAAGCTCAAATTGCTCCAACGTGTCTTTTGTACCTGAGCTAAAGTGTGCCTTGCCTGTTAGTGTATGAACATTTTCTTTTCCAAATATTTTTTCCGCAAATGGCTTCATCTCTTTTGGCAAATAGGGATCATTTTCTCCGAAAATCACTGTTATTTTCCGCACATTCTTTTTCACCATTTCCCAGTCAATTGCGTGTTTGTTATATAAAACATCAAGTGCATCTGCTGTCTTTGCATCAAAAGCATCTTTTAAAAAGGGCTTATAGGCTTCATCTACATAAAGAACTGGGGCAACGAGGATTAATTGATCTAATGTATGTTCCTGCGCAAGGTGTAGTGCTGTCCCCACACCACTTGAATGGCCGACAATAATAGAAGATGGTCTTATATATTCTTTATAGTTTTCATGGATAAATGAGTCGCGTATCTCATATGTGGGGAGTTTTGTATCAGGTAATGTTGGGCTTGCCGCTTGCACTCCTGCAGCATTCATATGATTTTTGAGCCAAGGGAACCAATTTCCTTCACCGCTCCCCCATGTTCCATGAATAATCATGAGATTTGTATCACTTCCCTCTTTTTCACATGTATCACAATGCACCATCGGGATTGGTTCTCCCCAATAGCGCTGACGTGAAAAAATCCAATCTCTGAGGTGATATGTCGTCTCTTTTCTCCCTATTTTTTGCTCAACAATCCAGGCTTTTATATCAGCTATCAATTTTTCATCAATCGATCTCCCAGTAAATGGCCCTGAATTCAGTAAAACCCCCGTATTATCATGAGCATTTATTGGCATTTTGAGATTTGTTCGTGCGACAACTTCTTCCATGTGAATCTTATATTTTGTTGCAAACTCATAGTCTCGAACGTCATGGGCTGAGCATCGGATAATCCCTGTTCCAAAATCCATCAAAGCAAAATTTGCAAGCCAGATAGGCATTTCTCGCCCTGGATTAAACGGATCCATTGCATATCTACCAGTGAATACTCCCTTTTTTTCAAATTTATCTTCCGTTCGCTCTTGAGAACTGATTTTCCGTGACTCTTCAATAAATGCGTTCGTATCTTTTTCATATTTTGTCCCTTTAACAAGCTCTTTAATCATTAGATGCTCAGGAGCAATTACAATAAAAGTATCAGCAAAAAGCCATGCAGGATATGCAGAAAATGTTTCAAGTGAAATGTCAAGATCTTTTACCGTGTGTTTAATAATGACTCCCTCTTTCTTTCCAATCCAATTTTTTTGCATTTCAAGAATTCCTTTTGGCCAATCAAGTAGTTTTAAGTCGGAAAGAAGCTGTTCTGCATAAGCTGTAATACGAAAAATCCATTGTGGAAGTTCTTTTTTTGTGATCGGGGATCCACATCGTTCATGTGTCCCGTCGCCTAATACCTCTTCTTCAGCCAAGCCTGTCTTACATTTAGGACACCAGTGAATAGGGGTATTTTTTTTGTACAGGAGGCCCATTTTGAAAAATTGTTGGAACAGCCACTGTGTCCATCTATAATACGAAGGTTCTGTTGTCGCAAATTCGCGACTCCAATCGTAAGATAAGCCTACCATTTTCATCTGTCGCTTGAAATTTGCGATATTCCCCGGAACCATATCGAGTGGGTTTTTTTTTGCTTTAATAGCAGCATTTTCTGCAGGAAGCCCAAATGCGTCCCACCCCATTGGATGAAGGGTTTCTTTTCCCATCATTCTGAAGTATCGAGCAAGTACGTCTGTGCCCGTATAGATACGAACGTGCCCAACATGAAGTCCTGCTCCTGATGGATAAGGGAACATCGACAAACAGTACGCCGCATTACTTTCAACTTTCAGCTTTGAACTTTCAGTTGTCAGATAGGTCTGTTCTTTTTCCCATAACTCAGCCATTTTGTGCTCAAACTCATTTGGTTTATATATTTTCTTATCGTCCATATATTTATTATTTCTTCGCTCCAACGTTCAAACGAAGATTAATCAAACTTCTGAAGTAGATTATACACCTTCTCTTTTTGCTTTTCTGTGACTTTTACACAAACAGCTCCAACTCCTCGTTGACCATACCAAATATATGATCCAAGAGGTGCAAAAAGAATAAATGGAAGGGTTAGTAGGTCTTCTTCTCCATCGATATAAAGCTGCTTTGTGGCCTGGGAATGCCCCATTGCTAAAAGAGTGTAGATCTCTTTTACTGCATGTCGTTGAATTGCTCCTTTTGGATTGAGAGCATAAGAACAATCTAACTGTTTAATTTTTGATAATTCTTTGATAGTTAGGGCCTTTCGTTGTGTTTTTCCGTCAATGACAGAAATAGAGGGAAAAATTCCATTTTTTTGTAGCTCTCCTGTAATCACATCTCCTATCGAAATGTGAATGGAGTGCTGATTATTTTGTTTTTGAGTTTTTTTTGTGCATACGGTCGTTAAAGAAAAAAAATATCGTTGAGGTAGATGAGAAAATGAGGAAAAAATACGGCCCATTGGGTGTCTTAACTCTCGTTTGAGTGAATCTGGCAGTATGAATTCTTCTTTGCTAAGAAGACATGAATAGTAGCTCTTCCCATCTCTTGAGATCACTCCCTGACGAATGCGCTCAGAAGATATTTTCTCATGTGATTCATCATAGACAAAGGGGATAATGCGTACAGAAAGTGGCTTCATACCAAGCTCTTTCCTTTTTATATTTATCATTTTTGCGCCTTGTGCTGTGTCTTTTGTAACAAAAAGCGCTTCAAATGAGTTGTCTGTGATTGTTGGACCAAAAATATTGGTGAGTCGTACTACCGTCACTTCTTTTTGTTGTGAAAGTGCATAATCAAGAATTTGCTTTTTTCTAAGGGTATATGATTGAATCGAACCTTTATACTGTTTGTGCCTTAGCAGTGCCCCAGAAGCTAATCCAATTGTTACTTTTTTTCCTTCAATAAAGCAGTTTTTAAGAAGTTTTTTATGGCCTCTATGAAGATGGTCGAATGTTCCCCCACAAACAACATGATTGAAGTTCATAGAAGATACTATACCATAGCTGAACTTTAAATTCTAAATTTAAAACAAATAGATACAAAGTGCCAATAAATTTAGAATTTATTTAGAGTTTGGTGTTTAGAGTTTAGGATTTATAGTATATTTAATCTATGCTCTCCATTAATCCACGTATTCGTATCGGTATAGTACTCATATCTGCTTTTCTTATTAGTGGAGTTGTTATGAAATATACGCAGGACTCAGGAACAGTAGCTCCACAGATCCATGTGGAGAATCTCATGTCAGATTTTACACAATCATTATCTGATTCTAAAACACGTATTATGACTTCTTTGCAATCTATTCATCTCCCCTCTCTTATTTCTTTTTCCCCTCCAAACTCATCAAATCAGACTTCTGAAAATCCACAACAAGAAATATCTCCAGGGTCTCCCTCCCCCCAAGAATGGGAAACGCTCCCCACATCTCCCATCGAAAAACCCACCTCTACTCCTGCAGTGCTTGCTCCGACAAATACAGTACCTACATCAAGCATTCCTCACTATCCAACAATACCTCCTCAAGTGCCAACAGCTAAACCACAACCAACAGCAATACCTAAGCCAACAAAGCCTCCAAAGCCAACAGCCATACCTCAAGAACCACCTGTCACAAGCGATACACGACCAGGATCTACTATTGAGGAAATCCTCCGTGACGTCTCAAAACGAGCCTGCATTCCGTATGGATTGCTGATGGCTACACGAACAATAGAATCTGGTGCTTGGTTGAATGGGAATATCGCACAATATAATGTCTATGGCTGGTGGAAAGATGCGGGCCAAGGAGTGTGTGCTGGTCTTGCTTATTATACCCAAAGTGGCCTCATTCCTCCCGATAGTGGCGGCGGCTCGTGTACAAATGGTGTACAACCTGGGGCATATGATCAAAAAATCATGGGCATAATGCAGGTGTCAGAACAGGAAGAACAGGTTACACGAAAAAATACAATAAAAATCCTTTCAAAAAATATTGACAGACGTGTACTATTTGATAATGCGGTAATATATGCGATGGCGACAAAGGGACGAGCTGGAAAATCACCCCAGACAAGCTGTTCAGATTGGCCAGAAGAGACAATAAAACTTGTTGCAGAAAAACATTATGGAGCTTGTAAATATGCAACAGGCAACTACTGCAATGAAGTTTGGGAGATGTATAAAAAGTTTAATAAATAAACTTGACAAAAACATCAATTCTTATCTCGTAATCGCATAACTCTTTATTGTCTCCAAGAGCTTCTTCGCTTCTGCATCTTTTTCAAAATGATCACGCACTGGTTGGAGCAATTGATCGAGGAGTTTCACGACCGTTTGTTTCAAATCCATAGGATGAACGAGTTTTGCTGCAAAGGCCGTTTCAAGTTCTACATATGTTTTAAATGATATATTTCCTCCAAATTTTTCTGGTCGTACAATATCAAAAGAGTTTACCCCAAGCCTATCGAAGGATTCAAAAATAATATATTTGCAATATTCTAGAACTGGATTTTCCTTACTATCTCCCTCTAGGCAATATGCTTTATTTATTTTTCTTTTAATATCCTCAGTTGTATCTGTCATAAAAATAGCGGTATCAGGCTTTGATTTAGACATTTTAAGTTCTATTGTCCTTTGTAGTGCATCTGTTTCATCAGAGACAGGCTTTGCAAGTCCTCGCAGCATGTGATGACTTACAACGACAGGCTTCCAATATCCTAGAAGTGGCCCAACCTCACGAGCAAGCATGTTCACTTTTCGTTGATCCATTCCAAGTTGAGTGATTTTCGCGCCAAGCATAAAAATATCTGCAACCTGCATGCAGGAGTAGATTATATGTGCACCGGTGAGCTTTTCAAGTGATTCCTCTCTCCCCATCATCTCCGCTGTTCGAATAAATCGTTTCAATGCATTTGATTTTCCTACTTGGACAACAAGCTTCCAGTATTCTGGGTTTTTTGCCATATCGGATGCCCACATAAACTCAACGTTCTCCAAATCCATTCCACTTGCGCGCCATACTTCAATAAAATAGTTTCCTACCGTTTTTATTTTTTCTAAATCGCCACCCATTTTATTGTTGGCCATGGCATGCCAATCAGCAACCCACATACGAAATTTCACGCCAGCCTTAATCATTTTATTCACGTTGATCGCACGAAGGAGCCCTTGTGCAATATGGATCTGTCCGGACGGTTCAAATCCGTCATATGCTATTAGTTGTTCTCCACTTTCAAGAAGTGTCTTTAATTCATCACCACCAATTATTTCTTCTCCAACTTGTCCAATGAGTTTAAGTTTTTCTTCGCTATTCATGTTTTTATTATACATCCAATCCTAATAAAAAAATCAATTATGTAAATTGATATCCTATTTTTTAGTAATTTTATGAGCACTTTTGCCATATGCTCCAAATCGCACCCCTCTCATTGTCCAACTATGTACTCCCGAAATTGGGTCATACCACAGCTCTGGCGATTGCATCGCCTCAAAACCAATTAGACCTTTAATCGGCTTGGGAAGCCTGGTTGCTATGATATCATGGCTCAAATATCCTCTCCCGCCAATCTCAGGAAAAATACAGGTCCCTGCATGAAAAATGAAGGACTCCCCTTTTTCTGGGTTAGGAAGAGGAAGTTGAAGAAGTCTCTCACCTGGCATACTGACAGTATTATAACATCATTCGCCCGTCAACAATATGGATGCCCGACTCTGAAACAAGAGTTGGATTCAGATCGATTTCTTGAATCTGAGAATAGGTATTCATGAGCATGCCCACTTTATCTAAAAGCTCATATAATTTTTCTTCGTCCACCGGAGCAGCACCACGGAATCCTTCGACTATCTTTTGAACTTTTGAAGATCTGATTTTTTTTACCATGTACTCAAATGAAAAAGGATAGATATAATTGACTACACTTTGCAAAAGCTCCGCATAGATGCCTCCAAGACCAAGTAAAATGACTATGCCAAACTGTCGATCTCTTTTTGCTCCAATAATAAGCTCTTGTCCTTTCATCATTTTTTGTAAATACACGTTTGTTTCTTTTGTTGCTTCAGAAAGATCTCTATATTCATTAAGTAAATCATGCTCATTTTGAATATTGACTCGCACTCCTTTTACCTCTGTTTTATGAGTAATTGTATCTGAGGCAATCTTCATGACAAGAGGGTATCCTATTTCATTTCCACATTTAACTACTTCTTCCGCAGTCGCAGCATGAATCAGTTCAACAGGTTCAATACCCGCACTTTTAAGGACGATATTTGTCTCAAACGGCGTAAGTACTTTCTTTTTTGCAATTGTGACACGTTTTGCCTGCTCTATTTCTTTTATAGTGTCAACTGTTTGATGTTGAATATGATCTTGATAGTGGGTAATTTTTGCAAGTGACGAAGGAAGGAAATCATAGGTAAAAAAACTCGCCATCTTTGCTCTTTCAAAATGAGTATGGCTTTGTCCTACCGATTTTTCACCCATAAAAATGGGGAAAATGGGCTTTGAGAATGCTGACTGAGCTTCAATTAGAGCCATTGCAGTATCTTCTACTTCTGTGTTTGCTTGGGGTGTAAGCATTACAATGACGCCACCAATATGTTTTTGTTGAATGGTAGCTGCAATTGCAGCGCGATAATGAAATGCGCTTGCATCTCCCAGTAGATCGATTGGGTTATGAATGGTGACTTTATCTCCTCCCATGTTTTTTTTAATTGTCTCTTTGATATCCTCGGGGACCGTGACAAGTTGTAGTCTATTTTTGATAAGCTCGTCCGTAAGTAATACACCAATTCCTCCCGCGTTTGAAAGTATAAGAATATCTTTTGAGGTAGGCTGTCTGCCAAAACTAAATATTTTTAATAGAGACATAAATTCAAAAAACTGCCCTGCTCGAATAGCTCCAAATTGTTCAAATACTGTCGAATAGACCATATCGTCCCCCACCATACTTCCGGTATGTGACCCAGCAGCTTTTCCCCCTTCTGCGGTAGAACCAGACTTCAAAATGACAACTGGTTTTATCTTTGTTGTCTCGGCAAGTATTCTTTTAAATTCATCTCCCCGTTTTACATCTTCTAGATACATCGCGATTACTTTTGTGTCGGGATCATCTTTTAAAAACTGCAGTAAATCGCATTCATCGATAATAGCCTTGTTACCCAGACTAATGAAATAGGAGAATCCAAAATTTTCATGCCCAACAAGATAGTCAACCATAAGGCTGCCAAGAGCGCCTGACTGAGAGATAAATCCTATATTTCCCTTGGGGGCAGAATGCTTTAAAAAAGTAACATTTGCTTGAGAAATTGTACTGACGTAGCCGATGCAATTTGGCCCGAGAAGAGTCATACCATACTGTTTACATTTCATTACTAAGTTTTGCTCTTTTTGCGCCCCATCTACTCCGGCTTCTTTAAACCCTGCTGCATAAAGCACGATATTCTTCACTCCAATTGCATTTAAATCATCAAGTAGGTGCATTGCAGCGTCAGCTGGGACAGCAAGCACCACAAGGTCTATCGGTTTTCCAACATCTTTTATATCTTTGAGGACTGGTCGATCAAAGAGTTTATCAAACTTGGGATTAATAAAATATATTTCACCTTTATACCCTTGGCGGATAAGATTTTCAGCCACAAGATAGCCTACTTTTTTGGGATTTTCAGAGACGCCAATAATCGCTATTGAAGTAGGGTTAAAAAAAGTTTTGAGATCCATACTCTCAGTGTATCATGTATTAGGGAAGCGCAAGGGCAGTCATGTTAATTTTTTTTAAGCATTCTCTTGTTTTTTTCCTTGCCATATTAATACTGTCTGCAGTACCTTCTTCATAGTTCATCGGCAGTGACACAAGTGTCTTCACTATATCCATAGAACTATTACTTGCACTTACTTTCAGTAAATTATCTGTGCGTTCATGACTTCGTTTTCCTCGTAAAAATTTTGCATAGAGCTCAATTTTGGAAAGTGTATGATAATTGGCAAATTGTGTCATATTGTCAAGATTTATGTCCAGGAGTTGATCAATAAATCCTGGTGTTTTAATTTCATTGTTTACAATATCATCAAAAAGACGTATAAAAAATACGTCGTCTGCGTATTTTAACATCACTTTCAGTTCTGACTTAGAGGAAGTTTTCCATGCCGAAAAACCAACAGGAATCATTTCACTGTCTTTTGTGTTTTGTGAGAATATTTGAGTCATTTTTGAGCCTAATTTTTGAAGAGCATTTCGCGTATCTAGACTTATCATTCTCCCCGTTTTCACACCAAGCATGAATGATCCACCAAATCGTGAAATATAGATATTTGATCTTTCGCTTTCTTTAATATTTGATTTAATATTTTTCCATAATTTTATAATTGACTCATCTGCGTCAGCATAGCTCATTCCTTCATTTATTTCTTTAATAAACTTTAAGTCAAAGACTATAACTTCAGAAAAATTTCCTCTCCCTAATTGTTCTTGAAAGTCAAACCGTGAATATACGGCGTCGCCCAAAAGAGGGTCAAATATTGATCGTTCTGTTAATTTTAAGACTGCTTCTTGTCGTATCGTTGTGTTATCCTCACGATCGTAAATTTTTGCAAGATCAAAATAGATAGACATCTCTGGATGCTGGGATTGAATATAATCTATCTTTTGTTCAACAGTGTGAACAAAATGTGGATAGAGTGAAGGTCTGGTTAGGTAATCTTCATAATAAAGCTGTTCATCAAACTGCCCATTAGGGCTATCATTTAGATATGATTCTTTTTAATTCACTATTATTAAGAAGGAGTCCTCTTTCAAAATATCCTATAAATAGTTTTTTTTCATCGGCATTTTCTGGAAGAGTGATCCACTCTACTACACTTTCACCACTAACCTTTTTTAGTCCTATCGACCGTTCCTCCCATATTTCAACTTTTTTCAACCCCCCTCCTTCTTCTTCTGGGATTGTTTTAACTTGAATTTTTTTGTAATACCCTTTCTCTTCTGCGAGCGTTTTTTGAATTTCCATTACAATTGTTTGTCGCTGCGCTTCTGTATGCGTGCCAATAAGTGCAAAGATAAATTCGTCTCCACCATATCTTCCCACCTCATATGTATGATTCGGATTTTGCTTACCAAGACTTTTACGAAGCTCAGGATCACTATTCCATACATTATTGATTGCACGTCGAATGGCACTTACCGACTTATTAATAAGTACATCTCCTGGATTGTATTTTTGCCCGACTATCGGCGAATCTGCTCCTCGTAAATCACTCAAGTCAACTAGTCCAACCTCTACTTTTTGTGCGCCCTCATTAATATGCTCTAAGACATTTCCAATAAGTGATGCCCGAGAATGTATTGGGACACCTGGCGCTTCGTAACGGGTTGGTTTTTTTTCTTCACCAACTGGTACGATACACGATACATCTCTTAATGCCCCCGGATCAAATGTGTGATCACATAGTGTTTCAAAAATTGAGGTTGCATTGGCACCAGTTTCACGAGGATCTTGCAATACTTCTATTGTTTTTCCATACAATCTTCTGAGTGCTTTTTTTTCGTCTATACTTCGCTCGATGTGATTACTTCTGTCAAAAATGAGTCCAAGAGACTCATCATAGAAACTAAGTGGATTACGAGGAATTACCCCTTCCTCTTGAGCTACGAGGATTCTATTAATCGCATGTTGAATTGGGACAGCAAGACTTCTCTCTCCTGCACTCATAATTTTTATATATGAAAAATATGTTACACTTTTTTAAGTATGTCAGAAATAACAATTTTACAGACTCTCGCTCGCCGAATTCGTTATAATATTATTTCTTCTACTACCACTGCCGGATCCGGACACCCAACCTCTTCGCTTTCCGCCACAGAGCTCACGACCGTTCTTTTCTTTGATGGGTTTTTAAAACAAAACGTCAACAACTTCCAAAACCCCCTTAATGATAAATTCGTTTTGTCAAAAGGTCATGCAGCACCATTATTATACTCTATATATGAGGTTGCTGGGCTGCTATCTCAATCTGAACTCATGACACTTCGTAAGTTTAATTCTCACTTGCAAGGCCACCCAACACCAGAGTTACCATTTGTTGACGTAACAACAGGTAGCTTGGGCCAAGGACTTTCCGTTGGGTTAGGGATGGCGATGGGATTGCAGCTCAAAGCTAAAAGCTTAAAGCTTAAAGCTCCGAGCGTATTCGTGCTTTTAGGTGATTCTGAGTTTGCAGAAGGGCAAAACTACGAAGCGCTCCAGATTGCTTCTCACTACAGATTGGGCAACCTTATTGCAATTCTTGACGTAAATCGGCTTGGACAACGAGGAGAGACACAACTTGGTTGGGATACAGAAACCTATGAGAAACGAGCGAAATCCTTTGGTTGGAATACAGTTGTAATTGAAAACGGAAATAATATTGAGCAGGTCCAAAAAGCATATTCTTCTATTCTATCTGACTCCCAGAGATCTCAGCCAAGCATGTTTATTGCGAAAACAAAAAAAGGCGCGGGCGTTTCTTTTATGGAAGATAAAGATAATTGGCATGGAAAAGCCATTCCTAAAAGCCAACTTGAGCAGGCACTGAAAGATATCGGAGAAATTGATCTTTCGATAAAAGGAATTATAAGTAAACCGGCTCAGATAAGCTCCTCCGAATCGGAGGACCCGCTAAATACTCCTGATTTGAGCCGATCTCAGCAGGTCTTAGCCGATCTCAGTAGCTCTCAGTCAATTCCAACCAGAGAAGCATATGGATATGCCTTGGCAGATTTAGCGAAAAATAATAAAAATATAATAGCTTTAGATGCAGAGACCTCAAATTCCACCTATGCAGAATTTGTCAAAAAAGAAACGCCCGACCAATTTATCGAATGCTTTATCGCTGAACAAAACATGATTAGTATGGCTCTTGGCCTTTCAAAAGTCGGATTTGTCCCCTTTGCTTCAAGCTTTGCGGCCTTCTTATCGCGGGCATTTGATCAGATTCGCATGAGCCAATACTCAAAGCCTACTCTCAATATCGTCGGTTCACATGCAGGCTGTTCAATTGGGGTGGACGGAGCTTCCCAAATGGCTCTGGAAGATATTGCAATGATGAGAAGTATTCGAGACAGTGTAGTGCTGTATCCATCTGATGCGGTTTCGACATATAAACTCACCGAGACAATGAGTACTCTTCCTGGCATTCACTACCTGCGGACAACACGAGAAAAAACACCTATTCTTTATAGCAAAGATGAGCAGTTCCCGATTGGTGGACTAAAAATACATTACGTGGACAATGAAACCCATACATTACAAGCAATAAATGTACAATCTCAAGCTCTTATAATATCTGCTGGAATCACCCTACATGAAGCACTCAAGGCCCAAAAAGAGCTTGAAAAAAAACAAATTCACACGATCGTCGTAGATTTGTACTCAATAAAACCACTTGATGAAGAAACGTTAAAAAAACTTGCTGAAAAAACAAAGAAGGTTATCGTCGTAGAAGATCATTATGAAGCTGGTGGTATCGGCGAAGCTGTGCTTTCAGCTTTTAACTTTCAGCTTTTAGCTGAGTTTACTCACCTTTGCGTCCGTAAAGAACCCCGCTCAGGAACCCCAGAAGAACTCATGAGACATGAGGAAATTGATGCGGAGGCGATTGTAAAGGTATTAATACAGAAATAGATGTCTTTCAACACTATTTATACCCTATAGATACACCTTTTAATGTTGGTGATTAATTATCTAAAAACAGTGGATACCGCTCCTCCAGGTGTAATCCTGTTACACGCGTCTGTATATATTTTGCTGAACTGATCAGTAAATGCATATATATTTATAGCTGTCTTTTTCTCGCTATCATTATAAAATGATATTTCTTCAGCGAGTTTATCATTGCAGACTGCGCTTGGTGCTGTTGCTCGAGTAGCTCTTGAGTGCATTTGTAAAGAGATCATCAATGCAGCGTCTGCGATTTTAGCCATATTAAATTGATATGCAGACTTTTCAGGACTTCCTTCACTTCTTGCATACATTCGGACTCTATTCATTACATTTTGCATTTCAATGATCAAGGTGTCATACAAGGTGACAAGCTGTTCATCAGACATAATTCCTATCGTTTTGTTTAAGAATGTATGTGCACGATTTATTGTTTCGACAAACGATTCGTAGTTGGGAGAACCAACCGGTGGAACAGTTTTTGTTCGTGTCTCCGTGAATCCATAAATACTCTTGATAAAATCTTGAGCGCGTCCTGCAATAAGTGTTTTTTGTATTTCCGCCCGTGCAAGTTGTGTTGCTTTTGGATCAATTCCGTATATATTGAGACCAGTTTGTGGGTCAACATTAACATCTTCTAAGTATTTATATAGTGTCACCCATGTGGTTGGGACTCCTCCATTTGGAGCTTGGAAATTACCTTTGAGTCCACTTGCAGATATTAAGTCAGCGAATTTATCCGCTCCCATAAATTCAGGGGCTTCTTGGAACATGCGAATCAAAGAATAGGTCATTAATGGGTCTGCTTCGAGTAACGCCTTCTTTCTGTCAAGGATAAATCCATTCCATATCGTATCAACTATTTCTTTTCTAAAGAATTTTAAATTATTTTGAGCCCTCTGCATTTCTGCTCCGAGATTTGGGTACATTTTTGTCAGTTCGCTTGCCTGAGATTCATAATACTTTGCAGCAGACATGAGTCTTAATGCATAATCAAGATTTCCTTCTGACATTTTTCCATGTTCATCCACTAATACTTCTCTAAACGAGAGCTCTAAATCTTTCATCAGACCATTATCTTTTGCTGTATGGCGTTCTGTTGCCCAAAGAGCGATAACGCCTAGTGGATTGTCAGTACTTCCAATAAACTGAAATGTTGATCGAAGACCATCAAGTGGTCCTTTTGCATTTGGCATTCGTACTATTGCAACACCATCATCATGACTTCCGGTAAAGACTTTATCTTGCGTTCTATACCAACTTCTCGCAAGTGCCCATTCAATTCCTGCACTTCCAGGATTTGCACCAGCGCCTCCAAAAAGAAGGGCGTCGAATACATTTCCAGAGCCCTGCGCCATGTTGAATGATTCAAGACCATATGTTGCAACTCTATGAGCTGCAGGGAGCGCTAATGATAAGTTTATAGATGACTTCGTGAGTCCTTTTACCGCTTTCAAACGTGAAGTTCCCATTTCAGTAAATGATTCTCGTGCTACAGCTACATCTGGGTAATAGATAGGCGGATGAGTTATCTTTGCAGCATTTACTTCTTTCATTGTTGCAATTGTGAGATTTGATCTCAACATAAGTAGAGAAAGAGGAATTGTCCTGTCTTTTGTTGGGACTATTTTCTCAAGAAATGTTTGTACCTCTGGAGTTTGTTGGAATACGTCTGGTAAGGTTGGATCTATATTCTTTAATGCTGGGACTACTGTTCGGCTTGCTCCAAAATCAATCTTCCCTTGCTGCGCAAGTATTGCGTGGGGATTTCCTGCTACACCAATCAATCTCTGTCTTGTTTTTGCAGGATTGGCAAGATGACGAGCCATATCAACTTCGTCTATCATCATTCCATTGGCCCATACTGTATCAGGTGAGGCAAAAGACCATTTTAGCTGTTCTCTTAAGGTACCTTCTGCATCACAAAGGTGGGTAATGTCATCGATTGGTCTATTTAAATCTTCTCCCTGTATAACACGTTGTACAACTGGAACAAAGGAATTCACAGCAACTCCTGCAGCAATAGCTAGTAGTCCAAGAGCAGGCAAATCATATGCCTGAGCTAGTGATTCAAGGTTGGGAACACTAAAATTTCCATCCAGTATATTTTTTAACGTCTGTAAAGCTGCTGGGCTGGTTATAAGAGCTGCAAGATTTGCTCGAGTAATCCATTTTGTCAAATGTGCTTCATGCTGCCTTCCGCTTTGGCCGCTCGTAATCGTATCAAAAAGATGTCCATTTGGATTTCCATTGATTGTCATGAGGAGATCTCCTCCTGAAACATCTGCAGGAAGATCTCTTGCAAGTATTGGGAGCGCATCTTGTATGATGAGGGGTTGCATTGATGCTTTTTTTGCTTTTTTCGTTGCGTTTGATGTGCTTAATCCTATTTCATCATAAAAATACCCTCTCATTTGTTGTATCGTGATATCCTGTGCACCTGGTGAGGCAAATGCTGTTGCGAGACGTAAAATACCAATTGCCATTCTAGGAGCCTTTCCAATTACATCCATTACTCCTGCAAGTTTTTGTACTCTTTCTTCTTTATTATCAGACTCATCATCCCTAAAATACCATTGTGAATATTGATCAACCATTTCCCATTCATTGTGGGTTAATTTTGAACGATCGCCTGTTTTAACAGATTCAACTAGTCTATCTCCCATATGTTCTACCACAAGCCTCAGTTGAGGAGGAAGCGCAAGTGTATTATATGTTCCCGTATAGAGAGTCCTTCTCATATCGGTAATCATTTCTGGAGGAAGTGCGGGACACCCAACAGCTGAAAGTGGGCCATATGTCGTTTTGAGTAAAGGATTATCTGGATTTGGAGCAAGCGTATTTTTTATTCTTTCTGTAACATCAGCTTGAGTTGCGGGAAGTATTCTTATCCTCAAATCAGGAGCGTATAAAAGTGCATCATGGGGGCCATCAAGTACAGTAAGCGCTGTTTGTACAGGATGTAAAATGGCTCTGAAGCCTCTTTTCATTCTTCCTTCTTCTTGGTAGATTTGTGCCATATTATTTAGTTGATGCTGATAATTGTTTTAAATCTCTAACTACGTTGTTTTGGGTGCCCGTAAGAACAGCTTGTTGTATACTTGCCCGTATAACTGGGCTAGATGCAACATCAAGAGCGTCGAGCGTGAGTTGAGTTGCACCCATGCGTTTCGCATATTCTGCCCAAGATTCTTTCATTGATGTGCTTGTGATTATGATTGTTGGAGTTTTTTTCTCAACAGCTTCATAATCCGCCTTAACAATATCTTCCATTGAGAGGATGATCTTATCTGTTGGAGGTTCCTCATCAGTAACGATTATCAGAAGATCAGCAGGTTTTCTGTGCTGTTGATACTCCACATCTTCCATATTCACTAGCCCTCTTAGATAGGTTAATATCGGAGCGATTTTAGATGCATCTCCATGCTTCATATACTCAGCAATCATCTTGCCTAGCTGCTTAAAATCGAGATCTGAAGAAATACCTTTTATAGCTCTAATACCTTCAGGAATTGACTCTCCTGTATTCCCTCCACCAACTTTGGTTGGAATATATTTGCGTATATGGCTTATCAAACCAGCTGTTGTTTGTTGTGTTGCTCCAGGATCATCTGAAAGATGAACAATTCCATTTCCAAACAATACTTCAAGTGGAGGATCATCTATCATTGTTTGTTTTTCAGAACCCTCACCTGTTCCATTAAATCTACTGTCTCCCACAATTACTGTCCTCATACCCATTCTTCCCTTTTGCATGAGTCGTGTTTTTTCTGCATCACTTAGTTGAGATTGAAGACCTGTCGAAATAGCAGCGTTTGCTTCATCAAGAACATATCTGACATTCTCAACAATCGTTTTTGCAAGAAATGGAGTAAGTTTTTCTCTGACATTCGTCTCTGAAGTGCCTTTCATTGAATAAGTACCATCAAGTACGAGTGCTACTGTAAATTCTGGACATATTGCAGCTAATGCATCTATTCTTCGTGTCCTCTCAGCTCCATCACCTTTTGCGAGGTCATAACCAGCAGGCCCCCTACGAAAAGAGTTGTGTGCAATTTCTCTAGTGGGGACAATTCCTTGTGTAAGTTCCCTTACAGCTAAGGCAAAAGGGTTTGAAGATGATGCATGCTCTCCTGAACGAGCAGCTGCTGATGTGCCAAATGGTGGTTGTGGTAATGTCATATCTTATAGTATCTAATTCTAAAGTACCGTATTATAATATAAATCCTATAATAAATCAAGTTAATTGTTAATAGTCGCCTATAAACCGATCAAGTGGTCTTACTCCTGCCAATAACCCTTCCCGAGTTGCTCTTTGCGCTCCCAATTGTAAAAGAGCAAAGAATAGATTATTTATTGCAATAATAGCATTCTGCTCTTCCTTTTGGCTTTCAACGAACTCTTTTTTAACGATTGACGTTGTTGGGATTGATGCTTTTTGAATTATTTTTACTTTACCGTCGACAATAGCCTTCCCTTCCTCAATTTTTGATGCTTCTTTCATCCACCCCAAAAGTGGAGCGAGCCAATACATTTGTAAGTCGGTTCCAATAAGCCTGTAATATTCTATTAGCTCTTTGTCAACCTCTCTATTTGTAGAGTTGATACTATCTAGTTTGGCTGTTATTTTTGCAAGCTTCATTTTCAACTGTTTTGCGAGTGGTAATATATCTTTTAATCTGATATTTTGCTGAATTTCTTCCACTGGAATATCAACAAACGTGAAAAGAGCGGTGGGCTTTGCATTTAAAGATACAAATTCATACCATTTCTCCACAACTCGAAGCGATTGAGTAAGTGTTAGCCTATTTTCAAGCACAAGCCGTTGGACCTGCTCATCAATCATAGCAAGTGTCTCCTCTGGGAATGGAAATAGATCCGTATGAGCCCAATGAGGAAGACTATCCCTCTTCCAGTCAGTATATTTCATGTAATTTGTAATGAGCGATTTTACTTCGACTCCCTGAGTAACATTAAAAACTGTATTTTCATAGATTTCTTTTACCGCATCCATATTCCCTGCTTTCAAATTATCAATTATTGTAGACATGTATACACTCCATATTTGGCTGTCGAAACTTCTTGAAAGAGAGTGGCCAAGAATATCATTATTCTCAGTAATTGAGGCTAGTAAGCCAGCTGCTCCCGAAAAATTCTTCCATTGAGAGATTACTTTTATAAGTTCAAAAATCTTAGCCTCATCCTTATACTTAAATATTTCTGAAAATTTATTTTGAAGTGCTCCTGGAGTACTTGCGAGCAATATGGTGCTTAAATCTCTCGTCTGTAGCTCAACTATATATTTAGAGGGACATTGTATTGAATCCCACCAACGAGTTTTTTTCAATAAGTCTAACTGTGTTTCAATTGCAAGAAATTTACTCGCCATAGTGGGTGAAATACGCGCAACGCTTTTTGATTCAAACACTGGTTTTAAGTCTTGGTTTATCTGGTTTAATGCATCCTCAATAAGTTCGTTGAATATTACATCCGTCGGAAGCATATTGTCGATTAATACCAACCGGTTTAAATAGGAAAACATTAATGGATAGTCGTGAGCTCTGTGCGCTTGCTCAAGATTAAGAAAGAAAGCAAACTCTTGAATGAGATTATGAGGGAGGCGCATACCTTCCGAATATTTACTCAGTATTTTTTTTATGCCAGAACTTGTTTTCATATCTCCTCCATCCAATGAGCGAAGGTTCGATAAAAATTCCGATCGTACACCTTGTATGCCCGAGTTAAATTCGTCATCCATACTTTTACGATACTTACTTATCTTCTTTAGCTTACGTATTTCATGTGCAACGGTAAAATTGCCCCATGCGATGAGTGTGGAATACATATCCTTCACCTCTTCTGAACTTGTCAATATACCATTTAGTTCTTTATGGGCAATAAAATCACGTCCACTCATAGATTTTGCCGTAAGAATGAGATCAAACTCATTAGTTAATTGTAGTGCTCTTTCTCGTACTTCCTTCCCAAGACTCTTAAAGTGTTTTTGCTGTGAAACACCCTTAATAAGATCTCTTAATTGTTTAACTTTATGGCTTCCAGCTACCTCACTATTCTTATTTTGAGAAATCTCTTCAAACTCACTTACAACCTGGCCAAAAAGCATTGTAGCCATGTCATATTTCAACTTGTGTAGTGAAGAATATCCAAATGTATCTATGGCTAAAGTCTTGGTAATTGCAGTGTCGATATTATTCACATACGAACCATCATGCCATATTCTTTCAAGTTCTCGATACACAGCTCGCTCTGATCGAGATAATCTATGTATTTCATCTCCGCCCTTATTCCCTATCATTTGACCCGCTTTGTGAAGCACTTTGTGAATAGTGGTTGGTTTATCGTGAACTAATAGAAAATCTTTTAATTTTTTTTTCTTTGCTATTACAGTCTGTTTAAACTCCTCTGCACGACGTCCCCGCATAATATCTGCAGTTTTTCTTTGGGTTTGCGTCCCGACAAAACCAACTCCAGCAGCTACGCCCGCATATGCTAATCCCGTCATCAATACGTATAGTATTTGCGTTCCAGACGACTCAGGGGGTATATTTAAGGTAAATGTCTCTGAAGACGTCCATGTTTGTCCACCCGCAGCTTCACCGGTAAGAGTGTAGGTAAAGAGACCAAATGGGATTGTTGGAGTACAAGTAACATCGATTGTTTGACTATCCACTATTGGATCTGCACAATATATATTTTTTAGGAGAGGAAATTTATTTATAAATGCTGAATCGGTTTCCTGTGTTGTGACTATTCCAACGGATTTTTGATTAAAATTTTGTGAAGTAGTGTCTACATGAACTCGAAATGTTACAGTGCCATTTTTCTCCGTCTTTACCATTTCTACAGACGTAGGAAATGGATTATATGTAAACTTGTTTTCTGATGTAGTCGTATTCCCGACAAAGTCGGTGCCACTAGCGCTCACGATAGCATCTCCAACGTTTACTTTTCCCTGATTTACGATAACCATTCCTGATCGATCTGTTACTGGAATTTTTTGCCCTCCTGCAGACACCGATCCTCCATACTGAAGCAGTTCTTGCCAATTATCTTCTATCTGAAATGTTAGTATGCGATCACCCCCTACCACCTTCTCATTGAGCAATGTCAATTTTGGAGGAGTTGCGTCTTGAAGTGTTTCGGTAAACGAAATACCTGATGAACAATTAGCAACAGCGTCACAAATCTGAACAGTTACTTGGTTTGGGTTTGTATTTTTTAAATCAAAAATAAGGGAAGCTTTCCCTTGTTGATCAAATGGCACTGTTACCCCCGTATTCGTGATTGTCCCTCCAAATTGAACATTAGCGTCCTGTAAAGTATAGGTGACCTGCATTCTTCCATCAGTGAGTGTAGATATAGACTCTATAGATGTTCCAGGAGAGGTAAAATCAGAGATTATTGTTGCCCGATAAAGCGCTTCTGGACTACAATAATAGGCAAATTCAGGTGTTGATTCACAATGTTTTGCTGATATTTCTAATGTGTGAGCACCTTCTGTTGCAATATTAACTAGGGCAGTTTTTCCTCCTTCAAATCTTGGTAGAATCCATGGTGTTTCTCCGTCCACGTCAACTGTGACGATTGCGTCTGGATCACTTATTTCATATCCAACAGGAATGGTGCTAAGAGTTGTTTTATTTGTTATGCCGGGTGGGGCAGCGCCAAGAAGATTAATCTGTGGTTGTTTTGCATTAATTGTGGCTTGCCATGCCTGTTCAGCAGATAGGTCTTTTTGAGTATCACACGCAGCAAGTGCCAAAAGTAATGGTATGCTTATTCCTACTGGAAGAACTTTATGTAAAATTTTATTTTCCCCTGACATAAGGGTATATTTTATCATATACTATAGGTATATTCAAGAAGGTTTCTTTCTGCTTATGAAGAGCTCAATGATGTACTATATAGCATTTATTACATGAATCTATCACTTGCTATAAGTATATATAGAAAAAATAATAATGTGTATTATATATGTATAATTTTTTTTATTCCCCGTATGCCTATGAGAATAGTACAGGAGAGGGCAATAAATGTACCATATTGAAGTAAGTTTGCAGGCGCAATACTAAATACTTTAGCCACAACCGGGAACGTCACTATAATGTACTGTGTAACAAACGGAAAGAGAAATGAACCCAAAAATAGAGGAGAAATAAGACCTTTGAGGTTTGTATGGAGGGATCGGTGAGATAGCCATAAATCAACGTAAATAAATGACTGTATGAGCGTCAGAACGGAAAATACAGCTGCTTGAGCCATGCCAACGGAGATTCGAAGGAATAATACATATGAGGTAAGAGTAATCACACTTGTTATAACGCCAACGAGTAATATGTATAACTGTTCTTTTTTCTGGAGAAGTTCCAGTTCCCGCTGTGGCTTTTCTTTCATAAGATGCGCAGAGCGAGGAGAGAATGAGAGAGATAGAGCTGGAATACCATCTGTCACCAGATTGATATAGAGCAGCTGTATGGGAAATAATATATGGTTAAAGCCAAGTAACATGCCGCCAATGAGTGTAATTGCTTCCGATATATTACACGACAGGAGGTATTGAATAGCATTCTTAAGATTTTTTATAATATTTCTTCCTTCTTCTACTGCATTGACAATTGATGCAAAATTATCATCGGTAATGACCATATCTGCCGTCTCCCGTGCAACATCTGTCCCCACCAAGCCCATTGCAACGCCGACATCAGCCTGCTTCAATGCGATAGCATCGTTGACTCCGTCGCCCGTAACAGCGACGATTTCTCCTAATTTCTGATATAAAGAGACAATGCGATGTTTATGAAATGGAGTGGTGCGCGCAAAAATAGCAGTTTTGGGGAGAAGTTTCATGAGCTCCACGTCTGAATACTCTTCCAGTTGTTTACCAGTAATAATGTCATCCCCTTCTTTCATTATGCCTGCCGCAACACCAATTGCCTCGGCTGTCCTCTCATTATCCCCTGTAATCATTACGACACGAATGCCGGCAATCTGCGCCCTCTCTACGGCCTCTCGCACCTCAGGTCGTGGTGCATCGTGGATGGCGACCATACCAAGGAATGTGGAGCCAATGATATCAATAGAGTTCGTGGGAGATGTTTTGTGTGAAAATGCCAAGACTCGAAGGCCTATTTTTGCCCATGCATCCATTTGATTTTCAATCTTTTTTCTTTCCTCTTGAGTCAGCTGATGAGTGCTAGTTCCTTTTTGGATAGACGTGCAAATTTCAAGAATCGACTCAGGTGCACCCTTCGTATACATATATTTATGTTTGAGTTTTTGGCTTTCAACTACCACCGTCATTCTTTTTGTCACGCTGTCAAACGGCATTTCCTCGATAATAGGACTCCCTTTTCTCTCCTCATCTATATTGATGTCCAATTCTTTTGCCATATAAAGGAGCGCTCCTTCTGTCGGATCTCCAAGAACATCATAACTTCCATGATCATGTTTATAGACAAGTGAGGCTGTAGAACACAATACTCCATTCATTAATAATGATGTAAATGTTTTACTGTTTTCAGCTAATTTCAGCTGATCTAAGCTTGTCTTCACTAGTTTATCGTCAAAATATACTTCCTTCACCTTCATTTTATTTGTCGTCAATGTGCCAGTTTTGTCCGTTGCAATAAGTGTGATACTCCCTAATGCTTCAATAGCAGACAATTTTCGAACGATCGACTTCTTTTTACTCATTTCATTAACACCGAATGCCAAGGTAATTGTCATGACAGCCGGAAGCCCCTCTGGGACAACAGCAACTGCAAGTGAAATCGAGAGCAAAAAGGCTGGGAAATAGGTGTCCCCTTGAAGAATTGAGACTACAAAAACAATAACAGCTGAAATAACGCCAATAATACCAATTGTACGAGTTAGTTCTTTTAATTTTTTTTGCAGAGGTGTTTCTGTGTCTTCAATAAGATTTAATTCATGTGCAATCTGTCCAAACTTTGTTTTCATGCCTGTTTTTTGTACTTCAATGACTCCTCGACCTTTTGAGACAATCGTTCCGGAAAATACTTCATCCCCTTTTTGCTTAGCTACAGGAAGAGACTCTCCTGTGAGGGCAGACTCATTCAACTCGATATTCATTGAGTCTATTAATATTCCATCTGCAGCAATTTTAACCCCCTCTTCCACCATACATATATCCCCTGGGACCAGTAAGTCACTTGTTATTTCTTGCTCGACTCCATCTCTTAAAACGCGCACTTTTGCGACAGACATTTTCTTTAATGCGGCAATTGACTCTTCCGCTTTTGCCTCTTGATAGATCCCAAAAAGTGCGTTTAAAATAACAATGGCGACAATCAAACCACCGTCTACTGGTTCACCTATAATAAATGAAAGAGCTGAGGCGCCTAAAAGGAGTAATGTGAGAAAGTTGTTAAATTGTTCAAAAAATTTCTGTATAAATGTCTTTTTCTGACCTTCTGATAGGAGATTTTTCCCTAATTTGCTTAAAAGATCGTTTGCCTGTATTGTTGTAAGTCCTCTCATAGCCTGTAGTCTACAAATATCAAATTATTAATTTAAAATTAAAAATCAATTTTAAAATTCTAAATTGAATAAAAATTAAAAATTTAGTATTAAAAATTAATTAATACTGAGTGCTTTTAGCTTATGCATCACTTTCATTTTCCCAAGTGCCGCATAGGCTATCTCCATTGTCTCCACAATATTCCCTACTGTTCTATTTGCTTCATCAAATGTGACAGCGCGAACGTTGTGTGGAAAGTAATGAAAGACTTCGTTTCTCCCAAGTTTCCATGTTTTCCATACACGATCGGCAAGTTCTCGGGAGCCATTTGTCCGCATTTTTTCAAAAAGAGATCTGTCTCCAAGTTTTATGATCAGATGAGGTGAGAGGAGCTTTCCTAATCGCAAGTGATCTGAAATATAGTCAAGATGCGAAATAAATCCCACATCCTTGAAAAGCTGCTTTAAAAACCCTTCATATGATTTGGCAAATGGAAAGATGAGGAATGAGTAGTCTTTGAAACGATATGCATGGTCTTGAATGACCTCATTCATAAGATACTGCCCTTCTTCGATTAAATCTCGCTGTGGTTGTGAGAGATACGCCCACAAAAGTCCCTTTGATGACTCTTCAGTAATCTGTGGCTGAACTTGGCTAGTTTGAGAGAGCATATATTAAATATACCATATATAAGCAAATCCTAAATCCTAAACTCTAAATACTAAACAAATAGAAACAGTTAGTTGCATTAGCTACTACTTATAGTAAATACTATTGACATTTCATACCTATGATGATAAACTTACTAAGTAGCAGTAAGTGCTACTTAAAATATAATATGAATACATTACTTGAAAAAATTGGGCTTACCGCAAACGAATCAGCGGTCTACCTTGCCTTTTTCAAACTCAAAGAAAGAACAGCCGCAGAGATTGCTCGCACACTTCATATGGATAAATCTTCATGTTATAGAGCGGTAGAAGAATTGGTCAAGAAAGGTCTTCTTGTGACAAATCCAAAAAAAAGAGGGACGACTCATTCGGCTGTCTCTCCTGAGGTATTAAAAGAACTCATGCAGACAAAAAAACAAGAACTTATTATTCAAGAAGATTTCTTAAATTCGTATGTTGAAAAACTTATTAGTGAAAATAATACTGAAAGAAAAACATACATTAAGATAGAGAAAGGAATTGAGGCCGTACGAAATGCAATGGACAGAGAGCTCGAAGAAGCATCTAATACAGATAAAATAATGAGAGAGCGATATAGAATAGAAAATAATCCCGCCTTTATGAGTGTAGAACATATTGAGTGGATAAAAGACTATGCTAATCGCAGAGTTAAAGCTGGTGTTCATATCAAACAACTGTTTAACCCGGAAAAAATTGATATTGTTCCTTCGCTCATGCATAATTCAAAAAAACTGCTCAAAGAGCTTAGAATTATGCCAAAAGAGGTCCAAGCAACGAGCGGTTTTCGCTTAGCTGGGGATATTACATGCATAATAAGCTTTGATAAGAACAATGATTTTATTGTCGTAACATTTTTTGACCGTTTTATTACTGAGCTTATAAAGTCAATGTTTGACTTTATTTGGATACGAAGTGAGACCGCAGGTTCAAAGAAGGAAGATTGATGTGGTAGCCGAATGGCTCAGGCGCCTGTCCGCAAGACTGGATTATGGAGGTCCGATCCCTCCCCACATCTCATGAATACACCCCAGTCCCACATTAATAACACGTTGCAAGCATGTAGTCGTTATTCCCTATCTGATGATGAGATAAAGAATATTCAGGAACACGGTATTGAAGAGTTTATATATTCTAAACTTGCCTCAAAGAAATTTAGAAAATCCAAATTGCAGCAGACGTGTGAAATAAGAACAAAAAAAGCAATTGATATTTGTGTGAAACACAATAAGCCTATTCACGTCGTCTACTTTACCGGGGGATATAAACTTTGGAGATTCCCTACGTCCCCTGAGGCAGATTGGGCTGAATTTTTTAATATTGCACACGTCCTTCGCTATATTGCCCCAATCGCTGCCGCATATAAGTCAGGCGTAACAATCTCCTACTATATTCATACACTTCTTATGGAAAAACATGATAATTTAACTATTGAGGAAATTGAAAAATATATCAATTCATTCCAGATGATTATCAATGCATTTTTAAAATTTACTCCATTAAACATTTCTATAAAAATATGGAAGGATGCTGATTTATACGGACGTTCGGAATATTTTCCTATCTTAGAGAAAGGATATAATGAAGCTGAAAAACTGTTTCTTGCAATGACTGAGGCACAAAAAAATCATTATCTTAAGCTTGGAAGATTAAATATAAAATGGGATGGAAAAGAAGATTGGACCAAACTTTCCCCCGCGGAAAAAGAAGAAAAAGTAAGGCAAGGTGCAATTTGGGAACTTGCAGCTACGAGTAATCTCAGCCGTATTCATCTGACTGCTAAAGGTGAGGATAAAATCCTCCTTTTTACATTTAATACTCCTGCGTTTATTGGTATTGGCTCTACACAGGGATCTGTAGTAAAACATTGGACTGGATTTGGAGTACTTGAGCAAGATGGAGAGATATATCGTGAGAGAATTCTATCTCCTTCTCAATTTGAAAAAGTAAAAAATGATATTCATACGGTTATCCCAACTTATCTCCTCCCTTTGAAAAACCTTGAATCAGTATGGGTTTACCCTCAACCATTTAATTTTACCCATCCTGAGGAGATGTAATATATGCTTTCAATCATTATCCCTGCACACAATGAGGAAGTACAACTTAAAGATTGTCTTAATTCACTCATTATTCAAAAAAATAGATTTCAAGACTTTGAAGTTGTTGTTGTGGATAATAGTTCTTCAGACAGAACATCTGAAGTTGCCCGTTCGTATAAAGACAGGCTTGCTATAAAAACAGTAGATGAGCCTCGTCTAGGAGTTAGCTTTGCGAGAAACACAGGAGCAAAAGAAGCTCGTGGGGATTTCTTTGTTTTTTTAGATGCTGATAATATTGTCAGTGATACCTTTTTAGAGGAAATATTTGAAAAATCAAAAAAATATGATGCAGGAACGGTGCAATGTTTACCTATTGAAAAATCACTATTTGGTTTCATTATCTTTTGGATACTTGAGGGCATAAAGATAAGCATCCCAAGACCTTTTGGAAAGAGTTTTACAGCAAAAAAAATATTTTTTGAGGTTGGCGGATATAATACAAATATGACCATTGGCACAAATGTGGATTATTTATCTCGTGTCAAGAAGAATTTGTTATTAAAAAACAAATCCCTCTGTCATATTTCAAAGCCTATTTATGCATCTCTCCGTAGATTCGAAAAAAAAGGATATATTTCCACACTCATTCTTTGGCTTTCGGCTTATCTTTGGCCCAGCAATACAGCATATCCTCCTATTAATTAAGCTGTATAATAGGGGGTAATGAACACGCCTCAAGATCATATAATTAGCCTCATTCAAAAAAAATCTACATATTCATTATCTGATCAAGATAACTCCCTTATTCAAAAAAAAGGAATTGAGGCCTATCTTTTTTCAAAGGTTGCTTCAAAAAAATTTCGAAAATCAAAATTAAGCCCTGAATGTGAAATTCGAATAAAAAAAGCAATTCATTTTGCAGTTTCACACAACGATCCGATTCAATTTATTCTTCCAGCTGGTGGATACAAACTCTGGTCTCTCCCCTCTGCTCCAGAGGCTAATTGGGCAGAGTTTTTTAATGTCGCTCACATAATTAAATATCTTGCGCCTCTTGTAGCAGCATACCCACAGGGAGCTCATTTTTCATACTATCTATTTACGAATCTAATGCAGATAAGTGATAATCTCTCTCCTGAAGATGTATCCAAATATATGGACTCATTCCAAGCGATAATTTCCCTTTTTAAGCCTTACCTCCCATCGAATATAACGATTAGCATTGTTAAAGATACTGATTTTTATAGCCAGCAAGAATATGAACATATATTCAGCTCTTCTCTAAAAGAAGCTCAAGAGATATTTGATTCATTCCCCGCTGAAAAAAAGGAAAAATATCTTAAAAGTAGCACACTTAATATTAAATGGAGGGGTGCGTCGGATTGGACAATGTTTTCGGATAAAGAACGAGCGGAAAAAATACAGTTTGGAGCACTCAGCGAAGTAGCTGGTGGCGCCGATTTTTTTCCAAAAATAAAAAAGTGGGTATTTCAAGAGGATAAAATTATCATTTTCCCTTCTGCAAAAAAAGAATTCATCGGCATTGGTTCAACGAGTGGATCAATCACAAAACATTGGACCGGAGTTGGGATACTTGAAGAAGAAAATGGACGATTCTATGAACGAATTTTAGCACCTAGCCAATATGAAGTTGCAAAAAATATTACTCATAAAACTGTCCCCATCTCACTCAACTCGCCAATCAATCTTAAAGAGATAGAAGTATATACTAATCGATTTAATTTTACTCAATCAAAATAAATTATGTGGCTATTTCTATCTATTCTCTCTGCCTTTTCTGAATCTATTAAAGATATATTTGGAAAGATAGGAAGTAATAAAACAAATATTTATACGTCCGCGCTTATTATGAATTTGGTGACGCTTTTTTTTACTATCCCCTTCATGTTTTCAAACCCAATTCCTCAACTTAAAACGAGTTTTTGGATAGGTACTTTTGCATTTTTATTCATCACTCCTGTCTGGTCAATCCTTTATATGAAGGCGCTTAAAGACTCTCCTCTTTCAGTCACCCTCCCTATGATGGCATTTAATCCTGTATTCACGGGGTTGCTTGCCTATTTCTTCAAGGGTACACCACCATCAACGATAGGGTGGCTCGGTATCGGACTTATTGCTGTGGGAATATATCTTATTAATTCAAAAAGTGGGCAAAAAAATCTCATCTCCCCCATTCTCCACATCTTCCAAAATAAAGGGGCTCTCTTTATGTTGTGTGTTGCATTTTTGTGGAGCGTTGGGGCACATTTTTCTAAAATGAAGGTCGATGGTTCATCTGCCTATTTCTCAACTCTTACTGGTGGGATAAGCGGGGTCGTGACAACGTATATGCTTGCAGTAATGATGAAAAAGAATATTTCTTTTACGTCTATAAAAAATAATTTTTGGAGCTTATTTCCCGTAGGATTATTTTATTACATTGCCACATATACCTCAAGTATCGCACTTGCAGGAAGTTCTGCCGTCTATGTCTTTTCAATCAAACGATCTAGTATGTTTTTTAGTGCAATAGCGGGAAAATTATTTTTTAAAGAAGAGCTAAATATATATAAATATGTTGGACTTATTCTCCTCTTGGGTGGAATTTTTTGTATTGCTCAATAAATACTTCACTACCCCTAGATTAACAAGTGTATATCTATCTATTTATACCGCCAGTAGGCTCTTTCTTTGGTATTGACAATGCTTTTATGCGGGTTTACAATTGGCTTTGCCTATGAAGAGACTGTTCGAACTTATTAACAGAAATCTCGAAAATACCCTTCTTCATTCTAGTAAAGATAAATGCAAGGCTCTTCCTATAATTACTATCTCTCGCGAGCGTGGCTCTGGTGGCCGCCCCATCTCTTATCTTGTTGCAAAAAAACTAGGATCTCCATGGCAGGTATATCACAAAGATATTGTCGAAGAAATCGCGCATGAGACATCCCTTGATCCCGAGCTTATTAAGCAGCTTGATGAGTCAAAAGGTTCTGTTGTACGAGAGATGCTGAGCAGTATTTTTGGGAAAAAAATGCTTACGATGAATAGCTATTACAAACATCTTCTTCATATTTTAGCTTCAATTGGATCAAAAGGTTATGCTATTGTGATCGGACGTGGAGCAAATTTTTTATTTCCTCATGCACTTAAAGTAAGGATTGTCTCTGATATGCCAACACGTATTCAGGCAATGATGAAATATGAACATATCTCGGCGAAAGATGCAAAAAAACAGATTGAAGACTCAGATCGTGAACGAAATGAGTTTATACAATCACTTTTTCAACATGATCAAAGAAATGCGCATCATTATGATGTCATCATTCGTACAGGAATTGATCTTGATGTAGAAATGGCCGCAGATGTCATCATCTCTCTCGCTAAAAAAAAGTTTGAGGGAAGATAATCCCAAACTCTCAATAAATAGGCACAAAATGTTGTGTTGGTATTAAATATAATATGTGTATGTATCAAAAAAAAGAGCGGGATTACCGCTCTTTTTTGTTGATTACAAAGAAAAATTTATTCTTCTTTTTCGAGTTCTATTTCAACGGACAAACCCATTGAAGAAGTAATAAATGCATTTTTTATGTTTGCTTTTCCAACCGCATTGATAAATGCTTGTGCATTTTCAACGAGATTCTTGGAATCATAGCTCATTTTCCCAACCATTTGATGAATGATAGGAAATTTTGGTTCTGTCTTCCATCGAAGCGTTCCTTTCATAAATTTCTTTGCGACTTCCTCAGGTGTTGCAGATACTGTTCCTGCTTTTGGATTTGGCATCAGACCCTTTGGTCCAAGAACTTTAGCAAAACGAGCTAATTTACTCATAAATGAAGGATGAGTGATAAGAATATCAAACTCGATCTTTCCAGCTGCAAGCTGTTCAAGAACTGTGTCACTGACGATAGCTACGCGTACTGTCTTTCCTGTTGAATGTGGAAGTTCTACTTCTCCTCGAAGACCTGTTTTTTCAACATTCATATGAAGGTCGACCGATTCATCAAACGATGCATATTTTGCTTTTTTCAAAAGCTCAATTGCTTCTGAAAGCTTGACGATTTTCTTTTCGCCCATCTTCTTTTTTGCTTCAAGGTATTTCTTTCCTCGTACTTTTTTTGAAACATTTACCTTTGCTGTTTGTGCTTCATTTTTTTTTGCTACTTCTGCTTTTACTGCTTTTACTTCTGCTGCTTTTTCAGCAACTGTTTCTTTATTGGCCTGCTTGTCAATGTCGGCGAGTCCAACTGTTTTTTTTATGTTTTTTCCCATACTATAGTAATAAATAATTTTTATATTTCAGAATCGATTCCCATACTGCGAGCTGTTCCTGCGACAACCTTCTTTGCTGCAGCCATATCATTTGCATTCATATCAGGCATCTTATCTTTTGCAATCTGTTCAAGTTGAGCAGATGTAAGTTTACCGACTTTTTCTGTGTTTGGTTTTCCAGATGCGACAGTAAGACCAAGTGTCTTTTTGATCATTGCAGATACTGGAGGAAGCTTTGTGATAAAGGTAAATGTTCTATCTTTATAGACTGTGATGACAGCTGGAATGATGTTACCCTTTAATTTCGCCGTTCGTGCATTATATTCTTTAATAAACTCCATGATTGGTACACCATGTTGGCCTAATGCTGGTCCGACTGGTGGGGCCGGTGTGGCCTCGCCTGCTGCTAAGTTTAATTTGAGCTGTGCCTTTATTTCTTTTGCCATACTAAAATGTAAAAATTATATAGATTGTGAACTACCGTTTAAATGCAACAAAACTACTGTTAAAGTTTCGCTACTTGTAAAAAGTCGAGTTCGACTGGTGTTTCGCGGTCAAAGATTGACACAAGGACACGAACCTTGCCCCGTTCGTCATCCACCACCTCAATCGTTCCAAGGAAATCGGCGAATGGACCTTCTGTAATCTTAACTGCTTCTCCAACACTGAACTTTGTTTTGAATTTTGGTTGTTCTTGTTGAACAAACTTCATGATTGCTTCAACTTCTTTATTTGAGATAGGAGTTGGCTTAAGTCCTGCACCTACGAAGCCTGTAACACCTTCTGTTGTGCGAACGACGAGCCATGAATCATCATTTAAGATCATCTTTATGAGAATATATCCTGGAAATACTTTTTCTGTTGCTTTTGCTTTCTTTCCCTTTTTGATGACAACAATGTCTCTCATAGGAACAACAATATCAAAGATACTATCTTCCACACTCAAGCTTTTTACCCGTTGAAGAAGAGCTAGTTTTACTTTGTTTTCGTAGCCAGTTTGAATGTGAATAACATACCACTTGGCATCCGCACCTAATGCAGTCGCTGTTTTAAGAGCTTCTTTTTGTTCCTGTTGGACGTTTGTGTCCATAACCATTCAAAAAATAAATATATAAAAAAACTAATGAGAAATTATCGTGATTTTGCTAAGAGTTCAAGACCTTTCGTCAATAGAACATCTATTATACCGATGTAGACGCCAATAATCAAGGATATACCGATGACAATGACCGTGAGCCTGATTGTCTGCTCTTTTGTGGGCCATGTAACTTTTTTGAGTTCTTCGATAATTCCATTTGCAAATTGGGTCCTCAGAAGTGGTTTTGCCATATGTGGTTATTGTAGCATATATTTTCTATTATAATGAATGAATATGACAGCAGAATTAGTTCATTCTCTTATCTTGATTATATGTATTGTCCTTTCCTTTATTTTGCCTCAGACGGCTCTTGCTGCATATAATATTGAGATTGCAGCATTTTTATTCGTTGTCTTCTTTATCGCTCGTCGTTTTTCATTCTTTTCAAAACGCACTCGACTCTTTGAATCGGTCATATTTACCTTTGTTGTTCTGGGCGTCATAAACACAACGGGTGGCCTCTCCTCTCCTTTCTTTTTTCTTATTCATTTCCTCCTTTTTTCGCTCACATTGCTTCTCGAGCCAATTATTCCTATCATCATTACCCTTATCCTCATGCTTTTTTACCTTACGACTGTTCATGGTCAGATCACCCTCAATCAGCTTCTCCCTATATTTTCTCTCGCCCTCATGACGCCATTTGCTATGATTTTGGGAAATGAATATCTTGAAACGCAGCAATTAAAGAAGGCTATGTCAGCTCAGACAGAAAATACTTTTCTTTTTTTATCACTTATTTTAAAAAATCATTTTAAAGAGATGAAGTCGCTTATTGAAAACTTTAGAGGAGATCATGAGCTTACCGCGCTCAAACGACATATTGATAATAGTGAGAAGCTTATTGACACGTTTGAGAAGGAACAATGAATATAAAAGCTAAAAGCTTAAAGCTTAAAGCCCAAAGCTTAAGGTTAAAAGCCAAAAACAATTTTGCATTAATTACGTGTTTTTCTTGCCTACTTTTAACTTTCAGCTTTCAGCTTTCAGCTCCTGTCTCCGCCATCAATATGGATTCTAACGAGTATCGTATCCAATTTGGAGCAGTAAATAGTGGAGGAAAGAAAATGACAGATTCAAGTTATAAAATTACTACGTCCGTTGGTCAAGCCGCAGCAAAAGAGTTTCAATCGAACGGATATGTCGTAAAAGCGGGATTCCAATACATCTATTCTCGTATTCCTTTTACCTTTTCTGTCTCAACTGTACGTGTTGATCTTGGTACACTTGTCCCAAATACTCCTTCGACAGGAACAGTAACGCTTGGCGTTTCATTTGGCGGAACTGGACAGTATCTTGTAACGGTTCGAGCAGATAACCCCCTAGCAACAAGTTCATTCGTTAATACTATTCCATTTGCTAGCTGTAATGGAGGTCTTGATACTTGCACAACGACTCTTGCAAGGCCCTGGACTCTCGCAACATATGGATTTGGATATAATATGATTGGTCAAGATATTCCTATTGATTTTATGGATTCAACCTTCTTCCGTCCATTCTCAAATGCAGTTCTTTCTGAGACTCCCGCTATTATCATGCAGAGTACAAACGTGACAAGTGATATCACACCTACACCTAATCCAGCTTATACTCCAGCACCAGTACTAACTGGCGTCCCTCGTAATACAACCCATCAAGCAACAATGAATATGAAGGCGCTTATTTCAAGCTTGCAAGCTGCGGGAACATATGCGACTGTTATTCGATTTTTAGCAACACCATCATTTTAATGAAAATTATTAGCTCAAAGCTCAAAGCTCAAAGTCAAAAACTTAAAACAAAAAAATGTTCTGACTTAATTATGTATTGTATTGTTTTTCTTTTAGCTTTTAGCTTTTGGTTTTTAGCTTCGCCCGTCTCTGCCCAACAAGTCACTCTTTCGATCGATCCTCCCATTGTCCAAGCGAAAATTAAGCCAGGAAAAGCAATACTGGTCGCATATACCATAGAAAATAAAGGGGATCCAACTACACTTCAATTTCTCATTCGACCATTTATCCCGGTTGGTCAACAAGGATCTCTCACCGTCTCCCCTCAAATGGAGGGACCAATTCAGTTCAACTTAGAAAATGCAGATGTTGTATTAGAAAAACCATTCTTTTTTGCTTCAAATGAAAAACGTCAAGCTGTTGTACGCGTGTACGTACCAAGTGGTATCCCAGACGGGGATTATTATTTTATGATAATGGCCGAGACTGTCCCTGCATTTTCGCTCGGTGGACAGTCGACGGGGGTTGCGTCGGCCTCTCTTGGCTCTCCCCTTCTTATCTCCGTTACCGACTCAGGAATCACAGAAATTAAGGCTCAAGTTGCTGAATTTTCATTTCATCCAGATACGGTCGTGAAAATAGGAAATAAACTATTTCATATCGTAGATAGTGCTGAATCCGTCTCTATCATTGGATCAGTTCGTAACATGGGTGTCCATCTATTACAGCCAAGTGGCATAATTACCCATCGTTTCGGTACAACAAAAACAGAGTATAAAATTGTCCCTCAAAATATATTGAGCAGTTCACAAAGAATTATTAAAGTTGAAGGCGAACTTGCCGGTGAAGCAGGATCTACGGTGACCCTTTCCCATTTAACTATTGGTACCCATACGGTAAGTGCAGCTATTATGCTTGGCGATGATTCCTCTACTCATTATGAAAACCTTGCATTTTTAGTGCTTCCTATTGGACTTATGAAGACGTTTTTTATTGCCCTATGCCTCCTTGCTTTTTATTTCCTCTTTCGATTTTTTACACGAAAACGTACGCATTAAAATAATAGACCGCTAATGCGACCTTTTAGATCATCAGAACGCTATTTTTATACTCAAATGCGGCTTATAAGCCGTTGACGGGAAACGCAAGTCATGCAACATTTAGCATGTAGCACACACATGTGAAAAATATTATATGTTATGTGTTGCACGTCACTATCATGGGAGGATTCATCGATTCTTTCAAGCCTTTCATTAAGAAGTACATGATTGAGTGTGTGATTATTAGCGTTGCATTTTGCACGGCTTGTGGCGCTCTTATGCTCTATATAGGAGATACTAATACCAAAGATGAGAAAATACCTATACAAACTAATACCACACCAATTAATCGAACAACTGAGATCGTCGTAGACGTTTCTGGAGCTGTAAAAAATCCTTTTATCTATGCGTTTCCCTCTTCTGCTCGCTTTATTGATGCAATACAAAAAGCAGGAGGCCTGACCGATGAAGCTGATAGGGCTTTTGTGGCTAGAAATATCAATTATGCGCGTGTATTATCTGATCAAGAAAAAATCTATATTCCTTTCCTTTCAGATACACAAAATGGTGTTGTGGGGGAAAACAGACGGATTATTGAATATATTCAACCCAATCTTCAAACAAGTATTTTGTCAGCAATCTCTTCCGAATCAAAAAATGTAAATATAAATACAGCGACACTTCTCCAGCTTGATCAACTTCCAGGCGTTGGGAAAGTTCAAGGCGAGGCTATTATGAATGGAAAGCCCTACTATACACCGGAAGATCTTATTACAAAAAAAATAATCCCTCAGAGCACATATGACAAAATAAAAGATTTGATAAGTGTGTATTAGTAGTATGAACCAACTTCTTTCTGCTGCGATCGCGGGTATTGACAGCTCATTTCATGAGCCATATGCTTCTCTTCTTAAGGGCCTGGTCTATGGTTTACCTATTCAAATTGACCCAACTCTCAAGACAGCGATTGTGAGAAGCGGCCTAGCACACCTTGTAGTACTTTCTGGAACAAATGTGACACTCCTTGCGTCTTTGTCTGAAAAATTATTCTTCTCATTTGGAAATAGAATGGGAGCGTTTCTTCAGCTTTCTTTCCTTGGGCTTTTTACCTATATGGTTGGGTTTCAAGCCCCATTAGTCCGTGCTCTTATTATGTTTTTATGTACTGTCGTATGTTATCTGACAGGAAGACCATCATATATCATCTGGAATCTATTTCTAGCGGTCGTGATTATTGCTATTATTTGGCCTCAATGGCTTGGGACTCTTTCCCTCCAACTCTCAGTACTTGCTACAGTCGGAATTATTTTGTCAGGCAAAATAAAAACGCATTATTCTTTAGAATTTCCTGGCTGGGCTGAGGTACTGTTTGAATCATGGATTGTGTTCCTAGTTACATCTCCACTTACTATTTTTCAGTTTCAAAGCATCTCTTTCGTCGGTCCATTTAGCACTGCTCTTGCATCGTGGATCGTTGTCCCTTTAATGATTGGTGGCATCTTCATATCTGTGGGGTATCTCTTCATTCCTTTTCTTATCGTCCCACTCACACCGATTGTATTAGTGGGACTTCAGTACCTTCTTTGGGTCATTCAGCTGTCAAGTACCATACCGTTTGGCTATTTCACATGGAAATAAATAGTTTAATAAGGAAAATTAGTGGAATTATTTTCTGTTTATCTGTCCTCCTCTATTTATTTTTTTCAACTCGTACTAGTCGTCTTATATTTTGTGATGTTGGACAAGGGACTGCTACTTTTTTAAGCCTTGGATCAACCCAAATATTGATCGACACAGGACCTGATATGAGAGTACTTCCCTGCATTGGGAAATACATGCCATTTTTTGATCGAACTATTGAAGTAATTATTATTTCTCATAACCAGAAAGATCATACTGGAGCGCTCCAAACTATACTCAAAAAATATAAAGTAAACCATGTTATTGGCCCTGCAATGCCTATTGATCCACCACGGAATACACAGGTAACAATAGTAAAAAAAGATGTTGCATTCCAAATTAAACAGCTGCAATTCAGTATCACCAAGGCCTCAACAACCTCAACTGATGCTAACGAATCAGCAAATGTTGTAACCATTCGAACGCCTTATGATGTGATATTTCTACCATCTGATATTGATGGTTTTGAGCTTAAACGACTTATACCGCCCATGTGTACCATCTTGGAGATTCCCCATCATGGCTCCAAGTATGGTCTATACCCTGATTCTCTTTTATTAGCACACCCCACCCTTGCAGTGATAAGTGTTGGAAAAAAGAATACCTATGGACATCCCTCAAAAGATGCTTTGAATATCCTCAAGGCCGCAAAGATACCAATATGGAGAACTGACCTCCAGGGAGAGCTGGTGATCGATCTATAAGCTGAAAGATTAAAGTTAAAAGTTGAAGAGAATTTATTAACACAAAAAATAGGTGATTCGAAGCTTTATGCTAAGTATGCGACCTTCTCACCGTGATAAGTTGAGAGTGAGGTGGAAAAAACGATGTAGAGAATCGCATAAAAATATTGGTACTTATGAGAGAAGAATTCCTTGGATCTCCTTAAAGATATTCATCGCTTCAAATCCAATCCAGCTTTCTCCAATAAGCTCTTTTGGCAATCCTGGATCTTCACGGAGGATAGTGACATATTCTTTGAGTACCTGTATGAACTTTGTCACCTTTTCCCCGTCCCCAGAGAGAATACTGTGCCATTTCTTAAACAACTCTCTATATTTTTTATCTAGTGCAGATTTTCCCCATACTTTTTCAATAAGGGTTGCTGTTTCTCCAAATGCATGAGTTGCCTCAAATGCTTGACAGTATTGCTCTTCTTGCTTTCCGCCAACCAACTCTCGAAGCGGCTCAATAACTGGATGTGGGGTGAGCCAAAAAGATCGGTGCCATGGGCCAAGCCCCCATCCCTGCATCTCACGTCTCAGTTTGTCGCGAAGCTCACGTTTACTTTCAGGTATTTCATATGAAATAATGCGAAGCTTCTTATCCCACTGTTCTTTTATAAATCGGAATGCTGGAAATTCAAGGCTTAATGCATGAAATCCTTTGCTTGTCAGCTTGTAAGAGGGAACCTCATCTTTTGTGACGCCTTTTTCAATCTCTCCCGCTTTGATAAGAGATGTAAGTGTAGATTTTGTTTTTTGATTAAGAGAGAAATCAAATAATTGTTGTGTCTTTTCATCTAAACTAACCTCTTTAAAATCAACGTTAGACAGAACAAAAAGTGCGAGTAATATCTTCGTTCGACGTTCTTTTATTCCCATATGTAGCAACATACTAACAGACGGAAAAATAGATGTCAAGGGATATTTGAGTTATAAAGTTGCGAAGTTTATAAAGTTATAAAGTCTATAAAGTAGAAATATAAAATTCCCTTAATCAAAACTATCTATTCTTTCCGCACTATACAAACTTAATGTATCCATTGTCTCTATTTTTTTCTCTTGACTTTGGATGTAAAATATTCTTAAATAAAACTAGCACCACTATTTTTATATGCACATTACAATGAATTTATTTACAGGCAGAAAAATAAAAAAAACCATTTCTACCTGTATCCTTTTCTTTTTCACATTCATTCAGGTGCTCCCTTTTCTCCCAGCAACGGTCCAAAATGCACCTCTAATAAAAACAATCAAGAATGCTCGATTATCTTTTTTTGAACCACAAGTTCTTGATGCATCAGGCCTTTCCTCCGCTTCAGCAACACTTTCAAACCCACGTCTTTCCTATGAGGCAGGACTAGGAGCTTCTCCAATAGCTGCTGGAAATACTGTAATTGTAATAACAAACTCAGGTAATGCAGATAACGATACTACTCATCTCTTTCCGAAAGATACTGTCTCAGTGGGTCCAAATCTTGGGCTAAAAGTCACCTCTGTTGCAGATTCTGTTACTTTTGTAGTCGATACCGGGCTTGGAACTGGAGTCACCTCTGCAGATAAAGTATATTCAATTCAATCAGGGACACTTACAACATCATTTTATACAGGAAGTGCTATCCCAATTGGGGGAAGTATCAGTGTCTCAATTCCTGCTGCAACTGGAGCTATTTCCGGTGGCCCAAATGATAATTATCCCGACACAGCAGCACTTGCAAGTAATGGCTTTGATCTTAATTCAATTACAAACAGTGATACCACTTGCCCATCAGGATTTAGTGTTGGCACACTTACTGCTGGAACAGGCGGCCCTTCAAATCCACATATTATTACATGCAACTGGGGTGGTGCCGCTGCTCTTCCTTCAGGGGCAAACCTTTCAGTCACCATTGGGACCCCAGCCAAAGGCCTTATCAATCCAGCACCTGCAACAAGCCATGTCCAGGGAGTTTCTGATTCATACGGAATCAGTCTTAATACAAAAAGCATAGCAAATGGAGGTGGTACAACACTTGAAAGTATAGTCACCAAAGTCGCACCTGTTGAAGGTGTATTAGTATCAGCAACCGTTGATGAGACGCTCAACTTCACTGTTGCAGCAGTAACATCTGGAAATATTACAGCTACTTGTGGATTTACTCCATCAGGTACGCTTATGTCCTCAACAGCAACGGCCGTGCCTTTTGGAAACAATCTTCTTGCAAATACATTCTACAATGCAGCTCAACAGCTTACGGTTTCAACAAATGCTCCAAGTGGCTATACCGTAAAGGTTGAAGAGAACGATCAGATGGGAAAAGAAGGAAAAATATGTACCGGTGCGGCGGCGGCGGAAGTAGATAATTGTATTAAAGATACAACCTGCAATGGAGGCGCCTGTACTGAATCTACCTCAGCAGATTGGTTTACCAACACAAATAATGGTCTTGGGTATTCTCTATCCGACGTTTCAGGAGCAAATGCAAGCTTCTTATATAATGAGTCTGGAAGAGCATTCTCAACAAAACAATTTGCAGATATGGAGGCCACTGAAACAAAACAGACCATTATGTCTTCTGCCACTGTCGTAAGTGGAAGCTCTGCATGTATTGTCTATCGACTCTCGGTATCGGGAACTCAACCAGCAGGTTACTACTTTAATAAAATTAAATATACAGCAAGCGCCACATTCTAATTAACTATGAAAGACACATATATTAGCTCAAAGATTAAAACAGGGCTTACTATTGTTGCTGTTGTTCTTTCAGCTTTTGGCTTTAAACTCCTAGCTCTCCCCGTATCGGCACAATCAGCCCTTCCCTTCACAATAAGTCCCGCCCGTCAACAAATCACCATAAATCCTGGCGAAGAAACACAAATTACTATCAAATATTACAACCAAAGTGAACTTCCAGTTGCGGGGATAATAAAAGTTGCTGATTTTGTTGTTGAAGATGATAAAGGTACCCCTCGTATAATTGAAGATGCAACACAAGCATCACCAAAATTCTCTGCTTCACAGTGGATTACACTTCCCTTTGACCGAATGAGTATTTCAGCAAATGATATGGTGCTCGTACAGGCGACGCTCAAAATACCCACTGATGCACGCCCAGGTGGTCGCTATGCAGCTATCTATTTTGAGCCAACATCAGCAATCGCTCAACCTGTTGGAGAAGCCGGAGCAAGTATTACCCCTCGTATAGCCTCTCTTCTTTACGTTCGTGTGCAAGGAGCTATGTCAGAGTATTCTCTTATCTCAAATATGTTTGCGCAATCTTTTTATGAATATGGGCCGATTGAAGTGTCTGCACAGATTGCAAATAGAGGAGATTATCATGTTCGTCCACGCGGTATCTTTACATTAAGCGACACATTTGGCGGTCTTGTTGAACAATCAAACCTTAAAGAGTCAAATATTTTTCCTGATGCACTCCGCACATTTACTGCAACGCTTGGGACAAAATGGATGATGGGGCATTATAAAATAAATTTAAATGCACTGTATGGAGAGCAATCAAAAACTATGAATCAGTCGATTTATGTATGGGTATTCCCATGGAGAGCTGCGATTGTACTTATACTGACTCTTATTATTGTCTCCATCATTGGAAGAGCTCTCTATAAAAATATCATTAAGAAAGAAGCAACACTTGAAGAAGAGCTTGCTAAAGATCGACAAGAAATAGAAAAACTGAAGCAAAAAATAAACAAGCGTGAATAAAATATACCTCTTATGAAAATCCAGCTGAGCTTAAAGCTAAAGGCTAAAAGCTCAAAGCTTAAAACAAGATTGGTTGTTGTCGCTGTTGTTCTTTCAGCATTTAGCTTTCAGCTTGCAGCTCTCCCCGTCTCCGCAGCAACCATCCAATCTGTTGAGGATGAAGTAACGGTCTCTGCCACAATTGGCAATGAGGCTGAAGTCACTCCCGTGAAGCCTGAGGATACACGACGATTTAGTATATTTGGATACACCTCTCCGGGAGCAAAAGTAGTTATTCAAAATCCAGGCATTCACAGCGAGACATTCGCCGATACATTGGGCGTTTTTAACTTTAAATATCTATTCTTAGCATTGTTTCGTGAAGACATCTGTATCGTGGGTTATGATACGGAGAATAGACCTACCCCACCTATATGTATTCCACCTCCCACAGAGCAAGATAATAAGGAAATTGGGCCAGTTCTCCTCCCTCCCTCAACTTCCATCAGTAGCGGAAATGCATATGTTGGAGATACTATTACGCTAACCGGTCAGACAATCCCTAATGCTGATGTTAAACTTTCTCTTTTTACCGATGAATTGAAGCAAAACACTTTATCATTCATCCCCATCGCAAATGCATATACACTTCCACAGCTTTCTCTCAATTCAAATAAAAAGGGAGAGTATTCACTCACACTCCCAACGGCAGGATCGCAGTTTATGCGTATGTTTACACGCGCCCTCTATGAAGGAAGTTCCACGCCCAAAAGTCTTACTCTTATTTTAGATGTTTTTCCTGTCTGGATGCTCCTCATTAAGTTTTTTACTACTATTTTTTCTCTCTTTAAAGCGCATTTGCTTGAGCTCATTATTCTCACTCAACTCTATTTCCTTCTTATGTGGTTTCTCAAGCATTACTTTAAACCCCATATCATAAGCAAACATCGACAGACATGGCTTGCCCTTCGTTCCTCTTCACTTATGATCCTCCCGCATGAGCTTATGCTTCCCCCTCATGAACTTGCACTAAGAAGTAATTTGAGGCTTAGTAAAAGCCCAAATATGATCCGCCATTATTGATAGAAAGTGAGTCGAGCCTTTTGAGGAAGCTTCACTTGATCGATGCTTACATCCAAATAATACTCACCGGGCACTGTCGAGGAGACATCAAATAAAACTTTTCCTGTTGAGTCTGTAGACTGCTGAATAACATCAAATTTTAGGTTCTCGTTTGTATTCATTGTGACATTCTTGCCTAAAACACCAAGCCCTTGCCCATTGAGTATAAATATAGTAATACGGATCTTATCCTTCCCATCAGACTGCGCTTTAAGCGGATTTGTGAACACGTAGGAGTTGTCTACTGAGATATCTGTCTTTACCATACTCGCACGACTTCCCAAAAACTGGGTTTCATAAAAAAAGAAAAAGAGGGAGAAGGATATAAGAATAAGGAAGAACAAAATAGCGGAAAGCAAGAACTTTTGCATAACATGAGTATATCAAAATTCAAAATGCGATACGAGACATATAGAGGTTTGCCGAAGTTGACCAGAACCCGTGTAATTTGATACTAGACAATGCCTAATGATTTCACTTTTTAGCATCAAGTCTGATTATAAAGAATCTACAGCTTCTCTATGCCCCAAACTTAGCATCAAAAATATAAACCAGCCATACAATTAAATTAATTTAAACTTCTAGATACATCAAAGATCGGTAATTCTTCTCATTTGTTAATTATGGAAATATGCTATAGGTTTTATGATATAGTTTGATACTATAAGGCTAGCTAGATTTCATTGCGGTAATTAAATTAAATGCGTTTAAACTTGTGTGTCTATCCTTATTTTCCCTTCTTCAAATGCATCAGGAACTATATCATAACCTACCATAACTAGCTCTTGACATCGTTATTATTATTGTTATATCCTGAAAGATATGAGCAATAGGTATAATCTTTTATATTTTGAGGCTACTTTTAAAAAATACCTTCTTGCGGTAAACGTGGGAGCTTCTACTGTAAAGAGCTACCTCTCAGACCTTCACTTCTTTCTCTCATGGCTCCAAAGCTATCGAGGAGTGGCTGATTTAGAGCTTTCTGACGCTCCAGAAGTGTTTTCGCATGAGACGGTCCGTTCCTATCATTTATCTCTTTTATCCTCACAAACAGCCTCAGCAACATACAATAGGCGCCTCTCTAGCCTCAGACACTTCTTTTCCTTTTGTATAAGCCAATCATGGCTCATATCCAACCCAGTACATGAGTTTGACACTCATACAAAGAGAGATGGACAAAATGAGGTGATACATCGTTATTCAAAACACCTCATTGCGCAAAAAATGGATACTAGTGAGATAGAACGTCACATCGACGTAATTAGAAGTCTTATTATAAATTAATATACTATAAGATATATGAAATACATTATCGATGAGACAAAAAAAGGGTCCATATTGGCTTATGAATGCCTTAAATTGTGGTTTGATCCCGCTAGAGAAGGCTCTCCTTATGAGTTAGGTGCTTCCCCACACAAGAAAAATGGGCAAAAAAAATACCAATTCTTTCATAAGAAGCTTAGCATAAGAATATGAAGATTTCCTTGTATTTAGCAGAAGGAGTTGTGCTCTGCCAGTTTAGGTATAATCATTATTTAGCTCGTTATGACGCTCTAAAGTAGATGAAGATTTTAACAAATAAGACAATTGGTACGTTCTTAGAGAAGCTTAGTGCTGAGCACCTTTCTGTGGCTAAAAAGGGGGAAAAGGTTGATATGGGGCTTCATTTCGTCAACTGGCTTAAAGAAACAGAACAAATATCTCCTAATGATGCTATTCGCTTCAGGAACGAATTATACAAGAAAAAGAAGGAATTTACATATAAAGAAGCTCCAAAGCTACCTTTTCCTATAAGATATGTCGGATTTAGCCTCGCTGCTCTCTCTTTTTTGCTCGTTGCAGGCGGAATATATATGCGTTTTTTCAGAACGGTAAAAACTCCTCTTGCTTACTCTACGGCTCCTGTACAGGCCGGCAGGACCATCTCATTTCAAGGAAGACTCACTGATACCCTCGGCAATCCCATCAATGCTCCAATTGATATAATATACAATTTTTATACCGCTCCAACCGGTGGATCCCCTATTACCGGGTCTACTAAGGTATGTACTGCCGGTCCCGACCAAGATGGAGTCTTCAATTCTCTCATCGGCAACGATACAGGACCTTCATGTAATACCGAACTCCCCAATTCAATTTTCACTGAAAATCAGACTGTGTATCTTGGCGTCACTGTGGGTTCTGAACCATCTGAGATGACTCCTCGTCAGCAGATTGCGAACGTAGGATATGCAATCAACTCTGAAACACTTCAGGGCATGCCACCAGGCCAATCTGTCTCTAACATCCCCTTTATCAATCAGAGTGGAGATATGCTAATTGCTGCTTCTAACCCAGGCCTTCGCTCCACATATGCAAGTGCAAACTTCACCATATCAAGCGCACAAGCTGCAACCATACAATCAGCTGGAAGTGGCGATATTACCCTCTCTGCAAGCGAGGGTGGTGCTCTTCGCTTCAAAACATATGGAGGTACCCTTGGTGAACGTATGACTGTGCTCGGAAGCGGAAGGGTGGGTATTGGCACCACAGCTCCGCGTGCGCTATTTGATGTGAATGGAGATGCAACTGTATCAGGAAGCCTTATTGCTGGTGGACAGGTCAAAATTGGCGAATTTTCCGTGGCTCCAGTGAACGTGGGTAATGGATCGACATACTATGATAGCACCACTAACAAAATCTATTATTGGAATGGAGTCGCTTGGACGGAGATGGGCAGCGGTGGACCTGGGGGAACACAGTATTGGCAACAGACGCTTGGCAGCCTCACTCCAACAAATATTACTGACGATATAAATATTGGAAATATAGCGACAGCAAGCGCTTTTGTTCATCTCCCAGGAACAAATAATACGGACGCATGGTTTAATCTCGGAACAGGAAAACTCGGTATTGGGGATACAACCCCCACTTCCCTTTTTACTGTAGGGTCGGGAGATCTTTTCCAGGTTGACGGAGCTGGGGATATGATAAAGATAAAAAATGTGACCTATTCTTGGCCCGCTTCACAAGGAGGAGTAAATTCCATATTAAAAAATGATGGAAGTGGTATATTAACCTGGGGCAATGCCATCTCCGACTCTCCATGGGCTGAAGGCGCTGGTATTCTCTTTCCAAGAAATAGCACACTCGATGCATTTATAGGAGGTCAATCTACAAGCTCAGCAAAGTTTGCATTTTTGAATGTAAACAATGGCATGCCCACTGCCTCAATTTCAGCAGGAATAACGGGGGGAATGTTTCTCACTGCTAATGGGCATATTAGTACAACTGATGGGCAATCTCTCACTATCGGCAACTCAATTGCATACAATACGACGGGAAATGTTTTACTTAACCCAAATGGCATAGGGTATGTAGGTATCGGGACAACCGCTCCCACTGCCAAGCTTGATGTTGCGGGCGATGCCTCACTCTCAGGCCATTTAGTAATGGCTGGAGCTACGCCAAATTATATTCATCTTCTTAATAGTACTGATTTCAGAATATCCACTTCCCCTGGTGGCGAAGCTGGGAACACAGATAGATTTACCTTACTTAAAAATGGTAATGTGGGTATTGGGACAATGGGACCTGCTTCTCGATTGGTTGTAAATGGAGGAATATCTGATGCTGCAAAACTAGTAGTCACTGGGGATGATGGCACAGGAAATAGTGGGGGCATCCTTGTTGAGTATAATGAAGATCAGAGTGCAAGCCGCACAAGAGCACAGCTTGGGATTAGTGCATATAATGGCTATCTTTCGCTTATTGATGCTGCAAATGTGCAAAAAGTCGGCATTATAGCCACAGGAGACAGCTATTTCAACGGAGGAAATGTCGGTATTGGCACAGCTTCCCCAGGAAGTGCACTTGATATCAAGGGGACAATGCGCCTTTCTGGAGCAACTTCTGGATTTGTAGGTTTTACTGCAGCGGCTGCAGCTGGCTCAACTACTTACACCTTACCCACTGGGGATGGAACTGGAGCCTCACTTCTTGAGACTAATGGAGCAGGCACCCTTTCATGGAGGCCCACATCTGATATTGGCTATTGGGCTCAACAAAATGGAGCACTTTTCCCTCAAAATAGTACGGTCGATGCATTTATAGGAGGCACAGCATCAGCATCGGCTAAATTTGCATTTCTTAATGTAAATAGCGGGACACCAATAGCCTCAATCTCTGGAACAATTGTGAACTCTAGCTTATTCTTGGATGGGAACGGAAATATCTCAACAACAAACGGCCAAAATCTTGTTTTGGGCAATTCATCAACATATAGTACAACAGGGCCCATTCTTCTTAATCCAAATGGAATGAATAATGTAGGAATCGGGACAACAAACCCTGAATATAAACTGGATATTGCTGGAAATACTCGTATTACTGGAGGGACGACACCAACATTATATTTTGGAGATTCAATTACCGCTGTTACAGACTTCTACCTCATGCCCTTATCTAGTGGGGCAAATGTAGGTGTAAATATTAAAAGCAAAGGCACTGGCCAATTTGCTCTCAACTATAACAACGCTTCAACAGGTGCATTTGCTTGGTATGGCGGTGGCACTTCTCCAACTTTTTCTGTATCAAACGTCGGTCTTGGATATTTTGCCGATAAGGTCGGTGTTGGGACAACAGCTCCTGCTGGCAAGCTTGAGGTGACGGGAAAAGTGACGGGAAAGGCCCTTGCAATGTTTAATGAGACGGGAAATCAAGCAATTCTCACTGCTTCAGCCTCTGGATCTACAAAATTTATCATTACTCATGCGGGAGATGTTGGCATTGGGGTTATGGTTCCATCTGCACGACTGGATGTAAGTGGTGGAAGCATCATCGGCAATGCATTCTGTGGAAATTCCGGTACGTGTGGCCTTGGAGCAAACCCTTCTGACCGTTGGGTTACACCAAATGGAACTTCTCGATTGGCACAACTTGAGCTTATGCAGTATCTCGATGGAGTCGACCCTTCAAATGATTTGGGATATATTGCATTCAAAAAGTCAAGCGATACGATGCTTGTTGCAAGTATTAGTGCTGACATGAATGGCGCTATTGTCCTTGATAATGCCCTTCTTGACTCAGGCCCGATAAATACAGACGTGTGTGTTGGAAACAGATCGTGGTGTGATGGAAAGATTGATGCAGGAACTATCGACCCTCCATATACTATTAATGGAAAGAAATATGCCACATATCTTTCGGCAATGACCGGTGTAAAAGAAGAGACAACAGGAGCTTTCAACACGACCACCAGACAGTCTGACGGAAGTTATGCCTATACAGTTGATTTCAGTGCCCAGCCAGATGCTTCTGATTTATGGCTGTTTAGCAAAGTCACGAGCTTGAAGGTGAATATTGATAAAATGACAGTGCTACTTACGCCATCAGACAATACACGCACTTGGTATAAGGTAAACAAAGATACTTTTTCGCTTACCGTTTATTCTTCACGACCGACTACTATTTCATATCGACTTACTGCACCGCGCTTTGATTACGAAAAATGGAAAAATGCAAACCCCTTTGGATCGGGAGGTTTCGTCCTCAACGATCCAGATATTGCTCCGCTTGTAGCTCTTAATCAATCAGGGAGTATCCCACAAGATACATATCATATAGCGACTAGTGCTTCAAACGACATTCGGGTAACAAATGACAAGACAGGAGAGATTATCGAGGAAATAGCTACCTATGCACGAGCCACCATTGGCTCTATTCAGACGGGATATGTCGACGCTCAGCATATTGTGGTCCGCGGAGTCATTTCGGCAGTAGATATTGCTGCCCAAAATATTTCAAGTTATACACTTCGTGCTACACGAATATTTGTTTCTGATGCAATAGTCTCTCCCGTTATTGAAACAACAGACCTAATTGCCACGGGAACTGCAACTTTAAATGAAATTGCAACAAATACCATTAGACCACAGGAAAATATGATAACTATTGATCTCAATTCTTCGAAATCAAATACTACCAATACTTCGGAGACCGAAGGATCTTTAGCTTCTCTTATCATTAAAGGTCTGGCTAATCGAACAGTTGCCTCAATCGATGCAGCGGGTAATGCAACGTTCGCGGGCACTCTTACTGCTGAGTCTTCAACAATCTCAGGAACATTAGTAGCAAATCAATTAATGGGTAATGAGGCTACTATTTCTGGAACTCTTGTGGCTAAAAATATACAGTCGGAAAATATTTCATCAATAGAGTCGCATGTCGCTTCCCTTGGATCAACTCTTGCAACAAGCAATCAGCAATTTGCGACCAACATCAATTCCGTCCAGCAAGAACTCGCTTTATTGAAAAATACCCCTCTTTCAAACCCTGCCTATTACCAAAATCTGACAGCAACTGATTCATCATTCCTTACCGCAGCTTTCCCTGGCTCACCTAATATAGCCAATCTTACTGTCTCTGGCAATTCTAATCTCTTTAATGTGACAGTCGCCAACTCGCTTATGGTGGGCTCATTATTTGTTGAGAACAATTCAATTCTCTCTCTTGCCTCAGACTTAAAGCTTTCCTCGCTTGGGACAATTACATTATTTGACAATGCTGTCATTATTGCCAAAAATGGGACTATTACTACAAAGGGTGAGCTTGTCGCGGAAGCGGGAGTACAGACAAAAAAACTGGAGATTGTATCAGATGGTGTATCGGTCGCGAGTATTGATGCTTCTGGATCTGCACGGTTTAGCTCACTTGCCTTCAATCAAATTGCTACGTCTTCCGCTGTCATTGCAGACTCAGGAATGAGAACGATAGATAATGAAGTAATTCCTGCAATGCAGACAAATGCAGAAGCTGCTGGGATGGGGGCAATACCGGTTAATGCTTCAGAGGTGGCTATTTATAATAATAAGGTTACAAATGAATCGCTCGTGTATCTTACACCAACGGGGTCTACTTCTGGATACCAGCTCACTGTCGTGAAAAAAGAATCATGCTCTGCTGGTTCACCGAATTCACCATGTGTCCCCTATTTCTCTGTCTCAACCGGTTCTTCAATTCATCCTGAAATACAGTTTAACTGGCTGATTATTAATTAGTTATTTATCAACTTCAGAATTAGAAATTCGAACATAATACAAACATATAATGTATATTATATGTATGGCTCATACTCTGCTGGCTATTCAAGGACAATTAAACTACGACTTTGCCCCGAATCAGCAGGTAATGTATATTACCGACACAACTGAAATAGCTTCATGCACTGCCGCACTATCACAATCTCAAGAACAAAATGCCCTACTTTCTCAAGTACTTATCCAAAGAGCAAGAGAGATTTCTTCAAAAGATGCACTTCTCGCCTATTCTTGGATTGGAATGTTTGCAGTCATCCTTATTTTCGTTTTTATCCTCGTTGCCCAAGCTCTTCATAAAAAAAAAGGTGCAACACCCGAGCCAACTGTATAAAATCCTAAACCATAAATCCCAAATTTTAAACTTCGAATTAATACCTATGTATTTTTTTAACTCTAGGCGAATTCCCCCTTGACACTCCCTTCATTTTCCTCTAGTCTAAATGTATGAGTGCTTCTGTCAAACTGCGCCTTGTCGTTCTTTCTTTTTGTGTGGTTTTTTTGGGAGTACTTACCTGGATTAACTGGTCAACGTTCGTAAAAAAAGTCCAAGCCGTGCAAGGCCAGCTTCAAATAGCAATTGGAGCAGATCAGGTAACAACAATCAACAACAGAACCGTCTATAATTCAGATCTTCTTTTTGGCACTGGAAAAAGCATTCTTAACGTCGCGGGAAATGTAGGTATTGGCACGATCACTCCCTCTCAAGCACTTGAGGTCGTCAGCTCAGGAGGGCTCATTCGACTTAATCGTGTGGGCGGAATATATAACGAACCAAATATTAGCTTCGCTCTTGATAATCAAGAGGTCTCTCAAATCAGAGGATTATCGGGCGGAGGAATTCGTATCACAAATGGAGATTCTTCTGTCGATTGGGCGAGAATAAATGCAACGGGAAATGTCGGCATTGGGGCTGCTCCATCTTCTAATTCAGAATATAAGCTGGAAGTTGGCGGTATTATTAATGCAAGGGGGCTCTATGTAGATGGTGTCCCTTATGTTGGAGGCCTTCCCTCCCAATGGACCACAGTAGGAAATGATATTTATTACAATATAGGCAATGTGGGAGTCGGGACAGCAAGCCCAGCAGCAAAGCTTGATGTTGGTGGCACTACATCAGAAATAAAAAATACGTCCGGAAATATTAGCATTATCCCAAACTCAAACCTTCTCGTTTCTCAGGGAAATGTCGGTATAGGGACCGCAACTCCCGCATTTAAACTTGATGTAAATGGAATAATAAATGCGACATCTCTCTATATTGGAGGCAGCCCCTATGTGGGCTCACAATGGACGACAGTTGGCACAAGCATCTATTATAACGGCGGGAATGTCGGTATCGGGACAGCAGATCCCGCTGAAAAGCTAGAAGTTGGCGGAACATCGGCTACCATTTCCAATACATCGGGAAACATGACGCTCACTCCTGCTACCAATCTTGTCGTCTCACGAGGAAATGTCGGCATTGGAAGTGCAAACCCCACAGCACGGCTTGAAGTGGGTGGCTCCTCTTCCATCATTGCAAATCTGTCGGGAAATCTCACACTTACTCCTGCTGGGAATCTTGTTGTCTCTCAGGGAAATGTCGGTATTGGGACGGCGGCACCAGCATCCAAATTGGATGTGTTTGGGACATTAAGTGTGGGGAATGTCGCTTCGGCGGGCACTGTTGGTAAAGTCCAAATTACTTCAGGAGGCGCATCTCCCATTAATAATCGACTTACATTTGGAACAGATGGAAGTGGTTGGGGGCTTGCAATTGGAAAAAATCAAGGTGGGACAGTAAGCGACATAATGACTATTAAAGATAATGGCTACGTCGGTATCGGGACAACTGCCCCAAGCACCGCTTTGCAAGTAAATGGCACCATAAAAGCGACAAAGCTTGATAGTGCAGGTGGAGAATATATTGGAATTTATTTGAGTCAATGTGCTGGTGGTCCGTGTGGAAGCAATCACGCGCTTAATACCTGGACGGACGCAGGTGGCTCTGGATATAGCTGGACAGTCCATATGAACACCGCGCCAGATAATTTTACTCATAACGGACAAGGAAAAATTACCATCGCAAAGGCGGGGCTTTACCAGATCCAAATGCAGGCAATGTTTATCCCAACTTCCGCCACGGCATTTGGAGAAATTATCTGCCCCTATATTAATGGAGCTCCAAACTGCCCGCTTAACTATGGATATCAGCACAGATATGTCACTGCCGGATGGTGGAATCAACCGTTCTTTATCTCCACATTTCAGCTTGGAGCTGGAGCGACAGTCTCCTGGGGATATCACCCCATTGTAACTATGAGTTATTGGGCACATGATGGCTACACAAATATTTCAGTTACCCGTATACAATAGTATGGGAAAGACAATCAATGGCAAAATTGGAATTTACATAACGGTCGTTGCTCTGGTCTTTTTATTTGGATTTATGACTCCAGGGATACTGAATCGATCCGTTTCTCCCCATGTCCTTCAAATTACCCTCCCCGTCTATTCTCTTATTGGGGTCGTTAATACTATTAATGGCACAACCATTTCGCTTGATTTCTATCCTACTTCATTTGCCCAACCAGGGAAAGATAGGGCTGTCATCTCCTATAGAGCAACTTTTGATGAGAGCATACCAGTAACCTATATTGCTAATTACACCGATTTCGATGTTACAAAAAATATAAATACAAAAGCTACGGTCGCAGATCTTATAAAAGGCCAAAAAATAATGGTGTCTTCTACAAAAGATCTGCGCATGCTTACTCAAAATGAGTTTACAGCGACATCAATACAAATTCTTCCTCCTTCTTATCAAATCAGCGGGATTATTACTAAAATCAGTGGCAAGATAGTCACGATAAATGGACATGCAATCGATCCTATGCTTCCGGCTCCGCTGCAAGAAATGACAGCTCAATCATCTGATCAAAAAATATATACCGTAGAAGTAACACCTAATTCAGAGATTATTCTTTCAACTGTTGCTTTTGAAAAACTGTCCCTTAAGGATCTCAAACAAAATATGAAAGTAACGGTATCGACAAACCAAGACGCATTTCAATCGCAAGAGCTCTCTGCACTCCGAATAAATGTGTATCAAAATGAGATACCTGTGGCAAATCCATTGTTAAACAAGCCAGCGTCCGGTTCGGCTGATTTTCTACTGTCTCCTGTGCTCCCAACGATCATTCTTCCCTCTCCAAAATCAGCATCTTCAACTCCTTGATTTGGCATTCCTTTTTGCTCTTCTTTTGCATTGACATTCCCCTCAAAAACGACTATTCTGAATGTATGAATGGCGTGGTGGCGAATAAGAAAATTATCGTTGCCTTTTTAGTGGGTATTTTTGGTATTTCTCTCCTTACATTTGGCCTCCTTGGGCAAAAAAAGAAAACAACAAAACGTGTGCCGCTCACGTTCCAAAAACAGTTTATTGGCCCGTTTGCATACACGGGAGAAGTGCCGGGCGTTCTCAAAGCATCGTTTGGCAATGATGCAGAGCAAGGAATTGTAGAAATTGGCAGAGAAAAAGCAAAGCTCACATTCCTCCTCCCTATTGCTCAATCATCTATTGTCGCTGAAGGAGGATTTTTCAATCCTACAGGCGTACAATTTAGCACACCAGAAAAGACTATTGAGGTAAAATACTCTCTCGTTGATACCGGGCTTAAAGAAGAAATTGTATTAAACAAAATTCCAAAAGAAAATACCTTCCCGAGCACTCTTAAGACTGAGGGGCTTGTCATCAAACTATCCTCTGAGGGAATTCCTGTTTTTTATGATACAAATAATGTCTATCAGTTTCATTTTGAACGTCCATATGTGAAAGATGCAGCAGGAACTGTGAGCTACGGAGTAAAATATCGGATTGCGAAGGAAAATGGAAAGGAACAGACCCAGCCTCTTGAGACGGAAAAAGGGGTAACAAAACAAAAGCTCCTTACTGAATCTTTTTCTGTCAATCCACAAGATGGAAAGCCTCATACAAATATATTTGTTGTCGAAATAGATCCTGACTGGCTCCATGATCCAAAACGTGTTCTTCCTATTACGATCGATCCAACTGTCGTGCGGAATACAACTGCTCAATTTGCTACGGGAACGTTTAATCGGACAACGGATGCGGGAAGTGGAGCTTCTCCATCACTTGAAAGCTACTATCAGGAGCTTGCCTCTGATCAATATACCGTGGGCCTTTGGCACATGAATGAAGCAAGTGGAAATGTACTAGACTCATCAGGAAATGGCAACACAGGAACGCCAACGGGGACAACCGCTGTTACTGGAAGGATGGGTAATGCAAGAAGTTTTAATGGGAGTAGTGACTCGATAAGCATGGGGACACCTTCAAATTTAATAGATATAACTCAGGCAATTACACTTGAAGCTTGGATAAAACGAGGTGCACCAGCGACCGTAGGACACATTGTTGGCGCATACGGCACACCAAACTCAGGATATAATCTAACTTTTGGAGTAGGAGACGCCAACAACGATAAAATTTGTTTTACCATACAAGGTGTTTCAAATTACTGCACCTCAAAAACATATCCCGATATCACACAATGGCATCATATTGCCGTTACTTATGATAGGTCTATCATAAACATCTATGTTGATGGAGTGATTGTCGAGACCTTTCCTCAAACGGTAGCTCTTACCGTATCAGCCAGTGGTACATTTCAAATTGGCCGCCGTGCTTTTGGTGGATATGCACCATTTAATGGGGTCATTGATGAAGTCCGTGTTTCAAATATTGCTCGTACGACCGAAGAGATCAAACTTGCCGCTTCTCGCCGTTCGTACGGAATATACACTTCTAGTATTATAGATTTCAATATCCCCATTATTACATGGAATGCTCTTTCTTGGACAGAGCTTGGAGCACGTACAGGAGACGGAGAAACCGTTGCCTCTTCCTCAGGCCTTGTTGCCCAATGGAATTTTAATGAGACAAGTGGAACTATTGCTGCAAATAGTGCAGGGGCTTGTGGTGTTGGCTGCAATGGCGCATTGACAAGTTTTGCAAATACGAGCGGCCAAGATGTTGTAGCTACGTCTGGGTGGACTGCAAATAATAAAAGATGGGGAGCGGGAGCTTTGATGTATAACGGATTGAGTACTTACGTGAATATAGGCAACAATACAAGTCTTCAAGGGCTTTCTTCTCTCAGTGTTGAGTCTTGGATTAATGCCAATTCTTTCTCTACGAATTGGGGTATTGTTAATAAACATCGAGGAGGTTTTATCAATGGAACATGGACGTTAAGAGATGGAAGTACAGACCTATCAAAAATACTTTTTATTACCTATGGAGCCAGTTGCACAAGCCATACCATTTATATAAATGGCAAACTTGAAGGAGCGGGGGCAACTCAAGCGGTGAGCACTCAACCGCTAAAGGTGGGCACATGGTATCATGTTGTGGCTACTGCATCGGGATGTTCTGGACTTGGAACAAATAGCTATAATGCCGGCATCGGATATCTCGAACTCAATAATGCAGCAGGTGTTCCCTCACTGTTTTTTAACGGCACTATTGATTCCACTCGTATCTACTCACGAGCCCTTTCCGCTTCTGAAGTCCTGAGCAACTACAATGTCGGGAATGTAAAACTTCAAACACGTGTTGGTGCAACCGCCAACCCAGACGATGGGACATGGGAAGATTGGAAGCCCGCAACAAGCGAAGCACAAATAGCAAACATGGATAGCGATTCAACAAATTGGGCGTTAATGGCACTCGTTGACGGCACCCAAACAAATCCAGGAACATCTTGTACCGATATTTTAAATAAAAATCCTAGTGCTACGAGCGGAAATTATTGGATAAAACCTCCCGGTGCTGATACCGCATTCCAAGTGCAGTGTGATATGACGACAGATGGCGGTGGGTGGACGCTTGTTCTCAATCATCCTCTTACTGCCGGTATTTCTGCTGTTACAGGGTGGACAACGGGGAATCAAGTGGGAACATCGGCTGATTTTACTAATAATGCTCTCAAATGGAAACTTTCAGATGCAATGATTAATACGATGAAGGCATATGGATATAGAGGAACGGGATCTTATGGCACTTGTTATGGTGGCACTTGTAGTGGATCTCGCACTTTTTATTGGAGAGGGTCTTGTTTTCTCAGTATGACTTCTGCAGCCACAGGAGCTTGTTCAAAAGCCTTCGATGATTATACATTCAAATCTTCATTAGGTACTACAGATGCAGTAGCATCCCATCGAGGGCTGTGCGCAAATAATTATACGACCGCTGTGTACGGCGGCTGTATTGGACATTCTGGCGACTATATTTGGTCTGGGCCTTTTACAGTAAGTCAAGTTCATGCGTTTACCGGAAGAGCCAATGAACAATCTGGTTGGCAGATATGGGTCAAAGATAAAACTCCAAATAAATTAGTGACGTTGTCAAATGATACTGCCACAAAAGCCGAAGGTACTGGCAGTCTTAAGATTCAAACAGGGATCACTCAAGCGGACTCAGATACTGTGGGGCTCTGGCATCTTGAAGAGACGTCTGGCCAAGCTGTCACAAAAATTCCTGACGGCACTACTCCTGGAGCCGCAGCTAAAAGCTGTCAATCGCTTAAACTTAATGGATTTAATACAGACGGAGCTTATTGGATAGATCCTGATGGTCCAAATACAGGCAACGCCCCTTCACGCGCATATTGTGATATGACTAATCATGGCGGAGGATGGACTCTTGCTATGAATCTTCAGACAAGTGATGGGGCAACGCGCCATTATGATGACACTACCTTTTGGGCTGGAACTACACTGTATGGAAGTGCAGACTCCCCTTTTATGGCAGATACTAAGACTACTTCTTTTAGTCAGCTCGCTGCGACTGATCTTATGATGGAAGCACACAATGATGGATCTCAAATGGGAACAGCCACGTATTCACTCATTGGTTCCGCAACAGGAAAAACGCTCTATTGGATGTTTAACAATCTTGCAAATACTACTATTACGGGAGCAAGAGTAGCGAATACTGGTGCAGTTGGGGCTCTGGGACGAGGAGCAAATGCAGGTGAGGCTTTTATAGACAACCCTCAAGCTATCATAATCAACTCCACCTATCAGCCATTTGATGCAACAAATGTTACACGTCTGGGGACTAATTATGCATCCTCATGTAGTGTAATTGGCTGTGGTGGACATAGCTTTGGAGGATGGGGTGGACGACACTTTAGAGGTGGATGGGGCGCCTATTATGAAGGAGCAGCGATCAATTCATACTGTAGTACTCAAGGCGGCTTTGGGACAAACGGATATGCATACAATGGAAATAATGCATTTGATGGTAGTACTACCGGTTGTGGTGCTGAAACGACAAAACTTCGTGATGTTGATATGGCTGTATTTACAAGAAATAGTACTGATACTGCCGATGCTTCTCGCGTGATAAGTGACTATCTTCTGAAAGATAGCAGTGGCTTTTCATCACTCCCGACAGGAGGCGAAATATCCTACTCAGGTGGATATACCATCCATACATTTAGAAGTAATGGAACATTCACTCCCAATAGGAACATGAACGTAGAGGTGCTTGTTGTAGGAGGCGGAGGTGGTGGAGGAATGGATATGGGTGGAGGCGGCGGTGGAGGAGGAGTCGTATCGAGCAATTCATATACTGTCACTGCTAACACTCCTATCAATGCGACTATTGGAGCGGGAGGAGCTGGCGGCCCTGCAGGACAAGTCAATCCACCTGGTGCTCATCAATATACTTTGTCAGCAAAGGCTGGTAAAAATTCTGTCTTTGGCTCACTGACGGCGCTTGGCGGAGGATATGGCGGAAGCTCCTATCAAGACTATACTCCAAATAATGCATTAGGAGGTGCGGGAAGCTCTGGAGGAGGAGCCTCTGGATATACGCCATCAAGAGTGGTAGCCGGCGGAGCAACGCTTGGTGGCCAAGGCTATAAAGGGGGAAATAGTTACGGAAATGGTGCCTATTGTGCTGGTGGAGGAGGAGGCGCGGGAGGAGCTGGTACGAACGGAACTGTTCCAAATGGAGGACCAGGTGTGGTAAACGCAATATTAGGTACATCATATTATTGGGGCGGTGGAGGAGGCGGAAATAATCATAACGTTGGAGCTCCTGGAAATGGTGGATTAGGCGGAGGTGGTGGAGGGACGCAATATACCGGTGTAGGAGGCACTGCAGGAACGGGAGGATATACCGTAGGACAAGCGGGAGGGACTGGAGCTTCAAATGCACCTGGTGCACCTGGAGGGAATGGTGGTGTAAACACAGGGGGTGGAGGTGGAGGAGGAACACATTATAATAACGGTAATCAAGGAGGAGATGGAGGCTCTGGTATTGTTGTCGTCCGCTATCCAACAATTTCTTCAAGTACAAAAACATATACTCATATTGCCCCCATAGGGACCACTCCAATTAATGGTGTAGTTGGCAAAGGGAGACGATTTGTATCTGGCGACGTTCTTACCATCCCAAGCAATGCAGCTACGGATATTACAGGAAGCATAAGTGTCGGTCTTTGGTTTAGAAGAACAGGTGGCCATGTCCCCAGTCTTATTGGCAAGGGTACGAATAACAACTATTCATATCGATTATTAGCTACCAATGCTCGATCAGGGCCATCTACAAATAACTGGCTTGGTGGCGGCATCACATGGGGAATAAACTCGTCATATTGGAATATGCAAACAAATTATATTATGTGTTCTACAGTCTATCCCGCTACAAAAGACCCCTGTCCTGATAAATGGACCCATGCAGTAGGAACATATGATATAGGAGATAATTCTGTAAAACTATATGTGGATGGTGTATTGGTTTCTTCAGGCACTGCTTCAGGCCCACCGCTATCAAATACCGCCCCTGTCGAAATAGGGCTGGGAAGATATGATGGTAATCTCTTCTATTTTACAGGAGATATGGACGAAATTTTTATTAAAAAATATCCCATGTCAGCAGAAGAAGTAGCGGAGATGTATCGCATGGGTCGAGATAATCAAATCACGAAAACATTTATTACTCCTATTGATCTATCAACAAAATCTTCTCTCCCCTTTTCAATCGCTGCTGATCGGCCTGGGACATATCTTTCAGCAACACTCGGTAAAAGTGCATTTGCCAATTATGAACCAGATACAAGCACTGTTGGATTATGGCATTTGGATGAAAATGCATCTTTCCCAAAGAGTTGCTCATCTCTTTATGCAAGTGGCGTGAGAACCTCAGGTATGTATCGAGTCGATCCTGATGGAAACGGACCTCTTGCGCCCGTACAAGTGTATTGTGATATGGTAAATGATGGTGGTGGTTGGACGTTGGTACTAAATAGTTCTACCGGATCTGTCACTCCTCCCAAACCATCTTGGGCACAGGTAGTAAGCAGTAATACTGTCACTGGAACGTATGGAACAAATCTTGATGCATTTGATCAATTTTTAGGTGTCGGCTATTGGAATGCACTTGGAAATCAAATGCGACTTATGCAGGGATCTAATTCGAATACTATTGCCCACAAAGCTACATATAGTTTCTCCCTCAATGCAGATAATAACTACTCGATAGCTATGTCTAATCAAAATGTGCTAGTAAATACAGGGGGAACCGCCTCTTCAGGAATGTATGACTATTCCGCCGCAAATAACTTTCAACTTACAACTTTTGATGCAGACCACGATGTATACGGTTCAAACTGTGCAAATTCATATGGAAATACTGCATGGTGGTATGGTGCATGTTGGAGTGGTAATTTTTGGGGAGGTGGAGATGGTGGTGGATATCAAAATGCGCCATTCTGGACTAGCTCTACTTCTGAGTACTTTTCATGGGGTGGAATATGGATTAGAGATTCAAATGTAACTCCAGATTATTCTCTAAAAGATTCAAGTGGTGGGAATAATGGTCTTATCCAAGGAGCCATCTCTGCCCAAGGAAAAGTAGGCAAAGCAAGATATTTTAATGGCTCTACTTCTGACTATATTGCGATCAATGATAATGCATCTCTTGACATTACGGGAAACTTTACTCTCTCAGCTTGGGTAAATAAGACTGCCGCAACTACTGCACAGGTCATTTCAAAATGGGCGGGCGCCTCAACTGGCGGATATGCTTTACTGACCGGTAGTACTGGCGAAATTTATTGCCGCACCGATAGTGGTAGTGGCTATGTTGATTCGTATAGCCCATACAACCAAGGCCTTGTCTCAGGAAGTGGATGGCACCATATTGCTGCCGTCCGTTCAGGAAGTTCATGTCGAGTATATATTGATGGAGTCGATAAAACAAATGCAGCCGCCGCACACACAACAGTAGCTGCAAATAGCAAAAATCTCACTATTGGGGCTTCTGCAGGGAATGGTGAATATTTTACCGGGTTGATTGACGAAGCTCGTGTTGATGCCGTCGCCCGCACTCCCGATGAGATCCGCCAAGCATATGAGGTGGGAATTCGTACTCATCAGGTGACAATTGATTTTGGAGCAGATCTTGATGCGAGCAATATCATAACAAACGCATCCGACTTAAGCTTTACGGTGGATGCAACTCACTATGGCCTAAAAGCTATGGGAAGCAACATTTATGGAGGAGATAAGATTATCGTCCGTGAAAATAGCAATGGGACAGAGTATGTAGCTCAAGGATCTGTAAGCTCTGTTGTCGTTGCCACAGGGGCCATCACTGTCTCCTCATGGGATGTTGGCTCCACCTTTCCATCAGGTGGATTTTCAGCCAATGCATCAGTATTTAAATGGCAAAAAGAATATTTTGATATTACCGGCTCCCTTGCTTCTCATCGAAATATGGTGGATCGACTCACCTTGCGTCTTACCAATGGGAATGAAGGACGTACTGTCTGGCTTGATGATTTCAGATCTGCAGAAAACTACCTTACTCCACCAAGTGGAAGTGCCATTTTCTCAAGTGTTGGGAATAGATATTTCCAATATCGTTCAATATTCTCATCTTCAGATTCACTTGTATCACCAGCGCTTTCAAGTGTTACGGCAGATTATATTGTCAACATAGCTCCCTATACACCTGCGCTTATCGCGCCAGTTGACACTGCCACGGGCCAGGATCTCACCCCAATTTTTACGATGTCAACGACTGATTATGAAGGGGATTATGTCCAATACAAACTCCAGATTGCAACAGATGTTGGGTTTACCCAAAACGTACAGACATTTGATCAAACATCATCTCAAACCGGCTGGACAAACCAAGATACTCAATCGGGCACAGCATATCTCTCTGGATCTCAAGCAACCTATACTGCGCAATCAAACCTTCTCTTTGGTACTACGTATTATGTACGAGTGTATGCAACGGATCTCGGGGGGTCGCTTGAATGGAGCGTTGTCTCCCCTACAACATCGTTTACCGTAAAGACAATAAATGCACCAACAAATTGTTATGTAACCGCCACTTCAGACACGGGACCTGCCACTATAATTTGGACAGATAATTCTTTTTTTGAGGATAATTATCAGGTAGAACAGTCGATAAATAGCGGAGCATACTCTGTAGTAGATACAGTAGCAAGAAATACCACCTCTTCTGTCCAGACAGTTGGCCTCAATACCTATCAGTATCGCATTCGTACTATTGCCTCAAATCAATATTCTCCCTACTGCACGACAAATCCTATTGTTTTTCCTTTGGGTAGTATGAAATTTCAAGGGATAAAGTTTAATGGGATTAGAGTAAGATGATACGTTGACATTCCCCTCAAAAACGACTAATCTTATCATATGAAAAGCGAGATATCGCAAAAGAAAGTCATACGAGCTTCTTTTATAGCCCTCCTTGTCTTGTTACTCTTGGGAGTTGGGGTTTTTATATATATAAAAAAGATAAAAGAATACAAGGTTGTATTGCAAAATGATAGGAATGCTCGTGCAGTATCATTAAAAACAGGGGAATTTTTAGTACATATTACAGAGGAGGGATTTTCTCCAAAAAAACTCATTCTTTATAAGGGGGATAATAAAATCATCATCTTCCGAAATACAAGTATGGACACAGTGGAACTTGCCTCTGCCTATCCAAATTTTTCTTCCCCCAAACTTTCTCCAAGAAGTGAATATTCATTTGTACTTACCGATTTGGGGCTCTGGAACGTTAATATAAAAGGAAGTCCTCAAAAAAATATTAACATTATTTTAAAAAAATGAGGAAAAAACTTCTGAGCATTATTGCATTTGTAACAATAGGTGCTCAGGTGCTCTCTTCTCCCCTTTTTGTATTACAAACACTTGCTCTTTCCATTGCCGATACATACACAGATGCAAGTAAAATCAATGCTGGTGCATCATCCAACTATCAAATAACAGGAGGGCAAGCAAAGCTTGCAACTCTTTCAGCAACTGGCGGAGCTACTTCTACTTTTATTGGAAATGTTTTGGCTACTGGGGGAACCTCTATCACCTATGCAGGAGGATATACCATCCATACATTCCTCAATAGTGGAACCTTTACACCAAGTACAAATATGAATGTTGAAGTTTTGGTTATTGGTGGCGGAGGTGGAGGAGGAAATACTGGTGGAGGTGGAGGTGGAGGTGGATATCAATACAACGCATCAGTACCAGTGAGCGTTAGTGCCTACCCAGTCACCGTTGGCGCAGGTGGAGCTGGTGGCTCAACACCTGGAGCTGGAGGATTAAATGGAGGCAACTCA
>Ga0194063_10000073_pt1 | contig 71747 bp, 75 predicted proteins | sample SepL3720m_MetaG_FD_155459 | JGI IMG/M metagenome (GOLD analysis project Ga0194063, IMG submission 155459) | Anoxic zone freshwater microbial communities from boreal shield lake in IISD Experimental Lakes Area, Ontario, Canada - Sep2016-L373-20m | ecosystem: Environmental > Aquatic > Freshwater... | reverse complement strand
ACCAAGCCCGTGCCGAACTGGCGCGACGCCCTAAACCGGTTCGCCATCGAGTTTGCCGACCGCATGCCAACCTCCCACTAACACCTAATCAGCGGATCTGAACTTACACAAAATTTTTGACACGCCCAAGCCATGAGCGGCCATTTTGTGTGAAATCCGTGTGGAATCCGGGGATTCTGTCGCGGATTTCGAGTGGATTTGAATCCTGACAGAATCACGCCGTTGCCCGGAATCCGGGAGTCGGCATGTCTGGTCAGGTTCTTGTCCATCCGCCACACATCTGCCAGATCGGTGAGTCGGATCAAGGTCTAATTATCTGGCCATCAAATTCACTGCATCTTCCACATGGATTGAGCGACGTCATCGCTGAAATCAACTACGGACGTCCTGAATCCCAACGCCCACTATCGTCGTAGGACGACGGGGATTTATGACATGAATCGACCATAAAGGCCACGAATGCGAGAAGAGCGGCGCATTTGATGGCATCGATTAGTGATCTTTCGACAGTTTGTCCGCAGTGACGGTTATAGCCGAAGGCACCGATGAATCCGCAGATTGCCAGCGTGGTGACAATAGTCATTAAATTTTAACAAGTGATGTAGTTATTTCTGCCATACGCCATAGCCTTGGGAGCGGAGAAGCTTTGCATGGCCAATCTCCATTGCCACCGCATCGGCATGATTGAGAAGCGGAATCGACTCGAACTTTTCCAACTCCAGATGGATGCCGAAGTTTGTGACATATGAACAGGCCTTATGTCCGCTCTTGTGTTGGGCAAGGCGCTCATCGGGCGATTTTCCTGTCATACCCACGTAGTAGCATGGCTTGCCGATTTGGTAATTGGGATTAGCTTTGATAAATCGCTTTTTTTCAGCGACACCGCTATCGAGGAGAACTACGTAAATTCGATACCTGGGTTCATCCGAATCCAGACGCAAACGCTCTCGAAATTTGCCCGCGTCCACGATTATACCGTCTCCGCAGGCGATCAAGCTGAGTCGGTCTCCCTGTATGCGGAACACTGCATTCTGGCCATATCGACGCCCGGTCTCAAGGGCTTCATCCTCCTCAAGACCAGCCACTGCAAATGAGGCCTCACGGTGTTTCCAATCGGGTGAGATCCCAACGATACGGGCCTTCCAATATTTTTTGCGGCTGAACTCTTGGCGCAGTTTTTTGATCGCATCGTCATCGCCTTTCATGTCCCCAGATGAGTATGGATTACCCGCCGTAATAATCCAAAAATTCTCCGGCCACTCTACGTCTTTGCACTTCGGGATGAAGAGCGTCTCTTGGTATTCGGGAAGGATTTCTGTTTTATGGTTTTGCATTGTCATCAATTCCTTTTTTCGAACAGACCGACATCAAAAACTATGAACCAACCGGCTGTGCTCTAAGTTATACCTTAGCCATTTTTCCTGCTGACAGATCTAATGCCTATGAATTGGTAATGACTACATTTACAAAAGCAGCCATGATTGAGAGTGAATAGGTTGGCGCGTCGGATGAATTCGACCACTGTCATGACGGCGCGTTGTCAGGGTTGCCTGAAAAGAGCTCTCCGTCACCGGATTCTACCGGCGATTCGTCAGGAGTCTTTTGGGAGCTTTTTTTACGCGTGGCCAGCTTCCTCGTGGCGGGAGCCGGCTGAGCTGGGGAAGGATCCGGCCGCTCCGGCTTTGCGGCAGTTTCATTCGGTGAAGCTGGCGGCATTGATTCCGGAGATGGCATCTGGTCCGTTTTGTCGATAGGCAAGGAAGATGTCAATATTGCTGCGGCTTCTGGCTCTCCGCACTCTGAAGGAGGGGCGAATTCTACGCATTCCTTTAACTCCGAATCAGGGCTATTCGTCTCACTATTTAGATCCTCCGCAGCGAATTGCTCTGGTTCGGGTGCCGTCCTTTTATCTTCTTGGCCGCTACTTTGGTGGGTGGTCTCGTTGTCCGCAGGAAGGTCCAATTTAGGATCAGGCACCCTTTCAAGCCTCAGAAGAGTGGTCTTTCTTACAGACCATCGTTTTGCCCCAAATGGATGGGGTGCATCAAGGCTCCCATAGTAAGATCCCGCGAATGAACTAAACCCTGCACTGAATCCTAACATCCAGAGTGCTTCCAACACAAACCTAGCGTCCAGGATCCCTGCGAGCTCCCTGCAATCGGCCTCCAGTGCCTTTAAATCGATTCCCTGCACTCTAAGTGAAAGTTCACGCCAATGCAGAAAAATGCCGAGACTGACAGCGGATACGGGGAGTTTCCAGAAGTCATCGATCGAATCGAGTGCCTTGATCAGCTCCAGATCTCCATAGATTTTTCGGAAGCCCGAAACCTTCTCCCACTTAGGGTCTCCCCATACGGAAAGCTTAGCTAGTGGAGGATTCAAGTGTTTGGGATCTGACAAGGTATCTCTCAGAATCTTCCTCAAGTCTCTCAGACCGGAAACCGGCTCAAGTGCGGCAGGTGCGTGCCGAGTGTATCCGAGCGCCTTTTGAACCAAGGCAACTCCCTCATTGTTGCCATCTACAATGTTCCTGAGCTTTGCAATATCACTAAGATTGTAATTGGCAATGAGGACTTCAATGAGCGCCTCGCCACCTTGGATCTTGTTGAGGATATCTCTTTGGGTGAAGCGCTCTTCGACCAGTCCATCAAATACTGGCTCCAACAGCGTCACTTCGCCGTTGAAGCGCCCACTGAGAATCTCGCGACTTCTCCCGGTAAGGGGAATCACGCCGGAGCATTCTTTGGCCATAAAGCATGCCTTAGATGCCTCAAGTGGTTCGTAAGAGTTAGTCCCGCTAGACCCAGAGGACACACTGCTAAAACAGGCGATAACTACCGAGAGTTCTGCATCCGGCATGAAATCAGGGAGTGTCGCAGCCACTTGGCAAAGGACCTCCGGGCGCGACAGACCGCCTTTTTCAGCCGAAGCAATTACGATTCTGGAACGATCTACCGAAATGTATCCCGAATCATGGAGGGATTGAAATTCATCAATAAATAAAGGGACAAGATAAGTAACTGGTTTCATTATTTTCAGTAGTAATCGGCGTTGTTTTGACTTGCGCCTCCAGCTGCTGACGCCGCGCCGACAGGCATTTTTTCCAAAAGATTTTGTGGCATGCTCGCTACAAACGGATGCGGCCTTTGCCCTGTATAACTGATGAATAAATTCCGGCGACTTCGAGTGGCGGCGACATAGAAAAGTCGTCGTTCCATCGGCTCATCATTACGATTAAAAATTGAGACGTCTTCGTCGAGTCCAGGCAGGAAGACCGTTTCAAAATCGAGACCTTTTGAACTGTGATAGGTCATGACGTAAACTATTCTTTCTCTGTCGGAATCAATTAGGCTGCCATGGCCATTACCAAGATACCGAAGAATCACACCATTAGAAGCAAGGTGTTTGTTGCACTCTTCATAGTCATTTTTTTTACCTCTCTCTCCTATAAAAGAAGGGTTGGCAACATGCGCCTCCTTGCAGACGAAGGCAATAAAATCCTGAACAAGTCGATGCTTCGATAAGAGGATGCAAACGGGATCCCCAGCTCTGGTGAAGCGCTGGGCATTTTGCCATACCCAACGCATCTCGTCTTCGTGTTTACTGGCATTCGCGAGCGTGATTTTTACGTCTGCTGTTGGTTTGCCCTGCCTTGCCGAGTGAACCTTGGAATTAGGCAGGATCGTGGCGACAATTTTTCTTAGCTTCTCTGTGAGACGATGGACAATAGATAAAGAATGAATGGAGGGGCTTGTGCTGGCTTGGATGAATTCTGGAGAAACCCTTTGCTCGTAAATCGATTGCTCCTCGTCACCGGCCATGATGAGCTTTGAGCAACTGCTCTGAAGAAGAGTTAGAATGTAGGGCTCAAGATCTTGAACCTCATCGACGAAAATGTAGTCATACCTTCTAGGCATCGACTTGAACTCGTGGTAGGTCATTACCGGAATGTGCCGGGAGTTTTCCGGCAAGCCGGACTGCAGCATGTCCTTGAGAGAATGAGTGAACGCTATCACACACGCAGTGGCCTGCGGATTCGTTATCAAGGTTTCCCGTAATGAATGAATAAGAAGAATGCTCTTCCCTGATCCGGCAAAGCCCCTGATCCAATGGGAGCTTTCAAATTTAAGCAGATTATCGAGAACAATACGTTGATCAGGATCAAGTTTATTTATGGTCACCATCCAGTTCATGATTTCAGCGTGTTAGAGTTTCGTTTTTGATTGAAACGGCTAGGAATTCCTCGGCGTAGAGTCTGATCTTCTTCGAGACTGTTGATTCGTATTTTCCGAGTTCTGTCAGAAATTCCTCATCATTCAAAAACGTGGCAAGCCGCTTAGCACGCCCAAGATCATTCGATTCAAGACTGCCATGATTGAGCATTTCCCGGAATAGTTCATTCGCCTCTCGTAGCATTTCCCGGCCACGCTCCTTCTTGTTTCTCGTCAGGAGCCGGTCTCCCAGGGCTGCCATTACCACTGGATTCCGATCCGACAGTTGATTGGCTTCTTCAAACAGCTCCATTGCTCGTTCGTCGTTGCGGGACCTCTCCATCGACAGCGCAAGGTTGAAAGCTGAAACCCATGTTGGTTCACGGGAATGAGCTTTTTCCGCCCATTGATCGCTTAGCTTATACTTGCCGCAACATGAATACTGATAGCAAATTTGTGAGGCGTTGGGTCCCGTCAAATGTTTCGGGTCGATCCGCTCCAACGATTCGAGCGACTCAGCGGCTTCCAAATGAGCACCTGATTTCGCGCAAGCGTCCGCAAATGCCTTTAATGCCGCCGCAGTGGGCCTTCCTCCATTCTTGACAATCGACTCGTTGAGTTTTTGCCGCGCTATCAGGCGCTTTGTTTCTTCGGGAGACAATTCCCCGTTCGAAAGGGGATTGATGAGCGCCCCTTGCGCCATCGTATTTCCCAGCTTCGCGGTGATGTTAAGGAGTTTGTTTTGATCAAGGAATGCGCTGATGGTAATCCTGTCACCTCCTTGGAAGGGTGATTCTTCTGGTGCTTTCAATTCAAGAATGTGCAGAATCTTGGTTGCAGTGGAAACGCAGATCGGCAGTTCCACCTTCTCCTGATTGTTGTTCGGAACGATGAGGGAATCGGTAAATAGGACTTCCGGTGTAGGAATTGGTGTTCCCGCAGGAATGACCGGATGCAGGGCATTACCCGCAGTAAGAATGTAAATGGTCTCACTGGTGATCGGGCGAATGAACTGCATTTCGAGACCATTCCATGTTAGAGAGTGCAAAGCAGCTCCACGGGAAACCGGGCTGCGTATGTCGGCTCCAATTTGACACTCAACATGGCGACCAAAATAGGAACGTATGGCATCCTGAACCAGAGGGTTCTGGGCACTGCCGCCGATAAAGAGAACCATGTCTAGCTGATCCTTCTGCAGCCCGGCCTTTGCCAGAGCACTCTCAATAGGTTCAAAAAGACAGATCGCTTCTGACTCATCCGCGACGGCTTTCATGGAGAGAAAAGAATCCATAATATCATAAAATTCCTTTAGACTGATGGAAGGCTCAGCAAGATGCAGGCTGTAGTCGCGAATCTTGATTGTTGGAATAGTGGCCACTTTCACTCTTTCTTCGGAGTTTCGATAGATCGAAACATCGCCCCCTTGAGCACGTGAGGCAATCAGTTTGCTGCATTGGACCTTGAGCTCCTCACCCACGGTTTGCAGACGTGGTAGAATGCCTTGCTCGAACTCTACGGAACGAATGTGATCGTCATCTCCAAGGCTTGCGCGTCGCATGGCCGGCCAGAGTATTTTTCGAGCAATTTGGCGGTCGATATTATCGCCACCCAATGCGCGAAACTGGGAAATCGCGAGATTTCGTGAAACCAATTTTTCGCCGACGCATCCCACATTGAGAATTGAAATATCACAGGTGCCTGCTCCGAAGTCGAATACCAGCGCGTTTCTTTTCTGATCCTGGTAGGACTTCAACACACCATCACCATTGGCAAGGCTATCCAGCAGGTAGCTGATGAAGGCAGCATTTGGTTCGTCGATGATGCTGCTGTCTTCCACATTGATGCCAGCGCGCTTCATCACACTGCACAGATCCAGTCGCTGATTGGCTTCGAATGAAGCCGGCACGCTGACGGCATAGCGGATTTCCGTGGGTAGTCCTTGGTCCGCAACCCATTGCTCGATGTGCTTTTTCAGGTAATCAAAGAAAGTTGTGGCGACATCCTGAGGTCTCCGGAGATCCGGTGTTCCATCTTTCCCATTGAGCTTGGAGCGAACATATTTTGGACCTTGGTCGATGCCCAACTCCATCTTGAACGAGAACCAGACATTTTCGTCCCTTGAGCATTCGGGCTTGAGCTCGGCAGCGCCTTGACCAATCAACAGCCGACCGTCATGCCATGCAATACAGCTTGGAAGAAGGTGATCCTCGATCGTGCGGCCCATTCTGTCCATTTGGGGTATCGGAATTGGCTCAGTAGCGAGTATGCCCTTAACCGGATCGATAAAGACCCGGCTTGCGATTGTCGTTGATGTTCCAAAATCGATTCCAACGAAAGTCGTAAGAGAAAGAGCAGCCTCCAACTCCTCTTGAATTTCACCGTCACAGGCAAGAACGCCGAGAGGAATACCAGAGTCCTCGCGCGGAGCGATTGGGCGGTCTTGGAAACTTCTCTGAGGCGGAGCTTCACTCTCTGGTGTCTTAGGCGGCACGGGTGGCGCATCGCCTCCGGACATGATTCGAGTGATTACCTGCAAGTCTTGATCCAGTGATGTGATGAAGTCATCCGTCGTGGCGAGAAGCTGGCTGAGCTTTTTGATGCTGAGTAAGGCCGAAAGAGAATCCTCCAGATTAAGCGTGGTTTCAGCTCCCAGATGAGAGAGCGTGTTCCGTAAGTTGATCAATGTGTCACACTGGAGCGCTCCTACCCGTTGCTGGTCGTCGATTTCCTTCTTTTCGCAAATGGGCCGCCAGTTGTGCTTCAAAACACCGCATAACGAGACCAAATCGAGTTTTCCAAGGTCACGAATGGTGCCGGAACGAATCCGGCTTGACTGCGAGCCTTTGAGCCTGGGAATGCTCCGGACTAGTAGTGTCCACCAGTCAGAACCCTCCACGCAAATCTTTGGGAGGACTTCACCAAGAAAACCGCATAGGTATCCTTGAAACTCTTTCAGATGCTTCTCGATGGCGAGGGATGTTGTTTTGTTGTCAGTCATGGCGGATAGTGGTTTTAGGTATTTCCGTGTATTTTTTAATTGGTTATTATTGGAATCACCATCCCAGCGAGAGTAATTCCTTCACGCTCACCTTGTTTAGAACCGACGTGCATGTCTCCCAATCGGCGTCTTCGACTCGGCTGTATTTCACGTCGAAGGGATTTCGGGTGGCCGTGGTCCGGTCGATGAGCTGATGGGCGGCTTGTTCTTCGTGAAGGGCGACTTGCGCCCACACATCTTCCATCGCGGAAGTTATTCTTGTTGATGCGCTTTTTTTGCATCAGCACACCTCCATGGGTCAGGTATTTTGAATCGCGGGGAGCCTTATCCTGAAACTCCCTAAAATTTGCATAGACCGCGATGCTTGGCGCATCTGTTGGCTTGTTGACCGTTTTAAGTTGGAATGGCATGGGTGAAATTTTAGTTAAGGACGATTACTCACCAGCGTCGTCGATCAATTCTGGGACGTAGACACGGCGGAGGGGGAGGACGCTCTTGTAGCGGGAGTCAAATTTTTCGTAGTGCTGAAAGATCAGGTCCACAAGTTCTTCGCCGTCAATGAGGCGGAGGTTGGCTTTGCTTTGTTCAAAGTTGCGGCACTGGGGCGAATAGGTGCCGAGGGTGAAGAAGAGGCCGTATTCACCGGCGGAGAGTTTGCCAAAGAGAGCGGAGACGTCCTTGTCGGTGATGGTGCCATCGCCGCTCTTGACCTGAACTTTGATGATCGGCGGTTCGATGCCGAGGTGGTCTTTGTGGGCGATGACATCGACACTGGGTTCGTTCTTGCGAGCGAGGCGGGCTTGATAGCCCATGCATTCGAGGAGGTGTTTGACGAAGCTCTCCATTGGCAGGCCTTTCAATTCTTGGGAGAGACGCTTGAGGACAAAGTCGCGGGTGGTTTCCTCGATGTCGGCCGCGACGTTGGGGATAGTTAGATCTTCGGAAACCAGCGGTGCAACTGCCTTGCCTTCGAGCGCTGCCCGGAATTCGTCGGCGTAGGTTTTAACTTGGAAAAAACTAAGGGCACTTCCGATTTCGTAGAGCGCGCCTTGAGTGAAGAGGGTTCGTTCGACAGTTTTTAGCCATTTCACCTTCCGAACGTGTGGATAGTTTTCGACAGCATCCGGTCGATATTCGTAAGGACCGCAAATGGTGCCGATGTGGATCTTCCGTTCATGTTTATGTGGGAACACAAGCAAATCACCTTCCTTCATCTCGTGAGCGAATCGGAAAAGCTGTCCGGCATTGTTGGGTATCGCTCCCGGTTTCTTGTTGGGATAGGCCTTTGCAACCGCAGCCTTGAAGGCATCACGGTTCGGACCTAGCTTGGAAAGATCACCCATGGAATGCCAGCCGAGGGCGACACAGTTCTTGGATAGGAACATTGACGCCGCGTCTCCGGTCTTGCCAGCGTGGATGCCCCATATGGGGGTGTTGGAGGTGATGGGTAGTTTCATGGCTCTTGCAGATGAAATAGGGGGTGAGCTTCATTGTGGTGGGGACACCTTTAGCACTCAGTCCACCAATGCCTTCAGCAGAGCATCCCGCGCATCCAAGTAATAGAGGATGGTGATCTTCGCCGCCATGTCGTCTGGCAGGTCGTTCAACTGCCGGCGACTGCTGATGGGCATCAGGATGCTTTGGGCACCTTTCTCGACGGCGATTTCGACGGCGGATACCGGGTTGAAGATCGTCTCGATGGAGCCGCCCAGATTCAGCCCACCGGTGACCATGAGGCCGCCCTTGATGCTTTTTTGGAGAAGCGATGAGCACAGAGCCAGCAGCACACCAACGCCGACGCCAGCACCACTTTTGGCACTGTCGAATGCCCGCAGTTGCACGGAGAACTCGTGCTGCCGGGGGTCGCGATCACCGACGAGTTCCTTGGCGCGGACGTAAAGGTTTTGCTCGGCGCAGCGCACGCTTTCTTTGAAAGACGGCGGAGCTGGCTGGTTCAAGATCTTCACACCGCTGCCCGGGCCTTCCGTGATATCTACCCGATAGAGACCGGGATTCTCTTCTCCCCCACCTGGCGACATTACCCATACCTGCCCGGGCGGCAACGGGTCGGTGCCGATGCTGTCCTCGCTGTAAAGCTCGGGCGTGGATACGAATTTCTCCACACCTTCCTCGCCCAGCGTGTAGCTGAACTGGGTGTTGCGGAATTCTGCGGAGCCGATGCGCTTCTGCTGCTCCTTGACACGGCGGCGGCACTCCAAGCCAATGCGCAGCGCCCATTCCAAGACTTCATCCGAGACCGGAACCTCTGGGTTTGGTGAGACGAGTTTGATGAGGCCGCTTACCGTCTTCATCACGCCGGTCGTATCGCGGCCGCTGAGTGCTCCACCGAGATGAACACGCCCTGTTATTACACTCTGGCGGCTCTGGCGTCTCAGCTGATTCCAGCATTCCGACAGGTAGTCGCTGACGAGGCCGAAGCGGTTGGTCAGCAATTCCCGGCTGACCTTCGGCACGTCCCAGCCGGGGAGGTAGGCGTGAATACGATCCATGAATGCGGTGTCGTCACGCATCTCCGCCGGCATTGGCCCGAACAAGTGACCGATGCGCTGCTGGTGCTGCACGTCCACATCGAAGTTACCGACCATGACCATTCCGCCATCCGCGCGAATGCTTTCCTTGCCACGGCTGAACTCACCGGACTCCATATAGCCCTTCATGATGTTCACGCCGTCCTTCTGGTCGAAGGAGACTCCGGAAATCTCGTCGAAGCAGACCACATCGTATTGGCAGACCAATCCGCGCTGGCCGTTACCGTTATTGACGAACATCCGTGCCACCGAGGATTTGCCGCCGGAGACGAGGTGCGCATACGGAGAAATTTGTTGGAAAAGATGGCTCTTGCCGGTGCCCCGAGGCCCCAGTTCCACTACGTTATAGTTCCGCTCTACGAAAGGCACCATGCGAAGAAGGATCATATCGCGGCCTCGCGGTGTGAGTTTCTCCGGCTCCATGCCGATGCTCCGGATCAGGAAATCCTTCCATTCTTCCGTGGAGAAAGCCTCCCGCCCTGCATAGAGGGTCGGGAGCACCTCGCGCTTGGAGAGCTGGATCTCGCGCATGGATTCGATGCCAAACGGGCGAGGTGGCTTTTCCTGCGCGATCATCGGGTCGTAGGACAGTTCCACTTCTGCATAGAAGCCGCCTGTTAGCATCCGCTCGTTGGCGTGGACCATCGCCTCGCTGATCCTCACATCCTTGAGCTGCAAACTCGGCAGCGTTGCGAGAAATGAGTCCGTTCCCGAATCAAGCCTGGCCGTGATGATGTCGATCAGTTTCACGTGCCCCTTGTCCTTGGCGCGTGCCTTGAACAGTTCGTGTTCCCCGGCACGGATGGTCTTTTCGCCCAGCTGCCGCTCTACGATCTTTAGCCCCTCCGCGATTTCCTCCTCGTCCACCGAGGAGCAGTAGCGGCCTAGCAAGAACTCGGCGACGTAGGTCGGGACGGGATATTGTCCTTTGAATTTCCGCACCAGGTCTTTGCGGACCACATAGCCTTCAAAGGCTTTGGTGGCGATTTGGTCGATTGTATCCAGTGGTTCGCTCATAAATTTATTCTCCAAGGGTAGTGGGTAGGGAATCAATCACCTTTCCTGACGGATCCAACAAAACGATTTCAGCTTGCCTGCCAATGTCAGCGTCGTCTTCGAGGAAGATGGAAACCTTTCCGTCCGGTTTCACTTTCTGCGCCTGATGATTGGCCAGCAGCGAGGTTTCAGGATCAGCTTGTAGCGTGCGGACATCCACAGAAAAACCGGCCGCCTGTTCGCTCACGGTGACTCGACAGTTGGCGTTCCCCCATTTTGCGCCCAACAACTTGGCAACATTCCCAGACACGCCGCCACTGTTGGAAACGCGTAGAATCGGGGTGACCATTTCCTGGAGCGAGACGCCGCCGTGAGTGTATTCCATAGAGGCACGGAAGCAGCCGACACCCGGAGGGCTGGCGATGACGACATCCTCGTTCCAGTGCCATTTGAGTGTAGGCACATCGGTCTGTGAATCCGACTTCATCGCGGCGCAGCGTCCCCAGCGGTGATCCGCCAGACCTGACTTAAGTTCCACCTTGGGAAGACCTCCGGGGAGGAGGAGCCAGCCGTGGTCGGTCACCACGATCAACTCTGTCCAGCCAGCCTTCAGGAGAGCACCGATGCGGCTCGCTAGATCGCGCACTTCTGATTCCACGCTGCGGGCTAGTTTCCAGCCCTCGTTATGGCCGCGCTTGTCGAGGGAGCCGGCTTCCGTCCACGCAGAGCCAGATGGTTCACCGGTCTCGCCGGGCTTTAGGAACTGCCATCCACTCTCCCGGAGGGCGGTGATGAACCTGTCGTGCGTAAGAGGCTTATCGGTGCCGATCAAACGTGTGGTGAACGCATCACCTAAATCCGCACCCTGCACCTTGTCCGCGAGGGGTGAGGCTGCGGGCTTGGCGGTGGCAGTGACGGAAGGGATCGAGGACCACTCCCAGTCCTGCGCGGAGTCGATGCCGGCGCTTGCCAGTTCCTTTGCCAGGAGTTGGGCGACATCCATGCGCAGACCGTCGGCAAACAGGAGCAAACGTCCCGGGGCGGTGACATACGGCTTGGTAAGCTTCGAGACCGTCTGCCCGTCGGCGCGGATCAGTTGCTGGAGTTGTCGGGCGGTGTCTTCCAGCCATGGGAGATAAACAGCCCGCAGCGCGCCCAGCAGGGAGCCGTGCTGCTCCTGGGTTCCGCAGGCTGCCATTGCGGCGAGAGCAGCGGCGTCCACTTGCCAGCCTACATGAGCGTATTGCTCGGCATAGGCATGGGAGCTTGCCGCTCCGGGGACGGTTTGGCACGCTTTTGCCAGTTTCGCGAGCGGTTCGAGAGCTGTTGCCAACGGACTCAGGTCGAGTTTCTGCCAAGCATAAGCGCGGCGCTTGCCATGTTGCTGTTCCAGCGCTGCGATACCTTTAGCCGCCTCATGCTGGGGCAGATCGACGAGTTTGGTAAGGGCCTGCTGCAGCATCCTCTCCTCCCGTTCGTTGAGATCCGGCCAGACTTCGGCGGTGTCGAACATCTGCGGGTCTTTTGGTGCCGCGCGCTTCAGCCATTCCACGATCCCGGCATAGTTCGCCGGCGCTTCCACAAAACGCTGCCAGGCCTTTTTCCAAGAATCCCCTCTACCGGCAAGCAGCTGCGCAGCCTTGAGCGGCCCCTCCTTGACGGGATCAAAACGGAAATCCGTTTTGCACTGTTGGCAGAAGGCTTTCCACTCCGCCTCCGAACCGCGTTTCTGGAATCCATCCGGATCGCTCAGCCAGCGCAGCAGCAGGCCGGTGGCATCCGGGGCTACAGTGCCGTTGAAAAACTCCGCATCCAGCCGCCGGCCGCGCAGTTGGGTAATAGGTCCGTCCAACAAGGTGGGCAGCGCTCCGGCCAGCGCGTCGAGCGTCTGCTGGTCCTTTGCCACATCGAGTTCTAGGCCGCCGTGTTTAGAAACAAGGAACCCATAGGGTGTCCACTCCTTGCCATTCACATGCAGCCACACCACACCGCGATACTGGAGTTCCACCAGTGCGGCGAGTTCCTGCGGGCAATCCTCCGCCGCACGCAGTTTATCGCGACTGATGCCGGGTAGGTAAAAAATTGGCACCGTGCCTGCGGGTGGCGCGCCATCCACAGACCGCGCTTCGATGCAGCGCAGCCACAATGCCGGGCCGCTGCGTTTTTCAGCGTCGTAGTCTCCCAGCACGAACAACTCGGGCACCAGCGCCTGGACTTGTGGCATGATGGATTCCCATAAGCGCTCGGGATCGGGCCAGAGCACGGCGCACGGCGCTACCTGATCACCGGGTGCGAATGCGTGCGCCATGTTGCGCAAGGCGGCTGTTAGGGTCTGTCCGAGTGTCTGGTTCATGCTATTTCAGTTACTTGCCGCTTAAGTTATGGAGTTGGAATGCATCTACCCCTAGCGATTCCCTGCAAAGGTCAACTAGGTGTTCGTGGTGCGTGAAAAGGAAAATCTGCGTGCGTTTGGATAGGTCAGCGAGCTGCGGCAGGATGGCTTTGGTTCGGTCGTTGTCGAAGGTGATCAAAAGGTCATCCAGAATAAGTGGCATGGGTTCGTGTTCCTCCAAATGCCGGTCCAGTGCTGCCAGACGAAGAGCAAGGTAGAGTTGGTCACGAGTACCCTCGCTCATACCTTCAACTGCCACGGATGTCCCGCCCGGCCTGCGGCCTGCCAGCACCGGGACATCCTGATCATTGAACTCGGCCGCCAAGCCCTCGAAGGCACCTTGTGTGATCTGCCGGAAGACCTCCCCGGACTTCTCCAGTAAAGGTGCCTGATTTTGTTCTCGGAATTGTTCGATCTGGTTCCTCAAAAACTGCGCGGACAAGCGTAACCGCATGAATTGGGCGGCATCCCGCCCCAAAGTTGCCAACTCGGATTCCGCCTGCTGCCGCAAATCGGCCGCAGCGTCTCCGGCTTTGGCCATCTCGTCACGTTGCCGGTTCAGCTCGGTCAACCCGGCTTGGACTACTTGGATCTCTGGCCTCTTGTCCAACAGGTTTACTTCCAGACGCGCTTTGCGTTGAGAGAGGTCATCAGCGTTTTCCGCTTGGACAAGACGAACAAACTCCTCCACTGACTGCCCCCTTGCCAAGCCTCCCAAGGTGTCCCGGATGTTTTTGAGCCGTTCCTCGATTGCCGCTTTTTTCTCCAGAGCAGCAAGCAATCGCTCCAGTTCCTCAATGGCGCTGATTTTCGCAAGGGACATCAACCCGTGCAGGATTTCGGACGCATTGGTTTCTTCCTGTCGCGCGAGCGTCAGGTGAGTTTTTGCATCCTCGATCTGGGAGGAAATCTGATCGTGCTCAGTCTGGGCTATCCGCGCTGCCGATACGACCTTCCATAAGGCAGCTTCCCGGGATTCTGTGGTTTCCGCTTCTACCCGCAGGGTGGTCGCTCGCTCGCTCACCTTATTCTCATAGTTAGCGATCAACTCTTGGGTCTTGTTCGCCTCGCCCGATAATTCCTTCCACTGATCGAATCTTGCGATTAGTGCCGCCCGTTCCTCAATTAACACTAAGCCGTTAGCAGGGGGAGTGTCGGCAGCCAAACCGGCCGACTTGCTCCGGGCCTGCCAGTTTGCGTTCGCTGCCTCGATCTCTGAGGAAATCGCAGCCGTTGTCTTGTTCAAACCCTTCAACTCGTCCCGCAGTTTCGCAAGCTGCTCGGTGATCAGCTTGCGTCGTCCAACCGTCTCCTCACCCTGCTGAAGAGATGTTTTTGCGGCTTCGTGCAGCACGGAATAGGACTTTGCCTCGGAGGTTCCCAATACCGCTTTCAGCGCAACAACGGCTCGTTGAATCTGTTCGGATTTGGAACGCAAGCCTTCTTCTGCATCGCGCAATTTTCCGAGGGTGTCCCGGAACTGAACCCAGCTTTCACGCCACTCCTCCATCTCGTCCGGCGAGCGCGGCTGAAGGTCAGCTGGTGTCCATTCTTGCTGCCATGAAATCAGAGTCTCTGCCTTCGCCGCCTCTAACTGAGAGGCGGCCGCTTCGGTTTCTGTGATCTGATTCCGGCTGGTTAGAATTTGCATCCGCTTTTCTTCGGCCTGCGCCACTGCGTCCGCATCAAGGCGCAGTTGATCGGCGATGTGATCTGCCGCTAAGATCGACAAGGGAAAGGCCTCTTCAAGGGGCAGCTCGGGATCCAGTTGCTCGTCAGCTCCTCCGCCTTTCCAATCCTTGAGCACCAGATGCCAACCGTGGTCCCGATGATGCCGCGCCTGGCTGAGCGATTCCTCTGTTGGCAACTCACCACGGCGCTCAAGACGTTTCAGATCATTCTCCAGCTTGGTGATGTTTGCATTCTCGTCGCGAATCTTTTTTGCGGTGGCTTGTAGGTCACGCTCCAGCTCAATGAGGCGGTCACGGAACTTCCGCAGTGTGGCTTTTGCGGGAACCTGAAGCTGTGATGCGGCTTCAAGATCCTGAGGTGCCCCATGCACCAGGGTGTGCTCGTCCTGAACTTTACGCGTCAGATTGACCACCGTGGTACGGGCGGCTTCCAGGGTTTTGTCGGCTTCCGTTGCCTCTGCGGCGACCGCCAATGCCGCTCTGAGCGGTTCCAGATCGGTTTCAGTCAGCGACTGCAATTCGCTCTCATGCCCGTCGATCGCAGAGGTAGATTCCTCTACCTTCCCCACACTCGCCGCGTAACGTCCTTGTGCGTCGATCAAGGACTGCGCCGCAGCCTCCAAACCGAGACGGGCTGAGCTTCCCAGTCGCATGCCCTCCAGAACGTTAAAATCCCCCACGATTTCCAAACTCTCCATACCACTCAGCAAGGCCGGTTCAATGCCGGCCAGTTTGCTTTGCAGATTCGCCAAGGATTCCTTCCGCGTGCGAAAGGCACCCAAGTCCTGATGGAGGGCATCTAGCTCATCTTCGATCGCCAACACTTCCGGTACCGTCGCGCACTTGCCCAACCGCTCCTGATCTCGGGCGATCTGCGAAGCTAGGTCAGACAACTTGCGTGAAGCCTCAGCAGCCTCATCGCGCGCGGTTCTGACGCGTTCCACAAAGTCACTCGCCACCTGCGGAAGCTCGGGCAGCTCGCGGAGCAATCGCAGCTCCTCGTTGAAACGGCTGACGGATGGCAGCGCATCCTCGCAACGGGTCATCCATCCGATGGCCACTTCGCACTCGGAAATTTCTTCGTCCAACCGGGCTTTCCGCGAGTTGTCCGCGTCAAGATTTCGGTTCAGCTCGTCCCAAACATCCGCAGCGACCACCGCCTCCCGGCTCTGTTTCAGCAGATCGAGGTAGCGTTTTACTGCCGGGCGGATAGACACGTTGGCAGAGGCTCGTCCTTTGAAAAATCGCTCCGATTCCGCTTCCAAGGCATCCAGCACACGCTGAACCGGAGTGCCGCCAAGGCTCGCGGAGAAAAGCGCTTTGCCGATGTCTCCATCGCCTCCGAGAATCTGGCGCGCACCTTCGCGCAACTCGCTGCTGCCCAGCCCAAACATGGTGGAGAAAAAGCTCTGCTCAACGTTTCCGAGAAACGGCAGAAGCGCATGGTCCGGCAAGGGATTGCCGCTCTCGTCCAGCAGGGTGTTTTTATTTCCCTTGCGCCGCTGGAAGCTCAGACGCACGCCGGCCCGGTTCGTGATCTCACCCAACAAGCGCATGTTCTTGTATTCATGCAGGAAATTGTCCGGCGACTGGCCGTGAATGCCATACAGCAAGTCCCGCGTCGCCCGCAAAAGGGAACTCTTGCCCGCTTCGTTTTTGCCGTAAAACACATGCAGGTCGTGTTCCCGGGGCGGAAACATGAGGTCGAGATTGGTGAAGGGACCGAAGGCCGGTATTTGCAAACGATCAAATCTCATGCGGTGGTGTCTCCTTTCGTGCGAAGGGCTTCGAGGATGATGGCGCGCACATCTCCCATGAGTGCCGGGCGCTGGGCTGCGCTCCAATCGGTCTCGACCTCAGCCCGCAGCTCGGGCGGCAGCACATCGAGCATTTCGGTGATGTCACCGGGGAGGGCTTCCAGTTGCTGGGTGGCCTGTTCCAAGCTCTCCAGCACGGTCCTGGTCAGTGCGTCCCGCTCTGCCAGTTCACCCAGATCATAAACGGGAGAAGTGGCCACTTTAATCTGCTCGATCCAGATGGCGTCCTCACCGAAATCCTGGGCGATGGCCTCGGTCTCCGCCCGGAAGCGCACGGTATCCCGGAGCAGGATTCCATGAAGCGGACTCGCTCCAGTCAGCACCAGCCGGGCCGCTAGTAAGCGCCCTTCGGCACTATCGATGGCCCGCGACAAGGCATCGCGGATGCGACGCAAGACTTCCGGTTCCTCTTCCAGCCCTGCGAGATCCACCTCGACCGCCGCCCAGCGCACCACATCCAAGTTGCACCAATCCGCCGACTCGACATCGAGGTGATCGTTCACGGTCACCAAGTAACATCCACGCGGGCCGGTTTCGCGAGCGTGACGCCCTTGGCAGTTGCCGGCGAAGACGATCCAGGGTTCCTCGCTGATTACCTCGGGTTGATGGATGTGTCCCAACGCCCAGTAGCCATATCCCTTCGCCTGCAAGTCCTGCACCGAACACGGGGCATAGGTGTCATGGCCGGGGCGTCCGGTTAGGCTGGTGTGGAGTAGTCCGATATTGAACATGCCTGCAACGGCCGCCGGATAGTCCTGCGCTAAATTCTCTGGCACCGCGCGGTGTGGGAATCCGCGCCCGTGGACAACGGCAGGGACGTCCGGAACCTCCTTCGTTTCCGCCGTGCGGGTGGAAAACAGCCGCACGTTGTCCGGCAGTGACAACTTTTTAGAAATGACTGAAGCGGCATCATGGTTGCCAGTGATCAGGAAAACAGGAACGCCCTGATTGTTGAGCCGGACCATCTGGCCACGGAAAAACAAACCCGTATTGTAGTCCTTCCAATCGCCATCATAGAGATCGCCCGCGATCAGGAGGAAATCGACTTTCTCCTCAATGGCCAAGGTCACCAGATTCTCAAATGCCCGGCGGGTGGCTCCACGGAGCAGTTGCGTGGGCGCACCCTCATGCGCCTCCAACCCCCGGAGTGGGCTGTCGAGGTGGGGGTCTGCGGCGTGGATGAAGCGGAACATGGGTGTTAGGAAGTAATCGGAGGGGTTGGGTCTTGCAGGAGTTTCTGTTGTCGGAATCCTTCCAGCTCGCGTTCTAGCTCCTCGCGCAGCTCGGCCTCGCTGGGGAGGATGAGTTTGTATTTGGTGGCGAATAGCTTTTCGTTGCCATGAAGCACGGAATAGCGAACCACGGTTTCATCCTTGTTGGCGCAGAGGATGATGCCAACAGTCGGATCGTCCTCCGGTCCCCGCCGCTGGTCGTCGTAGAGGCGCACATACATGTCCATCTGCCCGATGTCCTGATGCGTCAGCTCGTCTGTTTTCAGATCGAACAAAACGAAGCACTTGAGCAGGTAGTTGTAAAAAACGAGGTCGATGTAGAAATCCTTGCTCTCCGTGCTGTTGCGCTGCTGGCGGGCGACGAATGCGAAGCCCTTGCCCAGCTCCAAGAGGAAGGATTGGAGGTTATCGAGGATCGCATCTTCTAGCTTTGATTCCAGCAGGCGGCCTGTTCCCGGTAGACCAAGAAATTCCAGCATCACCGGATCACGGACGAAATCGCGGGGTGTCGGGTCCACTTCGGCGAGTTTGACATCGGCTTCAGTCAGGACGGCCTTGCGATCTTTGCTGGCGAGCAGGCGCTCATAATAAAGGGTGCTGATCTGGCGTCCGAGTTGGCGGGTGCTCCAATTTTGCTCCGCTGCTTCCTTGGCATACCACTCGCGGGCGCGCGGGTCATCAAGGCGCAGAAGAAGGCGGTAGTGGGTCCAGCTCAATTTTAGACGCAGTGCGTCTAAATTCTCAAACAGCCGGTAGAACTGAGTCATCTTGTAAAGGTTCGACGCATCAAACCCTTTTCCAAACTCCTCCGTAAGCCGCGTGGCCATTTGCACCAGAAGCCCGGCTCCATACTCGGCCCGGGTCTTGCCGCCTTGCTCGAACTCGACGATGTGCCGTCCCACTTCCCAACAGGTGCGGACTTGGACAAGATCCACCGCCCGCAGCGCTTGTTGCCGCGCTTGGACGATGAGAGTGCGCAATTCGCCCAGCAAGGAGTCGAATCCCGGCTTGGCCCGCGGGGAGGATGGGGGTTTTGAAAGAGCGGTTTTCTTCTTCACCGGGTCGCCTCCTTCTGTGCCTTCGTTAGATGCACATCATTCACGCGATCTCCGGTGAAGGTGCTGCCTTTCCAGAACCAGGGGGACTCGGATTTTTCGCGTTGGGGTTCTTTGCCGCGGTCTTTGTCCCATTTGATGTTGGGCTTGGCGCGAAGGAGGCCGGCTCCTTTTTTGCCGCCGGGGAGGTCGGTGGTCATGAAGGGGCGGATGTTCATGCGGACGCCGTCGTTGAGGTCGGGGAGCCAGCCGATGGCCTGCTTGGAGAGCGGCTTCCAGCGGACGAAGAGGTCGTAGGGTGGTTCGCCTTCGAGGATGAGCTTGAGGCGGGTTTGGAGTAGCTTGGCGGCTTGCAGCTTGGCGTCACTGCCGGCCTCCTCAGCTTCCACGGCGGCTTGCTGGCGGCGGATCCAATCGCCGAGGTAGGCGTAGGTGAGTTTTTCGAGGGTGGCGTGGGTGAGAGTGTGGTAGTTCACCAGCGCGCTGAAGCCGCTCTTGTGGCCGTCCCAGATGTGCCAGATGAAAGGGCGGTGGTGGAAGAGCGCGCAGTGCTGCTCGAAGAACTCGTCGCGCAGCCAGTCTTCGAGGGTTTCGGATTTACTGCCTTTCTTGCCGCCCGGGCCGGCGCTGGCGATGAGGGTGGGCAGGTCCAGCTTGCCCATGGCTTGAGCGAGCAGGGCGCGCAGGCGTTCGGCGGCGGGAGCTTCGCCTTTGGTGGCGGAGAGGCACACGATGCCATCGTCATCCGCCAACGTTTCCAAGCCATCCGGGCCGAGCGCCGGGCAATCGGGAAAACTTGAACCGGACTGGCGAGGCCACTGGTAGCCGAGCAACCGCGCCACGGCCACGTGCAACGGCTGGTCTGCACCGGCAGGGTGGCCGTTGAACAGCCATTGCGTCGGGTCGCTGGAAAACGGCTTCGGCAATCCGTGCGGATATTTCTCCGCCGCCACCTTCTGCCAGTGCGCCAGGTCGAGGGGGACTTTGATCAATGTTGCATTCGTAACCATGACCTTTTGATCAAGTGTTCGGACTGCGGTCGAGAAATCTGGTGAAGAGCAAAAGCACCAAAGAGCACACAAATCATCAGGTTCTCCCAGTGTTATCGCACTGACGTTGCTGGAAAAAATCTCACCAGTATAAAGGGTGGCGGACAAGTTGCCGATTACTGAAACTGCCACACCTTTCTTTCCCCAACCAAGTTTGCCCCTAAATGGGTTCTGTGATATTTCTGCGATTCCGCCACCGCCATCAGTCCAATACAGTATGCTTTGACGCCCACCGTAACAGTCTGTCGGGCACGATTCCTGAATGAACTCCCACCCATTTGAGACGATTCCTATTTCCCAGAACCCTCGTCCTAGCCTCGGGTAGTCGCCTGTGGCCAAGCCTTGCCATGCGTCAGCCAACGTAGAAAGTTGTGGGCTATCTACCGAATTGGCTTGGTGGGTAATCCGACAATCAGGATTTTTTAGCTGCTCAGCCTGCCCCAGTCTTACAACCTCTGCATTCTGGAGTGCGATTGATTTCTCAATTGGACCTTTTTCATCAGCTACATCAAGTCCTGCGAACTCATGCTCTTGATTCGGCCGCCGACATTCGAGTGTGCAGAGCAAGATATTAAAGTCCCACATGGGAGTTTGAAATGCCTTTGGTCCTAACCGGGTGACAAAATTCCATGAAATATCACGAAGCAGTGTTTGCCGTAACAGCTTGTAGCTGCCGAGGGAGAGCCAATTCTGGGGCGTGACGATGGCTGTAATCCCACCGTTTGCGCAGAAGGTGAGGCATCGCTCAACAAAACAGGTAGCTAAGTCGGTTTTGGCTGTTGGATGGGCGCGTTCACAATAATCCATTAGCGTCGCCTCCTGCTTTGGCCTTCCCAAATATGGCACGTTGGTGGCGACGAGCGTGAACTGGCCGGCGAGAATTTCCGCCGCCTTGGCCAGGCCGCGCGCGGTCACGGCCATTTCATGCGCGGTGTCGTCCTTGGTCTCCTGCGCCAGCGCCTTTTCCAGCAGCGGCTGGAGTTCATGGAACGCGGCCACCAGCAAATCGCCCTCGCCGGCGCGCGGGTTGATGAGGCTGCCCAGCACCGCCGCCTTTTGGAACAGCCGGTAAAGCCGCTCCATGCCGCGCTGGAGTTTCTGGTTGTCGCCGGCAATCGCCAGCCAGTCGGCTTCGCGGGTGTTCGGCGCGAGGCCGGAGCAGGCCAGGTTCATCGCCGGCAGCTTGCAGTGGCCCACGCGCCGCCACGCGGCCAGCGCCAAGTTGAACGCGCCAATCTGCGTGCAGCGCGGGTCAATCTCCAATCCGAAGAGGTTGTCGCGGATGACCGCCGCCACCGCCGCCGCTTCGTCCAGCTTTTCCTCGGCCAGGCGCAAGGCCACCAGCCGCTCGAACATCGCCACGACGAAGTGGCCGCTACCCATGCAAGGGTCGAGACACTTGAGTTCCTTTGCCGTTTTCGGCCAGCCGTCAAAGGAGCCGGAGGCGGGTGTCCACTTGCCGTCCTTCTCGATAAATCGGAGATATTTCCACGGACACCCGGGGAGAGCACAGGATTGGCGGAGTTCGTCCTCGCTGGTGGCACTTTCCGCCAGCTTGGGGTTTGCGGCGAGGACTTTGCCGGCGTGCCATGCGCCGAGGGTGTTATCCAAGAGGAAGTCCACCATGTAATCCTCGGTGAACAGTTGCGTGACGGACGGCAGTTCATCCGCGCCGATCTTGTTGCCGGAGGCGTTTGACTCAATTTTTTTATCGGCCTGCCAGAACTGGTAGCACCAGCCGAGGCTGTCACCAGCAGTGAATACATCCCTCGGCAAATCGGTGACGAGAGCGATGAGCGGATTGCGATCCTCGACTGGCAGTTCCACTACGCCGGCCGGGTCGTCGGCGCGGAAGATCTCCGGTAGCTCGGCAGCGGCAAAGCGTGCGGCAACGGCCCAGGCATCCTTCAAGCCCTGGGACGGGGCGAGTTCCTCGCAGTCGTCCAGAGAGACAGCCACCCCGTGCTCCGGGGAGATAAGGAGATCGTTCGCCAGTAGATATTGGGCGAAGAGAATGCGGTGCCACTGGTCGTAGGCGAGCTTCTCCACAAGGTGAGTGATTTCGTAGCTGCCGCGTTTGGTGTGGCTCTCGCCATCGCCGAGCTGCCGTGCTTGCGCGCGGAGCCTGCGACGCAAGGTGCGCTGAGCCTCATCCATGTGCGGGTAAGGATCCGGCTCATGGACAGCGAGGGCTTTGAGGGACTTGCGCGCACCACCCGTGGCGATCTTGCGGGCCTGTTTGACGGCGCTTTCTAGCAGGCGGCGGTGAGCGGTGGTGAGAGAGTTCATGAAATTTGTGTCTCGATTATGGCGAGCAATTCGTTACGGGGATTGGTGGGAGATCTGTCGCGGCGGAGGTCTATACCGAAGACGAATTGCTCTAATTTATCGGGTGCGACTTCGAGCTGGGCAGCCCAGTCGTTCATCAGCGTGACATACTCCACGTAGGCATTTGACTGGACCTCCGGATCGTTTTTCAAGCTGATGGCTTTGTATCTCGCCAGGGATGTATGTGAGGGGATCGTGAACAAATCCCGCGCTTCTTTGGTGCCTTTGGATTGGCCGCGGAGCGCGAAAAACGCGTTCGTCGTCCAACGGTCTAGAATCAAGGGCTTGGGATTCACCCGGGCGTCAGCGGCACCAACGAAGAAGAATATCTTCGTAAAGAAGCTCATTCCCACGCCCGGAATGGAGTTCTCTCCGCTGCTGCAACAACTGCGGAAAGCTTCTTCGAGCTTCCCACCCTTCACCAAATCCTGAATGCGATTCAATCGGGTAAGCAATTCAGATTCATCGACAGCGAGCACTTGCTGTAGGCGCATGTCTTTTCTGGTGTCGATGTAGCCCCAGACAAAGGTGGCCACCGCAGCAAGAACTGGATCTGTCCATTCGGCGTAAAGTTTCACCAGATCGTCTCGTTGGAGGGAGTTCAATGGGAACGCGTGGTAAAGGCGCTGCATCTGTGGCTGCTGCCAGCTGAGATAAGCATTGCCAAATTTCGGCAATGTTTGGGCATTCAGTCCGAGAATAGCCTTTGCACGTTTTTTCAGGTATGGTGGGAGGGTAGATATCATAGAATTACGGGGCCGGTTTTGAGTTGTGCTTCCACTTGCTGGCGGACTTGGGCGAACCAGGGGTCGAGGTCGGCTATGGTGTGGAGTGTGGCGGATGGCAGGGTGATGCGGACGGCCTCGGGTTCGAGCAGGGTGCTGGCTTCTTGCAGGGCGCGGGCGAATCGCTGGGGCACGGCGTCGAGCAGGTTGTGGCGGTCCGCCAGAGTGCGGGCCTGCAAGGCGGTAAGGATTTCCTCGTCGGTGCCGATGGCAGCCTTCGCCGGTGGCGTGAGCTGGAAGGTGTTCGTGAGCGTCGTGCGTTGCTCATCGCTGAGGCGCTTCCACAGATCGGAGGCGGCGAGCTTTTCCTCACCGGCCACAAAGGCTGCGGAGAGGTCGCCCTGGAGTTTTCCAAGTTCGGTGCGCAGGGCGGTGGTGAGCTGTTTGATTAACTCCGGCAGTGGGTCGGGATCAGCAAGCAGGTTCCGGCCACTTGTGATGGCGGCGATGGAGGTGGCACAGGCCACGCCTTCGGGAAGATCCTTGGCAAAGGCCTGAAAAACCTCCAGGCTCTCCCACTCCGGCCAGCGCTTGGCGATGGCGTCGGCGCTCTTTTTCCACGTGGTGAGATCGGCGGTGATGGTGTCCTTTTGCTCGTGGAGCTTGAGGAGTTGCGCGTTTCCACTGAGCAACTGGAGATCTTTTACGCTCCGAGTCGAGGGAGCCTCCGGGCGTGGAGCCTCGCCACCAGCGGAGTCCGCGAGGGCGAGGAGTTTCTGGAGAAAAAGCGCGGCGGCTTCCGGTTCCTTGCCGTTCTGCGTGGTGACGGCGAGCTTCTGGAAGAGCGCCTTGAGATCGAGCCGCTGCTGCACATTGAGAGGTGGCACATCCACGTAGTAGTGGGCGACACCCACCTGGTTCTGTGGCAGCGTCTGGGCTTGCACCGGGTTGCCATTCACGGTGGCGCGGAGGTTACCGGCGACAAGCATAACGTAGAGCGCACCGTCAATGGCATCTTGCGGCCAACCATACGGCGTGGACTTGAAAGCCTCTCGGATGTCCTTGCCCTTCTTCCCGGCACCGATGAGATCGAGAACCCTCCGGCAGACCGCGTGCTTGGTGACATCACCCTGAAAACTGACCTGGGCGAGTGCGCCCACATCGCCGCCACGCGCCTTGGTGACCACGACACCCCAGTTACCGTGATCCGCCTCGGAGAACTGCGGGAAGAGACGCGCCATGGCGCTATCTGCCGAGTCCTGCACCTTGTCGGCTAGCTCGATACCGTTGGTTTCCTGACCACCACCAAGGAAGACCTTGGAGCCGGCAATAACATGCCCGAGCAACTCTTGGATTCGATGACCCGCTACTTGCAGATGGGTCTCGATCGCCTTGCGCGCCTCGATAGCCTCCGGCGTGTTGGCAGCGCCATGGGAGTTGAGCGTTTCCTGAGCGGCGATCTGGGAGGCGATAGCCTGCTTCAATTCCTCATGATGGAGGCGCGGCAGGAAGCCGAAGAGCATGGGGCTATCGACCCCGGCGGAGCGTGCGTCGTTTAGAACGGATTTTTCGTCATCGCTCCAACCTTCCCGCAACCAGAGGGTGACCTCGTCGCTGCTTAGACTTGGTCGGCTGGACGACAGCTCGAAGGCCAGCTTGCGCGGCCAGTTGGAGGCACCCTGCTTCAGGGAAACCGGCTTGAGAGCCTGCTTGGAGCCGTCCCTAAGAAGTTCCGCACGCTTGGAATTGATGCGTTCGTCGTCGTTCAGGGCAGTGGTGCGGCGGCGATTGAAGTCGTGCGTCCAGACAGCCCCCTCGCGTGTCTGGAGGCGGAACTCCTTTTCCACGGGCATCAGCTGGCCGTTTTTCACCAGTTCCTCAAGGATCACGGGAACCTGCTGATCCAGCTTGGGTCTATCCTTTTTTAGGTCGCTCACGAGGAGATCGACCAAGGTCTCGGCATTGGCGCGAACCCCATCGTCGGCACCGGGGGTGCGGGGCAGTTTTCCGATTAGGAAGACGAGGGCGCAAATGCTGGAGCGGAGGTCTCCCTCAGGCGTGCCGTCGCGCAACTTACGGATGATCTCGTCGTATTCCCGCTCCAGCTCGCCGGAGTTGAGGAGATCGGTGGAAATCTGGTCATAGATGAAATCCGCCGGGACGACGGTGCCCACCGATGCGGCGGCTGTCTCCCGGGTGGCCTCGAAGACGATCTGCATCTGCGAACGGAGCTGCGCCTTGGTGCCGGAGTGGTCGGTATTGCGCAGGACTTTTTCCCAAAACCGCCTACGGGTGGGGAGAAGCGGGTAGTCGGCGACGAAGAACTTCTCGTCAGCATGGGTGGCGGCGAGCCGGGAATCCTGGAGGTGGCGGGCAAGCTCGCCTTGGTTGTCTTCCATGCACTTGGCGATGGAGGCTTCCTGCTCGGGCTTCTTGCGCAGGACAGTCTTGCGGATGACGTTTTCCACATCAGCGTCGGAAAGGGGGACTTTCACCGTGAAACGGGCTTGGAGGCGCTGAAGGCTGGGAGTGGTGTTCAGCGCGGACTGGCCGGTGCCGACAATCAGAAGGCGGCTCGCCAAGTCGGTGCTGCAATGCTCGGCAATTTCCTGGACGTCATTGGCGCGTTGGATTTTCTCGCCGATGAACTGCTGGATTTCGTCCACCACAAGCAAGGTGCAGGGAAGCGTGGTGCCATCGCCATAGACCTGCTTGAGGAGTTCGAGGGTCTGCTTGATGGTGGGTGAGGTGATCTCGGGCCACCCGGTGCGGATCGCATCCTGGACGTTGGCCAAGGTTCCGTATTTGGGATCTGCAGCCAGCAGCGCCTCGGCCAGCGGCACAGAGTAGTTCATGCTCTCGACCTCTTCGAGCAATTCGCAATCGGCCGCTTTGAGGGACTGCGCCACGGCGGTCTCTAGCCCTGAGGATCGGAGCCACAGCATGAATTTAGCATGGGCGAGATCTTCCGGGAGGCCGGCGGATCGCAGGACAAGCTGGACGAAGGCCATACGCACATTGTCCATGGAGCCGGCACCGAGTGTGCCTGCGGCCGCACGCAGACCACCCAATGGCTTGCTGCGGGTGCTGAGTTCTTTGAGCAGATCGGAAACCTCGCTCGGAAGTTTTACCAAAGAACGGGCGGTGGCACCGTCGGCGAACTGATAGTCCTCCCACAGGTAACGCAGCACTTTGACGAGGTGGGATTTACCGCTTCCGAAGAAACCGCTGACCCAGACGGCCTTCTGTTCCGGCTGCGCCAAGCCGTCGAGGTAAGCCTTGAGGATACGCTCCAACCCGCGCGCGTATTCGCCATCGCAGACGAAAGTTTCCAACTCGAAGCGGAGCGTCTGGATCTGGCGCGTGTCCTCCCCGATTTCGGAGACCTTGGAGACGCCATTATTGAGCAACTCCAGGGTGGTGGGGTCACGGAAGTAAAGTTCGCGGTTTGTCATGGTGTGAGAAAACTTTCGGTGGTGGTGATCGGGGCGGCCATGTAGTTGAAGCCGTCGCGGGCGTCCATGAATCGGTAGATGTTCCCCTGGTATTCGCCGGGGAAGAGGACGAGCAGGCGGCCGGTCACGCTGTCTTCGACCCGCTCGATCAGGCTAGAGACCCGCATGTAGTCGAAGAGCGTGGCGAGGCCGGCAATGGTTACGACGCTGTTCTCATCGGATTGGGAGCAGGCTTCGCTCACGAGTTCCACAGCACGGTCTTCCAGTTTGCTCCCGGCCTTTAAATGCTTCGGATCTTTGAAGATGGATTCACGGTATTTGTGGCTCGCGAGGTACTCTGGAAAAAGACCCGTGAGATCGACCGTGGACCACTCGTGGCCGGCTCCAAGCGTGAGTTCCTCAAACTGTGGGAGACGGGCGCGGATGCGGCGCTCCTCCACCGGTGGATAGACAGCGAACCAGACACGCTGTTTCCCGGCGACGTTCCCGGACCACGGCAGGCTGACCTGGCGGGAGTAGTTGGCGAGGAGTCGGTCGATGGCATTCATGCTTGTGGAACTTGTAGGTCGGAGAACAATGGAAAACTCAAATCCACCACCTCGCCGAGGACACGCAGGTTAAGTCGGCCGGCGCGGTGGGCTTCGAGAGCCAGTGCTTTGGCGCGCTCGGGGGTGAGATCCAGCAAACGACACCATGGACTGGAAAAGGCCATCTGGCCGTGATGGCCGGTGAGATGGCCCAAAAACAAGGCAAGGGTTACTGAAACTGGGCTTGCCTGAACCCGGTGACGGGTCTTTTTTGCTCGTCCGACGAGATGCCCAGTTTGAGTCCATGACGAGCCAGCGTTACGGGAAACATTTCCTTTGCTGTTGTCGGAATACTGATTCGGGAAACTGGCCTCCACAGCAGCAGCGACAGCCCCTTGTTCCAATAAATCTCCATCCGAAAGCTCTAAAATCGCATCTGCAGTGGCACGGAATAAAGGGTCTCTTGCCCAAGCCAACTGCAGAGCAAGCAGCGGAAGACTCGTCGGGTCTACCTCATATAGCCTGCGCAGTAATTGGAAAATAGGAACGTTTTCGTCCAGCACGTAGAGTTCCCGCAAGTGGCGTAGCGACTTCTGCCGTGTGCTTACCGTTGTCTTCCCCAGAATATTTCGCTCGCAAATCGCATCGCGATAATCCGCAGCATTGGAACCCCGTGGCATCGCTTGCAAAAGAACGTCTAGTTCCTGCAGCATGATCGTTCTGCTAATGTGCGTATTCCCCGCAAAGAATTTCAAACCAAACTCCGCCAAATTTGGAGAATCTTGGGGCAAGTAATGCTGGATGAGCGAATAATGCTGAGTGGACATGAAATCTATTTTTCTTGCGCCTCCCAGTTTCCCAGCACTTGGCCGAGGACGACGGTGTAGGTGAGGTTGCCGTGCTCAAGGTCTACATCGGGTAGGAACTCGTCGTCGAGGGCGGAGAGAAGGGGCTGGACGTTCAATTCATCGAGGCCGGAGCCCTTGAGGATGATGACTGTGCCGGCGATCGTGCCATTGGTGAGGTAGTGGAGGTCGACGGCCGCGACATCATTCCCGCCGCGCTGGGCGAGAAATCGCTCGGACGAGGGCGTGCGGAGGGTGCGTTTCCAGGTGAGGTTCATGATAGAGAGGTGACGATCCAGTGAGTGAATGCCAGCGAGGCAGGGATGGCGGCGAGCAGAACAAGGCAGCCGCTACCTCGGTAACCGACACCCGTGCCGGGTAGGCTGAAGGCGGAGTAGCGACGACCACGGGCACTTGTGCCGACGCGGAATCCCTTGCCGCCGACAGAATAGCCGACGCCGGACTTGCTCAGGTTGACCCTGAATGGCCCGAAGTTAACTGATTTTCGATAGAAAAAGCCCATTTGAAAGAGGTTAGAGGTCAGAATTTGCCCATTTCTACCACGGGGTGTGGGACAAATAGGGGGATACGCTGCACTTTTTTATGTGTTTTATCGGAAAGTAGAGTCAGGTGATTTGTTGAGATTGATTGATCCAAAATTTGATTATGTTTGACGTACAGAGAATCCAGCGATTTCGACCGAATCAATATCGTCCTGATAGGTGAATGGCGAGTTCTCATCGGTGCTATCGGCGATTTCCTCATCTTCAATGATCTTAACCTGGCGGCGGCCGATCTTGTCGTTGACGGTGAATCTGATCCCCCATCCGTCTTCGAACTCGTGGAAGGGATCTTCATTCAAAGGCAACACGTAGGATTTCAGGAAAATGCGGACATCGGAAATCGCCTTGCGGTCATTTACGTCGCAGCGCCGTTGAGTCATTCGCTTGCCCATGCCAAGGTCCCCGAGAATCTGGAGTAGCTTGGATGGGTGTCTGCCGTTCCGCAGTCTAATGTTCATGTCAGACCAGGGCCTGATTCGCTCGTCGCCGTGAATTCGGCAGCGCAGGCCTTCGAGCTCGATGGACAGCATGACGTCTGTCCAACTCCAGCCAGCCTTCGGCGTGAACATCGGCGGCACGGTTTTCTTTTCAGTCCCCCGGACTTTTTTTCGGGCGGGAGCAATAGACAGTTTGTCCAGTCCCTTGGCAGAGCTTAGAACGTTGATGCGAACATCACACTTGGCGGCGAGTGTGCTCATGTCTTGGGTGAATCCGCCGCGAGTCGGTAGGAGCAGAATTGATGACTCAATATCGCGGATAGCCGATTTGATCGATTCTTCACGGGAATTGAAGTTAGGAACAAACAAATGAACGGCCAATGGTTCGCCAGGCCGGATCTCGAATGACCCAATCTCATGGACGGCACTTTGGCTCCATTGCGGGTGCTCCGCAGGCGTAAAACCTAATTTTCTGCCAAGACACTCGGCGATTCCCTTCAGATTGGGCACAAGTCTAACGCAGTCTTCACGATTGAATGCGAGTGGTGGTCGGTGTGAGGGAATTTCCTGACTGAATCCCAGAAAGCTGCCGTCCTCTTGCTCTTCCAGTTCAAGGATTTGCCCCGGCCAATCCGGATCTTCGATGGAAAAGGCCATGTCCGATGCACGCAAAAGCGGCCGGCACTCGGCAAACTCATCGCCAAGTTGCTTCTGCCATGACGCTCGGACCGCCCCGAGCCGGCCGAGTCGGTCAAGACATTGTAGAAATTGGATCATGCTCGGAATGGCGGTTGAATTTGCAGATGTCCATCCATTGGCGGACGTTTGGGTCATGGATGTCGCCTTGGATCGTATCGTCCTCGGGGGAGATCATGAGGGCGAGCACCCGACGCTCCATGGCGAGGTGGATCGCGAACGAAGCCTTCACCAAATCGAAGTCCTTCATGTATTCGTGCCCACGAATTTCGAGCTCGTGATACACGTCATGGGACTGATGCATTGTGACGCTGGTCGTCCCTTTCCTGCGAAGTATCAGCCTTTTCAGTCTAGTGGTGGCAACCGTCCCCAGTTCTGGTCGGATCAGGCAGTCCCTGCCGGTTCGAAGCGGCTCCAAGGTGAAGCGCCTCGATGGCCTGAGGATGTCGCTACCGCCGAAGAGATGCTTTGAAAACACATGACAATAAGTTTTTTTCACCTCATTGCTGCGACCTGAAACAAGCAGCTCGCCAGTTTGGGCATCAAAGAATCCCACGTCATGCTTTACCGGACGGAGTGCCTTGACGTCACGGCGATGATCGTCGTCAAAAACCTCTACCCTCTTCACTCTTTCGCCGTGACGAATCAGCAGGGCGTAGCCAGTAGCCTCGGGGAAGGCCATCACGTCACAGATCGGCAAATCGAAAAGATCCGAGCAGCCGAATTCAAGCTCCTTGGCGATTGCCTGGCAGACATCGCGTGTCAGTTCCGCGGCTTTCTGCCCTTCGGCTGAACGGAACGACTTCATCGTCCGATTTCGTTTCAGGCTGAATTTGGTGTAAATCCGCTGGATTGCTTTCGAATCAAGGAACCAGACCTTGAGCACGATGTCTCCATTGGTGTCGCCCATCTCATGAACCTTTTGGACCAGCTCTGGCACCACGACGCGAAGCTCGTCGATACCGGGTCCCGATGTGAGCATTTCCAGCAGGTCCACCGCCGCTAGAAACTCTCCGGGGCATGAGGACGGCGGCGAGACGATGATTGCTGACAGTTGATCTAACTGCACTTCGCTAAGATTGTCTGCCCTGAGGTTGATTCCCTTGGATTCAAAGAATGCGGCGAACTTGCGCAAGAGACTCATGAGGTTCTTGGACTTGATTTTCCGGAGGAAGCCGGGATTGCCGAATCGTCTGAATGCGGGATTGCTCATAGTTCACCGTAGGGGAGTTAGAAAAGTGAGGGTTGGTTTGATTGTTCAATCCACCATTGGCCGAGTCGGATAGAAACCATCCTGCGACTGACGGTGAAAAGCGTGGAAAGTTGACGCTCTGCTTCTGCCACTCGATCCTCGGATGATCCGGGACCGGATAGCACTCGCGGCAGTTCGGCGCGGGCGGCTTCAATCAAAAGGTGCTTTGGAAGCAACAGCGCGGCCATCGCAAGATTCGCCTGGTATTCCCACCACTCGAATTTGGGCACGCTCTGCATTCCTCCCTCGGCGCGGCACAGGAAGCCGTCCTTGGTGACGCTATCGAAAATGCCAGCTTCCTCGCCGAACAACTGCCCGGCGGATTCGACGTTGAGTTTCTCAACAAAAAGATCGGTGTGAAAAAGCCCGTGGCCGGCCTCGTGCGCCAAGGTCGAGCGAACGCGGAACTTACTCACCATGTCATCCTGCTCGGCAAGCTGCCGGTTGATGATGATGCGCTTGAGTCCCTGCCGCGTGAATTTCGCGCAGCCCATGATTTGCTCGGGTAGGGACTCGAATTCCTCCTCGATGCCGAAATGCAGGAAGATGAAGCGTTCGATCCGAATGGGGCCCGGCGATGAAGGCATGAGATCCACCGCAGACAGTGCCGTGCGGCAGACGTCCTCGATGCGGTTTTCGTGGAGATAAAGTCGCCGACAAAACGGGCCGGCCGCATTCCTAACGCTGCTCATGGTTCTTCTTTTTTGTTCGGCAGGTTCTCCGAGAGATCGAGAATCTCCGACGGCGGGATGTTCTTCTCTCGCACCGCATCGACGAATTTGCGGAAGGCGAGGCTGTAGTGGGTGTCTTGCTCGATGAGTTCCTCCATCTGCCTCGACGGCGGACGGGTGGAATACTTGAGCAGGTCGTCGAGATCGGTCTCCAGTGCGGCGGCCATTTTCTCGACCAGAGCTTCGGACGGTTGGCGGTTTCCGATCTCCACATCGCGGACGTGAGGGGCAGATGCACCGACCTTTTCGCCCAGTTCACGCAACGACAGACCCGCCCCATGACGAAGCTCTGCCAGACGTTCACCAAGCGATTTTTGAAGCATGTAAGCAGACTTGCTAACTTGAAGGGGTGCGTCAACTCGAATAATGACTAGAAATAACATTTTTTTCGCTGGGGTTATCGGAATTTCACACCTCGAAATTGGCATGTGTGAAAATTTCACACCACCCCGAGTCATCCCCAAAGGATTACTAAACCATTGGTAATCAATGGTTATTTGGAATGCCGATGGCCATGTGTGAAAAAATTCGGTCTCGTTGTGAACGTTCACACAGAAGCGAAGCGACGGCGGTCAATTGACACCCCGCCGCATTCGCCAGATGCAAACCAATACCAAATCAACCAATACCCTGGCCATTCGCCGGGGCAAAATCACCCGACCTCAGAAGGTCGTCATCTATGGACCCGAAGGCGTCGGAAAATCGACGCTCGCCGGCCAGACACCCGAACCCGTCTTCCTCGATACGGAGGGTGGCACTCACCACCTCGACGTCGCCCGCCTCGATGCGGCCGCGACTTGGGAGGAAATCACAGCCACCGTCACCCAGCTCGCCAAGGCGGATCACCCGTTCAAGACGCTGGTGATCGACACCGCCGACTGGCTGGAGAAGCGGCTGGCCGAGCACTTGTGCCGGAAGTCGAACAAGGACTCCATCGAGGACTTTGGCTACGGCAAAGGCTGGGTGCTTCTCACCGAGGAGTTCGCCCGCTTCCTGAACTCGCTTGATGCCCTGCTGGCCCGCGGCATCCACGTTGTTTTCCTGGCACACGCCACGGTGAAGAAATTCGAAGCTCCTGACCAGGCAGGCAGCTACGACCGCTTTGAGCTGAAGCTGAGCAAGCAGGTCGCCCCGCTGGTCAAGGAATGGGCGGACGTCGTGCTCTTCGCCAACTACGTCACCAAGGTCGCAGAAAAGGACAACGGCAAGATGCGAGGCATCGGCGGCAAGGAGCGTGTGCTCTTCGCCACCCACACGGCGGCCTACGACGCAAAAAACCGTCATGGACTTTCCGACAAACTTCCGTTCGCTATCGATGCGTTGGCTCCCGTGTTCGGCGTTGCAGCGACGGTGCCGGGCGGCGCTGTCGCTGCCAGAACGGAGCCTGAGCCGTCACTCACCGACCGGATCTTCGCCGCGTTCCAGCAGAAAGCGGACATGGCCAACGTGGTGGATTTCTTGGTCGCCCGCGGCCAGCTTTCCTACACCGAGGAAGGTCCGCTGGAGTCCATCGACAATTTGGATCCTGCCTACGCCGCCCGGATGCTTGCGGATCCCGATCGATTCGTCGCCACCGTCAAAGAATGGGCCGCAGCCAACAGCCCGGAGGGAACGGTATGAGCGCACTTCGCCCTTCCAACCTGCCGAAGCTGGCGGTGTGCCCGTGCTACGAGAGCAATCCCGTGGCCGGCCCAGCCGCCGAGCGCGGCACGCTGCTTGATACCGCGTTCCGCGCCGAGCTGCTCGGTCTTGAAGAACGCCTCGTGATCGCCAACAAGCTGACGGGCGACGAGATCGCCGCTGTTGCGTGGTCAGTCTCGATGGTCCGGGCAATCTCCGGCCGCGAGCGAGTGCTTGCCCGGGAGGACGACTGCCGGGTGAAGATGCTCAACCTCACCGGCACGGCGGATGCCATCGTGCCGAGCAGGCTCACCCACTTCGACCTAAAGACCGGGGCGAGGCGCAATTACCGCGAGCAAATGGCAGCCTACGCCCTCGGCCTGATGGGTGCGCACTTTGCCGGCGAGTGGACGGCGCACCTGTTGTTCTGCGACCAGCGGGAAATCGAGACGATCAAGTTCACCTACGAGGAGGCGCACGACATCGTCGATCAGGTCGTCAAGTCGTTCAACGATCCGGCGAAGAAGCCGAACCCCTGCGAATACTGCGGCTGGTGCGCCAAGGCGGATACCTGTCCGGCACGGCTCGCGATGGTCGGTGAGACACTGACGGTCACTGATCCGAGCTTCGATTTCGACGTGGTGCTCGCCGACCCGGAAAAGCTCGGACGATTCCTGACAGCTTGTGCATTTATCGAGGGCTTGCACGACCGAGCCAAGAAGATTGCCACCGAGCGAATCAAGACCGGCGGCAACGTCCCCGGCTGGAAGCTCGTCACCCGCAAGGGCAGCGAATTCGTCGATTGCGAAACCGTCGGCCACCACATCCAGCGCATGGGCTTTGGTCCGGTGCTCGCGGCCTACGGAAACCTACCAGCCAGCAAGTTCCGCGATTTGTGGAGCGAGCGGATGTCCAGCGAAAAGCCATTTCCGGAGGAGTCGGTGAAGCACGCCGCGCCCTCCGTCTATCTCAAACAAACCAAGACCAAACCAAACTAATACCATGCCATCCTATACCTCATCCACTCCAAGCGAACGCCCTGAATTTGTTGAACCGGGCGACTACCAAGTCGAAATCATCGACGCGATCGAAACGATCAGCAAAGGCGGCCACGACATGATCGAGCTCAAGCTCAAAACGTCCGCTGGCAGCTATCTTTACGACTTCCTCGTCTTCATCCCGACCGCATTCTGGAAGATCGATTCCTTCCGCGCCGCCACTGGCGAGGATGTGAAACCCGATCAGGATGTCGAAATCAGTGCTGATCACGTCATCGGTCGCACCGGCACCGCTCGCCTCACCGTTGAGGAATACAACGGCAAGAAGCGCAACAAGGTCGTCGCCTGGATTGTCGGCACCGCGAAGCCCTCCGCTCAACCCCAACCCGCACGCCGTAGTGACAACGAACCCTTCTGAAAAAATGGGCCTTCGTGCCTACCAAATGAAAGCCCGGATGGACATCCACAAAGGCTTTGAAGATTTCGACCGCCAGCTCGGCGTGCTGCCAACGGGTGCGGGTAAGACCATCTTGTTCAGCCGACTGGCGCAAGATTACCAACCTCGGCGCACGTTGATTCTCGCACACCGCGAGGAACTCATCACCCAGGCAGTGGACAAGCTCCGTGTCTCGACCGGCATCGAGGCGCAGGTCGAGATGGGCAGTGAGCGAGCGTCACTCGACGCACCGGTCGTCGTCGCCTCCATCCAAACGCTTATGCGCGAAAAACGCCGTGAGCGGTGGCCGCGGGATCACTTCGGCCTCGTGGTCGTCGATGAAGCGCATCATGCGCTAGCGGACAGCTACCTCAGCACGCTCGGATATTTCCACGATCATGCGAAAGTGTTAGGGGTGAGTGCTACGCCAGACCGTGGTGACAAAAAGAATCTCGGAAAATACTTCGAGAACATCGCCTGCGAGGTATCTTTGCTGGATCTCATCAACCAAGGATGGCTCGCACCGATCAAGGTTAAGACCGTTCCGCTGGGGATAAACTTGCGCGGCGTTCGGACGAGCCATGGCGACTTCAGCGCCGATGATCTCGGTCACGCGCTGGAACCATACCTCGAACAAATCGCCGACGTGTTAGTCGAACACCGGCACCGCAAGACGCTCGTCTTCCTGCCGCTCATCGCCGTGTCGAAACGCTTCGCAGAAATCTGCCGCGAGCGTGGCTTGTTAGCCGAGCACGTCGACGGGCAGACGAAAGAGCGAAAGGCAACGCTGGAGCGATTCAAGCGGGACGAGACGCGCATCCTCTGCAATGCGATGCTGCTCACCGAAGGATATGACGAGCCATCGATTGATTGCATCGTCTGCCTGCGCCCAACCAAGGTGCGTGCGCTGTATTCGCAGATCATCGGTCGTGGCACGCGGATGCATGGCGGCAAGGACCACTTGCTTGTGCTCGATTTCCTCTGGCAGTCGGAGGAACACAGCCTGATGCGGCCGGCCAACTTGATCGCCGAAGATGATGTGGACGCGAAGGCACTCACGGAAAAGATCGGGGCCGAGGGCGACCTCGAAGAGGCACGCGAGGAAGTGAATGCGGATCGCACTCGATCACTCACCGACCGGCTACGGGCTAACCAAATGCGGAGCGGCAGTGTGCTTGATCCCATTGAGCTTGCCATCTCGCTCAAAGAAGCCGCGCTCGCCGACTATGTTCCGACCATGGCATGGCAGGCCGCCGAGCCCACGTACAAGCAGCTCGATGTGCTGCAGAAGTTCGGACTGGATATCATCAACATAAAGACCAAAGGGCACGCGTCGTTGATTCTCAACCGTCTCATCACTCGTCGCAAGCTCGGTCTAGCGACGCCAAAACAAGTCCGCGTGATGCGCCTCCACGGCCATCAACGTCCGGAGATCGCCACCTTTGAGGACGCCAAGGCATTCCTCGACACCAAGTTCTCTAAACGCTGACCCTTATGGCAAGATACCGATCATCTGGGCTAACCATGACCTTGCCGCGTCGCACGCTGGAATACCTTCAGCGCGGCGCTAGCGAGGGGATGCGCAATGCCGAACTCTTTGATGCATCCTGTCAGTTCCGCGATGCCGGCCACCCGCTGGAGGAAACGGAAAGTCAGTTGTTAGCCCGCGCACTGGCCGACGGACTAACTGAATCCGAAGCGCGGACGACCATCCGGTCTGTCTATGCCCGCAACTCACGGGAGCCACTCGGAACTGGCATGGCCCCGACTCCGAAAATGTCATCGCCCGCGATGCCACGACGGCCGTCACCGGTTCCAGTCCACCACAAGCGATCCACGATGGCGCTGCCTAACACGATTGACGACGGCTTCGTCCGTCTGCTCGACGCGTGTTTTCAGCCCGATGAATTCGTCTCCATTGCACCTGCTGCGGAGTCCGATGAAGGTGGCATCGTGCCGCGCCGTGGGGTGACGCTCACGGCCTCCGAATGGAAATCCAAGGTCGCGGCCAAGGGCGGCATTGATCGCGTCTTCAGCACGAAGCTCGGGCTATTCCTGCGGATCAACCCGATGACCAAGGGCGGCGCAAAGAACGACGACGTGACTGCCTTCCGCCATGTGCTCGTCGAGTTCGACCGCGACGAGGCCGGCAAGGAGATCCCGAAAGAAGAACAATACCACGCGGTTGTCGCCAGCGGCATGCCGGTCGCAGCCTTGATCGATTCGGGCAACAAAAGCCTGCACGCGTGGATCCGGGTCGATGCGCCGGACGAGGCAGAATACAAGCGGCGCGTCGAAGTTATCTGGGGCTGGTTTTCCGGCATCAACCTGGACAAGCAGAACAGGAATGCTTCGCGCCTGTCTCGCTGTCCTGACGGCTGGCGCACGGTGGACGACAATGTCCGTCGCCAGTGCTTATTGGCCGTCGAATTCGGCGCGGAATCGTGGACGGCATGGGAGGCGGCGCACTCAAATTCCGACCTGCCGCCAATCTTACCCGGTGACGGATTCATGGGCCAGCCGGAGCCTGAACCGCCGCAGCTCGTCGATGGAGTGCTCCACCAGGGTGCCAAGATGGTGTTAGGTGGCCCTTCGAAGGCGCGCAAAAGCTGGTCGTTGATCGACCTGATGCTCTCAGTGTCCACAGGCACGCCGTGGTGGGGGTTTCCGACGCGTCGTGGTCGTGCCCTCTATCTGAACTTCGAACTTCCTCCATTCGCGCTGCAATACCGCATTAACCGGATTGCGGCGGCCAAGGATATCTCCGACTTCACTGGCTTCGACATCTGGAACTTGCGCGGCCATGCCACCGACTTCTCAGCGCTCATCCCGAAGATCCTCGGCCGGATCCGCGACACCGGGTATTCGCTCATCTTGATCGACCCGATCTACAAAGGGCTTGGTTCACGCAATGAAAACGACGCCGGCGACATCGCAAGCCTGCTCAATGAAGTCGAGCAACTGGCATTGAAATCTGGTGCGGCCGCCGTCTTTGGTGCTCACTTCTCGAAGGGCAATCAAGCGGGCAAGGAATCGATCGATCGTATCGGCGGCTCGGGTGTCTTCGCTCGTGACCCCGACGTGATTCTAACGATGACGCCACACGAGGAAGACGACGCCCATGTCATCGACCTCACACTGCGTGCCCTAGCGCCCGTGAAGCCGTTTGTCGTCCGTTGGTGTGAGTCGATCTTCATCGCCGACCGCAACGCCGATCCTGCCGCCCTAAAGGCTCTGCAGGGCAATTTAAAGAGCGAGAAGGCAAAGACAACCTACAAGATGGGCAGCACGGCTGACCGCTTCGGCAAAGCAGTCGAAACCATGCCACCGATGCCCAATGGTCGCGTCCCTCAAGAGTCCGGCGTTCTGGCTTACATCTCCGACCGGATCGCCGAGATTGATGGCGACTGCACGCTCAAGGAAGCCCAGCGCGTCTTCTACTGCCTTGCTAACATGAAGAGCGGTTCACCGCTTGTTTTCGACAAAGCAACTCGCCTGTGGAGGGGGCGTCGTCATGGAATTTGAACCCGTCAATTTAGGTGGGTTTGAACCTCGGGTTCGAATTGGTTTGAACCCGTTTGAACCTGCCATCTCAACAGGGTTTGAACCTCGGGTGCAAATTGGTTTGAACCCATTTAAACCCGCGTTTTCTAACAGTCCGCTGCGATGTATAGTAAGTCACCTTACTGTCGATCTGACAGTTATACTATGTATAACAGCGCGAACTGGTGAACCAGGATTCGCGTGCGCTGTTACGCTTAGGAAAGCGACAGCCATCATTCTGCATAAGTTGACGCCGAGAGGAGGTGGCAAATGAAATTCAGAAAAAGACCTCTGAAAAAAATACAAAAGCCAAGGGTCTCAAAATACATCCACCTTTGGCCTGAGTTGGAATTCATGCCGAACCTCGACCACTGGCCAAATCGTCCCGACATCTATCAGCCGGAATGCAGCGAGGTCCTACGATTCCTGATTGAGAGCTTTGAGACAACCCTGGAAGATGCTGACAGGATTTTCCACGCAGCTGCAACCAAGGGCGTGATCAAGTTTAATCCGGTTACTCGACTCTGGTGCGGACGCAAAGGAGGTCGACCATGAACTCCGACGACTACGCAAAAAAGCAGACGAAGCGAGACGCTCACTACGAACGCGAATACGAGGCATGGGTGAAGTCGATGACTCTAGCAGAACGACGTGAGGCTGAGAAGCTTGGCTTGCTGAAGCCATGCATCCAGCGCCACGGCAATGGGGCTGCGGATCACGACATGGCCGAGTCATCGCGAGCCAGCCACACGCCTGACATCGCGGCCTTGGTCGATCACGAGGATGAGGCGCAGGAGGAAGTCATTGCGGCCGGCATGGCCGAGGCGAATCGAATCCTGAGGCACCTTGTTGCCGACCTCATCGACGCGGAAAACATGCGACTCACCATCGAATGCTTGGCGGCATCTCTGGGGCTCAGCGCCTACAACGGCGACAGCATGACCTCCATCGCCAAACGCTGCGGCGTCACCCGTGCGGCGGTCAGCAAGCGCTGCGTTGACATCACCAAACGGTTGAAGGTTCTGCCTTCAAGGGCAATGCGCAGCGAAAATGCCCGCAAGATCTACCAGAAAGCTCAAATCAAACAGCACCTCAAAAACAATCCATGAACACCCTTGCCATCAGCGACCCGAAGTTTGCTATCACTCCCACCGGCATCGAATTTAGCGAAGAACTCAGCTTCGACGAATGGGACGCACTCGGTCAGAAGCTCGCACCTGTCGGGAAATCCATCGGCTTCATCATCGGTGATTGGATCAACTACGGCGAAAACCATTGGGGTGAGAGATACAAAGACGCCTTAGAGAGAACCGGACTCGCCTACCAGACGCTGGCTCAATACTCGTATGTCGCTCGGAAGGTTCAATTTTCTTGCCGGCAAGAAAAACTCGGATTCGAACACCACCTCGTAGTCGCAAAAATCAAGGATTCTGAGGAGCAGCGTTACTGGCTCGATATGGCTGTGAAACACAAGCTCGGCAAGCGCAGGCTCCGCAAGTCGATTAACTTCGGACGCCTTGCTACCGAGCAGGAGGTTGCGGGCGATCCACACGACAAACGTCACACGACCTACCTATCGCTTCTGAACAAGATCCGCCGTTGGTGGCAGGAGCAGACTGAGACAGCCCCAGTCGATGACTGGGACGATGAACGTCGGCAAGCGCTCAAGGACGACTTCGAATTCGTGAAGGACATCTACGAGGCGCTCTAACCAATCGCAGGGAGGGACGGTCCCAGGCGAGCCTCATACACTCGCCTCTGTGGGTTCAATTCCCGCCCCTGCAACCACTCATCCAATCATCATGACCACTCCAGTTCAACGAATCTCCCGACTCCTCAACGAAGGCGCGAGGTTCATGGTTCAAATCCCCGGACAAGTCTCCATCGACCTAACACCCGATGTGATCGCCGCGATGGCGGGGGTTCAAATGGGTTCAAATACCCATGAGGAATCAAGGAATCTATTAACGATCAACGACTTACGCAGGGATTCTAGCACCGGTGTCCATTTCCCGTGAAATGTGCCATCGCGACTTCCCACATAACGGGGCGTCGGGACGTTGACTCCAAGTGCTAGAGAAATGGCTGCATCCATGTTAGAATCAAGGTTTCTGCTACTCTGGAGGGTGGCGCAAGGTCCGCCTCTGGAGCGGGAAGTGAGGTTCCATGCTTCCCGTCGGTGGCGCGCCGACTTCGCACACATCGAAAGCCGGACGTTGATCGAGATCGAAGGTGGAATCTTCATCCCAGGCGGTGGCCGACACAACCGGGGCGGGGGATACGCGAAGGACGCCGAGAAGTATCTCGAAGCCGTGCTCGCAGGCTGGACGGTGATCCGACTAACAGCTCACCAGCTAGAAGTGGATTTCATCGAGCGGATTGTGGATTTTTTGTCGTCGTGTGGCGTCCGCGACCATGCCAAAAAATAGGTCTCGTCGTGAAGTATTCTGCCAGCTATCAGATTCCATATGCTTCGCTGCTTCATAATTCTTCTGATGATGGGGTGCCAACCTCTGGCTGCTCGCGCTTGGCTATATAAATTCACAGGACATTTTGGCGGGAAAAACGCCTTCGACATGACCCTTCAATTCGAAAACACCAAGGTGGACGGTGTGTATTTTTATCACAAACACATGAGGGACATCCGGCTATCGGGTGAAATCAAGAATCAAGGATCCACTCTCGAACTCCATGAGCACGGCGAGGACGGCAAAGTGGTGGCCGAATTCAAATTTCGCATCCATTCCCCGATCGGGAAAGACCAGGATGCCGATGGGCCGAGCTTCAAAACCGAACCTATCGAAGGCAGTTGGAGCAAAATAGACGGTTCCAGCAGCCTCAAGGTGACTCTCGATCATACCGGGAGCTGCGCCGGAGAATTGGGCAACCTCTATGGGCAAGGAGCAGATGAAAAGACGCACAAACGCATGAAATTGTTCTGGGATTCCCTGAAAAATGGGGACAAGGAAGCAGTTGCTTCATGCATTTCGTTCCCCATTCGGGTTTCGATAAAGGGGAAAATGCAGACGCTGCAGAACAAGCGGCAGCTTCTGGCCACCTATCCGGATGTTTTCCTCCGGGATTTTGTGACAGAAGTCTCCGGTTACCCGCCCAGAAATCTCTGGAATAATTATCGAGGGTTGATGCTCGGCAATGGGCTCATATGGTTCAATAGTGATGGTACAGTAGTCTGCATCAATAACTGAACTGATCATCAATACTCTTCCGGGAACATCACACACGTCGAACTGCGATCCGCCTCGGTGATGATGTAAATGCGTCTGCCACCACCGACTTGGTAGCAGCTCAGGATGCGGTCGCTGTTGGTTAGAGCCTCCTCGTTCGCCTGCTTGTCCTCGTCACCAAGGTCTCCCCAGTCGCCGCAGTGGTGGCGGTGCATGTAGGATGCGAGGTCGATGCTGAGTGCCATCACGGTGGGAGTCGCCACGGTTCTTCCTAGTGGGAAGCGTGGTTGCATGATTCGGTACGCCATGGCCGTTCAGTCGTTAGAGGTTCCCCATTCCGGATGGCGCTTGCCAGTGGCGATGAGTCCAGAGGCAAGCATGTCTTCGACCAGCACCTTGGGCGGCCAAGCTCGGTGTGGTTTTCCGGTCTGCATCTTGGACGCACGTGCAGTGGCACGGCAGTAGGATGGCAGGTCGGCTTCCGGGTTGAAGCTGTCCCGACGAAGCTTGGTCATCAGGTCGGTCGGGTCGGCGGCGGAGAACGTCGCTCCGTCGATGGTGTGGTATTCGGTGTTCATGGTTTCGTTTGGCATAGTGGAAATCAGGCGGCGAGTTTTTTGGCGCGGGCGGCGTAGAATTTCGTGAGTCCCTTGGCCTCGATTGCTTGGAAGAACCACTTCATACGGGGCATTCCGACTCCGTTGTCCTCGGGGCGGTTGCGAACGGTGGCGGCGGATTCGGCGGCGTCAAACAGGCGGGCCATCAACCGCACCCAGTTGGTGATCTTGTCGGGATCGGTGGTCCCTGAATGGTGGCGGACTTCGAGCGTTTGATGGCGGAAGTATGAATGGATGTTGAGCTTCCGGTAGCGGCAGGGGTATAGCTGCTTCATCTGATCCATGTTTCGGCAGGCGTCGATCTTACGGAACATCTGGGAGCATTGGTTTCGATGATTCCCGGCGTCGGTGATGATGTCATCAAGGTTGGTGCGGCAGTAGGTGTTGTTATTGCCCCGGCGTGACTGCGGTTGAAACGTATCGAGCACGTCCTCGAATTTGAGCCAGAGTTTGAAGAGGTTCTTGACCGCTTTGAGATTCATCGAGCGGGCATCGAAATGGACGTGAAGTCCGCAGCGCTTATCCACCGTGGCTCCGGCGGCTTCCAGTGCGGCGGCGGCGATTCTAACTTCCTCGATACCGGCCTCGCCTTCGAGAACCGGCGAGACGAGTTCTAAACCGCAGGAGCCATCCACCACGATCTTCCAATAGGGGGTGGTGTCGTGGGTGTAGTAGGAAGATTCAACTCGGATGCCGGCGGCTCTCAGACTCGCGGCGGCTTGCTCTTTGGTGATGGTGGAGAGGAATTCAATCTCAACTCCGAAGCGGCGGGACATAGTTTGCGTTGTCATGGTTAATATCTGCCAGAGTGCCACCTCACGTCCATGGCTAAGTGGAGTTAGATGAAAAAAGACAGAAGTTGAATCGCTCCGAATGCCCTGGAATTGGCACGCATCGTGAGGGTCAAGAGGCATGCCAATCGCGAGTCTAACATGCCGCAAAAAGAAAGACGAAAAATGACATGGACTCAAGTTGTCAGACTGGCAGATGAGGGATGATGAAAGCGACATAGCGCTGATTCTAACACACAACACCATGGACATTGAATATATCAAACAGCATCGCCTCCTGACCCTTGAATACGGACGCGGTGAAACCTATCGATCTAACATGCCAACGCTCTACGGTCACTCGACCTACGAACGCAGCTCGGTTCTCGCCGGTCGTCCGCGTCGGGTCTTCCTCGAATGCTGGGACGACCTCGACACCGCCCGAGGCGAACTCAAGGCCGCGAAGATCCGCTACGTCGACCTCTGCGACACTCGCGGCTCCACCCACGTCCCGGTGGATGTCATCACCGCAGGCCTGCCCGACGAGGACACCTAACCCCAACCCCTGAGATCCCATGAAATCCGAATCCGAAATCCTCGAAAAAATCCGCAAGCTCCTCCGACTGGCCGACCGCTCCCGTGGCTCCACCGAGAACGAAGCGAAAGTGGCGCTGGCCAAGGCGCAGGAACTAATGACTCGCCATAACATCGACTCGGCGCTGCTCCGCATGGAACGCGGCGAGTCGGGCGGCGGATCGTTCACCGTCAACAAGGGCAAGGTCGATCTGCCGAAGACGCTTAACCCGGCAGACCTGATGATCCTCTCGATCCTGCAGTCGCACTTCAACGTGAAGACCATCTTGATGCCGAGCGGGAAGGGGACTCCGGTGGACATCATCGGTGCCGCCGCCGACATCGACTTCGCCATCTTTGCCTTCAACTACCTGCGGCAGACCTTCTTCCGCTGTTGGAACGAGTTCAAGCGGATGCATGCCAATCCGGACAAGGCATCCTACTACCGGGGGCTGCGTGACGGGCTCAATGCCGAACTCAAAGCGGCCAAGCAACGGGCCGAGCAATCCTACGCCACCGAACAACGGCAAGCATACGGACTCGTCGTCGTGGACCAGCAGGCGGTGATCACCCGCTACGTCGAGGACAATTACGGCAAGCTCCTCAACCGCAATACCCGATCACGCCGCCTGCATTCGGGCAGCTACACCGCCGGTGAAACCAAAGGCCGCACCATCCAAATCAACCGCCCACTTCCGTCATGAAAGTTCTCCAACAGAAAGACGAAAAAAGACATGGACGTGCCCGATCAGACGGGCAGATGAGGGATGCTATGACAACAGTATCCATTCCTAACAACTACCTGACCAATGCGATGCAACAAGGCATTCGTGGATTTGAGAATAACGGCTTCACCGTCCGGCGCATCCTGCCAGTCGATTTGATGGCCGGCATTCATGCCCGCGAGTTCCGCGCTGACTTCGCCAAGCCAACCAAATTCGGACTGCTGGTGTTCAGCGTCCGGATCGACACCGACGGCAACGTCACCAACCCCAACCATTGAACTAACACCACGATGAACAAACTGTATTGGATCGTCTGCGACGACAAGGACACCAACGTATTCGAAGGCCGCTTTCAAGGTCGCACACGCGGCGAAGCCTTGAAGTTCCTCAAGCAGTCCATCGGGCGCAAGACGCTCAACGGACTGGTCTTCACCATCACCGAAATACCGGTGCTACTGATCCGCGAGATCGTCGCGGAAATCCTCGCCGAGGGCAGCAACGCCACGCCTGCCGTGAATATCGTGCCGCTCATCAGACCAGACCCCGAGGCTAGCCCGGGACGTTACGACGCGTTTGCCGACGCGGTTGAGCCCGAACCAACGCCCGCAGAAGCCACGCCGCCCAAGCCCGCCAAGAAGGTCGGCAATCCCGGTCACGGCGACGACCACTGGTCGCAGGTGAAAGCCTACTGGCTCGAATGCCGCAGCGTGAAACAGACCGCCGAGCATTTCAACCTCTCACCTAACACGCTCAAAACTCGCAGTCGGAGAGAGGGGTGGGGCAAATGAGTGTCTCCGACTGGAAACCGACCACCGTCGATGGCGCGACCGTCTGCCACTACTCTGACCGAACCGCCTGCACGGTGATTCGCGTCAGCCCCAGCGGCAAGACCGTCTGGATGCAGGAAGACACCGCCACGCTCGACGGCTGGAAACCCAAGTTCATCCCTGGCGGATTCGCCGGCCACTGCGTGAACAACGCCGAACAGCGGTATGTCTATCAGCCGAATCCGCAAGGTGTGATTCATCGCGCCAGCCTGCGCAAGGACGGCAACTTCCGCACCACCAACGGCGAGGCGGTCATCCCAGGCCGTTACCACTTCCACGACTACAACTTCTGATGAGAGTCGCAGTCGAAAAATACCGCAAACTCGATGGCTACGCCACGCGCTACTGGTCGGTGACGGTGAATGGCGAACTGCTCGCCGTCACCGTCTACCGCAAGGGCGCGAAGGCCGTCGCTCAAGCCATCACTAACCAAAACCAAGATCCCCATGTCACAACCCTTCAAGATTCTACCAACACCGTCACCATGTCCCACAAGTCCACCGCTGGCGTGGCGACCTATCAGACCCGATGACCTTTGCGGCCCAGCCGCCACGGTCGCACGCCGACTTGTCACCAAGGCGCAAAAGCTTCACGATGATCCAAGCGTTCCAGTAAAGATCCTGCTCTACGGTCCGCCCGGTGTCGGCAAGACCAGCATCGCGGACATGGTGGCCGACACGCTGTCGGGCACGCGCTTCGCCATCGAGGAATTCAACGGCAAGCTCGTCACGGTCGAAACCGTGAAACAGTGGATGTCCAGCCTCGGCACCTGCTCGCTCTTCGGAGTCTACTCAGTGAAAATCATCAACGAGATGGACCGCTGCACGCGGGATGCTCAGGACCTGCTCCTGAGCTACCTCGACCGAATGCCATCAGGGCGGGCTGTTATCGGCACGAGTAACCTGCAACTCGACCTTCTAACGGAGCGGTTCCAAACACGCTTCCAGTCGATCAAGCTCGCCGCCCCATCCACCGAGGACATCGCCACCATGCTCCGCTGCCACTGGCCGGTCGATGAAGCGACCTCACTACGGATCGCGGTGGGTTCTGGCGGATGCGTACGGGCCGCACTGGCCGATCTGGAATCCTGGCTAGATGCCAGCGACTGTTGACAGCCGCATCCACGGCGATGACTGATCATTCTCCCAAAGCTCGTACACTCGCCAATGGCATCGAAGTCTGGTGCAGCTTCGACAAGCTCGTGCCGGTGGGCGAACTCAAGCCCAACCCGCGCAATCCTAACACCCACCCGCAGCGGCAGATCGAACTGCTCGCCAAGAACATCCGCTATTTCGGCTGGCGGCAGACGATCACGATTTCAAAGCTCACCGGTCTGATCGTCTCCGGCCACGGACGCCTGATGGCAGCCAAGCACCTCGGCGTTGAAGTCGTGCCCGTGGACTATCAGGACTTTGCCAGCGAGAACGATGAACTCGCCGTGCTGGTGGCAGACAACCGTTTGGCCGAACTATCCACGGTCGATCTTAACGAACTTGAAAAGATTGCCAGTGAATGGAAGTCCATCGACTTCGACACGATCCTCGCAGGTTTCGAGCCTGCCGACATCGAGGGACTGCTCAATCCCAGTGGCAACGACGGTGACGAGGATGACGACGACCGCCATGACAAGGAGCTCGACAAGAGCGATGTCACCGTTGCGGTCGGTCTCTATCGGTTCCGCATCACTCAGGAAGAATTCATCGCGTGGTGCGACCGCGTGAAACAGGACGCCGGTTTCGACAAGGAATCCGTGCTCAACGAAATCCGCAGCCGCCTCGTACTATGAACATCGTACTCGAATCCATCGACGACGTAAGACCTAGTTCTTACAACCCACGGTCGGCGGTTGCCGAGCGTCTTGACCTCATCAAACTGTCGCTGCGCAAGCTCGGCTTCATCGCGCCGATCTTTGCTGACTCGGACGGCGAGATTCTTTCTGGTCACCAGCGCCACCTCGTCGCCAGCCGCATGGGTGCCACGCACGTCCCGGTGTCCCGCACCAAGGCACTCGAACTTGAACAGCGCAAGGCACTCAACATCGTCTTCAACCGAGCGACCAACGATTTCGATTTCAACAGCACGCCCGGCAGAGTTACCAGCGAGTTACAATCGCTGGACATTCAGGCACTCGCCGCTCTGATTCCCGACAAGGAGGTCGGCAGCGATGGATTCCTGCGCTGCCTCAAGCCTGCGGAGGTAAGCGTGAAAGATCTCTGCCGGGTGAACTCAGGCCGCTGGATCCAGTATGCCCGCAACCTCGCCCGCACTCTGCATCGCCACGGCATCCTCATGCCAATCGTCTGCCGCGAGGATCTCACGGTCATCAACGGCATCGGTCGGTTAGAAATGCTCGCGGAAAAAGGATTCGCGTTTGCACCCGTCGTGTTCGTGACCGACGAAGAAGCGGAGTTCGCTCGGGCGATGATGAATTTACTGTCGATGGATTTCGACATCCATACGCGCTATGCCGACATGCTGCGCTTCAATTCGTTCCGCCGGGCACGCCGCGTGAGGCGCGAGCTTGGTAACGGCTTCATCTTCGCCACGCACGGCGCGAAGCCATGCAAGGATTTCGACATCGGCAAGGCATCCGACCGCACCCGCTGGACCAAAGAGCACGGCACGACGATCCTCGACTTCGGGGCCGGCCACCTGACCGAAACTTTCCTCCTGCGTCAGGCCGGGATCGACTGCACGCCGTTCGAGCCGTATCGCCTTGGATCAGGGGGCATCAACAAGACGGAGAGCGTGGAACTGGCACGCACGTTTCTCGCCGAAGTGGCGGCAGACAAGGAATGGACGAGCATCTTCATTGCAAGCGTGCTGAATTCAGTGCCGTTCCGCGAGGACCGCGAGCACATCGCCTGCCTCTGCGCCGCATTGTGCAAGCCCTTCACCAAAGTCTATGCCTGCGCGTCATCGGCAGGTGAGTCCGGCTGGCGGCAAGTGAATGGCAAGGCGTTCATGAACGAGAGCAACGCCGGCAACATCGCGTTCCGCCTCGACTACGAACCAGGCATCCGCATCGGTGATTTTCAGGACAAGCCCAAGGTCCAAAAGTATCACACCGAGTCAGAGTTTCGCGACTTGTTCGGCCCATTCTTCCGCTCGGTAAAGGTCGATGACTTTTCCAACAACATCAACGCGGCCTGCGCGTCAGCCCTGCCAGTTGATCCTAACAAACTGCGTGCAGCTATCGAGTTTGAGTTCAACCTGCCCTATCCAGATGGCACCCGAATGGATCTCGTGAAATGCGCCATGGACTCTTTCTCCCAACGTCTTCAGATTACCCTATGATCATCCTGCTAGACCTCAACTTTACGCTCGTGGCGAACAACCCAGCACGAGGCACCACGCCCGTCCGTATGGACAAGCGACTGGCCAACGAGCAATACCGCCAGTGGCTGGTGGAACTGGTGCGGCCTCACACGGTTGTCCTCATCACCGCCCGCCCGGACACCTGGACGGTTAGAACTCTCGACCGTATCGAGGAGCAAACCGGATGGCGGCCGCAGGATGCATGCTTCGCGCCGAAGGGCTGGTGGAATCCACCTACGATCAAAGAGCATCTACTCAAGAAGGACGTGTTCCCAACCCACGGCGATGACGCACGCTATCTCGCGATCGAAAGCAACCCGAGGACCCGCGAGATGTACGCGAAATTTTCCATCCCGTGCTTATGGGTGACCCCTAAAGGTGACCGACTAACGGATGGCGCACGGATCGTGAAAAGCCTGCCGTGTTGACATCTGTCACGCGGGCATGAGTGAAGCACAACGTGACGAGGTGATCCCACGCGGAGCCTGGCAGTTCGATCAGGAAGTAACTGCGGTGTTCGACGACATGCTCCAGCGGAGCATCCCGCAATACAACGCGATGCGCATGGTCACCTTCGAGGTTGGGCGGCGCTTCGTGCAACCGGGCACCGCCATCATCGACATGGGATGCTCACGCGGCCAGGCGCTGCTGCCATTCGTTTCTAACTTCGGAACTGCCAACGATTACATCGGCATGGAAATCAGCGAGCCGATGATCGAGGCGGCACGTCAGAACTTTTCCTACCATCCGCACGGTGAGCGCGTCAGCATCCAGTCTGCCGACCTGCGCCACGAGTTCCCTCGTGTGACATCCAGCCTCGTGCTCTCGGTGCTCACCCTGCAATTCACGCCCATCGAATACCGCCAGCAAATCATCCGCCGCGTGTTCGAATCACTGGCTCCGGGCGGTGCATTCATTCTCGTTGAGAAGGTGCTGGGTGCCACGGCGAAGCTCGACGAGGCATTCGTGAATCTCTTCCTCAACATCAAGCGGGAGAACGGGTATTCCGACAGTCAGATCGACCGCAAGCGGCTGTCGCTCGAAGGCGTGCTGGTCCCCGTCACCGCCAAATGGAACGAGGAGTTGCTCTATCAGGAAGGCTTCACGTCGGTCGATTGCTTCTGGCGGCATCTAAACTTCGCCGGGTGGGTGGCCGTGAAGCCATGAGTTGACGGGGAGTCACCTCGTGTGAGCGGAAAATTTGCAAAAAAGTGGACCAAGGAACGCCAAGCCGAATACATGGCAAATTATCGCGAAGAGAACCGCGAGCGACTCAAGATTCTATACCGTGAGAACTACGCTGAAAATCGCGAGGCTCGACTTGCGACTAGGCGGCTTTACTACCAGAAAAACAAGAAAGTTCACGCTGAGGCAGGCAAGAGGTGGTTAGAGGCAAATCGGGATAAGGTTCGCGCCTATCAGGCAAATTACCGGAAGCGCAACATCCTTCGGATAAAAGCTTACGAGCAGAAATACTATCAAGAGAACAGAGAAAGATGTATTAGGCGCCAGCTCGTTCTGGAAAAGTCCACCCCAAACAGGCGCATTGCATCGACGCTAAGAAAGCAACTCAACCGGTGGGTCAAAAAATCGTCGGGCAGACACTCGACCCAGGAACTTCTCGGTTGCTCGTTTTCCGAATTCCGTGAGTGGATCGAGTTGAAATTCAAGAGGGGGATGAAGTGGGACAACTACGGCCGGGTATGGCACATCGACCACGTCATGCCCTGCTGCGCGTTTGATCTGACGCGGCCGGGGCAGGTGAAGATTTGCTTTCACTTCACAAATCTCCGGCCGATGTCGGCACGAGCCAATCTGAGCAAAAACAGAAAGATCACTGAGCCACAACTGCGTCTTCCACTTTGAAATCGAATCCCACAGACGGAATCTCAACCCAGGCGGCCGAGAAGATCCTTCAGGCAGATCTGCAAAACGTAATCCGCAAGGTCGCTGCGGGAAAACCTCTCACCGTGGTTGAGCGGGCGCGTATCGAATCGCGGGCGGCGGGCAGCGAGGAATCGCTCGCTTATGCGAAAACCTTGGTCGAACTCTCAGCGGTGTTAGGCGTGACCCGCCGCACGCTCACCACTTGGCAGAAGATGGAGGGATCTCCGAAGCCGCTGTCCAATGGCTTGTGGCCGGTGGCCGACTGGCGCGAGTTTGTCCGTCTGCGGGGACTCAAGGCAGGCAAAACTCCGATCGGAAACGAGGAGGCACTCAAGGCCCGCAAGTTGCTCGCTGAGGTCGAGGAGCGCGAACTCCGCATCGCGGTGAAAAAGGGCGAATACGTTCCGATCTATCAGGTGCAAAGTGAATGGATCGGCCTCGTCGCCCAAGCGACGTCCATCTTGCGCGCGAAGTTCGAGTCGGAGTTACCGCCGATTCTGTCAGGTCTCGACGCCACCGGCATTCAGCGGGAATGCCGCAAGGCAATCGATGAGGTGCTTCGCTGCCTCCACGAATCATGAAGGTGCTCCACGACATCTGGCGCGAAGCGTGGCAACCGCCCGACCGCAGGCCGCCGTGGGAATGGTGTGAGGATCACATCGATGCCATCCCGTATTCGCCGAACCCGGGACGCTTCCGGTCGGAAAACTCGCCGTGGATTCGCGAGGTCATGGAATCGTTGGTCGACCCGCGCATCCGTCTTGTCTCGATCATCGCATCGGTTCAGTCGTCCAAGACCACGGCTCCGGAGCTAACGCTTTGCTACATCATCACCAATCTTCCCGGGCCGACGCTCTGGCTCGACCAAACCGACGAGGATGCCCGCGATTATTCCGAGGCGCGGCTCCAAAAACTCTTCGACCAATGCCAGCCAGTGGCACGGCTCATGCCCACCGGCATCCATCGCCACAAGCGCAAGAACAACGCCATCCACTTCAACAACGGCATGGTGCTGTGGATTCTAGGGGCGCACAACAAGACCAACCTGCAACGCCGCTCGATCCGCTGGTTGGTCGGCGACGAAACATGGCGCTGGCCGACCGGACACATGGCGGAAGCCGAAGCACGCGTCACCGCATTCGGCTGGCTCGGCAAGTGCATCTTCATGAGCCAAGGCGGCGAGGAGGATGACGACACTCACCGGAAATTTCTCACCACCGACCAGCGCGAGTGGACGTTTGCCTGCCCGAAATGCGACCACCGCCAAGCGTTCAAGTGGGAATGCGTCGAGTGGAGCAAATCGGCCAGGGATGAATTCGGCGAGTGGGATTTCGACGAAGTCCGGCGTACCACCGCCATGCGCTGCGAGTCGTGCAACCACTACTTCAACGACGGCGAGCGGACGCGGCGCGAACTCAATGCCACCGGTGCTTTCGTATCGAAGAATCCGAAGGCGTCGAAGGAAAACGTCGGCTTCCATTGGAATGCCCTGTGCGCGATGAGCTGGGGCCAGTTGGCGGAACTCTACCTGCGGGCGAAGACGGCGGCGCGTAAGGGTGACGTGTCGTTGCTCCAACAGTTCTATCAGAAGAGGCTCGGTCTGCCGTGGCGCGAATACGTCGAGGACTACAAGTTAGAGATCGTCAAATCCGGCTACAAGCGCGGCGAGACGTGGGAAGAAGAAGGCGCGATCGATCCGAAATCAGGCAAGATTCTCGCCGCCCCGCTACCCGAGCGCACCGGCCTGATCCCGCTGCGATTCATCACGGTGGACTGCCAGATGGATCACTTGTTCTTGGTGGTTCGCTCGTGGTCGGCGGAGGGATCAAGCCGTCTGATGTGGAACGAACGGATTCTAACATTCACCGACATCGACGTGTTGCAGGAACGCTTCGATGTTCACCCAAGCCTCGTGTTTCTCGACGCTGGCTATGCGACCTACGACGTCTATCGGGAATGTGCCAAGCGAGGATGGGTCGCACTCATCGGCGACCGCCGCCCAGTCTATGCGCACAAGGGTCGCGATGGCAAAACCGTCCAGCGATTTTACTCACCCCGGCGCAAGGTCGTGCTTTCGCATCGCCAGTCCTGCCACGTCCACTACTGGAGCAACCTCAACATCAAGGACACGCTGGCCCGTCTCCGTCGCAACCAAGATGCGTCCCAAGGCCCGACGTGGGAAGTGCCTGACGACATCGACGACGACTACCTCGCCCAGTTGGAAAGCGAGCAGCGCATCAAGGAAAAAGGTCAGTGGATGTGGAAGCAAATCGGCTCGCGACCGAATCACTTTTTTGATTGTGAGTCCATGCAGGCGACAGCGGCGACCATGCTCAAGATCGTCGGTCGGGAATCCATTGCCGCCGCCCCGGTTGACACTCCGGACGAGGGAGCATGAAGACCGTCACCATCCTCCGCTTCCTCACGTTCCTTGGTTCTGGAATGTCCACGCTCGCCGCACTGGATCTGGCGGGTATCGCCCAGCTCTTCGATCCGACGATGGCAAAATACCTGCTTGCCGCCGGTCCCGCCGCGCTCGCCGTGAAAGAACTGGTGGTCGTGCTTGGCGATCTGTTTGACGACGGCAAGCCAAACCAATCGTTCAAGGTTGGACTGTTCTGTTTGGCAATGGGTGTTCTGACCTTCCCGTTTCTCGCCTCATGCGCCACGCCACCTGCCATCACCGGCGAGTTCATCAGCAAGGACGGCGTGATCAAGGTTTACCCTGATGGTCGCCTTGAAATCGTCGTCGAAACCCGCACCTCCAAGTAAGCCATGAACACGTTCAGTGATTGGTTTGCTTCCCAGGGATTTCGTAACTTCGGCGCGGGTGAGTTCACCAACTACTTTGCCCGTGAGCGCAAGGGCGTGAAAAACAGCCTGCCGTCGCGGCTGCTCTGGAAAAACATCGTGCCCGCTCTTCGCATCGTGGACGAACTCCGCGATTCGTTCGGCAAGTCATGCACCATCCTGAGTTCCTACCGATCGTCCGACTACAACAAGGCGGTAGGTGGAGCATCATCCAGTCAGCATCTTGAGTTTACCGCTCTCGACATCGCATTCGACGGCATCAGCCCACAGCGCGTCTATGACCGGCTGATCGAATGGCGCAAGGCCGGCAAGTTCACCGGAGGTCTCGGCATCTACCCATCATCGGGCTTCGTCCACATCGACACGCGGGGCCGCAACGCCACCTGGAAAGGCAAATAAGTCATGGCACGCGGACTCTTCATCACCGGCTTCACGATTTCCGAGGTGCTCGCCATCCAGCAGCGGGCGAAGGGATTCCTCATCGAGGGCAAGACCCTGATGACCTGGAACGAGGCGGGCAGCTCTGCCACCAAGCAGTTCACCATGCCCATCGATCAGGTGCTTGAGGAATGTGCCCACGCCCTGCGGATTCTCGACCCTGCCACCTACGGCAAAGCCCGCAACGTGGCAACTTCACACATCATCGGCCACCTCCCGAAATGATCCGCCTCAAGCACATCGCACACCTGCTCCTGCCTCCTGTCCTCGTCCCCAAGGCATGGGGCTCACCTTACGAATCGGCCAACTGGTCGCCGCGTCGGGGGCACGTGCCTGGAGCATCCCCTACCGACGCCCGAAATGAACTCACGTCGGGAGTGCGCGCCGAGCTGGTTCGCAAGTCCCGCTACATGCACAAGAACAGCGGCTTCGTGCGCGAACTGGTCGCGAACATGGCGATCTACTCGACGGGCGACGGCATCCGTGTCCAAGCACAATCACCCGACCAAGCATGGAACCGCGCCGCCGAAGCCTACTTCGCGATGTGGTCGTCCCGCTGCGAGGTGACACGCCGTTTTTCCTTCGAGGAATGCCAAGCACTCGTCTGCCGGGGCATGGACATCGACGGCGAGTATTTCATCCACAAGACCCGCGACTCCCAAGGCGAACCGCGCATCCAGTTGATCGAATCCCACCGCGTCGGCGATAAGTTCGGCTCACAGGAAACCATCGACGGAGTGGGTCTCGATTCTTGGGGCGCACCGATGTTCTATCGGATGCTGGAAGACGATGGCATCCACAACGATCTACCCGCCACCTCCATCCTGCATATCCACGAACCTGAATGGGCAGGCGGGGTGCGTTCTCATCCGACCATCCAACACTCGATCAACCACGTGCTCGATGAAATGGAATTGCTCGCCCTCGAAAAACACGCGGTCAAAGACAATGCCGACGTCTCTCGCATCCTCAAAACAGCACGCGGGGAAATCGACGACAGCGGCGACTTCATGGTCGGCGGCGCGGCTATCGGCACTGAAAACAGCGACCCGGTTTCGCTCCAACGCATCGTCGGCGGCAAGTTGATCGCCCTCAAACCCGACGAGTCACTAGACAGCTTTCAATCGAATCGCCCATCGCCCACCTTCACCGGCTTCCTTGAACACTTAAGACGTGACTCCGCCCTCGGGATGATCCCCTTCGAGTTCGCAGCGGATTCAAGCAAGGTGGGCGGCGCGGGCGTTAGGTTGGTCGTAGCCAAAGCCGACCGTCGCTTCTCGTTCCGCCAAATGATCCTCGAAAGCCGCCTCATCAAACCGGTTTGGGCGTATGTGATCGGCGACGCGATTTCCCGTGGATCGCTCCCCCCGATACCAGGGTGGTGGAAAATCAGCACAGTGCCACCAAAGCGTGTTACCGTCGATGCCGGACGCGAGGCTCAACAGAATCGCGCTGATGTGGAGATGGGCCTGAAAACACTATCGGATCACTTCAACGAACAGGGTGCCGACTTTGGCGAGGAAATCGAACGCCGCGCCAGCGATGCCAAGCTCATTCTTGAGACGGCGGCAAAACACGGCGTGCCGGTCGAGATGCTGTGGAAGCCAGTCTAAAAAAGGGTTGCAAAAGCCTTGACTACAACAGGTGCCGAATAGCACGATAACTGGAAATGAGCTATGATATTAACAATTATGTTTTCAAGGGGGTTCCGCTTAGCGAATTTGTCGCGAATCTCAGCAAGCATCCGGCAGGCACCTTGGTTCATTTTACCAGCGAAGACAACACCAAGAATTTTCTCAGAGTCGATGATGCTCTCGTGGCAAGTCTCCACGAGACCCAAAAGTCGTTAAATTATGAAATCAACGGAAGACCGATTGAAGTCTCCAAAATTGCTGCAGCCGTAGCTCAAGAGCAGAGCAGCTTTAGTTTCGAAGGACCCAAGGTTCTTCTTCTGCTGACGATCTTGAGAGCATGCGGGATCGCAGTTAGTGATCTCCTGGCAGTCAAGGAAGAGTCAGATCCCAATCTCCAAGCCGACATAAAGGGCCCCTTTAACTTATTTGGCGTTAAAGGCCTCCCTCTTGTCGAAATGCATGGAGAGACGCTTCCTATGGGCTTGATTGAAATACCCTATGAACTGCAAGGTCTTGTCTGCGTGGCCAGCAAAAAGGAGAATTGGAACTTGCTTCGAGATCCTAGAACTGACCCAGAATCTCACGAAACTTTGGAGCCGGCGCTAACTCTTGATCTCGAAAAGAATATCGAGTGGGCTCTGAATTCACCAACTTCCAATGAATGGGACACATGGAGGGAAGACTACTGCGCCATGCTCATCAATTGGTTCATTAAGCCTGGCGAGCAATATGTCGAAGAAGACGACTGCTGGACAAGCGATGTCGGTGTTCAGTCTACACGCTACGGCACCGTGCACCAATTTGGGGGAATGGGGGATGGTGAGATGTATTTGATCGTATCTGGAACTGAGATGTCTGGCTACGATGAAGACGGTTGGAGTGATCCGGAAAAAGAAACGCCAACGGCTTACAGGAAACTTAAGGAACTGCTCTTCGGAGATCTCGACTACCCGACAGAGAAATACACTCCTCAATTCGGGGGCTGATTTGAGCCGTCACTCTGGCTGTCTTCTCCCAGCTCCGTTGACACAACCGACCGGGCGTGAGCCCGGTAATTCAAAATCGCGAATGGTTGATTCAGCCTGATGCACTTCGGTCGATGATCGCTGCTGCGGATTCTTTCCGTGCGCTCGGCAATCCAGTCGTCCGTGACCAAGCATCCAGCTCTCTGCTATCCGTTGAAGATGGAGTGGCCACGGTATCAATCAGCGGCCCCATCATCCGCAAGCCCGACATCTTCGCCCGGGTGCTGATGGGCGCGACCGACTCCGAGGAAATCGGATCTGCGATTCAAGAAGCCGCCTCGCGTCCCGACATCAAAGCGGTGTTTTTGGACATCGATTCTCCAGGTGGAACCGTGGCCGGCACTCCCGAGCTAGCCGCTGCGGTTTCCGCCCTCGATAAGAAGAAGCCAGTCTATGCCTTCTCATCCGGCCTGATGGCGTCCGCCGCCTACTGGATTGCCAGCCAAGCGCGTGCGATTTACGCCACGCCCTCCGCACAAGTCGGGTCCATCGGTGTCGTGCAAGCGGTGGTCGATCGTTCGGCAGCCATCAATGCGGCAGGCATCAAGGTGGAGGTTTTCTCGGTCGGCAAATACAAGGCGATGGGCGCTCCAGGCACTCCGCTCACCGATGACCAGCGTGAACTCATCCAATCAAACCTCGCAGAAATCGCCGCCGAGTTCCACGATGCGGTGCTTTCCCGTGGTCGTGCGATTCCCGCCGAGGCCATGGAAGGCCAGACTTTTAGCGGCAAGCAGGCCCAGCGCCACAACCTCGCAGGCATGGTTCCCGACCGCGCAGAAGCCATGCGCCGACTCAAAATTTATCACACCTCGGTTGACACGAAATCACGGGTGATGACTACCGCACTCGAAGACCAACTCCTCGAAGCCCGCACGCAGGTCGATGACCTCACACGGGACCACCAAGCCCAAACCGAACTGCTCAACGAAGCATCGACTCAAGTCGAATCGCTGCGCGGTGAAGTGGAGCTACTTGCCGCTGAAATCGACACGCTCAAGGCAGAGTGCGACGAGGCGAAAATCGAATCTACCAACCTGATCGCGCAACGAGATTCCGCAACCGGCCAAGTCGCCACTCTGCAATCCCGCTGCACCGAGCTGGAGGCGTCCCAAACGGATTTCGACCGCAAGCTGCAACTCGAAGTCGCCCGCGTCGTTGCCAGCACCGGCACCACGATGCCCGCCCGCGTCACCCCAGCTGGTGACACCAACCTAGCCGCCGATCTCCATTCGCGCTTTGCCGCCATCACCGATCCCACCGAGCAGACCGCCTTCTGGCGCAAGCTCACCCCCGACCAACAATCTCTCATTCTCAAACACCAAGCCTAATAACTCGCCATGCCAAACACACTCACCAACGTCAAAGACATCAAGGTGGCGCAACGTGCGCTCATGCCCTTCATGTCGAACCTCCTGCCGGTCACGGCATTCTCCACCGACTTCAGCCCGCTGCCCGCTGAGAAACTCGACACCATCCGCGTCCCACTCGTTGGTGCGCCCAGCGTGTCGAGCGACTTCACCGGAGACTACTCGTCGAATGCAGATGCCACGGTCACGGTGGTTCCTGTCACGCTCAGCCGTCACAAATACAAGACCGTCCACGTCACCGCCAAGGAATCCGCCGAGGTCTCCTTGAACGTGCTGGAAACCCTAGTAGAAGCGGCCGCCCAGCAACTCGCCCAAGACGTGTTGGTGGACATTTTTAGCTGCATCACCGCCGCCAACTTCGGTGCTCCTGGTATCGCTGCCCTGGCACCAACCGCCTTCGATTACAAGAAGGTGCTCGGCCTGCGGGAAGCCTGCGGCAATGCCAAGATGCCGCCGAACCCACGCTCGCTGGTGCTCGATTCCGGCTACTACACCAACATGCTCGCCGACGACGTGGTGGCCAAGAGTTTCAACCTGAACCTCAACGCCCCGGCCGTCACCGAAGGCATGGTCAAACGAATCGCCGGATTCAACCTCCACGAAACGACCCTCATCCCGTCGGATCACCCGGAAAAGCTCATCGGTTTCGCCGCCCACTCCAGTGCGGTCGCCGTGGCCATGCGCTACCTCCAACCGGTCGCTGATTACCAACAAGCCGGTGCCGTCACCGATCCAACCACGGGCATGACCTTCGGCTACCTCCGCTTCACCGACACCCGCTCCAACAAGATCTTTGTCACCCTGGAATGCCTCTACGGCTTCGCGGCTGCCAAGACCGACGGACTCAAGCGCATCGTCAAACCCTGAGCCACTCTCCTGCAAATGTGGATCATGGGAAACGCCCTCTCCGGGAAACTGGAGGGGGTGTTTTGTTTGAGGTGATTGACACCATGCGCAGTGAGTGAACTCTCTCCAAGTCGCCGCCGCAGAGGCATTCGTTGAAATCCTGCGTGACGCAGGCGTGCCAGTGACCATCGGTGGCAAGGACTATCAGGTCATGGTCTCGCCAAGCGGTCTTGCCATCGATCTTGAGGAAGGCGGTTTTACCCAAGACGGCGCACTCACGGTGAGGTTGCTCGTGGCACAACTGCCAGTTCCGCAGCCCGCCCACAACGACACGATCCTGATCGGCGGCGACCGCTACAAGATCGACGAGATCAACGGCAAACCCGGCGCAGGCATCATCGAATACCGCGTGGCTCGTCGCTAAACATCACCACCATGAATCAAGCGATCGAAGACTATCTGGCCGAACTGATCACCTCCGTGCCGTTCGTTCCCGCGCTTGCGATTTTCACAGGGACTTCCTCTAACATCCGCCCGCCTGAATCCCATGCGGTTCTGGTTCTAGCAGATTCGATTGAAAACGTGGTCGGCCCACTGCATCGAGCGACGGTCAAGATTCTCGTCTCGTCACCCACCGACAACCGGACCCAGCACGCTGCGCTCGCCCATGCGGTCAAGGGCATCATGGAAGGTGTGCTGCCTGCGGCGAGCGAGTTCACGGTCGGTGGATTCCGCACCAAATCCCACGCCACTGCAGTGAGTGACGACGACCGCTGGCTCACCACCATCGAGGGGATTCTCGGTGTGGATTGGACACCGGTTGACAACCCGCCGTAAGAGTCATGCCCGCCACCTTCGGAGTCACCAACCTGCACGGACTCGCACCCGCCACCGGCCACGCTCAGGAATCGTCTGCCGACGCGTCCATCGAGGTTGCCACGCTGCGTGACTCGCTCGGCGTGACGGTGGTGGCCGTGCCGAAGAAGCTCATCACCCGCAGCATTACCCTATCGGGCAAAGGCACCGTGAATTTTGGCGACGTGGTCGCCGGTGCCATCACCAAAGGAGCAGCGTTCGTGACATCGGTCAAGGTGACGGAAAGCAACGATGAATTTCCATCCTTCGAGATCCAAGCAACCGCCTACGACGACGCCTAATACCTACCCACTTCCATGCCCGCAGCATTCAATGAAATCGGAGTCAAGTGCGTCACCGCCGCCCTAGTGGAGAGCGTGGACGTGCAGAAGCAGCTCGAACACAAGATCATCAAGAAAAGCGATGGTGCGTTCGAAACCGGCAACCGCTACGACCCGTCCTTCAGTTTCTCCATCAAGGGCCGGGGTGTCGTTGAGGAAGATCTTCTAGGTGGAGCCTCCGCCGCCTATGTGCCTGAGCAGATCACGGGTGGAACCACCATCATCACCACCGTCAAAAACTCCCAGACCAACGAGGACTACGACTCGTTTGAACTATCGGGAGTGAACCATCCAGCCGCAGACGGCACTGCCTAACTATTAGCAGAACAAGATCACCTGAAAATCACTCCATGAAAGAAGGAACCACCCTGAGCATCGTGCGCGACCACGACACCAAACCCACCGAAAGCCGCAACACTCGATTGGTCGCAGCGGCACTCTCCAGCGGCGGCATGTTCGCCACTGAAGCCGCCTATTCCGACACGGTCGAACAGACGCCCAACGGCGCGAAGCGAACCGTCACCTGGCTGATGGACGGCGCGGCCAAACTCAGCTTTGAACCCATCGAGGGCGCGGAAAGCATCACCTTCGATGAGTTCCGCAAGCGCTATGAATCACTCGACTGGTGCGAAGCCAACGCCAACCACCCGATTGCCTATCTGCGGGCGATGAATGACCAGCACAACCGGCTGCTCGACAAGGTGAAGACGATGCGCCCGATGCTGCTGATCCGCAAAGGCAAGCGCATTGCCATCGTGCCGAGCGGTTCCGACGAAGCCTCGAAAGCCACCCGCGAGCAAATCCTTTCCGAATTCTGACATCATGAACGACCGCGAACTACAACTGGCCACTGGCATGATCGACAGCGGGGAACGCCGAATCGGCAACCTCAAGCTGCGTCCTTATACGATGGGGTCGATGCAGCTGGCCTATCTGCTCAAGCTCACCATGTTCACTCGTGGCAAGGATGATCCACCGTTGGAGCTTGATGATTTGGAAGAGCAGCGGCAGATCATGGCCTTTGCATGGATGCAGTCGGCGGATGAAGATGACATCGCGGACGCAGTCCGTGACGACACCGTGGACCGCTGCGTGCTCAAGTTCTCTCTCAACGTCACCTTCGACATGCTCCCGGGACTGATGGCGGAAATCAACCGGATCAACGCGATGCTTGCCGCATCCAGCGTCCGCGTCGAAAGCAAGTATCCGTCCAGCAATGACGATGCGCCGGGAAAGTCCTGAATCCCGGCTGGCTGGCGAGCGCGGTGTTCACCATCGCCAAGGACACCGGTTGGAGCGAGGACTTCATCATCTGGCAGCTGCCGATGGCGCGTGCCCTCCAGTATTACCACTGCTCGCTCCAAGCGGCCAATCTCTGGACGCTTGAACCACCCACCGAAGAGACGATGCAGGCACTCGCACCGGACGCGTTGATCGGACTCATCGACCGCATGATTGACGAAACCGAAAGTGACGATGGGTGACGAAGTGAAATTCAAACTGCATGTCGATGAGTTCCAGCGGGCCGCCGACCGGCTCGCCCATTATTCGAAGCGCGACGGCGAGACCTTCATGAAGGAACAGGTTCGTGGCTTCATCCGGCACCTGTTGGACTTCACACCTCCGAGCCGGGGCAGCACACGCGGTGTGAAGGCAAAGAAGCTGGGTGAACAGGCGATCACCGGCGACATCCGCGCCGTGTTCCGCGGAGTGTCTGACCCGAAGCGGGCGGATGTTGATTCGGTCGCCCAAATGCGCTCGGTTCTCAAGTCTCGGCGGAAGAGCGGCAGCATGCGTGTGGCCAAAGGCGGCACCAAGCTCAAGGCACCGAAGGCGCTGATTGCCGAGCTGATCAAGGCGAAGAAGGCGCGGGTCGGCTATCTGGCATCGGCGTGGGCCACGGCGGCGCAGAGCGTTGGGAAAATCCGAGTGCCCGCGTGGGTGTCGCGCCACGCCGCGCCCGGTAGCACCGACATCAAGGTGAACGGTGGTGAAATTAGCGCGTCGATCACCAACGCGGTGGAGTGGGCGGCGAAGGTCAATGGACTTCGTGCGCGGGTGAATGCCGCGCTCCGGGTGCAGACCCGTTCCATGGAAAAACGGCTGCTCTATTTCTTCGCCAACGTGAAGGGGAAGTCCGGCTTCGATTGACAAGTCACCCAGTGCTAGATGGCCAAGCTCACCGCACTGCTGACACTCAACACGGCTGGATTCCAGTCCGCGTTGAAGGGAGCGAAGGCATCAACCGGCGCGTTGAAAAACTCGATGTCCACCATGTCGTCGGGCGCTTCCAAGGGTATCACATCGATGGGCAGCGCCATGAAATTCGTGGCAAAGGGAACTGCGGTTGTAGCCGCCGCTGTGGCCGCCGCAGGCGCTGCAATTGGCGCGTTGACCTACAAGCTGATCTTGTCGGGTGAGGCAGCGAACTCTGCCGACGCCCGCGTCCGCAACATCGCAAAGTCGATGGGCCTGTTCGGCGACCAATCCGACGCGGTGGCCGAGCGACTCAACAACCTCGCGGACAAGATCGAGTTGCAAACCGGAGTGGATGGCAATGCGATTCAAATGACCCAGGCGAAGCTGCTCACCTTCAAGGAACTCGCCAACACCGCCGACGAGCTTGGCGGCAATTTTGATCGGGCCACCCAAGCGGCCGTGGACATGGCAGCAGCTGGTTTCGGTGCTGCCGAACAGAACGCCGTCCAGCTCGGCAAGGCACTCAACGATCCGGTCAATGGGCTCGCGGCGTTGCGGCGCTCGGGGATCACCTTCACCGAAGATGAGAAGGCAAAGATCAAGACTCTGGCCGAATCCAACCGGATGCACGAGGCACAGGCGTTGGTTCTCGCCGCCATTGAAAAGCAGGTCGGCGGCACAGCAGCGGCAACTGCGGACGCGTCAGTTCAGATCAAGGCCGCGCTGAATCAGGGCTTCGAGGAAGTGGGCAAACCGCTTGCCTCCGCCCTCGCATCCATCACTCCGCAGTTCCTTGAATTTGTGGAAATGGCCAAGCCTAAGCTGGCGGAAGCCGGACAGTTTCTCGTGGCGATCTTCCGCAGCGGCGAGGCACTCAACCTCGTCTGGTCATCGCTCAAGCTGGCGTTCGCACAGAGCGTGAATTTCCTGTGGGCCACCCTGCGAGCGACCATCGCCGCCGCCGGCCAATACATCGTCGAGTATTTCAAAACGGCGGTCACCTTCTTCCAAGTCCTAACCACGCCCGAGTTCTGGAGCGGAATGGGCAATGCCATCATCGGGATTTTTCTATCAGCCATCAGCTTCTTGCAGAAGGGTTTCGCGGAGATCATCGAGGTCGCCCGTCCGCTGCTTGAAATCTTCGGCAAGGATGCCGCGCTTGATGGCATCCAGAAAACGATCCGAGAAAGCGCGGCGATCCTCGACGAAGATGCGGCGGCGCGATTCTCGAAGGCGGGTGATCTGTTGGAGCCTGCCGCCCAGAAGATCGCCCAACGCCTGGCCGAGGCCGGGGAGAACGTGAAGACCCGATTCAGCGAGACATTCGCCAACACGGCGGTAGCTATCGACACGTCCGGCATGAAGCGCGAGTTCGGCGAAACCGTGCAGCGCATCAAAGCGGCCATTCCACCAGCCAAGGCGGGCAAGCAAATCGGAATGGCGGCAGCGGAAGAAAAGCCGACGGCTCCGGTAGTCATCGCGGGCGGATCAGGTCAGCTCGGTTCCTTTGCGCAATCCATGAACATGCTTTTCGGCCGCAGCGCGAATGCCGGGCTCCTTGAGGAAAACAAGCGGCAGACCGACCTACTCAAGAAGATTCAAGACAATACCAAAGGCAAAGGCACCACCACCACGACACCGGGGGAGGCGGTTTTCGCGTAAGCCATGGCTGAGAACACTATTCTCGAAGGCGCGAGCGGCGGCAGGGACGAAAACATGATTTCGTCATTCGGCGTTTCGTATCACGCCAAAAGCATCGCGGAGGTCACGACGGTCGGACATGCGCGGTTTCACGGGCTGGTCGAACAGGGCCGGACCTGGCAGGCGCTCAACGACGGCACCGACGGATGGATCGTCACCGTCACCTACAAGGGATACGCCGGTGACGAGGAGCCCGAACCTGCGGAAACCGAACAGTGGAACCTCGGCTTTGATTTTTCCGAGGAGCCGCTTGAGTCGCATCCGAACCTCAAGGACATCAAGGCGGCCTACGGCGGCTATTACGAGGAACCGGGTGGCCCGCTCAAGTTCCCAGAATTCATGCCCAAGGAGGCCAAGGGCAAGGGCGGACTCGGCGGCAAGGGCAAAGCCAAACCCGGCGAGAAAAACCCGATGTTCGGCACCTCGACCTATGCAGTGATGACCGCGCGCGTCACCCGTATCTGGTCGGCGAAGAAGATCCCGAAGAACGCGATCAACGACATCGGCAAGGTCTATTCCAGCATCCCGGACGCGCCAGACGCGATTGCCGAGGTTGATTTCGGCAGCCGCACCTGGATGGCGATGCCGCCGAAGATTTCACAGAACGGCGATGTGTGGCGCATCGAAAACGAATGGCTGCTTTCACCGCCGAGCGGTTGGGTTGAGGAGATCTATGAGAAGGCCAGCAAGCAATGACGACGCGGGAACTCAAAGTGCGGAAAGGCGAGAAAGTGCGCGATGCTTGGGAACGACTCGTGCGCTGGGTGGATTCGCTTAAAATCGTTCCGGATGACGGCATTGATGTGCGTGTCACGCCCCACGGGACCATCGTGCGAGTTCGCGATCAACAGATGTTCCGGCATCCGTTCCGTGTGATGGTGAGCGGATCGTCGGTGCGCGTTTCACCGGGAACCGTGAATGACCTGATTCCTGTCATCACCGAGAGCGGGCAGAAACGCCGAATCGACAACCGCGACAAGGATGGCAACCGCGAAACCGGCAAGGACTATCCGGCGCTCAAGCTGGATCCAAAGAAGGCATCCAAGGACGGGCAGATCTACATTTCGCTGCGCATCAAACAATCCGTGAGCGGCGGGATTTCTGGCGTGGAGGAAAACAAGGCCGGTGAACAGTTAAGCGAGAACGTCGAAATCGTGCAGACAGACTCTGCCAAGGGACCGCTCGATGGCTTCGGCTACTACCCGCTCGCGTTCCTGCGGGCATCGGCAGATGGCGGCTCCATCGAGGAGGTGTTCCAGATCGTCCATCACAACATCCGCTACGAGTTTCAAGAGCGCCGACCGAGCGAAGCCGACCTCAAGAAAGACCCGGACGCGAAATCCACAGGTCGCCACCTGTTCATCCCGACATGAAGCGCAAGGTTCCCATCATCAATCACCAGACATGGAACGCCATGATAGACGAGGTGTCGCGGCGGCTACCGCTTCGGTTCGTCAGAACGTCACGCCGCTGGGTGCATCCGTGGACCATCGTGCCGGAATGGAGCGATGCCGCCGGACAGTGGGTATTCCGCATCCGGCCCGGCTTCGTCAACGGGCTGGAGCCGGAAATCTCCACCATGGCCATGCTCGCCACCGAGCGCACGCTCGACCGGATCGAGGAGGAAACCGGCACTCGCCCCGAGAAGGATCAATCGGCGGACGCGCTCATCACCGAGTCACCACAAATCCCCGTCTCTGGAACCCGAATCATCGGTAAGGGAGCGAATCCGGATTCAGTGTCAATTTCGACGTCGGGTAACATCGCCGTGGAGTTCGAGTCAGTGCCCGAGTTCTTCATCCAGTTCGGTGTGACGGATGAAAAGGTGGTGTTTCAAGGCAACCTCAATTCCGGCATCCAAGAGGTGCAATACGAATCGGCCGACGATCCGCCACTACTACGCGCCTGTGACGTGGTGCTATACGTGGATCGTGCGGCGGCTAAGCTGGATGTCATCCAGGGAAACCCCTTCCTCGATAGCTTCAGTGCGCTTCTCGTCATCAACTACGGCAGATCCACACCAGCGCGAAAACGCCCTTGGCTGGACGTGACCGCCAAATACAAACCCATCGTAGAGGCGGACATGGGCAACCTGCTGGAAGGAACCGCCGACCCCGAGTTCGACGCGATCAAGGTCGCCACCATCTATTTCCTGTCGCCGCCGAAGTTCTCGCCCGAACTGCCGATGGACGACACCTGGACCACCTTCGTCAAACACGACCAGTTCTGGAACCTTTGCCACGCGCCACAGAAAATACCAGACCCCACACCCATCGAGCCCATCACACTCCAAACCGGCCTCGTGGGTGGCATCGCTGATTCAATTTTCAGCAGCCTTCTCGCCCCCGAAAACGACGCCTACAACACCGCGCTCCAAGTGCTCCGCAACCGCAACCTAGCAGGGAGGTTCTGGTCGCTATGAATGATGAACCCAAAGACGGCTTCGGCCTCGACAAGGCACAGCGGCTGCTCGCCAAGCGTCTGGGCAAGGAAGAGGAGGAGGCTGAGCAAGCCGCCGGGTTGGAGCCGCCGTTTCCTTACGTCATGGCGAGGTTTGACGCGGAGTTTTTCGAGCTGTGAGTTGACGCGGCGGGCGGGTGCTTTCCCATGCTTTTTGCCCACGAACGTAGGCGCGATTGTAAAATCGCGTTCGATGGGCCATGAGGTGGTAACTATGGGGCGATCTCGCGGCCGGCGACGATGAAGTCGATGGGATGGATCATTCCTGTTGCCTCGGCGACAAGCGCATTTTCCGGCCGGACATCAGTGGCAAGAAAGGAGTCTTTTTTCCAGGTGAGCAGTTCGAGGGTTTCTCCGCTACATGGTTCCCGATGGGGAATCCAGCCGAGGGATTGCATGTAGTCACTGAGTTCGGCAACGGTGGGATGGCGACCGACGATGAAGGGCTGACGGAAGGCAAGAAACGCGTCATTTTCTCCGATGCAGTCGATGGAGATTCCTGAAGGAAAAAGAGCCTCAAAAAGAGAAAGTCGGTCGAGAATCTCATCGAGGTCACCGGGGGCGAGAGTCAGAATCCCGCTCGGAGCGCGTCGGATCACCCAGCCGAAATGGCATCGTGCGGGCGGGCCACAAAGTTTAATGACCTGTTGGTTCGCAGGGTCACCAAACACCGCCGCCTCGCCACCAGCTCCGATCAATGTGAGAGCGCCCGATTCGTAGATTTCTAAAAACGGCGAGAGCCTGTGCGCCAGATTGCGTCCGAACTCCGGACTTTCCCGGAAGATCGCGTCTAGCTCGCCTTCGACTTGGCGGGTATCAAGACGGGAGCGGAAATCCGCAAGTCTAACGGAAGGGGTTCGATTTCGTAAGTGCGATCCCGGTTTTCCAGAATCCGGGCTTCCTGGCGGTTGCGGCGACATTGTTCTAGCATTTCTTCCGCAGTGACCTTGCGGTTGTTTTTCGGAATCATGCTAAAACCATAAAGCGCATTCGCGGGGATGTCGAGCGGTTTCAACCAAGCTGCTACGCCATCTGGGACTGAGAGGATTTCGCGCTTTTTCATTGGAGATCCATGCACTCGCCAAGTTTGGTTCAGCAAATGGTAAGTTGACGCGGCGGACACGGGCAGAACATCCCCATGCAGGCCACCGTTTACGCTAATCTCACCACTCGCAGGCTGACCACGACGCTTGGCGGCAGCGCGATTTCGTTCCCTGCGTTCGTCCAGGGCGACAAGGTGCGCATCGGACTGCGCTTCGCGGAATCGATCGAAGGTTCGCCCATCGAGGTGCAGAGGATTGTGACGCACATCCGCGCCTCCATTGGATTTGTCGATGCCCGCCCGACGACTGGCTTTTTTGTGCTGCGAGTGGACGGTCAAAACACCGCACCGATTCCCCACGATGCCACGGCGGGCGCTGTGCAAGCAGCTCTTGCCGCCATCGGATTGGATGACGCAGTGGTGAGCAAGCAGGATGGCTCTTGGATCATTTCCACTGGCGCGCAGGAAATCTCGCTGTCCGGACACTCTGCCGTTGGTCTGTTATCCGAATTGCGACCCGTCTCTTTCGTGCGGGTGCGATCAACGGAGATAGCGGGGCAGTACCGCCACGAGGTCCGGCTCGTGCAGGCACCACTGGCATCGACCGCGAGCTTTGAATTGATCGTGCCGCCAGCCCCAACCGTAAGCGAGGTGCAAGCAGGCGGATCATCGGCCACCACAATCTGGCCAGAAATCCAGGCGCTCAAGATTCAGCCAACGTTCAAAGGAACCTACCAGTTGCGCCGTGGATACAAGAAAACCCGCGAACTATCGGCGGACGATGGACCGGATGAAATTCAGGACGCACTTTCCTCGCTGGCAGACGATGAAGGATCGTTCTCTGTCACCAACCCAGCGACCAACATCGCCCACATCACCTTCAACGGCTCGATGGCCGGCATTGACCAGGAGCTGATCGAAGTCGCCGTGTTTTCCGCGCCGCCCGGTGATCCGACCATCATCCTCGATCTGAACACGGCAGAAATTGCCGCAGCACTTCGCGGCGCAGCAGAGTTAAAGCCAGAGTTGGAAATCGAAGTCACTTTCCGCGACGAAAACGATCCGACGAAGTCTTACACGCTCACCCCGTTCCGCGCACCGATCTTGTTGATCCGCGAACTCAACTGGGAGGGACTGGAAACCGCCGCCAACATCGACTGGTTGCGCCCGCCCTACGGCAGAACCTATGTGCCGTTCACGCCCGACCAGATCATCACCGGGTCGCAGCACTACGTTGCGCCCATCGGTGACGGTGAAAACTCGGACTTCACGATCAGCCACAACCTCGGCACCCGCGACTTGCACGTGACGGTGCGGGAAAATGGCGGCCAGTTTGCCGTCGTGGAACCGCTGGCCGTGACCTTCGACGGCGAGGACGATCTGAGCATTGCCTTCGAGGATTCCCCAGCGCTGAACGGCTATGTCATCACCATTTCCACGGCAGGTCCGGTTTCTGTCTTCCAAACACACGGCCACACGATCCCGCAAATCGAAGGGCTGCAACTGATCCTCGATGACTTGGGCGAACGCGTTGAAGTGCTTGAAACCTTCATCCCAACATCGAATCCATCCGTAAGTGCATCCACGCAAACCGTGATCGCCGCGTGGGAACTGCCGGAACTCTTCGAAGTCTTTCCGACGCGCCAGAAGATAGAAGCGGAGGACGTGCCCTCGATCAAAACCGCCGACCTCCCTCGTGTTGGTGGACTCTTGCCAGCCGTGTATGTCGATCCGCTGGTCTTTACCACAGTGACCCAACTTCCAACCTCACCGGCAAGCGGCGTGATCTATCGTTACACCAACACCACCGCGCCACTGGTGATTCCCGGCTATCTCGGCCGCCGCTCGACCAAGCTCAGCGCACCGGGATTCTTCGCATGGGACGGGCGCGGGTTCTACCAGGTGGAGCAAGTCATCGCGGGCGAAAAGGTGTTCTATCCATCCGACTTTTCCCGCGAGCTGTTCCGCATCCACGTCAACGGCAAGCAACTGCGGCTCGGCAAGCGGCTCTCGCTCGACTTCTCATTCGTCGCCGCCGTCTTCAACTCGAACACCCTGGTGCATTGGGGCGTAGCCATCGACATCGGCCTGCCGTCTGGCAACCCAGCAAACCCCAGCAACATCGCGGATGTCACGTTCCTGCCGCCTTCTCTCGATCACAGCTTCATGCTCACGAGCATCCCGTCCTCCCACGGCTTTGGGCTGCGCGTGGTCCGCAAGATCGTCGATGCGGTCGATACCTGCGTCGTTGACCGCGTGATCTACGGAGCCACGGAAGCCACCACCACCGCGCTGACCACCGCCAACTTCATCGTCCGGGGGCGGCTCATCCGCTTCGACACCGGCGACAACCAGACCGATCCGCGCGGACTCGTCGCGTTCAACGGCCTCAAGGCAACCCTCACCGGCGAAGAACCAGAAAGTCTCGGCAAAGCAACCATCCAATAACACATCACCATGGCCATCCCCGTCATTTCCACCACCACCTCCGTCCTCGGCTACCGCAAGGGGCAGTATTTCGAATATCAGATGCAGGCGACCAACTCGCCGACCGCATGGACTGCCAACGGACTACCATCCGGCATGACGATCAGTGCGTCCGGACTCGTCAGCGGGGCGGCAACCTCAGCAGGCGTCTATCTCTTCCGGGTGATTGCCACCAATGCCACCGGACCATCATTGCCCTTGGAGGTGGCGATGGGGATTGAGGACACCAATTTCAACGACGGTATCGGCATCGAGGTGAACATCGACCTACGCAGCGGCGCGGTTTCGGTTCCTGGTATTGCGCCTGCGTCAGGTCAGAACGCCAGCCAAGCGGTCATGTATCTCAAATACGGGGACAAGGTGCTTCTCGATCTCGGATTTCTCAAAGGGGAGGAACTTCAATCCATGGCGCTTGCGTCCATCATCATGAACATCCGCGAGTTCGATGGTGAAACCGTGCTGCTTCAGAGCAATGGCGCGCTGGAAATCATCGGCACCAGCGACCGACCGCGCTACCGGATCTTGGTCGATCTGGACACCCCTGAACTGCTCAACGCGCTGGGCAATTACCAAGCGGACTATCAGACGAGCTTCGACGCGATTGCCGAGATCGAATGGCGCGTGGACTACCTGGAGCCGGGTGCCCTCACCGACGAGCTGATCCGTTCATCCAAGACCTTCCGCATCGCTATCGACCGCGACCTCGTCCCCAACCCATGACCTACGGCTCCGGCATGATCTGGCCCTTGGCCGCCGAATACGCCCGTCTCGGGTGGGCGGTGCGACGTGCCGGATGGGATGACCTTGAACTGTTCGGCGACACCGGGCGTGCCTTGCGCTGGGTGGTGTATCAAAACGCGCTTTTCTGGCTGCTCTACCGCACCCCCGTCACCGGAGCCAAAGCCACCCGCGTAATCCGTAACACGGATTTCATGGTCGAGGACTTCTATGCCGAGGACTGGACTGTGCTTTCGCCGACCTGTTTCGACGGGGTGAACATTACGGACTCCGATCTCCTCCAGCAGGGCAAGAAGCGCTACCCGCGCCCGATTAGCGTGAGTCCTTTCGTCGATGCGCGTAACCCGAACTCGAAGTATGGCAGCTGCCCGATTGTGCCGCTCTACGACTCGATCCGATTTGTCGCACCACCCGCACAATCACCATGAGCATCGGACACGGCATGATCTGGCCTTTGGCCGCCGAGTATGCCCGCCGTGGCTGGGCGGTGCGGCGTGCGGGTTGGTCGAATGGCGTCACACGTCCATTCAATCCAGCAACCTCCATGCGCTGGATCATCTTCCATAGCGGGCTGTTTCATCTCACCTTCTACGATCGCGGCGATGACTACTTCATTGGCCCGGTCACCCGTGTCGTCCGCAATACAGACTTCGGCGTCGATGAGTTCTATGCCGACGACTGGACGGTTTTTACTCCTAGTTGCTCAGCCACCCCGGCACCTGACCAGCAGGGGAAGCTCTGGTATCCGGGAGCGGTGGACGACGAGCCATACACCGACCCCACTGTGCCCGGTGCGGGAGGCACAGGATGTCCTGACGTGCCCCCTGTGCTTGACGATCCACCACCGAATTGCAGCGGGCCGTGCCAACCACCACCCTACTGCGGCCCGAACTTCAAGCTCGCGACCGGAGGGTATGATTCGTGCGGTTGCCGCATCTATCTCTGCCAGCCAAAGTTTTGTGCAGACCCTCCCTTGTGCCCGCCAGGAATGACTCTTCGCATCGGCGGTTACAATGATCTTGGATGCGCGATTTGGAATTGCGCCCGGGATGACCGTCAGCCGTGCGGCGATCCGCCAGTTTGCGGACCCAACACAAAACTCGCCATCGGTGGACGTGATGCAAGGGGATGTCTGACCTATGTTTGCCAACCCACGTTCTGCGACGATCCTCCCAACTGTCCTCCCGGTCAAATTTCGTTTATCGTCGGCACGGACGACCAAGGTTGCTCCCTCTTCGAGTGCAAGCCCGACAAGCCGCCATGTCCACCGCCGCCGAATTGTGGCCCGGATGCCAAACTTGCTACTAACGGAGTGGATGCCAACGGATGCCCCATCTACGTCTGCCAACCGATCTTTTGTGGCGACCCGATTGCGTGCCCACCTGGATTCACCACCATCGTCACGGGCTATGACAATGCCGGGTGCGCGATTTGGGGATGCAGGCCGGATGACAAGCCATGCGCCGATCCGCCGGACTGCGGGCCGAATTTCAATCTCGTGCAAACTGGAGTGGATGCCAATGGCTGCCCAACCTTCGAATGTCAGCCGACGCTTTGCGGTGATCCGGTTGCCTGCCCACCGGGCCAGATTCCCATCAAGCAGTTTGTCGATGCCAATGGCTGTTTCGTCATCGTATGCGGCCCCGATTGCCCGCCGTGCAAACCCGGTCCAGCCTGTCCTCCGGGAACCGTCGCCGTTGTCACTGGAATGGACGAGTGTGGGTGCCCGACCTTTGGTTGTCAGCCTGGTGG
>Ga0194063_10000072_pt1 | contig 71953 bp, 66 predicted proteins | sample SepL3720m_MetaG_FD_155459 | JGI IMG/M metagenome (GOLD analysis project Ga0194063, IMG submission 155459) | Anoxic zone freshwater microbial communities from boreal shield lake in IISD Experimental Lakes Area, Ontario, Canada - Sep2016-L373-20m | ecosystem: Environmental > Aquatic > Freshwater... | reverse complement strand
AGAGCCAGCACAAACAAGCGTGATATTATCAGGTAAATAAACTGGATTTGCATTAATAAAAGGTGTTGCCGTTGGTGTTGACGTTGGTGTTGACGTTGGTGTTGCCGTTGGTGTTGACGTTGGTGTTGCCGTTGGTGTTGGAGTTGGTGTTGCCGTTGGTGTTGGAGTTGGAGTTGGAGTTGAAGGATCTAAAGTAGGCGTTGGTGTTGGTGTTGAAGGATCTAAAGTAGGCGTTGGTGTTGGTGTTGAAGGATCTAAAGTAGGCGTTGGTGTTGGTGTCGAAGGATCTAAAGTAGGCGTTGGTGTTGGTGTCGAAGGATCTAAAGTAGGCGTTGGTGTTGGTGTCGAAGGATCTAAAGTAGCCGTTGGTGTTGGTGTTGAAGGTTCTAAAGTAGGAGTTGGTGTTGGTGTTGCAGGTTCTACCGTCGGTGTTGGTGTTGCAGATTGAATCAAATCAACATAAAACAGGTCAGCTCTTGTGAAGGTAGTTGAACCTGATGCATTAGATCCTTGCTGAACAACCGTCGTTCCATCAGCGAATTTAGAAACATACTTTGGTGTAGTAGTTTTATTATAGAAAGTAAAAGCATTAGCACTAACAGCTCCTGCAGAAACTTTTCTGAAATATTGACGTGTAACTGCTAAATCGCCAGGTGTAATAACAACATCTGTACCCGCAGATCTGCCTACACCCAAAGAAAAATAATTTGGAGCAGTTGCAGAATTATTAATGATACCAGCTAAAACCCAAGTTGAAGTTGCTGGCAAAGTAGTAAGTAATTGAATATGCACTCCAACAAGAGCTGGTGTATTAACAGATGTTGCAGCCATATCAGTCTTAGTAGCATAATCAACTGGTACTACCATTGACTTGTCATAAGTCATAGTCAATGTTTCCCCAGTCCAAGCGACATACCCCTTGATAATTTGAGTTACTGAAATAAATCCATCACCCAAATCCTTGATTTCTGCCATCAACCCAGCAGGTTCCCCAGCACAAACAACTGTTGTACCGTCAGGAAGGTAAACTGGCGTCGCTGATGCACTTGATTGAATCATTGGCATAGAAAACAACAAAGATAGAATCATGGCCAAGATTAATAAAATCGAAATACTTCTTTTTAACATTTTAATTTTCCTCCTAAATTATATTTTTTTATGATCAATCGAAACTTTTCCTTTAGACATAAATTTTCATCTGAAAAAAGATTAATATAAAATGCCTATTTTTTCACAACTTAATTATAGTCTTAATCCCACTTTAATATCAAGTAAAAAATACATTGAAATAAGTTAATTCCGTGTAATTAATCGTTTGAAATTTCAGTTACAAGCAAAGTCCAAGCCACTGAATTAGTAACATAAACTTCATCAGCATCAAGTAATTCAGATAGCATAACGCTTCTTTCTTGAACTTCAAAATCTTTTTCGAATGCCTCAGCAATAAATTGTGCTCGCATTGTGCCTGATAAAATGCCGCATTTAGTGCTCGGAGTAAAGATTTTTCCGTCTTTTTTTAAGAAAATATTAAATTTAGAAGTTTCGGCCACACATCCTTCTGAATTTAAAAACAAAGCATCATCGAATCCTTTTTCGTTAGCATATTTCATTTCGCATAAATTCACAGCATTTCGCGTCGTCTTATGCCTTAAAAGTTTTGAATTCACTTCCCTAATATCTTTCGAAACCAAAAGACGTATTCCAGATCGCCTGGTCTCTGAAGTATATGGGTTTGCACGAGTTTCAAAAAAGATTTCACCCCCTCGATATATGGCTTTCAAAACCGTGTTCTTCAAATGATTATTCTCAACAAAATCCATCACTCTTTTTTTAAATTTAAAGTCTTCAAGTACTCCCCCCGCTCGCGCGGACCCTCTGATACGCTCCGCATGCCCTTCGAGTCGTTCTATCTCGCCCGACTCGTTTATTAGCATAGTTTCAAAAAGCCCTATTTCAAGTGCCTCAGCAATTTTCTTGCCTTTTGCCAATGTCTCTTCATATTCTTTTTCCGGATCGGAATCTGCAACAATTCCTCCGCCAACATTGAAATATGCAGTTCCGTTTTTTATGACAATTGTTCGAATCGCAATGTTCAATTCTGCATATCCATCGAACCCGATGTAGCCAATCGAGCCAGTGTAGATCCCTCGCTTTGATGTTTCGAGCTCCTCGATAATCTCCATTGCCCTTACCTTAGGTGCTCCAGTAATTGATCCTCCCGGAAACATTGCCAACATACAGTCGATGAAATCAACGCCCTCTTTTAACTCCCCGGAGACACTTGATACAGTATGAAAAACATTAGAATAAGCCTCAATTTCATGATGGTTTGTGACTTTTACAGTCCCAAACTTGCAAACTCTCCCAATGTCATTTCTTTCAAGATCAACAATCATGGTTAGTTCCGCAAGATCTTTTTCACTGTTTAAGAGTTTTTCTTTATTAATCTCATCTTCTGCTGTATTATTTCCTCTTGCGATGGTTCCTTTAATTGGCCTTGTTACTATCTTTCCATCTTCTATCTTGAAAAAACACTCTGGTGAAGTACTAATTATTTCAGCATCTAAATAATTCAGATATGCAGAATATTGAGCGGGAGCTGTTTTACGCAAATACAAAAAAGTCTCAATAGCAGGTTCAAAGGTTGGAATCATAAAGCGTTGTGATAAATTCACTTGAAATATATCGCCGTTTCGAATATATTCTTTTGCACGTTCAACCGCAGTAATATATTCTGTTTTTGAAAAATTTGAAGTCAAACGATTTAGCTTCAATTCGCCGAAATCTGGCTCAATTCTCTCTTTTTGCGTCATTTCAAATTCATTCTTTGAATATGGATTAGAGAATGAAATTGTATTCCCAGATATTACAATCCCATTATTATAAAAGCACACAACTAATTCATCTAATCCAATTTCATCAGCATTTTCAAGTTTGATATTTTCAATTTCAGATAATAAATCATAACCAAAATAACCAATACATCCTCCAAATGCAGGAAAAATGTATTGGCTACTCTCATTTTCAGCGAGAAGTTCTCTTAAAACTTCGAAAGGCTTTCCATTGTATTCTTCAACTGTATTTTCGCGGATAATTGAGCATTTTCCGCCCTTGTATTTGAAAACTATAAACGGATCAAATGCGATAATCGAATGACGACCTACATCTCCAAGTTGCAAAGAGCTGTCCAGAATCGAGGTATATTTCTTTTTAGAAAAATATCTGAACAAATTCTCTATATTTAAGTCTATTCCTCTTGAAATAGTGCCGTTGATAAATATCTCTCCCCTGTGTCCGGTAAAAGTACAACTATGTTTTTGCCTTTGTTCTCAGGCCTACTAGCAATCTGCGTCGCCGCGAACGTTGCGGCCCCTGAAGATATACCTACTATTAAACCTTCAGTTCGAGCAAGAGTCCGCGCAGTTTCAAACGCATCCTCGTTTCTCACCTGAAAAATCTCGTCAACTACATCTTTATTGAAATTCCCAGGAATAAAGCCAGCTCCAATGCCCTGAATTTTATGAGGGCCTTTTAAACCACCAGAAAGCACTGGCGAATCTGTTGGTTCTACAGCAATTATCTTAACATTAGGATTCATTTCTTTCAAGAACTCGCCTACCCCAGAAATCGTTCCACCAGTTCCAACTCCAGCAACAAATATATCAACTGCGCCATCAGTGTCTTCCCATATCTCTACTGCAGTAGTTTTCTTGTGAATAGCCGGATTTGCTGGGTTAATAAATTGTTGGGGTAGAAAAGAATTTGGAGTTTCAGCTGCAATAGTTATAGCTCTATTTATAGCTCCAGTCATTCCTTCAGGTCCCGGTGTAAGAACTAATTCAGCTCCAAGGGCCTTCATAAGATTTCTTCGCTCTACGCTAAACGTTTCCGGAAGGGTAATAATGAGCCTATATCCTTTTGCGGCAGCCACAAACGCCAGAGCAATGCCCGTATTTCCACTCGACGGTTCAACAATAACTGACTCTTTATTCAAAAGACCTCTGTCCTCAGCGTCTTTTATCATAGCATACCCTATTCTGTCCTTAACACTACTTGCAGGGTTAAAAGACTCAAGTTTTGCAATAATTGTTGCTCCAATACCCTTTTTCTTATTGTAATTTGATAACTCCAGCAACGGTGTCTTCCCTATCAAATCTGTCAAATTCTTCGCAATTCTTGCCATCAAAATCTCCTCCTTAGGATTTCCTACTATTCTTATTGGTTTTGTTGGTTTTATTATATTGCTTGAAAATTTAGTTGTCAATACTTTTCTCAAAATCTTTTATTAAATCTGAAATATCCTCAAGGCCTAAAGAAACCCGAATAAGCTTATCAGATATTCCAAGTGTTTCGCGCACCGCGAACGGAATTGATGCATGAGACATTTTTACAGGATAAGAAACTATTGTTTCCACCCCACCCAGGCTCACCGCAACGCTTGCTAACTTAATATTTTTAAGAAAATGCTCAAGCACCTCAGTTTTCTTAAATGTAAAGGAAAGTACACCACCCGAACCATCCGACTGTGATTTGTTCAAAGCATATCCGGAATTACTTTTAAGGCCTGGATATAACACCTCATCAACTTGTGGGTGTTTAGATAGGAATTCGGCCATTTTCAAAGCACTTTCTTGCTGATAATCTAGTCTAACCTTTAGTGTCTTTATTCCACGCATAAGGAGCCAGCTGTCTTGAGGACCAAGTATCGCACCGAATCCGTTTTGTACAGCGTATATACGATTTGCAAGAGTATTGTTTGAAGCTACTACAAGCCCTGCAATTACATCGCTATGCCCGCCGATAAACTTTGTAGCGCTATGAATCACAATGTCTATTCCGAGTTCAATCGGTCTTTGAAGATATGGCGACATGAAAGTATTATCTATCATAGTAATCAGATTCTTTTCTCGAGCAATAGCAGCAACACCTCGAATATCGGTGATTTTCATCATTGGATTCGAAGGAGTTTCTATGAAAATTCCTTTAGTATTTGGCTTAATCGCTTTAGAAATTTCTTCGAGCTTCGTCGCATCCACAAAAGTTACTTCCAGCCCGAAGCGTTGAAAATATGTATTGCAAATCCGATAAGTTCCACCATAAACATCCTGACAAACAACTAAATGATCTCCTGAAGCAAAAATCGAAAGCACAGAGGCCGTTGCAGCCATCCCGGAAGAAAATGCAAAGCCCCTAACACCGCCTTCAAGAAAAGCGATTGTCTGTTCAAGTGCTTTCCGTGTAGGATTTTCCGAACGCGAGTACTCATAATCCTGAGGTACATTAATGTCCTCCTGATTGAATGTAGAGACTTGATAAATCGGAATGCTCATTGCCCCCGTCGTCTTGTCAATTCCATTTCCATTGTGAATTAATTTTGATGCAAATTTCATAAATACACCCCAAATCTATTTCATTGCCTGTTCTAAATCTGAAATAATATCGTCTACTGACTCGATCCCCACAGAAAGTCTAAGAAGCCGTTCGTTGACACCTAGCCTCACGCGAACGCATTCAGGAATCGCAGAATGCGTCTGAACCATAGGATAAGTAATCAATGATTCGACTCCACCCAAACTCTCCGCATACATGATTAGTCCGACTCGCTCAAGCAACTGCTCGACCGTGTCAATATTCTTAACTGTAAATGAAATCATCCCGCCAAAACCAGTGGACTGCTTGCGCAAAACGTCAAAGCCTTCACTTTCAGGAAGTCCTGCATAGTAAACCTTCTCTACTTTTGGTTGCGTCTTAAGCCAGGTCGCAATCTTCAAAGCGCTTGCCTGTTGCTTTTCAAGCCTAATGCTCAGTGTCTTTATCCCTCTTAGAATTAGCCAACTATCAAAAGGTGCAAGTACACCTCCAAAAGTCTTCTGATTAAGGGCAATGCCATCTGCAAGCACAGTGTCGTTTACGACTACAAGGCCAGCAAGGGTATCATTGTGGCCACCAAGATACTTCGTGCCACTGTGAATAACTATGTCTGCTCCATGTTCCAGCGGTCGCTGAAAATAAGGTGTCAAAAAAGTATTATCCACAATCGTAAGCACATCTTTTTGATTAGCAATCTTACAGATTTCTTGAATGTCGGCAATCTTCATCATTGGATTAGTTGGCGTCTCAATAAAAATCGCTTTGGTATAAGCTGTTAGATTTTCTTTAACTTCCACTAAATCACTAGTATCAACATAACTAAATGAGAATCCGCGCTTTAAAAGCACTTCATTAAAATATCTATACGTCCCGCCATACAAATCGTCCGAAACTACAAAATGATCTCCAGGAGCAAATAGCTCAAACACAGCAGAAACTGCTGCCATTCCAGATGAAAATGCAAATCCGTGTGCCCCGTTTTCAAGAATAGCAATTGTTCGCTCTAACTCTTCTCGAGTAGGGTTTTGAATGCGCGAATAATCGTAGCCAGTGGTTTCATTAAGCGCAGGATGCCTAAATGTGGCGCTTTGATAAATCGGAAAACTGACAGCCCCAGTCTTGTCATCTGAGCTCGAGTTGCCATGCACAACCTTAGATTCAATTGAAAGTCCTTTAGGATTGTAACCTGCCATATTACCCCTTCTTTTTGGTAAAAGATTCATTCATACTGCCGGTTCTATAACCTTTAAGGTCAAGCGAAACATGTATGTATCCAAGTTCCTGTAACTTTTCGAGTATTTCCCCTCTTTGGTCCATGAACTTATCGAACTCACTTGGAAGTATCTCAATTCTAGCCATCATATCATGATTTCTTATTCTTACTTGCTTATAACCTAGATCGAGCAAATACTGCTCTGCTTTGTCTACTCTTTGGAGCTTTTCTGGAGTAATTTTTTCTCCGTATGGAAAACGCGATGACAGACACGCAAATGATGCTTTGTCCCAAGTCTTTAGTCCCATTTCTTTTGATAACTCGCGAATTTCATCCTTTGTAAATCCAACTAGTTTTAGCGGACTTTGTACCTTGTGTTCTGTAACAGCCTGCATTCCTGGCCTGTAATCACTAAGATCATCATAATTTGAGCCCTCTGCAACATAGTTCGCTTTCTTTTCCTTTGCAAAATCATTTATTTTATCAAAGAGTTCATGTTTGCAAAGATAGCACCTATTAAGTGGGTTGTCAGAAAAACCCTCAATATCTAGTTCCTCAGATACGATTACTTCATGCTCAATTGCGTTGGCGCGAGCAAATTCAATCGCCTCAAGACACTCTCTTTCTGGGTATGTTTGGCTGCGTGCCGTAACTGCGATTGCTTTATCACCAAGCACGTCATGTGCAACTTTTAAAAGGAAAGTTGAATCGACTCCACCCGAAAACGCCACCACCACGCTTCCCATTTCTTTTAAATTTGCTTTGAGCTGTTCTAACTTTTCGTGTGCATTCATTTTAATACTACCGCCTTTGATTTTTTAAATATAAAACATTAAGTTATCTTTTTCATTCATTTTATCGTAATCTTCGACAAGATTTTTTATTGTAATCGAGTCAAAAATTTCGTTAAGTTGAACATCAATCTTGTTCCAGACGCTATTTTTAATCACCTTTTGAATGGAACCTTCATGTTCTCCATCTGTAACTTCCGAAACTATAGAGATTTCACCTTCGAGTGCCCTAATTATTTCGCCAATAGTTAACTCCGAAATAGACTTTGTAAGTGAATACCCACCTTGAGAGCCCTTAACACTTTTTACTAGTCCGGCTTTTCTCATAGAAGAAAAAACCTGTTCAAGATAATTTGCAGAAATCCCTTGTCTTTCTGCAATACTATTAATTGAAACAAGTTCTCCATTTGAAAACACTGCCATATCAACTATTGCCCTGAGTCCGTAACGACCCTTTGTTGAAAGCTTCATTTCTCTCAATCCTTTCTCCTACAATTCCAATATGAATTATTATACAGTAGAAAAAAGACTTGGTAAAGTAAATTTTTATTAAAAATAGTTCAAACTCCTGAATATGCTGAGAATCCGCCGTCAACAGGTATTACTACTCCTGTTACGAACTTTGAAGCCTCGTTACTTACGAGCCAAAGCAATGTCCCCGTAAGGTCGTCCGGCGTTCCGTAGCGACCCAAAGGCGTGTGCATAAGAATTTTATTTGAGCGCTCAGTAGGGTTTCCCGCTTCATCGAAAAGCAGTTTGTAGTTTTGTTCAGTCACAAAGAAACCTGGCGCTATAGCATTTACGCGAATTCCAACGGGAGCAAAATGAACAGCCAACCATTGTGTGAAATTAGATACTGAAGCTTTTGCAGCGCTATACGCAGGAATTTTAGTCAAAGGTTTAAACGCGTTCATTGAGGATATATTGATTATCGAGCAACCTTCCCTATCTATCATGTCCTTCGCAAATTCCTGAGTCGGCAAAAGTGTCCCCATGAAATTTAGATTTAAAACAAATCCAATCCCTTCTGGTTCCAAGTCAAAGAAAGAAATCAAATCCTTATTATCAATGTCGCCTGGATTGTAGTACTCTTTCGTAGTTGTCCCTTTTGGATGGTTGCCACCGGCACCGTTTAATAAAATATCGCACTTACCGAATTTCGCAAGCACATTTGCATGGGCCTCTTCCAGACTTTTCTTTTCCAAACAGTTTGCTGCGACGCCAATTGCTTCGCCACCTGCAGCATTAATTTCATCAGCAACTGCCTGTGCAGCCTCAAGTCTCAAGTCTAAGATAGCAACTTTCGCACCGCAAATTGCCAATGCTTTTGCGAAGCCCGAGCAGAGAACTCCGCCCCCACCAGTAACAACTGCAACTTTGTTCTTCAAATCAATATTAAATGGTATATTCATGATATATTTCTCCTTTTCATAACATCTTAAAATAGTCATTTGCGTTATTAAAACAAATATCTTGTACAAGCTTTTTCAGAGCGAAAGGTTCGTTTGGAATTTCTCCACTTTCTACCCATTCTCCCACAAGTGAACACAATATTCTTCGAAAATACTCGTGGCGTGCATAAGAAATGAAGCTACGACTATCCGTCAACATCCCGACAAATTGGCCAAATGCACCAGTACTCGCTAGTAACTTTAGTTGCTCAATAATTCCATCTCTATGGTCGCAAAACCACCACGCAGCTCCAAACTGCATTTTGCCAGGTGTTTCGCCAGCAAAATTCCCAAGCATAGTTGACAGCACATAATTCGAAGTCGGATTAAGGCTGTATAGAATTGTTTTCGGCAAGCCGGTAGTTGTTTCGATGTAATCGAATATACGACCTAGCGACTTGGCAGAGAGAATATCCCCAGGCGAATCGACCCCACAGTCTGGACCAATTTGATCGAATAATTTCGAATTTTGATTTCTAATCACCGACATGTGAATTTGCATTACCCATTCTCTCTTTTTATACTCACCTGCAAAGAATGTAAGCATGTAAAATAAATATTTTTGAGCTTCAGAATCAGAAACCTTGGAAGTCAAAGCATTTTCAAAAATTGTTGCGGCTTCGTCGAAGGTGCATTCGAAATTCGGGATGTTTTCAATTCCATGATCCGCGATTTTGCTGCCAACTGATTCGAATAAATCCAATCTTTTCTTCATAGTAAAAATCAAATGATTTAAGGATTTAATTTCCACCCCTTCGGTAGCGCCAAGTTTCTTTATATAGTCTGAAAAGCCAGTTTTTAAAGGGTTGCAAGCTAAATCCGGCCTAAAAGTAGGAACAACTTTTGTCTTAAAACTTTTGTCCTTCCTAATATCTTTATGCCACTTCAAATCGTCACTAGGATCATCAGTCGTCGCAATTAATGCAACATTAGATTTTTCAATTAGCCTTTTTGCAGAAAAACTGCCGTCAGCCATAAGTGCATTAGCTTTTTCATAGATTCCCGCTGCGCTTTCGGCATTTAATGGATAGTTGATTCCAAAATAATTCTTTAATTCAAGGTGAGTCCACTGATAAACAGGACTCCCAATTATTGAAGGCATAATGTTTGCGAAAGCATAAAACTTATCTTTAAACGTCGCGTTTCCAGTTACCAATTCCTCGGAAACCCCACACGCCCTCATTAGACGCCATTTATAATGGTCACATTTAAGTAGTAATTCTCCAATATCAAAAAATACTTTATCCGATGCAATTTCCTCAGGAGAAAGATGGCAGTGATAGTCATATATCGGCAAATCCTTTGCATATTTAGAAAACAGGTCGAGTCCAGTCTTGTTGCAAATCAAAAAGTCGTTTCCAAAAAAATCTTTCAAAGTTATTCCCCCTTACTTGATTTGTACAAATCAAAGATTGCATTAATCGAATGTGAAGCTTCATCCACCGTTACCGGAAACGTCACATTATTATGTATTTTTTCATAAAAGTCGGAAATCAACAATTTGTGTCCGACGCCCCAAACCATCTTGCCCATTGCTTCGGGAAGTTTTTCAGTCTGAATTATTTCGCCGTTAACAAAAACATCTTCTCCCTTGAGAAGTATCTCCATGTTTTCGCACCAAATGTCCAAAGTGGGTGTTACATCCTTATAATTTGCATTTGAGGCAAAAAATATTCCAGTAGCGGAATCTTCAAATTCAAGAAAAATTTCAGCAGTATCTTCAACGTCAATAATGCCCTTAAGATGGTGATTGTTTATTTTGCCTGACACCCTTTTTGGAAGTCCCATAAGCCAAATCATTAAATCCAGAGTATGAATTGCCTGGTTAATCATGACTCCTCCGCCTTCTGTAACGCTGGAGCCTCTCCATCCGCTATCCACATAGTAGGTCTCATTTCTGAACCAAGTAACTATTCCTCGAGCTCCGAGCAGTTTTCCGGCTTTTCCAGATTCAATTAAATTGTAAGCGAACTGAGAAGAAGGTAGGTATCTGTTTTGAAAGCAAACTCCGAACTGAGCGGAACTATTAGTTACAGTATCTTTTAATAACTTCAAATCTTCACGAGTTGTGCACACTGGCTTTTCCATCAACACATTAATCCCTTTTTTTAGAGCAGAAACGGCCATTGGAACATGCAAATAATGTGGCGTGCAAATATGTAAGAAATCAAGTTTTTCAGCACTAAGCATCATTTCAAAATTATCATATGCTTTCCCAGAAAAATCTTCTGAAAATTTCAACGCCCTGTCCATTTTTATATCAGCGACTGAAACAATTTCAACATCTTTCATGTCTTTTAAAGCATAACCATGTACTTGTGCTATTCCACCGCAACCAACAATCCCAACTTTATAAGCCATTATTTCACCTAATATGAACCTTCCATAGAAGCAGCTACTTTTTCCACCACGTCTTTTTTCTTAGAAGTTGCAATTTTCTTGTTTAATTCAGAAAGATATAAATCCTCATCTAAAGGTAATTCAACGGTCTTATCCAACCAACTCGAAAGGTGCATAGCGTTTGAAATTGACAGTCCTTTGATACCTTCTTCACCCGGAATATAAAGTTCTTCCTTGCCAAGCACAGCATTTGTGAAGTTTTGAACCAGCTTCAAGTGAATATCTTTAGGCTCTTCAACGTCAACGATTTCAATGTCCATGCCAGGGTTTAACCACATGCTATCGCTCTCTTTCAAAAATTTGCTTGCGCTTGATTTAGACTTATATAGTTTTAAGACACCGTCTTCCGCGACAATTTTCCCAAGGTCGCCCTGAATTTCAGTTCTATTAGCAACAGGATAAGTGCCTGTGCTTGTTCTGAATACTCCAGTTGCACCGTTAGCGTATTCAACATAAGCAGTTACATCATCTTCAACTTCGATATCATGCCATTTGCCTTCATGAGCAAAAGCACGTACCTTTGTTGGAACCATATCTAACCACCACTGCCACAAATCAAGATTATGTGGACACTGATTGATTAATACTCCGCCACCTTCACCAGACCAAGTGGCTCTCCAACTGCCCGAATCATAATATGTTTGGGTTCTAAACCAGTCAGTTACAATAATATTTACACTATTGATTTCACCAATAATCCCAGAAGAAATAAGCTCCTTAATTTTTTGGTTACACGGTGTAAATCTGTTTTGAAAAGAAATTCCAAAAAGTTTGCCTGACTTTTCTGCGGCTTCGTTCATTAAACGAACTTGTTTTGTATAAACACCCGCAGGCTTTTCTGATAAAACATGCAATCCATGTTCGAAGGCCAAAATAGCTATTTCAGGATGCGCATAATGAGGAGTAGCAATAATAATTGCATCGACAAGTCCAGATTTCATAAGTTCTTCATTTGAAGAAAAATATGTAACCCCATCGCCAGCCTTACTTTTTGCATCTGCAAGTCTTTCAGGATTAATGTCTGAAATTGCAGTTAATTGAGCATTTTCAAGTTTATTTTGAATATCAAAATGTGCATTCCCAATGTTGCCAAATCCAATTATTCCGTATCTTACTTTTTCCATGTCTGATACCCTCTTTCTTTATTAATGGTTGTTTTATATCCCGAATTAATTAAAATATTTTTTATTGCCTGAGTTGCTGACAAAAATGCATCCTGAGTGTTTGCGTAAGCAAATTCCTCTGATTCTTTAATAAAACTATCATCACCTAATCCCGAAAATCCTATAAAACGAGCTAAATGTGGTTCAAGCGTCAAAAAAGCGTCACCGTCATTATTCGAAGAAAACAACTCAATTATTTTAGCAAAATCACCATCGCCATAACCAGCAGGAACAATTTGATTGTCTAAAACTCTAGCGTCTTTGACATGGAAATAATTCATGTATAGCAATAAAATTTGCATCGTTTCATAAATATTTGACACCCCACACATAATATAGTTAGCTGGATCAAAAATTCCCTTAAGGCGAGGCCCTAATGTCTTATGCAAATCAAGCACTCTTGAAGGTATATCTCCATAGATATCCTTTTCGTTTTCATGGCAAACATCTACACCACTTCCGTCAGCTACATCAAGAAATCTTGTCATTCTATACATAACTTCATCCCTGAATATTGAAGCATCTTCATCTTGCGGAAGAAAAAAACTAAAGACTCTGATCTTTTTTGCATCAAGTTTATGAGCAATATCAATTGATCTTTTAAACTTATCCAAATGTGGTTCAAACTCATCTGAAATCTTAATCTTCCCAATATACGAGCCAACTGCTGAAAGGCTTACTGAAGCTGCTTCGAGTTTTGACTTAATTTCAGCAACTTTTGCATCATCACAGTCAATCAAACTTATGCCATCAACTCCACGCATTTCTACAAACCCAATATCTGCTTCTTTCAAAACTTTTAATTGAATGTCTAAATTTGCATCAGCTTCATCTGCAAATGCAGAAAGTATAAAATTCGCCATTTCTAATTTCCTCTCCTTTCAAAATAATTGTTTAAGTTATTCAAACTTGTTTCAAGTGACTCAAAAGGTCCAATTTTCCAGTTATTATCTTGCTCCACTAATGCGAACTCTACTCCCGAAGCTTCACTCGCCCTTATGATTTTGTCCCAGTCTAAATTGCCTTCAAAAACTTCAGACATAACCTGATTATTATCAACTATAGCTATATCTTTCAAATGAATAGCATTTATTCTACCCTTCATGCTCAATATTAAATCTGCAGGATTCATGCCGCCAACTTGAACCCAATAAGTATCAAGAATGAAGCCCCAAAGTTTTGAATCAGAATTTTCAACCAACAATTCATAACCTGTCTTTTTCCCAATTTTCTGAAACTCAAAAGCATGGTTATGATAATGAAGTTTCATTCCATGCGAATTAATTATTTTTGCGGCATTATCATATTCGTTTAAAAAATCGTCTATGGTAGCCTCATTTGAAAAATCGAAAACATGGGAACCAATACCTATATGTTTGCAACCCATTATTTCATGTTCTTCAATAAGTGCTAATGTGTCATTTTTAATTCTATTTGGATCAGAATGGGAAATAACAATCTCTATTCCATATTCGTCTGCAATTGAACGCAATTTTTTTCGATCAATTGGAGCTATACCCGAAACTTGAACGCTTTTATACCCGAACCCCGAAAGAGTTCTAAAAACATTAAGAATTTCATCATCTGTCTTTGCAAAATCTCTGACAGTATAAAGTTGCGCACCAATCTTCATAAAACCACTCCTAAAATTATTATTCTTTGTTATTTTATCACTTAAGATCAATTAATTCATTGTCTTAATTGCGCAAAGCATTGCGTATCTTGTTGTTTATTGTTAATCTATTGATAATATATTTGAGGAAGGGTGTTTATAATAAGTAAAATTTATTCTTTAGAATTCAACGGAATTAGTTACCATCATAGCTATGACGCGCATCCAAACTCTAAGGACTTTACTTTTCATTGTCATAATTTTTTTGAAATATACTATTTTATAAAGGGTAATGGCACATTCATTATCGAGGGTACACACTATAAACTTAAGGAAAAGACTTTGTTGATTGTTAGAAACAGTGAGTTTCACCATTACAAAATAGATATTCCAAGCGAATACGAAAGATGTGCTTTGCATTTCAAAGTTGAGGACCTTTCTCCCATCCTTTCAAATAAAATTTTAATAGAACCTTTTATGTCAAGACCCCTCGGAAAATTCAACATTATTGAAAACTATTCAAATATTGATTTCCAAAATATTTACTCTCGAATCGATAAGTGCAGTTTGTTACCTATTGAAGAACAAAAATTGATGATGCAGTTTCTATTGGGGGAACTCCTCACTTCAATTACTTGTGTTTTTAGAAAAAACACTTCTCTTTTACATCAAGAAACTCATAAATCTCTTGTTACAGATTTAATACAATATATAAATTTAAATATATCCACAAAATTTTCTTTGGAAAATTTAGCCTCCAATTTTTATGTAAGTAAATATTATATTAGTCATATATTCAAGGAGCACACTGGAGTTTCAATTGTAGAATATGTATTAAGAAAAAAGGTAGCACTCGCCAATCAGTTAATAAGTCAAGGAAAAAAGGCATACGAGGTCTGTGACCAATGTGGTTTTGGTGATTATTCCTCTTTTTATCGAGCATATAAAAGAATTTTAGGAATTTCGCCTTCAAATAGGGTTGCAAAATAATTAATGCCTTTGTAAAATAAATTCGGAGGCGATTTTATGAAGAGTTATGTATGTGAGATTTGTGGTTATGTTTATAATCCAGCCGAAGGCGACCCAGATGGTGGTATTGCCCCAGGCACTGCTTTTGCTGATATTCCTGATGATTGGGTTTGTCCAGTATGTGGGGCAACAAAGTCAGATTTTTCAGAAGAGTAAAGTACTTCCGATAAGCTCGACTTTCCTTGTATTTCGAGTTTTTCGCAAGTACTTAACAACAAAAAAAAGGGGCGAGAAAAACTTCGCTCCTTTTTATTATTGTTTTTAAAAATCTAAAACTTGCGACTTCAAAAATTTAATAGTTCTTTGCTCTAACCTCAAAATATGCCTTAGAATGAGCACATACCGGGCATACATTTGGTGCAGTTTCTCCCGTATGAATATGACCACAATTTCTGCAAATCCATTCCTGGCTGCAATCTTTCTCAAAGACTTTTTCATTCGTAACATTTTCAAGAAGATTCAAGTATCGATTTTCATGGCTATTTTCAATTTCCGCTACCTTTTCAAACATCTGAGCTATTTCGTAAAACCCTTCTTCTTTAGCGTCAGCTGCCATACCGGGATACATATCAGTCCATTCACCGTGTTCGCCTGCTGCAGCAGCTTTCAAATTATCAATAGTGCATCCAACGCCACTTAATCTTTTGAACCATAATTTTGCATGTTCTTTCTCATTATCTGCTGTCTCTTGAAATATAGCAGCAATTTGTTCGTATCCTTCTTTCTTAGCTACAGAAGCAAAATAAGTGTATTTGTTTCTTGCCATTGACTCTCCTGCAAACGCTGCATTTAAATTCGCTTCAGTTTTAGTACCTTTTAATTCTTTCATAATTGTGCCCTCCAATATTTCATTTTATTTAATTATAACGACTAATATTCACTTAATCAATTCCAAAAAGTCTAAAGTTTCATATTTCTTCTCAAAACATTTTTCTAAGTAAGCAGGCAAAAAATAATTCAAGTCGCACATTACTTCTTCCGAAACATCAAAACTAAAAAGTCTTGTCTTGTCGCAAGAGCAAATATGGCGAATCGCCAACATGGCGCCTTTTGATAAGTCGAAAGTATCGTTTAGTAAAGTTGCACAATTAGAACAAACACATCCATTCGCTTTTGCGCTAAAAAGAGTACTTGATCCCCCGCAAACACCGCAATTTGATAGTGTTGGGGTATACCCGGATAGGCAAAGTATTCTTAATTCAAAAATCCGTGTAACTAATAGCGGGTTTTTTTGACCAATATTAAAAATATACAAAGCATTTAAAAGAAGACTGAGTACCTCCTCAGCATTTTGACCTTCAGTAGCTACATCATTTGCGATTTTTACCAAATGCACACCGTAAGTAAAAAGCTCGGGACTGTTAGAAATTCGAGAAAACGATTCAAATATTTCACAAGATTGAACCGAATAAAGTTCGCGCCCTGGGTATAATTGAAATTCACCATAACTAAAAAGTTGCGAAGCGCCAGCTAGTTTGTTTTTTAGCCGTCTAACCCCCTTAGCGGTCGCACGAATTAGCCCCTCATCTGCCGTTAGAATACTCATGATCCTATCAGCTTCGCCAAGATCTTTGACTCCTGTTACGATACCTCTAGTTTTAAAATATGACATTATTTATATCCAAGAGTACGCAACATTACATCTTTATTGCGCCAATCAGGTTTAACTTTGACCCAAAGTTGAAGAAATACTTTTGTATCAAGCAACGACTCCATGTCCTTTCTAGCAAGCGTACCAATTTTTTTCAGCATAGCTCCGTTCTTGCCAATTAATATTCCTTTATGGGAATCTTTTTCGCAAAAGATTGTTGCATGAATTTCAATTACGCCGTTTTCTCGCTCCTTAAATGACATTATTTCAACACCTGTACCATGAGGAACCTCATCATTAGTAGAAGTGAGAATTTTTTCTCTAATAAGTTCTGAAGCAATGTCTCTTTCAGGTATGTCGGTAAAAGAATCCTCAGGGAAATATTTTGGTCCTTCTGGCAGGACCTTTTCAAGTGAATTTATAAGAATATCGACTCCTTGTCCCTTATAAGCTGAAAGCGGGATAATTTCTTTAAAAGAATACAAATCTTTATAAGTTGAAATAACTGTTAAAAGTTTTTCTTTTGGAATAGTATCAATTTTATTTATAACAAGAAAAACAGGTATCTTGAGGCCTTTTAACAAATCAATAGCAAAAAGATTTCCTACTCGTTCTTTTTCATCAGTTGCTTCAATCATTAAAATAACTGCATCCACTTCTTTCAGAGTATTTGAAGCAGCATTAACCATAAATTCTCCTAGTTTTGTCTTTGGTGCATGCAATCCAGGGGTATCCATGAATACCATTTGAAATCGCTCATTCGTCAGAAATGCTCTAATTACATTTCTAGTTGTCTGCGGCTTGCTTGATGTTATCGCTACTTTTTCACCACAAATTCTATTTAGCAAAGTACTTTTACCGACGTTGGGGCGACCCGCAATTGCAATAAATCCTGACTTATATCCCATTAATATTCCTCCATTTATCTATTTAGCCCAAGTTCCTCAAGTGCCAATTCTTGTAATTGCAACATAATTTTTTCACTTTCTTCATCATCATGACTAAACCCCAAAATATGGTACACGCCATGTGATACCAAAAATGCAATCTCTCTTTCAAAAGAATGCCCATAATTCTCTGCTTGACATAAGCTCCTTTCAGCAGAGACGGCGATGTCTCCCAACAAAATACAATTCGAATCAAAATCAACATCTAAATCCAAGACGTCTTCTAAAGCTGGATCGAAATTATACATTGGAAAGGATAAGACATCTGTCGTTTTATCAATATTGCGATGTTGCATGTTGATACTTCTCATTTCATTGTCGTCGACAAATATCACTGAGATGGCAATTTCATAATCATATTTAGATGAAAAATTTTTGGTGCACAAATCAATAACGCTTTTAACAATGGCTACATGCTCATCTCCAATAGTAATCTTGTCTTGTTTGTTTTCAAAATATAACATGGTTTTCACTCCTCAATTTTTCGATTGAAATATTTCATATGCTCTAATAATTCTTTGAACTAGTTCATGGCGCACTACATCCTTCTCGGTTAAATATGTGAAACTGATTCCCTTAACTGATTGGAGAATATCCACAACTTCCTTTAGTCCTGATTTTTTGTCAGGGGGCAAATCTATTTGTGTTATATCTCCATTTACTACAGCTTTTGATCCAAAACCTAGCCTAGTTAAAAACATCTTCATTTGCTCTGGTGTAGTGTTTTGTGCCTCGTCTAAAATAATAAATGCGTCATCAAGTGTGCGGCCTCGCATATAAGCAAGAGGTGCAACTTCAATTAGACCCTTTTCAAAGTTTTTTGAAAAAGTCTCAGCGCCCATAATTTCATTCAACGAATCATATAACGGTCGTAAATACGGGTCAACTTTATCCTGTAAATCGCCTGGTAGAAAACCGAGTTTTTCGCCTGCCTCAACTGCTGGTCGTGTTAAAACAATTTTCGAAACCTTTTTATTTCTGAAAGCGTTAACCGCAAGGGCAACTGCCAAAAAAGTCTTTCCTGTTCCAGCAGGACCAATTCCAAAAGATATGTCATGATTTCTTATTGCCTCTACGTATTGCTTTTGCCCATGAGTTTTAGCTTTAATTTGACGCCCTCGCGCAGTAAGGCAAACAACTCCATCCATATACCCATTAGAAAGATCTAATTCTCCTTGAGAAGTAAGATTAACAAGATAAGAAACACTTTGCTTAGTGACAGTTTCTCCAAGAAGAGCTATATCAATAATTCGCTTTAATACTTGCTGAGCCTTTGTAGCATTTTCGCTTAAACCCGATATTTTAATTTTATTTTCTCGTGTAATTATAATTACCTCGAATTTTTCAGAAATAAGTTTAATGTTTTCATCCATGTTTCCAAAAACGTTCATTAAAACGTCAACATTTTCAACTGGTACACTTAATTCGATTTTATCTTCAATACTCATGAACATCCCTCCGTCTAATTTATAACATCTTTGAAATATGAATCTTTAAGGACTGTTCCGTTATCAGGGACACCCGAAATAGATATTTGTGTGCTTTTTGCAATAGTAAAGTTCATAAATAATTCTTGAGTTTCTTTTATTCCACCAATCATCGTAATAGCTTTATACAAGTCGTCTGCCTTTCCAATTGCTTTTATTACAAATGGAGATGAAGTCTGCTTACTATTTATTACTATAAATCTTCCTGCTTCTCTGACTTCAGACATCGCTACCATTCTTTCTCCATTAACTTCAAGCGCTTCTGCTCCCGACGCTCGCAATTCATTTAATATAGAAAGAATATCAGTCTCGCTTACGGTATTTTCACCCTTATTAGAAACTGTAACAATTACCCCTTCTCCAGAAACAGCAGTCAAACCAGCAAGTCTTTTAGCTCTCTTTAAATCAAGTTCAATTTGAGTGCCAGCACTTTCTTTATTTTTTATTTTTTCATTTTCTTTTGTTAATTCGGCCAAACGACTATTCAATTTTTCATTATTGAGCTTTTGATTTAGTAGTTCATCCTGGAGCTCTGTCATTCTTAGGTTTTCAATCTTCGATCTTTCTAAGTTTGCCTGAACACTTCTAAATTGCCAAACAATAAAAGTACTAATAATTAAACATACAAGCGCAATTGCTAAACTCTCATGGCTAAAAAGTTTGTTTTTCTTTTGCATTTCAATTTCCTCCCTTAAATGCATTTTGAACAAACGCATCAATTTTTATCGATTCTTTTTTTTCAATCTTAAAAGGTATCGAAAATGAATTTAATTCTAAAAAAACCGAGCTATTGAATATACTATCATAAAGTAAGGCTGAATCACCAATTGCCCTTATTATAAAAGGAGTTATGTATCTCTTTCCATTAACAATTATAGTAGCCCCGGCACATACCTGCTCACTAGTTGAAACAATTCTTTCTCCATTAATAGAAATTGCCTGAGCTCCTGCCTTTCGAAGTTCATTAATTACTCTAATCACGTCCTTATCATGAATAACATACCAGTTTGGATTATCGTCGCCGCGTTCTTCAGGTGTTAAACTCGAATCGTCCATCGTTATTTCAACTCCACTACCGCTAACGTCTTTCATGCCCGCTAATAACGAAACCCTTTCTAATTCACTAGATAACAAGTTTAATTTGCCAAATTCGTCATATTTTATTATCAAGTCTGAATTTGCTTTATGAAGTCCTAATATTTTCAATTTAATTTTTTCCGAAGAGTCTTTTTCATTTTCAATTTGAACTGAAATTAGGGCTTTTTTCTTTTGGTCATCTAATTCCGAGAAACTTTTGAATTGGTTTGTTCTTATTTGAATACCTAAAAAAATTCCGAAAAAAATTAGAATTAATACAATTATTAAGCTATTTTTTGAAATCTTCAACTCTTCACCACCCTATTGATAATTCTATACATTTTGCCCTACAATTGCAATTGAAAAGGCAAATATTGATTGCAGGATAAACCTCGTTCATAATTTAAGTAAAATCCATTTTATTCATTGATTGAATTGTCTCTTCTGTCTTGATAACAATACATCTTGACCATTTTTATATATTATTTTTACATTGTTTTTCCTAACACAAGATTTCATATAATGTTATAATAGTGGTGCACCACTTAATTCCAATTTGATTATATTATAAGTTGTAAGGTGTAAATATGAGGAGGTTTTAATCATGAAAAAGAGAATTTTAGTATTTGCAATGGCTATCGTATTTGTATTCAGTGTTTTTCAATACGGAGCATTTGCAGCAAATGTAGTAGACGGTAATCCCGCAAACGAAAAGATTTATGATGCTAGTACTGCACCTGCAGAAGGATTAGGATACAGATTATCCCTAAATGATTTTTGGCAAGTAGCAAATTACAATGATACTTCGGCTAACATTGACGCAAATCCTTTCGTACCAGTTAGCGAAGCAGATTTAGTTGCCTTTAAAGCTCAACCTTCGATTGCTTGGAAAGCAATAATGGTTCCTTCGAATCTACATTCTTCAACAGACTTTACTGAGGCACACAGAGTTTTTTATCATGCTAAAATCAAAGTTTCTCAGGCTGACATAGACAATGAAAGAGCTTTTTATTTTGATTTTGAAGGAACGAACTGGATTGCTTCAGTATTTGTTAATGGTTCTCTTGCAGGAACTAAAAAAAGCACTCGTATTCCTTGGAAACTTGACGTAACTTCTAAGATAGTCGTTGGAGACAACGATATTTACATTGGAATGAAATCGCCAAGATATGCTCTCGATCCTCTCGGCACTTCTATGATGGTTGGTTCTCTTGGAGCAAGGAAAAAACTTAGCAATTATTTCACACCTGATTTCAAATGGTTTAAAGAAGCAGATGGAGGCATGAATCTTAAGACTGATATTGGTAATGTAAAATGGTTTGCTCCTATTTCCCCTACTGATAAGGGCGGAAAAGATGGTAAACGTTTTGGACTTACCGATTCAGTTTCTTTCGTTGCAACTGGTGGAAAAGTTTACACAACAGATATTTTTGTTAAACCAAATGTAGTTGACCCAACAACGTTTAAAATTACCCCAACAAGCAAAACTATTTCTGCTGATATCACTCTTCAGAATTCTAGCAATGATACAAAGACTGTTTCTGTTAGCATGGACGCATCTTTGGTTGGTGGTTCTGTAGAGAAAACTTTTGATCCACAGGATGTAACCCTTCTTCCAAACAGCACAAAGTTAGTTACCTTAACAAATGTTCAATGGTCATCAGCAAATCTTTGGGAGCCAAACCTTAATAAAACTGAAGCAAAAATGTATAACTTTAACGTTAGCATAAAAGAGGCTTCCGACACCTTAGATAATCATTCACAATTATTCGGGTTTAAGGATATTAAAATTGATGGCAAATATTTCAGAGTAAATGGAATGCGTAGAAACTTCAGAAATTTCGGTGGAACAGTTAACGGAGCCGTAAACGGGCAGGAAATGATAGATAACATGAAGTTTGTAAATGCAAATTATGAGCGTTATGCCATCCTTGATGTAGCTAAAACTTTGAAGAATGATGCCGGCAAAGGCAATCTAAATATGCGCGAACAACTTGATGTATTTGATGCTTATGGTATTCCTTTAACTTTATGTACAATGATAGATGGAATGGGTGCAAACTATAGTGTTGTAAAAGGCGGAGTTGACAACAAAATAATGTTTGAAAACTTCCAAGAACACATTACACAAATGGTTTCAAACTATAGAAACCATCCGTCAATTATGGCGTATAGTCTTGAAAATGAATTCATGTATATCAATGTTGCTAATATTTTCAGTCAATATATTACTCAAGTTGAAAAAGATTTAAAGACATATATGTACGATGCAGCTTCAGCAGCTGATCCTACTAGACTTGTTTTCACTGACGGCGGCTGTGCAGGTAATAACAATCAATTTAAAATTTATGCAAATCACTATCATGAATCTACTGACATAACTTCTCCAAGCAATCCACTTTCAAATATGGGAGTCTCAAAGAATCTTTGGACTTATGACAACAAAAAACCTTACGTTGCTGCTGAGAACATGTTCTTCAGCACACCATACAGTGAACATAACTGGGTCGGCGGAGAAACTGCTGCTAATAATCAAAAAGAAGCTTTTAAAGCATATGCAAAGTATGTCAGTTATATGGTAGATCGTTATCGTTGGAACGATGCAGCTATCATCGCTTCTGTTACCTCAGCGCGAGGCTTGATTGATGTTAATCCTGCTATGCAAGCTTTAGATGTTATTACAAAAGATTATAAAACAACTTTATGGGCTAGCAAAGGATATACAAACACAGTCAAACTAATAAATGACACAGCAAATCCAAACCCAATAACATTTAAATGGACTTTAACCGTTAAAGGAATTGATGTTCAAACAAAATCTCAAGACTTTACTATTGAACCTGGTTTTAATGTTGAAGTTCCAATAACTATAGCCCCTATCGCTGGAATTACAGCAAGAACTACTGGTACTTTGAAATATGAAATGATCCAAACTGGATCTGTAACAGGAACAAAGACAGTTGATCTTGGCATCTTCCCTGCTCCTAAAAAAATCACACTATCTAAAAAAGTTTATGTATACCATGGTTCTACAAGTTTACTGAATACTCTTAAAACTATAGGCGTAAGTTATACTGTAGTTCCAAAGACTATGAAAGTTGTGGCTTCTACAAAGAAAGTTAAATATTATGTCACAATTAATAAAAAAAGAGTTGCAAAATACAAAACTGTAACAACTTATAAAACCATCACGGTTATGTCCGGTTCAAACTATAAGTATTTAATTAAATCACCTACTAGCATTCTTCTTGTAGGGTATAATGGTCTTTGGTCAATGCCTGGAGAAGGAGATCAGGTTGCAGCCGTTAGATTTGCTAAAAACGGTGGCCGTGTAGTTTGTATGGAACAAAACGATTCCAATATGATATATTCAGGTTTAGAGACAAGTGACTATTGGACTAGTGAAATCTATCAGTATACTTCAAGCAGCAACGATATTTGGTCACCTAGTTTGAACTTTGGCCAAGGTTTCGATAAACCAATACTTTCTGGATTAAGTCAATCTGACCTATCATTCTGGAACGGTGGAGGAAACACCGCAAATACAGCTTGGCAAAACATACCTGGGGCAAAAAACTGGATTTATGCTTGCCCTCAATCAAAAGGTACTACATTATTTGAACTAGGCGTTGGAACAGGATTGCTTTCTGCAACTCAACTTAAAATGGGACAGAGAATTGCTATAGAACCTGCAGCTCAAGTTTTGCTTTCAAATATGTTGAAAAATGCAAACACTTATTCAGCCCCAACAACTACAGTTGGAATGCTAATCAGTGAGAATTCTGCTTTAACATCAATGGTCACAAAAACAAAAGTTAAATATGTTAAGATTCCTTCTATTTCGTATGGCTTAAATGTTTCAAAAACAAAAATTCTTATCCTAAGTGCAACAGCAGCAAATTTAAATGAATTGGTTCGTTTAAAAGCATTATATACTACTTACACAAATATGGGCGGTTGGGTAATACTTAACGGTCTATCTCCTGATTCACTTGCTGCTTTTAATTCACTTATGGGTACACAACATGTGATTAGACCGTTTAGAAGAGAAGCTACAACTTCAATTGGTGATGGAACATCTATCGGTTTAAGTACTTCAGATTACCAGTTATTCAATTCTACTATGGTTTCTGATTGGATAAATCTTCTCGAAGTATCTCGAGACACATTCACTTACGCGGTTGATGCTACAAATGACATAGCTCCATTCCACAATTTTGAAGCGCAAGGGTTCGGAAATGCTTTTGCTTCAATTGACAAAAGTCCTGACCACAACAGAGCAAACATGGTCAACTCACTTTACAATGGTGATTCATGGAAATACATTTGGCAAATATGGGTAGCTGGAGAAGAATCATATATCCAGAGGAACACCCCTGGTGCAACTCCTGGTCCATATAATGTATTTACCTTTAATCTTCCAAAGTCAGAAACAATCGAAAAGGTCACAATATTCAACAACAAAAATTATCAAGCATTCAAAGGTACTACAATTTCTGCGCTTGGCGATGATGGCGTGACCGTATTAGATTCAAAGACTTTCAATCAGCCAAACTCTTATGAATCAACAGACTTTGCATTAAACAACCCTGTATCAAAGAATATTAACATCAAAGTCAGCACTTATTATGATAATTCTGCTACTCAACCAATGTGTGGTATCGATGAGATTCAAATCTACAGAAAAACTCCTCAATGGATGATTGACTCAAAGTGTACTCCACTTAATAATAACGGAACTATCGTTAAGTATCCAAGAGGAACCGGTGGAGTTCTGCTCAATCAAGTTAAGTTAAGCGGTTTTGCTGCTGGCGAGCCATCAACAAACATCGAGTACAAAGCGAAGATCTTCACAGTATTCTTCCAAAACCTTGGAGCAAAATTCAATTAACAATTAGAACTATAGATAAAAGACTGAGTCAATTGACTCAGTCTTTTATTTATATATATATAATATTATTATTTATATTCAATTCCTTTTTGAAGCATCAGCATTTCATCAGGTATCATATGGTGCTTTCTTTTAGGTAATACCGCATATAGCGCCTCTTCAAATGTCTTCCCCTTTATGATTCCAGTCTTTGAAATTAAAACGCCTAGAAGGGCAATTCCAGCGTATGTCTTGTTTCCAATTTCGTTCCCGAAATTTGTAGCAGGAATCTCAACAACTGTAACATCCGTTCTTGAGACTTTTTTGTTTACCAATATGCTGTCAAGTATTATTACCCCACCGGGTTTAACATAGGATTCGAACTTTTCTAAAGACGGATTATTCATGACTATTAGAGCATTACATGAGTTCAGAATTGGAGAACTGATATATTCGTCAGAAACAATTAATCCGCAATTTGCAGTTCCGCCGCGCATTTCAGGACCGTATGAAGGTAACCAAGAAACATTTCTGTCTTCCATCAAACCTGAATAGGCAACAAGACGTCCCATTGACAGTATTCCTTGACCTCCAAATCCAGCAATAATAACTTCAATGTTCATAATTTAGACCTCAATTTCCTTTCCTCTAAAAATACCTAATGGATATTTTGGTATCATGTTCTCCTCAAGCCACTGCAATGATTCAACAGCATCAATTCCCCAGTTTGTCGGACAAGTCGAAAGAACTTCGACGATTGAAAATCCTAGTCCAGCAAGTTGAACTTGAAAAGCCTTCTTTATAGCACGTTTTGCATTAATAATGTTTTTTACGTTATGGACTGAAACTCTTTCGACATATACAGCCCCATCTAAAGTTGCAAGCATTTCACAAACTTTTATAGGATTTCCGTGCTGCGCAACGTTTCGCCCTTGCGGCGAAGTGGTAGTTACTTGACCGATTAAAGTGGTCGGTGCCATTTGCCCAGAAGTCATCCCATATATTGCATTATTTACAAATACCGTAGTTATTTTTTCGCCTCTTGCTGCCGCATGAACAATCTCAGCAGTTCCTATTGCAGCCAAATCACCATCGCCTTGATAAGTAAATACTGTCTTGTCTGGGAATACCCTCTTAACGCCTGTCGCAACGGCAGGAGCTCTTCCGTGAGCGGCTTGTATCATATCACAATTAAAATACTCATAATTATTATAGGTACATCCGACAGGTGAAATCCCTATTGTCTCGCCTTCTATTCCAAGTTCGTCAATAACTTCAGCTACAATACGATGAACTATCCCGTGAGTACACCCTGGGCAATAATGTTGAGAAATATCAACAAGGGCGTGAGGTTTTTGAAATACTTTTTTCATTTGACACCCTCCTCTAAAATTTCCTTTATCTTATTAATTATCTCAAGATTAGTCGGTACCATGCCACCCATACGACCATAAAAATGAACTGGTACTCGACCGTTTACGGCAAGCCGAACATCTTCCACCATCTGGCCAGCACTTAATTCGACCGTGAGAAAAGCCTTAACATTTCTCACATATTTATCAAATATCTTAGAAGGATAAGGCCATAAAGTGATTGGTCGTATTAAACCGACTTTAATCCCCTCTTCTGCTGCTAACTTTATAACGCTCTTTGCTATTCTGGCTACAGATCCATAAGCAACAAGAATTATATCTGCATCTGAACAATTATGTTCTTCAACCATCACTTCATCTTGTTCAATCATTCTATACTTTGCTTGTAATTTCAAATTGTGTTGCTCTAATATCTCAGGTTTGATATAGATTGAAGTAATAACATTGTGTTCACGCTCCATTAGCGTACCTGTGGTCGCCCACGGCTTTTCTACTTCAATAATCTCCTCGCAATCACGGAATTCAACCGCCTCCATCATTTGCCCTAAGATACCATCACCTTGAACCATTACTGTCATTCTGTATTTATCGGAGAGATTAAAGGCCTTTACAGTTAATTCATATAACTCTTGAACGCTTTCAGGCGCTAATGCAATCATCTTGTAATCGCCATGCCCTCCCCCTTTAACGGTTTGAAAATAGTCGCTTTGTGCGGGCAAAATCCCTCCTAAACCAGGGCCGCATCGAACAATATTAACAACTACACAAGGTAACTCCGCGCCAGCTAAATATGAGAAACCCTCTTGCTTTAAACTTATCCCTGGGCTTGAAGAGGATGTCATTACCCTTACACCAGTGCTTGCTGCCCCATAAACCATGTTTATTGCCGCAGTCTCGCTCTCAGCCTGTAGGAATACCCCGCCGAGTTCTGGAAGCCTTTTGGCCATATAATGAGCGATTTCTGTCTGAGGAGTAATTGGATAACCAAAATAATACTTACACCCTGCTCTAATCGCAGCCTCAGCAATAACTTCATTCCCTTTCATCAACACTTTTTTAGACATTAAACTGCCTCCTATTTTTCTACCTCAATAACGCAATCAGGGCAAATCATAGCACAAAAAGCACATCCAATGCACAATTCCATTTCTATAACTCCTGCTGTTGCAAAGCCTTTATCATTAATTTCATTTTCATTCATAATAACTATTTTTTTCGGGCAAACTGTAGTGCACAATTCGCATCCCTTACATCTTTCTTTATCAAAAATAACTCGAGCCATATCATGTATCACCCTTTCACTAATGATTATACAATATTATTTGTCCCATGGTAAATGAATATTTTTTTCTAAGGCAAGTTTATTCAAATCATTTATTTTTACTTCGCTAATATACGGCTCAATACCTGAAACAAAAGCAACTGGAATTCCAAGTTTCAAACCCGCTTCGTGGACCATTGTTTGGCCATTTTCGATAATCTCTTTTGTCGTAAATTGAAGGAGATTAGAATTATTAACTAACCCAGTAGGCATTATTCCTGCACTCTCAGCAATCCTTTCGCACATTTCAACGATTTTTTCAATAGTATCTGTAAAAATCCGTCTCGTATTAATTACTATAATAAATTCATAGTCTTCTTTAAGAAACTTTTTTTTAAAACGAGAAATCGCCTTTGCTCCTAAATCGTCACCGCCAACATCAAAAATCGCATACATTGATTTGTCAGTGAAAACAGCAGTAACTTCTGGCGGAAAATTTGATGACTCTACATTTGTATTAGCATCTTTAGGCAAAAATACTTTAACCCCGTGCTTTTCAAGATTAACTTTTGCGTCAGCAGTTCTGAAAAAAGGATTCACTATATCAAAGTCCAAAATTGCTACGTTGTCATGAATTTTCCTCATTTGAAGAGCGTAATTTATTGCTACCTCCGATTTACCGCTTCCAAAATGACCTGCAAAAATTGTAATTCTTTTTTCTAGCAATTTCCCGACCTACTTTCCATTAAAATAATCGTAAGTTTCACGAGCAATACTTGCAATAGTATTTTCAGTGTTTCTTCCATTTGGTGCATTTACCAAAATCGAAATTGCGAAGTCTCCCCCGCGAGAAAACACAATTCCCGAATCGTGTTCAAAATTGGTGTTGCTTCCTGTCTTATGTGCAACTATTGCATCTTTGGGGAGTTTTGCAACAAGTTTCTTTCTATTTTCCGTCTTTTTCATAAACTGAACCATTTGATCATCAAATATAGGAGATATGCACGTTTTCTTGTAAATCCGCTTTAAAAATATGTTCAAATCCAGTGTCGATATTATTTTAGTTTTCCCCTTATGTGCAGGATATAAGTTAAAATAATCATTGATATTTGTGTCATCTGAACACCCAAGCCATTTTATTGAATTATTAATATATTCGAATCCAAGTAAGTCGGTTAGAATGTTTGCCGCTCTATTGTCGCTATAAACAATCATATATTCAATTAATTTTGCTATAGAAATTTTATAATCAGTTGGCTTGCCTTGTAAAATTCCAGTTCCTCCTACCCTCTCAATTTCTCTATTTTGAAGCTTCACAACTGAATTTAATTTTATTTTACCCTCATTTACTTGTCGATAAACAGACATCATTACAAAAACTTTTATAACGCTTGCTGCGTAAATACTTCCATTATTAATATATATCTTTTCTCCAGATTTATAATTTTCAATACCGATTCTATAAGTCCCTGGGTTTCCATTGATAATAGTTCTTAACCTTGAATCCAAATCCCCGGGGGAGTTTGCAGATATCGAAATACCTGAAAATAATATATTAAAAATCAAGAATAACGATAATACAATTTTTCTCACGAAAGTTTTCACCTCAACAAATATGATTTTACATTATACCTAACTCTTATACAACATGTTATAATAAATTCAAGACTTATTTATTCAGGAGGACTTATGAAATACATTATTATTCTCGGAGATGGAATGTCAGATTACCCAATCGAACAACTAGGTAACAAGACGCCGCTGGAAGCTGCTAACAAACCAAATATAGATTCCCTCGCTGCCTATTCGGAAATGGGATTAGTGACAACTGTACCATCAGGTTTAGCTCCAGGCAGTGACGTTGCAAACCTTGCAGCAATTGGATACGACCCCGCAATTTTTTATACCGGTCGTTCTCCATTAGAGGCAATTAGCATGGATGTTAATATGCTCGACGATGATGTTGCTATAAGATGTAATCTTGTCACATTATCTCATGGAGACTCAGATTGTTCACACTCAAATTCAGATTATGAAGACCTTACTATGCTTGATTATAGTTCAGATGAAATATGCACTGAAGATGCTCGAATATTAATTGAATTTTTGCAAGAACGACTTGGAAACGAAAAATATTCATTTCATCCAGGAATTAGCTATCGTCATTGTGTAATTAGAGCCAAAGGGGCTACTGGTCTTGGATTAGTGCCTCCTCACGATATTTTAGACAAAAAAATCAGCAAATATCTTCCTAAAGGCGAAATAAATTCTGAAATACTAGACCTAATGAAAAAGAGCTATGACCTGCTATCTTTTCACCCATTAAATCTCGATAGAATTGCAAACGGTAATAGACCAGCAAACAGCATTTGGCTTTGGGGAGAAGGAAAACGTCCAAGTTTAGATAGCTTTGAAAAGAAATTTGGTTTAAAAGGAGTAGTGATTTCCGCAGTAGATTTACTTAAAGGCATCGGAAAATGTGCTGGTATGAAAACTTGCGAGGTTGAAGGTGCTACAGGAAATATTCACACTAATTTTTCAGGAAAAGCGGAAGCAGCAATACAGGCATTTAGAGATGGGTATGACTTTGTTTACTTACATATTGAGGCTCCAGATGAGTGTGGACACAGAAACGAAATAGAAAATAAGGTTCGGTCAATAGAATTGATTGACGAAAAAATTGTTGCACCAATAATTGCTGCAACAAAAGAAATAGGACCGTTGAAAATATTAGTTATGCCTGACCATCCGACCCCCATTTCTTTACGCACACATACCTCTGAACCAGTACCATACTTAATTGCTTTAGCGTTTGACGGCAACGTCGATAAAAATATTAAGGAAACAAACCTAACCTATTCAGAGGCAAATTGTGCGAGCACTGGAATTCATGAAGAAAATGGATATAAGATGATACTTAAATTACTCTCTTAATTATTTCGATCTCCAATAAATTGATCTTCTGTAATTACTATATCCATTGGGAAATCGTGCGCTTCTACTGGAAGCAAATTGGTTATTTGAAAATCATAAGCCAACCCTACTTTGAAACAATTTTCTCTTAGTTTCGGCAGAAATTTATCGTAATAACCTCCTCCATAACCGAGTCTATATTTCCCAAAGTTGAATGCGAGTCCAGGAACACAGATAAGATCTATTTCTAAGGATTCAAAAGCGTCTTTGCAAATAGGCTCATGGACTCCAAATGAAGCTTTTTCAAGTTTATCAAACCCAATAAATTCGCAGGGTACTATCTCGTTATTCTGTATTGATGGTAAAAAAACTCTCTTTCCTTCATCCAAACACATATTTATAATTGGAATTGTGTTTACTTCAGAGTTTATTGGCAAATAGATCATTACATTTTTTGCTTTTCTATAATCCATAAAAATTCCAATTCTTTTGCAAATTATTTCAGAGCACGCATCCGCTTCATGTTGTGAATACTGTTTTCGTTTATTCAACATTTGCTTACGAAATGACTCTTTGAAACTATTTGCCATATCTATTCCTCTCCAAACATCATGTTTTCCATGTAACACTCTGAAAATCCTGGGTCGAATGAAAGTTCAACATATTTTACTGTTTCTCCTAGAATGCTAGCTTTTTTAAGATAATCAACATTCAATAAACACATTGAAGCACCTAATCCAGCTGCATTTCCAGCAGTAATAATAGTTTCACTAAGCTCTTTTGGAAGTAGACCTATTCTAATAGCTGATTCCTTATTCATAAAATTTCCGAATCCACCTGCAAGAAATGTATGCTCAATGTCCTGAATAGAAATCCCAGCACGTTGTATTAGAATTATAATTCCAGCACAAATTGCAGCCTTAGCATTTTGAATTTCACGAACATCTTTTTGAGTAATAATGACTTTACCTTCGTCATCAATTTTGAAAGCGTTTGCCCCGTTAAAATCGATTATTCTATCTGCTAACCATGCCTCTTCAATTTCATCACTATCTACCATTCTTCCTGAGAAATCAACTACTTCATTATCAAGCAATAAGGCTATCATATCTAAAACTCCCGAACCACAAAGACCAGTTGCCTTTCCATCGCCAATAACTTTCAATTCAAGTGTGTTTCCCTGAATCTTGCATTCACTTATTGCGCCTTCAACTGCTGGCATTCCACAATATATGTTGGCTCCTTCAAAAGCAGGTCCAGCAGCAGTAGAACAGGCCCAAACGCTATCTCCAGCCTGCAAAGCAATTTCTCCGTTAGTTCCAATATCTACAAGCAACTCCGCATTTGACGAAACATCTAGTCCAGTAGCCAATATAGCAGATACTGTGTCCGCCCCGACATAAGCAGAAACCGAGGGTAATACCAATGCTCTTGTGTTGTAAAGTTTTAGTCCAATAGTTTCCGGATTAAACTCAATCATTTTTGTTGTTTCTGGTGTAAATGGTGCCACTGCGATTCCACTGGCATCAAGGTTTAACAAAAAATGCATCATTGTAGTGTTTCCTGTGAAGGTAATTATTGAAATATCTTGCGAAAACTTTTCAACAATACTTTGAACACAATTAACAATTTCTTCCTGCATTCTTTTTCTTTCAATTTCACCTTTCATTGTATAGTCAATTCTCGAAATTACATCAGCACCAAAAATCTTTTGAGGATTAACTGAAGAAGCGATTCCAACTCTCTCACCTGAAGAAATATTATACAAATATGCTGCTATTGTTGTTGTACCGACATCCACTGCTAATCCAAATCCTTCTTTTATTTCTGAAAATATATTTTTTATCTCAATATCCATTTTCCCAGTTTGAGTAAGGATTTTCTCGCTAACTTTCTTTGGAGGAATAGTAACTATCATTCCTTCTTCAGCAAATGTTTCGCAAGCCTTATGAAGTTTGCCATCAATTATTACAACACATTTACCACACGTTCCTTTACCACCACAAGATGCTTCGAGAGCAAAGTCGTTTGCTCTAATTATCTCTAATAAATTTTTTTCTTCATGGAATTCAACAAAGAAATTCTCTCCGTTATTAATCGTAAGTGTCGCCATAATTTCCTCCTAAATTTGTGGGGTGTACTGCTCGATTTTAGCATCGTCAAACGTACCCATCTTTTCATATGCCATTAAAGCTGCGTCAAATATGCAAAAGCTTAGTGCTGCTCCAGACCCTTCGCCAAGACACATGCCAAGATTCAGCATTGGTTCCATTTCAAGCGCTTGAATAAGTCTAGCAGTTCCAGGTTCTTTTGAATAATGTGATAAGAATATATATTTTTTTACTTCAGGGCAAATATTGATAGCAATTAGAGCAGCTACGCTAGAAATAAAGCCATCTACAACACATGCACAGCCTACAGCAGCAGATCCAATAAAACACCCTACAAGTCCCGCAATGTCGAAACCACCTAATTTTGATAAAATATCAATGGAGTCACCGTATGGTGAATTAGTTGAGAGCGCACGTGTAATAACTTCTATTTTTTTTAAATACGCTTCTTTTGATAGTCCAGCCCCGTGACCAGTTACATCTTCAGGAGATGACGAAGTTAGAACAGCTGTTATTGCTGAGCTGGTTGTTGTATTCCCAATACCCATTTCTCCTGTTCCAATAATTGTATATCCTTTAGCATATAGTTTTTCGACTTCAGAAATACCGATTTCAATCGCTAAGATCGCTTCTTCTCTGCTCATTGCCGGACCATGTACAATATTATCAGTTCCAAATCTAATTTTTCGATGAATAATGTTTTTTTCTTCACTTAAATCCGAATCAACTCCGATATCACAAACGAAAATCTCAGCATTCGAATAGTTTGCTAAAACGTTTACGCCAGTAATTCCGGTCAGAAAATTTCGAGTAACTGAAGCAGTAACTTCTTTGGGACAGGAACTAACTCCTTCGGCTACAACACCATTATCGGCGCACATTATTATTACAGCCTTTTTTGAGATAACAGGATTTGAAGTGTTCTGAATCCCGGAAAGTCTAATCACAATTTCTTCCAGTTTGCCTAAACTATTTAAAGGCTTGGTAAGGCTATCAAGTTTTGTTTTTGCTTTTTCCATAGATATTTCATCTAGGGGAGAAATTGCATTCAAAGCTTCTTCTAATAACATTACTGTCTCCGTTTATATTCTTATTCCGCATTTTGGGCAAAACAACGCATCTTTTTTCATAGTCGCATCGCAAGATTTACAAACAAGTGTCTGTCTAATATCAGCGATCTTTCTTTTCAGAATTCTGATTTTAGCTTCTTCAGAATCAACTTCTTCACAAATTTGCTTCATCTCATCTATGATATCTTTCCCATTTTCATGGCTTTCGTATACTAACTTTCCGATTTTAGCAAAATATTTCTCAATTGAATCTTCTTTGTTTGAGACGTTAATACTTAACTTTGTAGCTTCAATAAAGTCACTTGTCTTATGTAACACAGTTTTAGCTACTGATTTTGCGCCATTTACCAAATCTTTTTCTGATGACATAATTATCCCTCTCATAATTCAAATTACTTTTATATTATAGACACAAATGCTTAAACAATTCAATCATTTTGAAATATATGCTTTAAAAATGTTATAATCATAATTGAGGTGAAATTTTTGAGTCGTTCTATAGTATTCCGAATTATGATTTCCTATATTTTAATTCTTCTTGTATCAATTTCTTCAACTGTAATTATGTATTCAAACACTGCTAACCAGTATTTGCATCGTCAAGCACAGTATATTTTAGAAAGAGATCAAAAGATATTAACTGATTTCCTGCTTAAATATGCCGATAGACAAGTATCTTTATCTGATATAACAATTAGCTCTCAATACAAAAGATTTTTTACTGACCGAATTCGCAGAAACATAAATAACGTTTCTAGTCAATTTGTTTTCTTTACAAAATCCAATATCGAATTATATTTTAGTTCCGATGATGAATCAAACAAAAAACTATATGAAAATGAATTAAAGCAATTTATCGCCTCGTACTTGCCTGCAAAGGCAACAGTAAATACTTCTAAATTTATTTCCGGAAACGAATATAATGTTAGAATCGTACCTATTGCAAAAAAAATGTCGTCAGATTTAAAGGGTGGATTTCTGGTTATGTTCATTCAATCTGCCCCTGCGAGTGACTTAATTAAGGACATGCAACAGGCTATCTTCTTGTCTTTTCTTGTTTCACTTCTACTAATAATAATCACGGGGGTTTTATTCGCTAGAAGTATTTCTTCCCCAATAATCAAGCTAACAAAGAGCGCTGAATTAATTTCAAAGCGAAATTTCAATACTCGCGTAAACATTAAATCTCGTGATGAACTAGGTGCATTAGCGCTCTCCATAAATAAAATGGCAAACTCTCTTCACGAGTATGACGAAGCCCAAAAGAGATTCCTGCAAAACTCCTCTCACGAATTGAAAACCCCGCTAATGTCCATCCAGGGGTATGCCGAAGGATTAAAAGATGGTGTTTTTACTAAAGACAGCGCAGCTCTAGATATTATTGTAGAAGAAAGCAAAAGACTTAAGAAAATTGTAGATGATTTACTTATGCTTTCAAAACTCGAAACATTAGAAGATTACTATATGTTCAAACAAATATCTTTAAAGAAATTGGTTGAAATTTCAATTGATAAAATTCATGGAGTTGCCGTTGCAGAGGGCAAAGAAATTATCTCAAAAAACATTCCTTCCGAAACATTTAAATGCGATGAAGAAAAAATGATTCAAGTATTCATAAATGTACTTGGAAACGCAATTCGATATGCCAAGAAAAACATTGTTATTACTGCAAAAAAAGTCGACGGAACTCTCTCAATTAAGGTAATCGATGATGGCGCTGGTTTTAAGCCAGAAGAATTAGAAAGTGTATTTGACAGATTCTATAAAGGAACTAAAGGGGTTACAGGTTTGGGGCTATCTATTGCTAAAGCTGTAATAGAAAGACACAATGGAAATATCCAAGCTTACAACGTTAAAAATGGCGGAGGATGTATTGAAATCACTCTGCCATTTAAATAATACTTTTTCTATTCTGCAATCTTATAGCCATATCCCCAAACTGTCTTGATTTCTATTTGAGAACCAGCATCAGTTATTTTCTTTCTAATACGCTTTACCAAATCATCCACAGCACGAGTGTCACCAATAAATTCATATCCCCAAATACTAGAAATCAACTGTTCGCGATTAAATACTTTGTTTTTATTCTCACATAAAAATAAAAACAAGCTATATTCTTTAGAAGTAAATTCAATTTCTGTCTGATTAGAAACAACTTTTCTTTCATCAAGAAATATTTCAATATCTGAAATTGACAAACGATTTTTTTCAATTGGTACGCTTACTTTTTCATCTACCCTTCTAAAAACAGTTTTAACTCTAGACACAAGTTCTCTAGGAGAAAACGGTTTTGCAATATAATCATCTCCACCAATTTCTAATCCAATTATTTTATCAATTTCATCATCTTTAGCTGAAACCATAATTATTGGTACGTTACATAATTTGCGAATTTCCTTGCACACTGTCAACCCATCCATTTCAGGCATCATGATATCAAGAATAAGCATATCAGCAGGATTTCGTTTAAATGCTTCTAAAACATCAATACCACTCTCAAAAGTATCAACTTTGAAACCAGAATTCACCAAGTACTCTTTAATGAGATCTCTAATGTTTTGTTCATCATCAACTACATAAATCAACTTATCATTCATAATCTTCACGCCCTAATCAAAGTTTATTTAGTTCTTCTTTTATAGTTACATTTACTTTTGCCGGGTCAGCCTTGCCTTTTGATTCCCGCATAACCTGACCAACTAGAAATCCAATCGCCTTTTCTTTCCCTGCCATAAAGTCTGAAACTGACTGCGGATTTGATTTAATAACTTTTTGAACTATTGCAAGAATCTCTTCAGCATCATTAACGATTTCAAGACCTTCTCTAATTACGATTTCCGAAGGCTTCTCTCCTGTATCAAACATGATTTTCAAGACTTTTTTTGCAATGTTCATACTTATCTTACTATTTTCAACGAGTAAAATCAAATCAGACAAATCATCCCCTGAAATTGGTATATCTATTAAATCAATATTATTGTCATTCAACTGTCGCATTACTTCTCCAATAATCCAATTACTAACTACTTTAGGGCTACAACCCTTTGAAACAGACTCTTCAAAGAGAACCGCAATATATTTAGAACTAGTAATTATAGAAGCATCATATTCTGGCAACAAGAAATCATTCAAATATCTGATTTTTTTCTCCTCCTGAAGTTCAGGGAGACTCTCTTTAATTTCATTTAACCAACTTTCATCAACGATTATTGGCACCAAATCAGGTTCCGGGAAATATCTATAATCATGCGCTTCCTCTTTTGAACGCATACTGTAACTTGTTCCCTTATCATCATCCCATCGTCTTGTTTCTTGAGTAATTGTGTTTCCGCCTTCGATTAGCTCTATCTGACGTTTACTCTCATGCTCAACAGCACGAACGATAGCTCGAAACGAGTTTAGGTTTTTCATTTCAGTTCTTGTTCCTAATGTGCTTTGACCAAACGGTCTTACAGAAAGGTTAACGTCCGCTCTTAGCGAACCCTCCTGCATTCTACAATCGGATACTTCAGTATATTCTAGAATTGATTTAAGTTGTTCCAAATATAGTTTAACTTCTGTTGCAGAACGCATATCAGGTTCAGATACTATCTCAATCAAAGGAACCCCACACCTATTGTAATCAACGAGAGAACCAGTTCCCCATTTATCATGCATTAATTTCCCTGCATCTTCTTCAATATGAATTCTCGTGATACCAATCCTCTTTTTGTTTTCATCAGCAACTATGTCAATATAACCTCCGACGCAAAGCGGCAAATCGAATTGAGAAGTCTGATACGCCTTTGGCAAATCTGGATAGAAGTAATTTTTTCTATCTTGTTTGCTAAATGACGAAATTTTGCAATTAGTAGCCAATCCGGCCTTAGCAGCAAATTCAACTACTTTCCTATTTAATACGGGTAGCACGCCTGGCATACCAATACAAATTGGGCAACAATGAGTGTTTGGCTCACCGCCAAACGATGTCGTACATGTGCAATAAATTTTTGACTTTGTTGCTAGTTCAGAGTGAACTTCTAGCCCGATAACTATTTCATATTCCATTTCAATTCTCCCTGTTATAATGAAGCTCTCATTTTATGCCATTCGTTGTTTTGCTCATATGTAAACGCTGCTTGAATAATAGTACCCTCATCAAAAGGCTTTCCGATAAGTTGAATTCCATTTGGCATCCCATTCGCATCAAAGCCACAAGGTATTGATGCCCCAGGCAGTCCAGCTATGTTTACTGCTACAGTAAACATATCCACTAAATACATTTCTAAAGGATTATCTGTTTTCTCTCCAAATTTGAAAGCGCCCGAAGGTGATACAGGGCCAACTATCAAATCATATTTATCGAAAGCATCCATATAACTTTTATGAATAATACTTCGTACTTGAAGTGCTTTTTTATAATAAGCATCATAGTATCCTGAACTCAAAGCATATGTGCCCAACATTATTCTTCTTTGAACTTCATCTCCAAAACCTTCGCTTCTTGTTTGTTTATATAAGTCTAATAAATCATTAAATTTTTCTGTTTTATATCCATATTTTATACCATCATATCTTGCAAGATTTGAGCTCGCCTCAGCACAAGCAATAATATAATAGGCTGGTATTGCATATTCATTTATTGGGAAAGAAAACTCTTCCACAGTTGCGCCTAATTTCTTTAAGTGTTCTAAAGCTGTAATGACAGAATCACGAATATCGTCCTTCAAACCATCGCCATGAATAAATTCTTTCGGGACGCCGATTTTCATACCCTTCACATCATTCTTAAGGTATGCAGTATAGTCAGGATACTTAGTATTAACTGAAGTTGAGTCCATCTTATCATATCCGCAGATTTCGTTCATAACTAATGCGCAGTCAGTAACATCTTTCGTCATTGGGCCAATTTGATCCAACGATGAAGCAAAGGCTACAAGACCGTACCTTGAAACAGCACCGTATGTAGGCTTCATCCCAACAACTCCGCAAAACATTGCGGGTTGACGAATTGAACCTCCAGTATCCGAGCCCAATGAAAACACGGCTTCTCCCGCAGCAACTGAAGCTGCTGCACCGCCACTTGATCCTCCCGGAACTCTAGATAAATCCCAAGGATTAGCAGTTTTTTTAAAATGCGAATGTTCTGTCGAACCCCCCATAGCAAATTCATCCATATTGACTTTGCCCAACATTATTGTATCGCAGTTCTTAAGTTTATCAACAACGGTAGAATCATATGGCGGAATGAAGTTTTCAAGCATTTTAGATGCACAAGTAGTTGATACATCTTTAGTGCACATATTGTCTTTTATAGCCATCGGAATTCCCGCTAGAGGGGAAAAGGTCAAGCCTTTTTCAATTTTTTTTTGAACCTCTGATGCTGAAACTAATGCGCTTTCTTCACAAATACTTATATATGCGCCAACCTTATCTTCTACTTTTGCAATACGAGCATAAAGATCTTTAGTTAACTCTGGTACGCTTACTGTATTGTTTTTTACCATCGCGCTTAGTTCGTGTGCAGTCAAACTATGTAAATCCAATTTTCTTCCTCCTCGCGGAACATTACTCGACTATTTTAGGAACTTTGAAACAACCATCTTCTTGAATTGGAGCGTTTTTTAAAATAATATCTCTATCGTATGAGGGGAGCACTTCGTCTTCTCGAAAGACATTTTTCAAAGGCAATATGTGTGCTGTTGGTTCAACCCCAGTAGTATCAATTTCATTGAGTTTATCAACATAACCTAGAATACTATCTAGATCGACAAGCATTTTTTCTTTTTGAATTTCGTTTAAATTTAAACGTGCCAGATTCGCAACATATTCTACTGTTTTTATATCAATTTTCATGTTAACCTCCTAAAAAACTATCAATTTATATTCTAAAGTTAAGACGCAATTTCGTCAAGTTTATTCCCGTATTCATCCTTGAATATGTATTGTGTTTCTGGAATAGTATTTATGTCATTTCTATTCAATAGTATTAAATCACAGACCCCTTTTTTCTTTAGGGAATTTGATTTATCAGAGGATTTAAAACCGCTTAGACTTAATCTAAAATAAATTTTTCCTGAATTTTTCAATATTTCTAATGTTTTCAACCTATAACCAAAAGGTTTACTTTCTGAAAATTTGAACTGAATTAAAACATTCTTTTTAAAATCGATATTTGTTTTTTTTATACCATCAACAAATTCAGGCATGACATACGTGTCAATTTCGCTCTCAGAATTAATATACCGAACTTGAATTTTCCTTTCATTTTCGGATGCTAGCCACTCATCTGAAGAAGTATCTCTTGTTGATGAAAGAAAAGCGCCCTCATAACTAGAATACCATAAAAACTTCACAGCAGCACTCTCATCAATTTTAGCGATGGTACTTGCCGAAAAGAAAACTGTAATTACTATAAATATTAGAATCACAACTTGTATTTGTTTCATGTCTAGATTATAGCATAAGCTCAATATTTTAACCATAAAATATGCTATACTTTAAACGGTGATTAAATGATTATTACGGCCGTAATATGCGAATATAACCCTTTTCATAACGGTCATTTGTACCAGCTACAAATGGCACGTAAATTGACACACGCTGATTATATAGTGGCAGTAATGAGCGGAAATTTTGTGCAGCGCGGAGAACCTGCAATAATTAACAAGTGGGCGCGATCTGAAATTGCCCTTCTAGGTGGTGCCGATCTTATAATCGAACTTCCACTACCTTTTGCTATTTCCAGCGCTGAATACTTTGCTTCTGGTGCAATTAAATTGTTAAACTCAACTAGAACTATAAACTACGTTTGTTTTGGAAGTGAAATTGGCTCTACAGAAAAGCTATTTGAAATCGCAGAAATATATATTTCAGAAGATACCGACTTCAAAAGAGTTTTACATAAAAACCTTGAATCCGGTTTATCCTTTCCAACTGCTCGCGCAAACGCACTCCCAAAAAATTTAAGAGAAATTGCTTCGCAACCCAACAATATTTTAGGAATTGAATATATAAAAGCATTAATTCGAACAAATTCAAAAATCAGACCAATAACTTTAAAAAGAGAAGGTTCAGATTATAACGAGATTCTATTGCCCAAAGGCAACATATTTGCTAGCGCAACATCAATTCGCAAAAACATCTATAAGTCTGCGAATTTTGTTACTGTTGAGAGTCAAGCAATCTTAGAACGCGAATTTTCAAGTTTAAGAGGTCCTGTGTATCACGAAGAAATTTTTCAAAATTTACGTTATAAAATCCGCAACTTAGACCCTAAAACTATTAAAGAATATCCTGGAGTTTCAGAAGGTTTAGAAAATAAAATATTCAGAGCGTTTGCCACTTCAAACAATCTTGATGAGGCAATTCAGCAAATCATTTCAAAACGTTATCCAAAGACACGAATAATGCGCTCACTTCTTTGTATTTATCTTGACTTGAACAATTCTAAAATGGCGTCATTTTATGCTTCTGGACCTACCTATATTCGAGTATTAGGTTTCAAAAAATCTTCAAAGCCATTATTAAAACAGATTAAATTAAGAAAACTAAAAAGAGTTGAATTTACCACTAGACTCAAAACGTTGGCGGAAAGCCATAAAAAAAGCATCTCCAACCTTGCACAAGTGGAAATGCTTTCAACTGATTTATATGTACTAAATTATCCAAAGGAATCTACACAAAAGTATTCAGGACAGGAATTCACTACAAACCCAGTTATACTTCAGTAAGTACTGGAATAATCATAGGCCTTCTCTTTGTTTTTGAATATACAAAATCTTTCAAATCATCGCGAATCATATTTCGAAGCGTGTTTTTATCATCTTTCCCTTTTCGATTATATGCTGAGAGAGTTGATCTAACGGCGCCGAGTGCTAATTCCATCAAGTCTTCTGAATCTTTTACATATACAAATCCTCTTGAAGTTAATTCTGGTGTTGACAATAACTTATTAGAACCTTTTTGCATAGTTAAACTAACAATGATTAACCCGTCTTCTGAAAGCAATTTTCTATCTTTTAATACCAAATTGCCGACATCACCAATTCCTAGGCCATCAATTAGAACGCGACCTGCCGGAACGTTTCCAGTGACTTTTCCGTATGTAGGAGAAATTTCCAAAACATCACCATTATCAAGGATAAATACGTTTTCCATTTCTACTCCTGTTCCAACAGCAAGTACTCCATGATGTAACAAATGTCTATATTCGCCATGAATAGGCATAAAATATTTAGGTTTTATCAGGCATTGCAATAATTTCAGTTCTTCCTGACATGCATGTCCAGATACATGAACATCCATTAAATTGTTGTAAATAACTTCTGCCCCACGAGCCATTAGATTGTTAATTACATTAGAAACAGTCTTTTCATTCCCGGGTATTGGTGATGCAGAAATAACTACAGTATCACCAGGAGCAATTTGCACATTTCTGTGTTCTCCAACTGCAATTCTTGATAGCGCCGCCATAGGTTCGCCCTGGCTACCAGTTGTGACAATAACTATCTTATCACTTGTATAATTATTTACTTTATTAAGGTCAATAATTAAATCGTCAGGCACACGCATATATCCCAATTCCATTGCAATTCCAACAACGTTTTCCATGCTTCTGCCACACAAAGCGACCTTTCTGCCTACTTTAACCGCAGCATCAAATGCCTGTTGAATTCTATGAATGTTTGAAGCAAATGATGCAACTAATATTCTTCCAGTTGCAGTAGCAAAAATTGATTCAAATGTTGTGCCAATCGTTTTTTCGGATATAGTATAGCCCGGACGCTCTACATTTGTGCTATCACACATTAACATCAAAACGCCCTTTTTACCTAACTCAGCAAGCCTTGCCATGTCCATTGCTTCCCCTTCAATCGGAGTGTAGTCAACTTTAAAGTCTCCTGTGTGTAAAACTGTTCCAACAGGAGAATATATAGCTAGCGCCAACGAATCAGGAATACTGTGTGTCACCCTTATAGCCTCAACCCGAAAAAGCCCGAGAGTAAATAACTCTCCGGCTTTTATCGTATTGAGTTCAGCTCCCCTAAGGAGTTTGTGTTCTTCAAGTTTGCCTTTGATCAGGCCTAACGTCAAACATGTCGCATAAATAGGAACGTTGATTTCCTTTAATAAATACGGCAGACTTCCAATGTGATCTTCATGTCCGTGCGTAATTACAATCCCTCTAATCTTATCTTTATTGTTCTTAAGATAAGTGAAATCAGGTATTACATAGTCAATTCCAAGAAGATCATCACTAGGAAACGCCATTCCACAGTCTACAATAATAATATCCCCGCCGTATTCAAAGACGGTTATATTCTTGCCAATTTCGTGCAAGCCACCTAGTGGAATGACTTTTAGTGTCTTTGGTTTTTTATTCAAGTACTTTCCTCCGTTTTATTATTACTTTTGTCCCAGATTGCCTTTACCGCCTGTAATAGCAGCTTGTGCCGCAGCAAGACGCGCGATTGGCACTCTAAATGGCGAGCAAGAAACATAATTTAATCCAGCTGCATGACAAAACTCAACTGATGAAGGATCTCCACCATGTTCTCCACAAATTCCAAGTTTAATATCTGGGCGAGTTTGCTTGCCTAGTTTTACTGCCATTTCAACCAATTTGCCAACACCCTTTTGATCAAGTCTTGCAAACGGGTCTTGTTCGTAGATTTTCTTTTCATAATAATCGCTTAAGAAACGACCAGCGTCATCTCTACTAAATCCAAATGTCATTTGAGTAAGATCGTTTGTTCCAAATGAGAAGAATTCAGCTTCTACAGCAATTTCATCTGCAGTAAGTGCGGCTCTAGGAATTTCAATCATAGTACCAACCATATACTTCAATGCTACGCCAGACGCTGCAATTTCCTCATCTGCTGCCTTGCACACAACATCCTTAACGTACTTAAGTTCTTTAACTTCTCCAACCAATGGAATCATGATTTCAGGAACAACAGTCATTCCAGTCTTATTTACGTTTATAGCTGCTTGAATAATTGCTTTTGCCTGCATTTCAGCAATTTCAGGATAAGTAACAGCAAGTCTGCATCCACGATGTCCCATCATAGGGTTAAACTCATGAAGATCAGCTACAACACCTTTTAAATCTTCAAAAGTAAGTCCCATTTCAGTCGCAAGTGCAGCAATATCTGCATCAGCTTGTGGCAAAAACTCATGTAGTGGAGGATCCAAAAGACGAATAGTAACTGGGTATCCTTTCATCTCTATAAATAAACCTTCAAAGTCAGCTCTTTGCATAGGTAACAACTTTGCAAGCGCTATTTTTCTTTGTTCAACAGTTCTTGCTACAATCATTTCTCTCATCGAAGGTAATCTTTCTGCATCAAAGAACATATGCTCTGTGCGGCAAAGTCCGATTCCTTCAGCTCCAAAAGCTCTTGCTTGAAGTGCATCAGCAGGTGTATCAGCATTAGCTCTTACCTTAAGTGTTCTCATTTCATCAGCCCAAACCATCAACTTTTCAAAATCTCCCGAAACCTCAGGATCAATTGTAGGAAGTTGTTCGCCGTATACAAGACCAGATGTACCGTCTAATGAAATCCAATCACCCTCAAGATATTTGTTTCCATTTGCATCAATGAAAAACTTTTCTTCTTCATTGATCTTAATTTCTCCACAACCAGCTACACAGCATGTTCCCATGCCACGAGCAACTACTGCTGCGTGAGAAGTCATTCCACCGCGTCCAGTTAGAATTCCCTTTGAAACGTGCATTCCTTCGATGTCTTCAGGTGAAGTCTCTAGTCTAACAAGAATGACCATTTTCTCCCCATTTTCATAAGCAGTAACTGCTTCGTCTGCAGTAAAATATACCTTTCCAGTCGCAGCTCCAGGTGAAGCTGGGAGTCCTTTCGCGATGCTCTTTGCAGTTTTTAAATATTTTGGTTCAAAACATGGATGAAGCAATGCATCTAATTGTTTTGGATCAACTTTTAATACTGCCTCTTCCTTAGAAACCATTCCTTCTTCAACTAATTCAATAGCGATTTTCAAAGCAGCAGCTGCTGTTCTTTTTCCGTTTCTCGTCTGAAGCATAAATAACTTGCCTTTTTCAATAGTGAACTCCATGTCCTGCATATCTTTATAATGATTCTCAAGCAGTGTAGAAAATCTAATAAATTCATTATATGCTGCCTCATTGACATCCTTTAATTGATCAAGCGATTTTGGTGTTCTAATACCTGCAACAACATCTTCACCTTGTGCATTCATTAAGAACTCGCCATAGATTTTCTTTTCTCCAGTTGATGGATTTCTAGTAAAGGCAACTCCTGTACCTGAATCATCGCCCATATTACCATATACCATTTCTTGAATGTTTACAGCCGTACCCCAACTACTTGGAATATCATTTAATCTTCTGTAAGTATTTGCACGATCGTTGTTCCACGAACGGAAAACTGCTTTAATTGCCTCAATCATTTGCTTTTTAGGCTCTTGAGGGAACTCAAAACCTTTTTCTTTTAAGAACAATGCTTTGTATCTTTTCACAACTTCTTTTAAATCATCCGAGTCAAGTTCAGTATCAAACTGAACACCTTTTTCATGTTTTACTGCATCAAGAATTTCTTCAAAATGCTTTTTTTCAACATCCATTACAACGTCACTAAACATTTGAATAAAACGTCTATAGCTATCATAAGCGAATCTTGGATTGTTTGTTAGTGTAGCTAAGCCTTCCACAACTTCGTCGTTGAGGCCTAAGTTCAATATCGTGTCCATCATACCAGGCATTGATGCTCTAGCACCTGATCTAACAGAAACCAAAAACGGATTTGCTGCATCACCAAGCTTTTTACCAACAACGTCTTCAGTAATCTTCAAAGATGCATAAATCTCTTCTTCAATATCTGATGCGATTTTTTCGCCATCCTCATAATATCTTGTGCACGCTTCTGTTGAAACAGTGAATCCTCTTGGAACTGGAAGACCTAAACCAGTCATTTCACAAAGATTTGCACCCTTACCGCCCAATAAATTCTTCATGGACCCATTACCTTCAGTAAACAAATAAACAAACTTAGCCATTAAACTTTCCTCCTGATTAATTTTCTATTTTTAAAATTTCAAATAAAAATTGCATTGAAATTATACCACTTAAATACTGGTTTGTATACATCAAATCTTATGTGGACACCAATTTAAAATGAACTACATATCTTGCGTTATCATATTCGTAAGTACAAGTAATTAATGTAAGAATTTTGTCATCCTTCGTGAATTTCATTTTTGATTTATACGCAGATTGTGCTTTTGAAACAGAGATATAATTTGAAAACGCCTTTTCATCCGGAAAATTAAACATCAAAATGTTTTTATTTGAAGGCATAATGTAACTAGCAAAATATTCGTATTTCAAATGTTTCACGGGAGTGTCAATGATTACAAACGGGTGCAAATTCGCAAAATATGAGTTTTTGTAAAGGTTCAGTTGTGCAAACATCGTATCATTTCTCATGTGATGACCAAAAATCACCGTGTTTTTGTCAGAAAAATCGGATTTATTTCTATAATCGAGAAATATTGCTCCAACTGAATTCTTCTGACGTTTGAAGGTATGTTGAAGATAATAAGTATCGTCATTGCTTTTTACCATCGGGTAATCAATATTAGTACCTTCAGCCCTAATCCACCCGACATAGTCCGAATTTATATTTTTAAAATCTAGAGTTGCAGATGGTGTCGCAGAACCAGTTGGAATGATCGGCGAAAACTTTTTTAGTTCTGAATACTCTTTTTCAGCATTTGAGTAATCAGATACTTTTTGTATAAGTTGAAAGCCATTGAACACAAATATGAACGCTAGCGAAATCAATAATACCCAAAAGATTATTCCCCTAATTTTCCTAAACATGATTCTCCTTAGACAAAACTATTTTGCTTTTGATCTTCTGAATTTGAGTTTTAAAATAACTAAAGCCAGGATTCCAAGAAACGAAGCAATTAAAACATATAGGCTGCCCTGTGCATCATCAGCGGTTTGAGGGATACTTGATATGTCCACTGGGAAACTGTTTTCATCGTAAGGATTTGTGTTCGCAGCAATTTCCTGGTCATTAGTAAATCCGTCTCCATCAATGTCGCCATCAACATTATCTCCTAATCCATCTCGGTCTGTATCAGCCCACTCTTTATCATTTAATGGAAAGACATCGTCAACATTAAGAACTCCATCTCCGTCGATATCAGTATCAACCGAGTCAGGGATTCCATCATTATCCATATCAGGCGCGGGGGTTGGAGTAATTTCAGGCGTCGGAGTAGGTGTTGGTGTTGGTGAAGCTGTAACTTCTAGAGTTGGCGTCGGAGTAGGTGTCGGTGTCGGAGTAATTTCTTCTGGAGTTGCTGTTGCAGTTGGAGAAGGCGACGGCGTGCTCTCATCTGGCGTCGCAGTTGCCGTTGGTGAAGGTGATGGCGAACTCTCATCTGGTGTAGCTGATGCAATTGGTGAAGGCGACGGCGTGCTCACATCTGGTGTCGCCGTTGCAATTGGTGAAGGCGACGGCGTGCTCACATCTGGTGTCGCTGTTGCCGTTGGTGAAGGCGACGGCGTGCTCACATCTGGTGTCGCTGTTGCCGTTGGTTCAGTTGTCGGCGAAGGTGTTTCCGAAGGATCTGGAGAAGGTGAATCAGTAACCGCCAAAAGCGCCCTACTCGCTGCATTTTTAGTCGGCGATGCCATTACAGCAGAATAAATAGAAAAAATAACAAACACTATTAAAACAAAAAACAAAAGTCTTCTTGCTTTGCCATTCGAGAATCTCATACGATAACCTTCTTTCGATAATTAATTTATTAAAAGCGAATTATTCCTGCGTTTATTCTATTACACCAAATTGTTTTTGGCAACCACAATAATTTTCTTAAGTAAGTTACAAATATTTTCAGAATTCGAATTTGCCTTCAAAATATGACTCCAGCTCATCAATTTTTACTCTGATTTGCAGCATGGAATCACGTTCACGAATCGTGACCGCTTGATCGTCAAGTGTATCAAAGTCAAATGTAATGCAATATGGTGTGCCGATTTCGTCTTGTCGTCTGTAGCGTTTTCCGATACTCCCAGCCTCGTCGAATTCACACATGTACTTCTTTTGTAATCCGGCATAAACTTTCTCGGCCTCTTCGGTCAATTTCTTAGACAATGGCAAGACCGCGATTTTTGTTGGCGCAAGCGCCGGATGAAAACGCAGGACAGTTCGAACATCGCCTTCAGCAATTTCTTCCTCGTCATAAGCACCACACAAAAAAGCAAGCGTGACACGGTCCGCACCTAAAGAAGGCTCAATGCAAAATGGCACGTATTTTTTATTTGTTACAGGGTCGAAAAATGAAAGGTCATCTTTCGAGTGCTCCATGTGACTCTTTAGGTCGAAGTCAGTCCTCGAAGCAATACCCCAAAGCTCTCCCCATCCGAAAGGAAACATAAATTCAATATCTGTGGTCGCATTTGAATAATGCGAAAGCTCTTCTGGGTCATGATCGCGCAAACGAACCTCATCTGGCTTGACTCCGAGCGAGAGCAACCATTCATGGCAAAAACTCTTCCAATAATTAAACCATTCGAGTTCAGTGCCTGGCTCGCAGAAAAACTCAAGTTCCATCTGCTCGAATTCGCGCGTGCGAAAGGTGAAATTGCCAGGAGTTATCTCGTTTCTAAACGACTTTCCGATTTGCCCAATTCCAAACGGGATTTTTTTCCGAGTTGTTCTTTGAACATTCTTGAAATTTACGAAAATTCCTTGTGCAGTCTCTGGGCGCAAAAATATCTCCGCCTGTGAATCATCCGTAACGCCTTGAAACGTCTTAAACATCAAATTAAATTTGCGAATTGTTGTAAAGTTATTCTTACCACAATCTGGGCAAGGTATTTTGTGCTTTTCAAGAAGTCCAGCAAGCGCTTCATTATCAAGCCCTTCAATTGCCTCAGTTACGCCATTTTCAGCGCACCAGTTTTCAATAAGCTGGTCCGCCCTATGTCGAGTTTTGCATTCTTTACAATCTAATAGCGGATCACTAAATCCGCCTACATGTCCAGAAGCAACCCAAACTTGCCTATTCATTAATATCGCACAGTCAACGCCCACGTTGTAAGGGCTTTCCTGAATAAATTTTCTCCACCATGCTTTCTTAACGTTGTTCTTTAGTTCAACGCCCAATGGACCGTAATCCCAAGCATTCGCGAGTCCCCCGTAGATGTCAGACCCTGGGTAAACAAACCCCCTAGTCCTCGCAAGCGACACAATTCGTTCCATCGTCTTTTCCACTGCCATAAAAAAATCCATCCTTCCAGTTATGTGTTTATTTCTTAAATGCTACTACATGGTCAATAAGCCTATCAGCGACCTCGCTTTTAGGCATCTCATCTAATTCAAGTTTGCCGCCGTTTGTGTCGTAAATTGTGACAATGTTTGTGTCAACACTAAAACCTGCGCCCTTTTCAGTAACATCATTTGCCATAATTATATCAAAATTCTTCGTTTTCAATTTGAGTCTAGCGCTTTTTTCAAGGTCCCTCGTTTCGGCGCATGCGCCAACATGAATGGTTCCCGTCCTTTTTATCGCCCCTATCTCCTGAGCGATATCTTCATTTTTAACTAGTACTAGATCCATGTTGTCGGCTATTTTTTTTATTTTATTTTCTGCAATTGTAGCAGCCCTATAATCCGCCGCCGCAGCAATAAAAAAGATGTAATCAGTCTTTTCATATAGTTTCTTTACTTCATCCAACATTTCTTTTGCAGTAGTCACCTTAATAGTTTCAACTTTTTCTGGAGGCGAAATTGAAACTGGCCCCGAAACAAGAAAAACTTTTGCACCTCGGCGTTCAGCAGCATGCGCTATTGCATACCCCATTTTCCCAGAGGAATGATTAGAAATAAAGCGAATTGGATCTAATGCCTCTTGAGTTGGCCCAGCTGTAACTATGACAGTTTTTCCCTCTAAATCATGTGACTGTATAAAGAAACTAGTGATTTTCTGAACGAGCACTGATGGTTCTGGAAGCCTTCCAATGCCAACATCACCGCAAGCAAGCTCGCCAGTGTCAGGATGAATAAGAAGGTACCCAAATCCCTTCAATCGCTCAATATTGCTTTGAGTTGAAGGATTCAAGTACATATTTGTATTCATAGAAGGACAAATCATAACTTGAGCCTTAGTAGCCATGACGGTCGTGGAAAGAAAGTCATCCGCAATTCCATTTGCAAGTTTCCCAAGGATGTTTGCGGTAGCAGGAGCAATTACAACTAAATCTGCACTTAGTGCAAGCGAAACATGCTTGACGTTCCAGTCTTCTGGTTCATCAAACATTTCAGTTGTGACCTTATTTCCAGTTATAGACCTAAAAGTAAGTGGCGCTACGAATTTTGTGGCATTTTCAGTCATCACCACATGTACATCGGCGTTTAATTTTGTCAATTTACTTGCAAGTTCCACTACTTTGTATGCGGCTATTCCACCACATACACCGAGCAGAATACGCTTTCCGCTTAACATAATAACACCCGATTCTTATACTGTCTCTGGCACTTGTCTGAGAACAACATCTCCACGCATGCAATCAATTTTGTCTTCGTAAATTTCCTGAATAGCAATAGTTACAGCTTTTTTTGCATCAAAACTGATAACTGGCTTAGGGAATTCCATAGTCTTTTCAATTTTATTCTGTGCTGTAGCCTCATCAGTCAGTTGGCGTGCACGTCTTGCAATCGCAACTACTAAAGAATAGCGACTATCCGCTTTTGTAAGCAGTTTGTTGATTGGGGGTTCGATCATCATATTATATTTCCTCCTCTTCGTTTGCGTCCAATATACTATTATCACCGTTTTCGGCTCTATTTGCAATGGTTTCTGGCAAAATTGACGACAAAACAACATATCCGCTGTCAGTTATCACGACAGCACGTGTCTTTCTGCCCTGTGTTGCATCAATAAGTATCCCTTTTTCTTTACTTTCTTGAACCAAACGTTTAATTGGTGATGAATCAGGTGCAACAATACTTACGATTCTACTTACTGATACTAAATTTCCAAAACCTACATTAACTAATTTCACACTGTCGACCTCCACTACTCAATATTCTGAACTTGTTCACGAATCTTTTCGATTTCACTTTTGATTTCCAACATATTTTTTGTAATTACAATGTCATTAGACTTCGAACCGATAGTATTTGCTTCACGATTCATCTCTTGCACAAGGAAGTCAAGTTTTCTTCCTGCAGGCTCTTTGATTTCAAGTATTTCTCGCATTTGAGTCATATGCGACTTCAACCTAACTACTTCCTCGTCAATAGCGCACTTATCTGCAAACATCGCGATTTCCATTGCAATTCTGCTTTCATCAACAATGGTTCTTCCATCCAGTAATTCTTCAATTCTAGCTCTTAATTTAATCTTATATTCATCTATCACGCCAGGCGATCTGCCAACAATTTCGTCAAGTAATTTAATTATTCTATTTCCACGCATCAAAAGGTCGTCCTTTAGCTCTTTTCCCTCACGCAAACGCATCTGGGTCAATCCTGTCAACGCTTCATCTAAGGCCTTCGCCAACATAATCCATAACGACTCCATGTCGTCTTCACTTTTATCTACCGACAAGACATCTGGGAAACGAGAAATGAGAGATGCAGAAATGTCATCTTTCAAAAAAAATTCATCACGTATTCCTTCCAAGGCCTTCAGATAGGCTTTAGCCAAAGGCTTGTCTAGAATTACTTCCTTTGAACCTTCGCTTCTGTCCACATAATTAACAAAAATATCAAGTTTGCCTCGCGAAATCCTTTTGCTTACTGTCGCGCGGATTTTCTCTTCAAAGGCATTAATGTTTCGCGGGAGCTTGATGTACATATCGCAATAGCGCGAATTCACTGACTTTATTTCGAGCACGAATTCCTTGCCATTCTGATTTATTTCACCTTTACCGTATCCTGTCATACTATGAGGCATATTGTGCTCCTTTCGAAAGCTTGATTAATTATTTGCACTGTCATAATATAGCACATTTATCGTGATATATTCAAATAGTCCATACAAAACTCATCTTTGCCAGCAATTGCAAGGCTTGAAAAAAGCATTTGCTTTGTAGAAGCATTCGTAATATCAATAATCACACTATCAAGACCTGCAGTTACTGCAGATGCCAAAAAAGCATTGTTAATATTAGAACGTTTTGGAAGTCCAAAAGAAATATTTGATAACCCGCAAGTAATATGGACTTTTGGAAATGCTGTTCTAACTCCCCTGATAGTTTCAATAGCGACTTGTCCGCTTTTATAATCAGTAGCAATTGCTTCAGCTAAAATATCTAAGTATATATTTTCATGAAAAACTCCCGCAGATGTCAAAATATCTATCAACTTAATTGAATTTTCAATTTTTTCTTCGTAAGTCTTAGGCATCCCATCTGCTCCGATTGGTAATGCAACTATGCCACATTTTTTTTCAACTACTATAGGCAGAAGTTCATTAATTCTCTCACATAGGGATAATGAATTAATAATAAATTTTCGATTGTTAAGATTACTTATTACTTTCAAAATAATTTCAGAAGAAGGCGAATCTACCATTATTCCGCAATTAGATTTTTTAAGAACTAAATCAACTATCCATTCCATGATTTGCAGCTCATCTTTTCCACATATCGCGGTATTTATGTCTAAATAATCCGCTCCAGATTCTTCTTGCATGCTTATCAATTGCAAAATATATTTTTCATCTTTTTTTTGCATTGCTTGAAAAGTCTTTGGTATTGAACTGTTAAGTTTTTCGCCAATTATTATCATTTTAAGTTTCGCCTCATTTCGAAGTTTCTAATAAATTCAATTATTTTACACACTAAATCAATTTTATTTAACGGTGTAATTAGATAAAAGCCATCACATGAATCCCAAATTTGTTCAATAAGAGAAACACTTAATTCATATGAAAGTTCCTCTACTTCCATAGGTGATTTCTCAAGAAAACTATCAATTATTGTTTGAGGGATATAAATACCTGGAACTTCATTATTCAAAAACAACGCATTACGATGGCTAGCAATCGGCAAAATACCAGCCATAAGTTTTGCATCAATTTGTTTTCGTGTTTTTAACAAATTCTTAATAGATGCCTCAGAAAATATTGGCTGCGTCAAAAAAAACTCTGACCCAGATTCCATCTTCTTATGAGCACGTTTTATTTCTAATTCAATATTGTTTGCATTTACATTTAGTGCAGCACCGACTAAAAATGGTGAGTTTGCAAACACATCAGAGTTCATCGATTTAATAAATGAAATCAAATTTGTGGAACTCATGCTGAAGACACCTTTATAATCCATTCTTTCTTCGCTTGCAATCGGGTCACCAGTTACGACAAGTACATTCGTTACGCCCTCAATACTTGCAGCAATTAACGAGCCTTTTATACTTATATGATTCCTATCACGACAAGAAAGATGCGGAAGGACCTCAATTCCTACTTCGCGCTTAATTTTAGATGCCATCAAAAAACTATCCGCTCGCGTTCTAGCTAAAGGTGAGTCGGAAATAGTTATCACGCCAGCACCAGCAGAATGTGCTTTATAAGAAGCTGATAATAGATATTCAATATTAGTATTTATTGGCGGATCAATCTCAACAGCGATGGACTTACTCTTTGAAAACAGATTCTCTCGAAACAGATTCGAGTGCGTTTCAATTGTTTTATATTCAATATTATTCGAATATTCACTCGGTAGTGTGTTTTTTGCTTTTCCTAATGCAAAAATTGATGCTTTAATGTGTTCTGGTGTTGTGCCACAACATCCGCCAATCACATCAACTCCGAGTTCAACAATACTCAAAATAACATCAGAAAAATATTCAATATTGTCACGGTAAAAAGTTCTTCCATTTTCATTTGAAGGATATCCAGCATTAGGCATTGCACATAGTCGGATATTTTTATTTAAATCTTTCACTTCCAATTTTTGAAACAATTGAAACATATGACTCGGCCCACAAGTACAATTCAAACCTACAAATTTAATTAAACCAGTATTTGCAGCATCATGGATTAAGTTTTTATAAAAAACCCCTTTGTTTGAGTACCCATCTTGTGAAACTGCAAATGTAACAGCAATACAGGCGTTTTCTACTGATGAACTTATCAACCTTAACGCGGGCAGAACATCCGCAAAATCAGCAAAAGTTTCAAATAAAAAGTTTTTGGCCCCAAGTCTTATAAAAGTTTGCGTAATATCCAAGTATTCTTTTGCTAAATTCTCACGTTCAGAATTTATATAACCTATGTCAGCAAACACTTCAACTTTAGTATCTTGTGCAGCCAACATTGCGATTTCGTATCCAGACTCTAGAACTTCAGAAAGTTTTTCACTATTTAAATTCAAATTCAAATTAGCTCCGTAAGTGTTCGTTTTTATAGCATCGACACCTTCAGAAATATATGCGCGATGAATTTTATAAACACTTTCTTTATTTTCTAAATTCGCTAATTCGCAATTAGAAACCTCAGATGAGTGTTCTTGTCTCATTTTAAAATAATATGTTCCAAATGCCCCGTCAAAAATAAACGGTTTTTTATTAATTGACAATTATTATCTCCTTTAAAATTTGTTAATTACAGTTTACTTTTTTTTATTTGAAAATTCAAACTTCAATTTCGAAACTTAAAATTGAAAGTACAGCCATTCCAGCCGTCTCAGTCCTAAGGATACGTTTTCCAAGTGATATTGGAGTGACGCTATTTTTAAAAAACATTTCAATTTCTTTCTCAGAAAAACCACCTTCAGGCCCTATATAAAAGGCTAACTTTGGTCTATCATGAAAATCGCGTTGTTTAAATTCCTGTAAAAGTTCCTTTAACCTTGTCATTCCGGTAGTTTCACACTTTTCATATGGAACGAAAACCAAATCATACTCTTTTGCTCTTTCAGCAGCCGCTTTTATAGGCATTTGGTTTTCGACAATAGGCAAAACTCCACGTCCACATTGTTTTGCTGCCTCGGCAGAAATCTTGTTCCACCTCAAAAGCTTCTTTTCCTCTGTCATCAAGTCAGAAATCTTCGAGACAGCGAATTCTGTGGACATGGGTACAATTCGGCTCACCCCAAGTTCCACACACTTTTGTACTATCAAATCCATCTTGTCACCTTTTGGTAAACCCTGAAATAAAGTGATTTCGGTTGTTGGTTCATTTTCACAAACCCATGAATCTTTAAGTTCTATTTCAACCAATTTTTCCGCTACAACAGAAATAATCCCATTATAATCCAATCCATTCGAATCACAAATTATTATTTCATCATTAGTTTTCATTCTAAGCACACGAGAAATGTGGACTGCATCATCTCCCGTAATCGTTGCTTTCCCATCAATAATAGCCTCTGGCTTAACAAAGAACTTAGACATCACACTGCCCTCAACGCGTAAGCGTTCCACTCGCCATCAACCATTTTCTTGTCAATTTCGAATCCGTTTTGAGAAAGCGCATTTTCTACAGCAACTACTCGTTCATGAATAATGCCAGAAATGACCATGATACCGCCTCTTTCGAGTAACGTTCGCGCATCCGCGAGCAACAAAATAACAATGTCTGCTACTATATTCGCAACTACTAAATCGCATCCTTCGCTAACACCTTTCAGTAGGTCGTTTTTTTTAGCTGAAACTATATTTTCTACGTTATTGATTTCTGCATTTTCTCGAGTAATGCGAACACTATTTTCATCAATGTCATACGCACGTACTTTTTTTGCACCCAGCAACGCTGTAGCTATTCCAAGTATTCCAGTACCGCAACCAACATCTAAAACCGATTTAATTTCTGAAGTCATATATTCATCGATCAGTTTCAAACACATGGAAGTAGTTTCATGTGTTCCAGTGCCAAAGGCCATTCCAGGATCTAGTTCCAGAATTACTTCACCTTCTTTAGGCTCGTACTCTTCCCATGTCGGCTTAATAACTATTCGATTAGATATCTTTATTGGTTTGTAATATTTCTTCCAAGACGTCGCCCAATCTTCTTCATCAACTTCGCTTATTGAAACATCTGCTTTGCCTATATCAAGGAATTCAGATATTTGCTTTAATTTAGCATCGACTTCCGAGACAATCAATTTGCAATTATGCAAATCAGAAAAGTATGCTTTTACAACAACATCATCTCCAAGCGCATCTAAAAACCCTTGCTCAAATCCTACAAAATCAGGTGCTGAATTAAGTTGAGGATTTGCTTCTAAGAAGCGAACTTCCTCAGGATCAAGTATGCTCACACCTTTTGCGCCTTGTTCTGAAAGCCAGTCACTGATTGCATCAGATGCCTCTAAGGTAGTTAAAATCTTCACTTCATGCCAAATCATAGAATCTCCTATATCAACTTCTTCATTTTCTCAAAAAAGCTTTTTTTCTGCTGATGCGAATCTGGGTTTGTCTTCTCATCGAACTTCTTCAAAAGCTCCTTTTGCTCTTTGCTGAGTTTTGTTGGAACCTCGACATTTACGGTAATATACTCACTTCCGCGCCCTTTGCGATGAAGGAATGGAATTCCCTTTTCAGATAATCTAAACTTTCTTCCGGTTTGTGTTCCGTCAGGAATGGTCATCTTGACTTTGCCATCAATAGTCGGCACTTCAATTTCAGTTCCGAGCGCCGCCTGCACAAAAGTAATAGGCACTTCACAGTAAACATCAGCGCCATTGCGTTTGAAAATCGGATGCGGATTTACTTGAATATGAACAATCAAGTCGCCGGAAGGGCCGCCCTTTTCACCTGGCATTCCTTGACCTGACATAGAAATCGCCTGGCCATCGTCTATCCCTGCAGGAACATTTACTGGGATGGTTACATTTTTCATAACCTTGCCTTTTCCACTACAATCGCGACAAGCCTCTTTGATTATTTTTCCTTTTCCATGGCAAACATCACAATCTCGCACCTGGGTCATTTGACCAAAGAGTGATTGCTGCTGAAAGCGAATTTGACCAGAACCACTACATTTCTTACAAGTCTCGGCGTCTGTCCCTGGCTTAGCACCTGAACCACTACAAACCGCGCAGTTTTCCTGGCGGCGAACATTAATATCACGCTTCACACCAAACGCAGCTTCTTTAAATTCAATACGTATCTGAACCTCGATATCTTGTCCTTTGCGAGGTCCGTTTCGGCGGCCTCCGCCACCGAATCCACCGCCAAAAATGTTTCCAAAAATATCCCCAAGGTCGCCCATATCAAAGCCACCTTGGAAACCACCAGCTCCACCATATCCAGCATTTTGATCAAAAGCAGCATGCCCCATCTGATCATATGCCGACTTCTTTTCAGCGTCACTCAATATCTGATAAGCTTCATTAGCTTCCTTGAACTTAGCCTCAGATTCTTTATCGTTCTGATTTTTGTCAGGATGATACTTGTGCGCCGCCTTTCGGTAAGCCTTCTTTATCTCTTCCTCGGAGGCGCCTTTTTGCACCCCGAGGACATCATAGTAATCGCGCTTTTCAGCCATTTGGAATTCTCCTATTTCTTAGTTTCGCCTTCCGCGTTTTCGTCTTCGTCAACTGGCTTGTATTCTGCGTCTTGAACGTTTTCATCAGCAGCACCTTCGCTACCAGGCTGCTCTGGGCCGCCAGCGGCGTTTTGTTCGGCGCTAGCCTGAGAATAGACCTTTTCAGAAACTGCATAGAATGCTTTTTGCAATTCTTCAGTTGCAGTCTTAATCGCCTCAATATCTGTACCCTTCAAAGATTCTTTTACCTTTTCAATTTCTGCATTTAATGATGTCTTGTCTTCCTCTGTAAGTTTGTCGCCAAGGTCTGCAATCGACTTCTCAGACTGATAAACTAGCGTATCTGCACCGTTTCTAACCTCAACTTCTTCTTTGCGTGCCTTGTCCTCTGCAGCAAACTTCTCTGCATCTTTGACTGCTTGCTCAATTTCTGCGTCAGTTAAGTTAGTTGACGAGGTGATTGTGACCTTCTGCTCCTTGCCTGTACCAAGGTCTTTTGCAGTAACGTGTACAATTCCATTTGCGTCGATGTCGAAAGTTACCTCAATTTGCGGTACTCCGCGTGGTGCTGACATTATTCCGTCGAGTTTGAAACGCCCAAGAGTTTTATTGTCCTTTGCGAATTCACGCTCGCCTTGAAGTACGTGGATTTCAACCTCAGTTTGACCATCAGCTGCCGTCGAGAACACTTGGCTTTTTTTAGTAGGAATGGTTGTATTTTTGTCGATCAACTTCGTTGAAACATTTCCTAGAGTCTCAATTCCAAGTGAAAGTGGTGTTACATCGAGAAGCAACAGGTCAGTAACTTCTCCAGTCAAAACGCCCGCTTGGATCGCAGCTCCAACAGCTACGCACTCATCAGGGTTGATACCTTTGAACGGCTCTTTACCAAAGAACTTTTTAACCGCATCCTGAACGGCAATGATTCTTGTCGAACCACCTACAAGTAGGATTTTTTCGATTTTGTCGTTTGAAAGACCAGAATCCTTCATTGCCTGCTCAGTTGGTCCCATTGTCTTTTTTACCAAGTCAGCCGTGATTTCATCGAATTTCGCTCTTGTAAGTGAAATGTTCAAATGTTTTGGTCCAGTTGCATCAGCTGTGATAAAAGGAAGATTGATTTCCGAAGTAGGCACTCCAGAAAGCTCAATTTTCGCCTTCTCTGCAGCTTCTTTAATTCTTTGCATCGCCATTTTATCAGCGTTTAGATCAATTCCAGACTCTGCTTTGTATGTATCAACAATCCATTTCATAACTTTTTCGTCAAAGTCGTCGCCACCAAGTCGGTTGTTTCCAGCTGTCGCCAACACTTCTATGACTCCGTCGCCAATTTCAAGAATTGAAACGTCGAATGTTCCGCCGCCCAAATCGTAAACAAGGATCTTTTGGCTCTTCTCTTTATCAATTCCATAAGCTAATGCTGCAGCCGTTGGCTCGTTTATTATTCTCAAGACTTCAAGCCCTGCGATTTTACCAGCGTCCTTTGTAGCTTGCCTCTGAGCATCACTAAAGTATGCAGGTACCGTGATGACTGCCTGCGTAACCTTCTCACCAAGGTAAGCTTCTGCATCTGCTTTGAGTTTTCCCAAAATCATGCCCGAAATCTCTTGCGGCGAGTAGTTTGTGCCATCAATAGAATCTTTTCTGTCCGTTCCCATGTCTCTCTTGATAGAGCTGATAGTTCTGTCAGGGTTTGTGATTGACTGGCGTTTTGCGATTTGCCCAACCAATCTCTCCCCAGTCTTCGTAAACGCCACCACTGACGGTGTTGTTCTGTTGCCTTCTGGATTTGCTATTACTGCAGGCTCTCCGCCTTCCATTACCGCAACACATGAGTTTGTAGTTCCTAAATCAATTCCAATTACTTTTGCCATTTTCTTTTCCTCCAAATATTTTTTAATTTTTTTAAACTAATTTGCTACTTTCACCATACTGTGTCTTATCACTTTGTCTTTAAGCACATAACCCTTTTGAAAAACCTCAACCACGGCCTGAACACCAAAATTTTCATCCTCAACATGCATAACAGCTTCGTGCAAATTCGGATCAAAAGTGACCGTCTCGATTTCCTTTACCCCAAGTTTCTGAAACGTCTCGTTCATCTGCTTGAAGATCATTTCCATCCCTGCTTTGAATCCAACCGCTTCCTCCGATCCAACCTCCGTGCTGAGTGCTCTCTCAAAGTTATCAAGAACCGGCAACATCACCGCCACCATCTCTGCAATCGAATCGCTGTATACATTCTCCTTCTCTTTGGTGGTGCGCTTTCTGAAGTTGTCAAACTCCGCCGCAGTCCTCAAAAACAAGTCGTAATTTTCCTTCGCCTTGGCGTTTGCCTTCTCAAGTTTTTCATCGTGTTCTTTGGCTTTGTGCTTCGCTTTCTTGTCGTGTTTCGCTTGCGCGGTACATTCAGCAGGCTCAGCCTGCCCTTGGGCGCAGTTCTTGTCTTGACATGCACCCGCTTCGCACAACTCTTCTTCGTGTAGCTTATCCTTTGTTGTCATCTTTCTAAACTCAACTCCTCTTTGATTTTTTTATTATTACTTACCAATAAGGTGCAAAATCTCTGAATTCATCTTATTTCGTATGTAATTCAGCGATGTCGCTACCTTCGAGTAATTCATTCTAGTGGGACCTATGACACCAATTGTACCGATGACTTCGTCGCCAAAGCTGTATGATGCTGTTAAAAGGCTACATCCTCGCATTTCTTCGATATCGTTTTCTTCGCCAATCTTTATAATAAGGTCTGTGCCACTTGGCTCTGAAAACACGATTTTCTTAAGCGTCTCGTGTTCCTCCATCGCATGCAAAAATTTCTGCGCCTTACTAATATCGTGAAACTCTGGATGATTGAAAATATTCACCGAGCCATCTAAATAATACTCTGGCTTATCAATCTGTGAGATGCACTCAATAATCCCATCAAGTATAGGCGCCACAAGTTCTATCGGCACTCCTCTTTTGCGATCAATCTCTAGTAAAAGTTCGGGCGAAATCTGATTTATTGAAAGACCCGCAAGCTGCTGATTAAGCATGTTTGAGAATGAAATTATGTACTCGGGAGTAGTATTCTTTGGGATATCGACTAGAACGTTGTTTACAGTACTCGAATTCGTAACCACAATGATGAGTGCCTTTCCAGCTTCAACCGGCACAACCTGCACCGCCTTAAACACACTTTTTTTCATCGATGCCGTAACCGCAATCGAAGGATAATTTGTAATCCTTGACACCACAACAGAAGCCTGCTTTATCAGTTGATTCATTGCATTAATCTTAACTTCAAGCCCTCTTGATATCTCGGAAATTTCATTCTGCGAAAGCTCAATATTCTCCATCAACTTATCAACATAAAGCCTGTAACCCTTCTCTGAAGGCACTCTTCCAGCCGAAGTATGTGGTTGCTCAAGAAAGCCCATCTCCTCTAGGTCAGCCATCTCATTTCTGATGGTCGCAGAGCTAAGGCCTATTTCAAGGTTCTTTGAGATGTGCCGCGAACCTATTGGCTCAGCAGATTGAATGTAGTCATTAATTATTACTTTAAGAATATTAAGTTTTCTATCATCCAAATCCATAAGTCAGCACACCTCCAAACAAGTTATTAGCACTCGTCGACCTTGAGTGCTAATAATATAATAAAACCGAGGCGAGCATTTGTCAAGAGAAAATTTATGGGTCAACTTTTTTATGAACCGGGGGTGCGCAGTATAGCGAGCCCGGAGGTGAGTGCCTCAATGGTACAGCGAGCCCGGGGTTGCGTGTGCCTCAATGGTGCATCGAGCCCGGGGGTGCGTGCCTCAATGGTACAGCGAGCCCGGGGGTGCGTGCCTCAATTGTACAGCGAGCCCGGGGGTGCGTGTGCCTCAATGGTACAGCGAGCCCGGGGGTGCGTGTGCCTCCCCGGGGGTGCGTGCCTCAATGGTGCAGCGAGCCCGGGGGTGCGTGCCTCAATGGTACAGCTATGTCCCCCTTTTAAACTCGGTTTTCGAATTTATTAGTTTATTAACTTTCCACATCATTTTTCAAACGAAGGGGGTTTTTATCAGTCCCGATGAATTATTGGAGTCTACAGCCATTTTTTTGAATGAAATTTGGACTTTAACCTTTCAAAAGTAATACTAAATACTTAGCCGATAGACTATGACCTGGCCTTTTTCTTAAACCAAAAAATCAAGAAACTTAAAACAATCAAAATTGCTAATACAATAATCATTGCAAAAATCCAACTCGTACTTTGTTCATTTTTAACAGAATCATATATTTTCGACTGAATATCTTCATTCGACAATCTTTGATACTTAATCCCATTTTCCAAAGCAAAACGCTCAACACTGGGCGAGTCACTAATTAATACTAGTTTGGATGAAGTATTCTCAAAGGCATTATTATCAATTTTCAAATCCGTAGAATTCAAGATAGTAACTGTACTAAGATTTTTACAATTAGCAAATGCCCTTTCACCAATATCATTAACTGATAAAGGTATTTCGACTTCCTTTAGGTTTTCACAATAACTAAAGGTTTGATCTTGCACTGCAGATAATCCTTCATTAATCTTCACAAACTCCAATTTTTCGCTCTCTGCAAAAGCCGACTTCCCTAGTTTTTTTACAGAATTAGGTATTACAATTTTTCTTATCTTCGTGCTTGCATGAAATGCCAACTCTTGAATTTCTAATAACCCATTTGGGAATTTAAGTTCCACAATATCATTTCCTGCAAATGCTTCCCCTTCAATTATTTTCAAAGTTTCCGGAAAAGTGATGTTTCTTAACGATGTGCCCCCGAATGAAAGAAAAGATATTATTTCGCATTTTTTTGGCAAAACTACTGATTTTAAATTTATGCAATTACCGAAACAATTTGGTGGCACTATCTTTAAGTTGTCTGGCAGAACTGCACTTTGTAGCGACTCACATTGGTTAAAAACACCATATCCCATTTCTAGAACAGAATTTTTTATTGTTATTGATTTAATTCCAGTTTGTTTAAATGCACTATCTCCAATTTTTTTAACTGAAGTAGGTATATCTATGTGTTTAACGCTAGCATTAAACGAAAATGCACCCTCTGCTATTTCGACCACATTTGGGGGAATCTTCACGCCATTAGAACTGCCGTTATATTTAATTAGCACATCCTTTTTAATAATAAAATTCTTGTTATTATTATTTGCACTTACATTTATCAATTGTGTAAAAACAAGAAACGATAAAACAACTAACGAAATAATTTTTTTCACCTTAATCCACCTCGATAATTCATACGATAAATACGCCATTTGCAATTCTTCTGTCATTCAAAGCATAGCATAAGAATAGCCTGACCTGACAGTATTTGCAAATTTATTTGTCACCATCATTGGATATTCATGGCATGCCGCCCCTCGACGTTTGTCAAGCGGAAAATTTGAGGACGAGAAAATTAAAAAAAGTTGCGGGGGGCAAAGCACCCCGAATCTTGCAGATGGCTCATTTACTTCCAGCCCCGGGACTTGTGCCTCAATGGTACAGCGAGCCCGGGGGTGCGTAGTACAACGAGCCCGGGGGTGCGTGTGCCTCAATTCTTGTTTTCATTAAAAAACTTAAGCGCCTTGTCTGCAGGCACATCGCCATAACCAGTTAGCTTGCTCTCGACATATTTGCCCGTCAAATCTGTCTGATACACTATTCCCATTCCTGGCGCAAACCAAGAAATGCTTGAAGACATTGCTTCGACGAAGTCCTCTTGAATTACTATACAGTTTGCAAATTGAGTGTCGACGCCGTTAACTTTCAAAGTCAATGTTTGTCCGACTTTCAAGACTCTGCGTTTGACTCCAGTCGAATTGGTAACTGCGCCTACCGTTAAATTATTTGGAAGCCAGCGTTCCTTTGTATTTGGCGAAGTGCTTAAAGCGGTATATATTCCGTCTGTTTTCAAAGTGAAAAAGTAGATTTCACCTCTACGAGGCGATACATTTATCGTAGACACGATCTCATTTCCTCCAGCTGCAACGGTCCAAACCTCCTCCGAGCCCTTTTCGCCATCTTCGTAATTAAAGTAAGTGATGAATTTTTTATTAGGCAAAGGAACATAGACCGAAGCGTCAAGTACGAATGGAGTTGGGACTGGCGAAGGAATTGCTGATGGCGCAACTGTTGGAATTGCCAAAGAAGTCGGCTCAGCAGTGGCATTTGCAGGGGCCGACGGTAGCAATGAAGGGCTAGTGTTCGACAGCTGGGTTTGTGAAGATTTTGGCGTCATGACATTAATCGCTAAAATCACTCCCCCACAAATTAGAAGCGCACCTACGACCGCGAGGAAGATGATTAAAGGTAGTTTTGATTTTTCTTTTGATGCGCCACCAACAATAGGTGCGCCGCAGTTTTCGCAAAATTTCAATCCACCTGAGACTTCAGAACTGCACTTATTACATTTCATAAAAATCAATCCTTTTTATAAATATTGTTTTCAACTTTTAAGACAATAAAAATCAGAATTGCACAATTAGCCATTCTATATAAGCTGAATTTTCACGATTTCGTCTATGTTTGTTACCGCCGCAGGCGCATCAAGATAGGTGTCAACATTCTGCCACTGCACCTTAATTTTCGCACCCTTTGCAATTTTTTCAAGATCAACGCCGACATTTTTTAATATGAAAAATTCGCGCGTCGCTCCGCCGGCGTCCTTTAAAGTCAAGTGTCCATAATCATTCAAAACGAAGGAAACGAAAGTACCCGTCATCTCCTGCGGAGAAACAGTGACTTTGCACTTAGCGGTCTTGCCACCGTCTTTTGTTGTGACAGTTATATATGTAGTTCCATGCGCTTTTGCTCGAACCAGTCCATTTGCATCAACAGATGCGATGTCTTTGTTGTCTGACTTCCAGGCAACTTTTTTATTAATCGCAGAAGACGGACTGATAATGGCAAATAAGCTGGCAGTTTCTTTGTTTTTTAATGCAAGTTGAGGGTCACTAATTGCCACGCCTGTCACTTTTGTAGGCACTTTTGTAGGCACTTTTGTAGGCGCTTTTGTAGGCGCAGCCGTAGGATTTGCAGTGGGATAAGCTGTTGCAAGTGCAGTTGGCGCCGAGGTTGGAACCGCTGACGAAATCGATGTTGGCGCTGCCGTAGGAGCTAGAACAGTGCTTTTGTTGGCAAGAATTCCTGGAAAAAACAATAACAACCCTAGAATAAGAATAATAACTAGCAGTACTGTAATCAAAACCTTGGTCTTCATAAATATGCACCCCACAATTTTATATTCGTTTGTAAAAACATACTTAAAGTCTATGACTCAAAGAAATCCTTGTCAATGCTATTTCATAATTTCATTGTTTACTTTTTTCAACTTCACACAAACTCAATAAATACCTGGTTTGCAAAGTCAAGTCCATTTCGCGTCAAGCGAAACGCTCCTTCCCTTCCATCCCACTCTATCAAGCCCTTCGCCACAAGCTGAGTCAGCTCCGCACCGAAGGTATCCTTCATCCCAACTCCGAAGCGCTCCAAAAACTCTGCCTCCGAAACTCCGCCTATTAGGCGCATTCCAAGCATCATAAATTCACGCATCTGCTCCGCATGTTCGATTTCGCAAACTTCGCTCGCGTCAACGCATTCAGGCGAAGCACCTACGTATTCAGCAATTCCTAGCATGTTACCGAAGCGCCTCCCGTCAAAGTACGAGTGCGCCCCCGCTCCAATCCCGACGTATTCGCCGCATTTCCAGTACACAAGGTTATGCTTGCACTCTAGGCCCGGCAAGGCAAAGTTCGAAATTTCGTAGTGTTCATATCCCGCTTGCGCGAGACAAGATATCGCTGCGCGATACATTTGGCGCTCCTGGGAATCTGAGGGGAGCGAGAGGCGCCCCGCGCACTCGAGCTCCCAAAACGGCGTACCTTCCTCAACTTTAAGCCCGTACGCCGAAACGTGCTCGGGGCGCAGCGCGGCTACGTTTGCGAGCGTCGACTCCCAGGACTTAAGACTCTGGCCCAGAATTCCAAACATGAGGTCGACGTTTATGTTTTCGAAGCCAGCCGCGCGGGCGCAAGCGAAGGCCTCGCGAAACTGCGCGAAGAGATGGATTCGGCCGAGCGCCGCAAGTTCGGTGTCGTCGGCCGATTGCAACCCGAGGCTGAGGCGATTGAAGCCGGCGCTCCTAAGCGCCTGAAGGCCGGCGAGATCGATGGTTCCGGGGTTGCATTCTATTGAGATCTCTGAATTTGCTGAAGCTAAATATGGCATCAAATTTGAAAGCGCCGACACAAGATATTTGGTGTCGACTGACGTTGGCGTACCGCCGCCGAAAAAGATTGAGCCGATGCCCCGAGCCTTGAAATCGGGTAAATATTTATTTGTTTCTGTGTTTAGCGCAGCGAAATAATCGCTTTGCGCAGAAAATTGATTTGCATATGAATTAAAATCACAGTAGTTACACTTTGAAACGCAAAATGGAATGTGGACATAAACCGCCAGAGACCTGTCCGAAGCCATCGTCCCATCCATTAGCTGTCAAGCTTCAAGACGCTCATAAACGCGTCCTGAGGAACCTCTACGTTGCCGACCTGGCGCATGCGTTTTTTTCCCTCTTTTTGCTTCTCGAGGAGTTTCTTCTTTCGAGTGATATCTCCGCCATAGCACTTTGCAAGCACGTCTTTGCGATAAGCGCCAATTGTCTCACGCGCTATTATTTTGCCGCCAATCACGGCCTGAATTGGAACTTCAAACATCTGCCTTGGGATCGCATCTTTAAGTTTTTCCGCAATCTTGCGACCGCGCGCATATGCCTTATCCTTGTGCACTATGAACGAAAGCGCATCCACCACTTCGTTATTTAGAAGAATGTCGAGTTTCACAAGATCGGATTTCTGATAATCCTTCATCTCGTAATCAAGCGAGGCGTAGCCCTTTGTGCGCGACTTAAGCGCATCGAAAAAGTCGTATATTATTTCATTCAACGGCAAATCGTAGGTCAGAATTACTCGCGTTGCCTCCATGTAGTCCATGTTTAGGAAGGTCCCGCGTCGATCTTGCGCGAGGTCCATTATGTTGCCGACATATTCGGTCGGAGTCATAATCGTGGCCTTTACTACAGGCTCTTCCATCATTTTTATTTCAGTTACTGACGGGAAATTCGTCGGGTTGTCAATCATCAAAACGTCGCCATTAAGCATCGTCAAGCGGAAAATAACACTTGGTGCCGTGGTAATAATATCGAGGTCAAACTCACGCTCGATGCGCTCCTGTATTATTTCCATGTGCAAAAGCCCCAAAAAGCCACATCTAAAGCCAAATCCAAGCGCGACCGAAGTGTCTGGTTCGAAAGTCAAAGACGCGTCGTTGAGTTGAAGTTTTTCAAGTGACTCGCGCAAATCCATGTACCGCGCGCCATCCACGGGGTAAATCCCGCAAAACACCATCGACTGCACCTTTTTATACCCCGGAAGAGCCTCTGCTGTCTTGTTTCCCGCAAGGGTGACCGTGTCCCCAACTCGCGCATCGCGAACGTTTTTAATGCTGGCCGCAACATAACCTACGTCGCCCGCCTTTAAAATTTTTCCGGGCAGCAAAATGCCCGCGCCAAATGTTCCGATTTCGGATACGACGAACTCTTTCTTGGTATTCATCAAATGAATTATGTCGCCGAGTTTCAGTTGTCCGTCCTTAACACTCACATTTATTATTACGCCCTTATAAGTATCATACTTAGAGTCGAAAATAAGCGCCTTGAGCGGCGCGTGCTCGTCACCCTTAGGGTAAGGCACTTTCTTAACAATGGCTTCAAGAACTGATTTTATATTGACTCCATTTTTTGCCGAAATTTGAGGCGCATCATGTGCTTCTAAGCCAATAACATCCTCAATTTCGAGGATTATTTCTTCAGGTCTCGCACTTGGCAAATCGATTTTGTTTATTACCGGAATTATTTCAAGGTTGTGTTCAAGCGCCAAATAAACGTTTGCCAACGTCTGCGCCTCAATCCCCTGCGCCGCGTCCACAACTAGAATTGCGCCCTCGCAGGCAGCAAGGCTTCGCGAAACCTCATAGTTGAAGTCAACATGCCCAGGCGTATCAATTAAGTTCAAAATATATTCAATTCCATCGTCAGCAGTATAGACCATTCGTACCGCCTGGGCTTTGATTGTGATGCCGCGTTCGCGCTCGATATCCATGTTGTCGAGCACCTGCTCTTCCATTTCGCGCGCGGTGAGCATGCCCGTCATTTCAAGAAGCCTATCCGCAAGGGTAGACTTCCCGTGATCGATGTGTGCAATTATGCAAAAGTTTCTAATGTGTTTTTGTCTCTGGCTAGTAATAACAAAATTCCTCCTGTCAAATTGGAAAGTTTACTTGGTGTTTGGCGCCTGAACTAGATTAAGTTCCTTAAGCTGCTTCGCATCAACGAAATCAGGCGCGTTTGTCATTGGGCAAGACGAATCCTTAACCTTCGGAAATGCGATTACGTCACGAATGCTGTCCTTGCCGAGCATAAGCATTATCAGACGATCAAGCCCAAAAGCGAGTCCGCCATGTGGTGGAACTCCATATTTAAACGCATCGAGCAAGAATCCAAAGCGCTCGTACGCTTCTTCGTCCGTGAATCCTAAAAGATTGAACATTGTCTTCTGAAGGTCCTGACTGTGAATTCTGATACTTCCGCCACCTATTTCACAGCCGTTGAGCACGATGTCATAAGCCTTTGCGCGAACTTTTAACGGCTCGGTTTCTAACAAATGCAAATCCTCGTCCATTGGTGAGGTGAATGGATGGTGCATTGCGACATAGCGTTTTTCTTCTGGTACATAGTCAAGTAGCGGGAATTCAGTCACCCACACAAATTTAAAGTCATCAAATTTCAATAATTCAAGGCGTTTCGCCAACTCCAAACGCAAATGGCCCAAAGAATCAAACACTATTTCGTCGCGATCCGCGCAGAAACAAATGAGATCGCCTGGTTTTGCGTTCACGGCAGTGAGAATGCCCTGAATTTCGTCATCGCTAAGGAACTTGGTTATTGCAGATTTTAGCTCGTTTTCCTCGACTACAATCCACGCCATACCCTTTGCGCCGTAGCCTTTTACGAACTCTACTAGCCCATCAATGTCGCGGCGAGAGAACTTTTCTCCGCAGCCAGTAGCGTTGATGGCGCGAACACTTCCGCCGTTGGCAACCGCATCTGTAAAGACTTTGAAGCCCGAATTCTTAACGACCTCGGACACGTCCACAAGCTCCATTCCAAAGCGAATATCAGGCTTGTCCGAACCAAAGCGATCCATAGCGTCACGGTAGGTCAAGCGGGTAATCGGAGTTTCAACATCCTTGCCCAAAGCCTCTTTGAAAACTCTCTTCAAAAGCCCCTCATTTACCTCGATTATGTCCTCAACATTCACGAAGGACATTTCCAAGTCGATTTGAGTAAACTCAGGCTGACGATCTGCGCGCAAATCTTCATCCCTGAAACATTTTACAATTTGAATATATCTGTCGAAGCCTGAAACCATAAGTAACTGTTTGAATAGCTGCGGCGATTGCGGCAACGCAAAGAACTTGCCTTCGTGCACACGGCTTGGAACCAAGTAATCTCTAGCACCTTCTGGTGTGCTCTTTGTGAGCATCGGCGTTTCTATTTCAATAAAGCCGTTTTCATCGTAATAATCTCTCGTAATTTTCGCAACACGATGCCTCAAGCCAAGGCTCGCCTGCATATCAGGGCGTCTCAAATCCAAATATCTATGTCTAAGGCGAGTCATTTCATTTACATCCGAATCGTCTTCAATCTGGAAAGGAAGCACATCAGAAGTGCTCAGAATTCTGAGTTCCTTAGCTACAATTTCAATTTCACCAGTTGCGATTTTCGGGTTAATTGTGTCCTCCGAACGCTTAACAACTTCACCTACAACAGAAATCACGTACTCATTTCTAAGACTTTCTGCTTTTTTCAGAATTTCCGCATCTTCATCGCTACGAAAAACGACCTGAAGAATTCCGCTTCGGTCCCTCAAATCCACAAATATAACTCCACCAAGGTCGCGTGCGCGCTGTGTCCAGCCCATCACTGTTACGCTTGTGCCAATATCCTTGCTACCAATTTCTCCGCACATTCTTGCTCTCTTTTGTCCGTAAATAGTCTCTGCCATCATATTTCCTCCAATTTATAATTTCAAATAGTTAGTAATTTCATCTAAACCGATTTCCACTTCAGTGCCGTCACTCATTTTGCGAATTTTCGCCTTTTCTGCTGCGATTTCATCGTCGCCGATAACGATTGTGTACTTCGCACCCAGCTTATCAGCTGCCTTCATCTGAGCTTTTACACTGCGCGCCATCAAATCATATTGCGCCGCCAAGCCTTCAGCTCTTATGTTGTACGCGAGTCGTGTGCAAACTTCATTCGCTTTTTTTCCAACTGCGACTAAAAATAGGTCTATCGAATTTTCCGTCACGATCGGCTTTCCAACTGCTTCAATCTCCATGAGCAATCGCTCAACACCAAGCGCGAAGCCTATGCCCGCAGTCTTTGGGCCTCCACACATCTCGACGAGGCCGTCATATCGCCCGCCGCCACAGATTGTGCCCTGAGTGCCAACATTTTGAGAGAAAAACTCAAACACGGTCTTTGTATAATAATCTAGCCCACGTACTATGTTTTTATTCACGATGTACTCAATTTTAAGCGTGTCCAGGCCTGCTTTCAAGCCTTCGAAATGTTCGCGACATTCGTCGCAAATATAGTCAATGAGCGCAGGCGCATCTTTAACGATTTCCTTGCAAACTTGCAACTTGCAGTCTATCACGCGCATCGGATTGCGATCATAGCGCTCCTTGCAAAGCCCACACATCTTGTCGAGATTCGGCTTCAAATACGCCTTGAGCGCTTCGTTGTAAGCCTTGCGGCAAGTAGGACAACCTAAACTATTTATTTGAAGCTTCGTCTCCGAAAGCCCGAGTTCGCTCAGAAAAACTTTTAGCAAACTGATTATCTCAACGTCAACTTCTGGTCCGCTCGCGCCAAACGCCTCAACACCAAACTGGTGAAACTCCCTGTAACGACCCTTTTGAACGTTTTCGTATCTATAGCACGTAATGTCGTATGCCAATTTTACTGGTTGCGGCAAAGACGCCATTCCGTTTTCAATGAACGCCCGCACGACTCCTGCCGTGCCTTCCGGCCTAAGCGTAAGACTCCGACCCGCTTTATCATCAAATGTATACATCTCTTTTTGCACAATGTCGGTAGAATCGCCGACGCCGCGTTTATAAAGCTCTGTGTGCTCAAAAACTGGCACCCTGATTTCTTTATAGCCAAAGTTACGGCAAACTTTCATAAAAGTTGCTTCAAGTGCCTGCCATTTATATATCTCTTCGGGCAAAATGTCCCTCGTGCCCTTCGGCGCTTTAATCTGCATCAACAATGCTCCTAAACTAATTCATATAGCCTTAAAATTTTATACTGAATCGGGCGATTTGTCTATATGCAAATTTTATGTTATAACCTTAACAAGGAGGCATTATCTTGAACCCATTAAAAATCCTGAAATTCTTCAACCGCTTTATATTCCCAATTTTAATCGGCTACCTAATCTTTGTCATCTTAAGGTGGACGGGCCTTGTAATATATGCCACACTTTTCATAGGATCAAAGCTATTCAAACGTCGACGCAAATTCTTTTCATACTTTGGGCGTATCGCCAACATCAAAGGAAACTATACCAAAGCGGCCTCTTGGTATTATATGGCCTATAAGCTTGACACAAAAGATGCGCTTATTGCTACGGATGCAGCCTATACCGCGCTTAGACTTGGAGATTTGGAGAAAGCTCGCCCAATTATTGAAAACCTTGATGTGGCGAGCCTTGTTGGCGAGTCCCGTGTCAAAGCCACAAACAACCTCGCTATCCTATACTGGAAATCCGATAATCTGCCAAAAGCAGTCGAGTCACTTGAAGATTTGTTTTCAAAAAACGAAAAATCCACATCTCTTTACGGCAACTTAACTTATTTCTATATTTTAAATAATGAACTCGAAAAAGCGTTTTCGCTAGCGAAAGAAGCCTTTGAATATAACTCCAAAGACATCGTTATAATCGAAAACCTAGCACGCGCATCTCATCTAACTGGTGACTTCGAAACTGCCAAGACGCATTATTCAACACTTGAATCCCTCGCCCCATCCTACCCGGAAGCTTGGTTTAACCTTGCACTCTATTATTCTGATATAAATGAAAATGAAAAAGCCCAAAACGCTCTTCGCTCTGGACTAAAATGCAACTTCACTTTCCTAAGCAACGTGACTAAGGAGCAATTTGAATCAATGTTGAAAACCATTTCCACGGCTCAGTCTTAAGTGCCGGAACGCTTTGGAATTCTAGCATTTCCTTTGTAACTGGATGCTCAAATCTCAATTTATGCGACCAAAGCGCCAACTGTTCTCCAACACGACCCTCACCATATTTTTGATCCCCAAAAAGCGGCATACCAATATGCGCCATTTGCGCGCGTATTTGATGCGGCCTCCCAGTCTCAAGTTCAACTTCTACAAGCGAAAGTTTCCTCTCCGCTTCCCTTTCCACTATCCAATATTTCAACGCAGCAAACTTAGCATCTCCAACTTTGTGGTCGTATACTGCGACCTTGTTTTTTGCGCTGTCCTTAGCAATGTAAGCCTCCAGTCGAACACCAACCCCCGGGCTCCCTGCAACCCCCGGGCTCCCTGCAACCCCCGGGCTCCCTGCAAC